>Ga0209544_1000936_pt1 | contig 35445 bp, 23 predicted proteins | sample MesohylPK_FD_187297 | JGI IMG/M metagenome (GOLD analysis project Ga0209544, IMG submission 187297) | Host-associated microbial community of the marine sponge Aplysina aerophoba from Gulf of Piran - sponge mesohyl, lysed by proteinase K... | ecosystem: Host-associated > Porifera > Sponge >... | reverse complement strand
GAAATGAGGATGCTGGTGGTGAGATTGTCTATGAGAAGGAGAGAGAGTGCGGCGACCGGGAGGTAGAAGATGGCGGCTGTGCGTAGGAGGATGCCGCGGTGGGTGGGGTAGAGGGCTATTGCGCGGGCAAGCAGTTGGCCGATGGTTGAGGGGGTGGGGGTTGGGGAGGGGTGCATTTGGGGTGATGGCTGGTTGAGGTGCGGTGGGGAGGCACGCCTCTTTTTCAGGTTTCGAGAAAGTCTTTTGACAGCCCTGAATTCATTTTCGTAGCTACTATCCTCCTACTTTGTTATAGGAACTGCAACATTGATTTAACTCCCATATTTGGGATGAAGTTCAAGCAGGAAGTTCTCAGATCGTTTGCTTACGGTTGTCTGAACTGTGATTTGGGGGATTTGAGAGATGGGCTGCAGTTGCAGGAGAACGATGGATTTCTGTGCAGAGGGTCTTACTTCGTCGGTTGTAAGGGCGGTTCGCGGCGGCACAGTAGTTTGGCATGCGCCCCAGAGCAATCGCATCCAGAAGGGCTATACTTTCCTACTTACCTAGCCATGTTGACAGTGTAGGCAATTCGTAGGTATTTCGTGGGCTCTTCCGCCCTTATCGTATGCTTTGCGTAGATAAAGCGTAGGCACGAAATGCAAAATGTAGTATATCAGGTGGTCCAGTTCTTGGGGCCCACAGAATCGGTTCGAAAGTCCCATATGAAGTATTCGGTCGTTTTCATAATTCTGTCGGAGGTCCGATGGGTCTATGATGGTTCTCCGTTTTCGTTGGGAACACTCGTCGGCTCACAACCGACATTGCCTCTGCGTAAGTCGTACTTTTTCCATTCGGGGACATGGACTGTTAACAGTGCTTTGAACAGTTTTCCGTGGTTAGGAACTCGTAGATGCAGCAGTTCGTGGGCGATGACGAAGTCCTGGAAGCCCGCTTCCTGGTCGGCCAGATCGCTTGCCAGCGTGATGGTCCCAGATGTGGAGCAGGAGCCCCATTTGCGGGTCATCCGTTGAACCCGCACAAGACGCGGTGTAACTGAGAGCCGTTGCGCCCAGAAATCGACCCTGTTACGGATATACCGGCGGCGTTCCTCATGAACGTGTATCTGTGTCTGCATCCAGCAGGATTCCGATTATGTGATCGACAATGCGGCGGCGTTCATCGGCGTGAACTGCGATAAGCGGGCGATACAGTGAGGCGCGCAGCTTTCGTCTTTCGTCGGAGTTGCCGGCTGCGTTCGAAAAACGGTCCAGCAACGTCTCTGCTTCGCGCGCCAGTTCTTCTGCAGAAATCGCGAAGTCGCTGAGCGTCTTGTCCTCCTTGAGAGTCCAGTAGACGGCAAAGGCGCGACTGGACAGGCCGCTTGCTTGCGCGGCGCTGACCGTCTCTTCCTTTTCCCTGGCCATTGCCTCTATCTGAAGCATCGCCAGAACGCTGGAAATTGCGCGGGCCTGAAGTTCTTCGAGGATGCGGTCGGCGCGCTCTGCGAGCGTCCGAAGGACGGGCGCCATCTCCGGGTTGGTTTCCATCTCAGCTTGTAGGATCCGAACAAGATTGAAAACTTTGGCTTCGTCTGAGCCTGGCTCATCCTGGAGCGCTTTGATGGTACGAACGTCGAATGTGACTGACGGCCCTTCACGGACGAGGCCTCTCTGCGTAGCGCTTCTTTCCACCAGTTTTTGGGTCTTTTTTGCCAGGTCCACCACGTATTCGAAGTTGTCGGCGTAGGCGTTCCGCACAGTGGCATAGAGTTCGGCAAGCCTCTTGTACGTTTCGATGTGATCGCGCAGTTCGGGCGAGGGGGAAAGGATTTCCCAAAGCAGTTCGATCTCTTTGTAGGCGTCGAAGAACTCCTCGCGACGATTCTTGTCCAGGAAGGGTCCATACACGATCTGTTCCAAGCGCTCGTCCGCGCCGCCGCTTCCTCCGTCTCCCAAGTAATCGGCCTCCGCTTTCGCCAGCTTATCGAGAAGATCCTGTAGGAGAAGGTCGAGATCCTCGATTACCCCGCTGACGTCGGCCGAGTCGAACCGCAGCGCTTTTTCCAAAGCGGCCAACACGCCTACATAGTCGACGACGAGGCCAATGCGCTTGCTGACGCCGTTGGCGTCTACATAAGGTCGGTTCACGCGCGCGATCGCCTGCAGCAGAACATGATCGCGCATCGGCTTGTCCAGGTACATGCAGTAGAGCAGCGGCGCGTCAAAGCCGGTCAGGAGCTTATCGGTGACGATGAGAATTCTAGGATCCTCGCCCGCTTTCTTAAACATCAAACGCGTGTCTGCCTCGCGTTCCGGCAAGAGCTGTAGCTCAGCAACGAGCGGGCGCTCAAAGCTGTCATTGATGTTTTCTGTGTAGACGGGCACGCTCCAATCGGGCGAAAGATGATTATCGAGCGCGCGTTTGTATTTGGCGCAGGCCTCACGGCTCACCGCGACGAGAAACGCCTTGTAACCAAGCGGGTCTACGTTGTCCTTGAAGTGCTCCGCCACGGAGGCCGCGACCTTCTCGATGCGGTCATCTGCTGACAGGAAGGTTCGCAATCCCACCGCCCGGTCCAGGATCCTGTTCAGCTCCTCGACATCGGTAATCTCTTCCTCTGCGGCCAGCTCGAAAAACTCCCGGTTAAGCCGGTCGGCAGGCACGGCCATTTCGCTTGGCGCCATGGTGTAGCGCAGCGGCAGCGTCGTTTCGTCCTCTATTGATTCCTGGATCGAGTATTTGTCGAGATAGCCCTGTTCATCGTCAGCGCCGAAAATCTTGAAGGTCCCTTCCCCCTGTTCGGTCCTGGAGATCGGCGTGCCGGTGAAACCGATAATGGTTGCATTGGGAACGGCTGCCATCATGTAGGTGCCGAGGTCTTTAGCGACCGAGCGGTGCGCTTCGTCGATGAAGACGTAGATGTTATCGCGGGTGTTGGCGTCCTTATCGATCCCTTCGAACTTGTGGATCATCGAGACAATCAGACCGCGTTTGTCGGTTTTGAGCAGTTCCTGCATTTCGAACTTGGAATTTGCCTGCCAGTGTGGGATATCCTGCTGCTGCATTTCGCCCAAGAGCCTTTCAACCCAACCTTTGAGTTGGCCTTCAAGTTCGATACGGTCAACCACGAGAATCAGGGTTGCGTTCCTGAACTGCTCTTTGTCTTCAAGGATAAGGCGGGCGGCGGTCAGGAGCGTAAAGGTTTTGCCGGAGCCTTGCGTATGCCAGATCAGGCCGCGCTGTTTAGTCCGGTCTTTACAGCGGGAAACGATCTTGTCGATGGCGGTGCGCTGGTGCTGGCGCAGGACCGATTTGCGCGTTTCGCCATCCTCGACGTAGAACAGAATCCATTCCCGGAGCGTACGCAGAAAGTCGGTCGGCTCAAAGAAGGACTGTACGGCGAACCTGTAGGTTTCATCCGGCTGTTGCTTCCAGCGCGCCATGTAGCGACGGTTGACGTTCCAGGTCACGCCGTACCAGTAATCGAGAAGATGGGTTACGTTGAAGAGTTGGGGGGCGATGAGCAGTTCGGGCGTCTCTTCTTCGTAGCGCCTGAGTTGGGAGACGCCATGTTCGATGGCGTTGCTGTCCTTGGGGTTCTTGTGCTCGACGATGGCGACCGGGACGCCGTTGACGACGAACATGACATCGGCGCGGTTGCCCTTGCGTGCGGGGGGCTTGAGCCGCCACTCCCAGGTCACATGGAAAGTGTTTTCCGCCGGGCGGTCGAAATCGACGATTTGAACGCGGCGGGAGCGCTCCTCGGTCTCGTCGTACATTTGGCGCTCGCCGCGCAACCAGGCGAGCATCTGACGGTTGCCCTCAATGGTCGGCGGGATCGCCTCCAGGCGCTCAATGACCTGGCGTTTGGCGTCGGCGGACATCCACGGGTTGAACCGGGTGAGTCTTGTTTCAAGCTCTTCGCGGAATAACATGCCTGCTACGCCGCCGCGTTTCTCTCTGGCAAGCTGAGGCGGGATCTCGGCCCAGCCAATCTCGCCTGCATAGCGGACCATCGGGAATTGGACGGTTTCTGCTTCAGTCAGGTTGCGTTCAGTCATGTTGACCGGACTCAGGCGGATTGCCTGGCCTCGATTGATGGTCAATAGTTTGGTACGCTCCCTGACGTTCCGGCATCGTTCGTGTGTGTGTGAGGTCCGCGCTGGTTACGGCGCGCGCCTGTGATGGCCGCACAGTGGCGGTCACCGCTGTTTTTCCATCCAGGGAGATAAACTCCACGACAAAGGCTTCGTCATGGGGGTGGATGTAGAGGATGGAGCCGACATCGCCAGGCTTCAGTTCTTCTCCCTCGTCACCAAACACATCGGCAGTGAGCACGATCTGCTCATATTCCTCGAACACATCTCACCTCCTGCGTGGGTGCGCCGTGATGAGCCTGGGATTTTCGCTCCCATGGTCGATCTGCCAGACAGTTCTCACCCACGGATTGCGCCCGTCGGGCGTCTTTATCGTCCCATCCACGTGACAGAGTGCGCCGCATGTCGAACTAAACTCTACACGCCCAACAAGATCGAATACAAGTGCTTTCCTAGGATCAACGAATACATCAGCAGCAAGCCCGACCTTACAAATGATATATCACATAGCGTCTTGAGTCTTTCTCGGTATCGGGATCTCTATTCTCAGGGTATTTGCGAAACGCGCGTGTTTCATCTATGCGGATGCCTAATACTCTTCGATAACGGCGGCAGACATCAGTCAAGAAATCACGACGCACCCGCAATCGTACCCCAAAGGAGATTTTATTCCGGGTGTATGCACTATTCTGATAACCCTCCTGCCATACCTCGTACTTGGCGACAACTCTACCTTCTTTAGTGAGGTCGAACCCTTCAAATACGAGATTAAATTCCTCAATAATGAAAGATGCTAGCGTGCAGACGCTCCAGTACCCGAAAAAGGTGCGAGGATTCGGATGCTCGGCGATAAGCGGAAAGCAATCGTCATTAACATTCAAGCTAGCGACTCCTCTATTCAGAAGTATATCGCGGGCTTGCTCCAAGGTAACTGGCATCGCCCAATGGGGCATGATTGGCTCTACCGCAAACTCAAGTTCCTCCAGTGCGTGGGACCCGCCGTACACCTGCAGTGGGATAAGTGTTGCTTGCGACATTAGCTCTTGAGAATAGGGTACGTGGGACCTCTCGTCCTCCTCTCGCAGAATCCGCTGTTCGAATACCGTGATCCAATCGGCGCTCTGTTCCTCAAGGCCATCATTTCCGATTTGAAACGCTTCCATCTCGTCGAGTTCTTTGAACCATGCTCCCTTATCAATTACACGAAGCATCTTGATGTCCAGAGGGCGCGTCATAATTCCTCGAACTATATATTCAGGATCAACTGCCTGGGTTGTTTGCCAAAGCCAATGAATCTGATCATGACTCAATTTCATTTTTGCGGCCGCTTCGTTGAGGATGCTCCAGACCGCATCTGTCGCTAATTCGTGGAATTCTGTCGTGATCCAGACAATAGGCCAACCCTGTGGATGAACACGTCCGTCCCAGTCATCTTTGATACGAGAACGCTCCTCGTACATAGACCAGTCTTGAGCGCCAAGGTGTTCTTCGATGGCAGCTCCAAGACTTCCGGGGCTGACTTGAAGAATCTTCTCCGCTAAGTTTACTTGGTCTAGGAAGTCCAAAAGAGTGTGTTGTCTGAGAAAGTGTGAGAATGAGGCGCTAGGGCTCGATGACAACCTGTAGGTCGGATATGATACGGTGGCCGAATATATCCTGTCGATACGCTGAATCGCATTAGCAACGGAAGATTCCAGTGGCGAGACTTCTCTTATACGCTGAAGAATGTACATCGCCGTCTGTCGGCAAAGAAAATCCTCCCGGTCGAGGATGTAGGATAGCTTCTGTTGATGCGAAACCAACAGATCGGGCCTCTGAGCAGCGAGTGTATGAAGAATCATCAGTAAACGGCGAAGAATCCTTCCTGAAGACGACAGCGCTTTGCTGATAAGAGGCGGAATTGCGCTTTGGGGTCGAGCAATCGCCAATCTTGCGAGTGCTCGAATCAATCTCTCCCCGAGGTCGATTTCTTGCGTACCCAGCTCTTCCAGAGAAAACTGGAGTATGCGCTGATTTTCGTCGAAATCTGGTTCCGCACATTCTTTCAGCCAAACATAGTCATTGCCCTGAGGCAGTTGAGCAAACATACTTTCGCAATGTGTCAGATGATCATTGAAGACAGCTTCAAGCAGGCATGGTTCATTCAAAACATCCAACCCCGCCGCCGCGAAGGGGGACGTAACATAGCCACCTCCAGATCCGGTTGCCGAATTGTAGCACTTCCTTAGCAAATATGTTTCTGCTGCTTCCCGATTTTGTTTTGCAACGGCTGTAAGGTACTTGGCATTGCTTCGCCAAGGGTTCCAGTCGTAATCGCAGGCGTAAGCTAAGCCGAAGCACTTAATGGCAGTTTCCTGCTCGCCAAAATCCAGAAAACGTTCTGCCAAGCCTGCAATGAGAGTCGGCCTCTCAATGCTCCCCCGCAATTCGACGTAATCCTTGATTGTAATGAGTTCCTCCAAAGAACGTGCTTTAGCAATGTGATGGCGTAATATTTCGTCGAACAGCTCGGGTTCGTAGAAGCGGTCATTCTGCGTTTTCAACTTTTCGAGTGTCTCAAGGAACTCAGAAAAAGACGTCCTACATATTTCAGCTATGTCTTCTTCAATTATGGATTCCCCATCCAGTATGAAACTTGATGGGGTGCCGCCACCTCTTGGGACATCATCTCCTTCGTCACCATCTGGATTGGAAGGAATAGAGAACTCATCCTTGAGATCGTCAGGCCAATGCCCGGGAGCGACCTCTGTCAGAACGAAATGCCTGTAGCGATCCTCAAAGGTTCTTTGTATATCTTCTGAACAAGATCTACGGACGAGTTCGACGATGTGTCTCCTGGCCTTAGCGGTGGTGTTTTGATTGGTGAAAGATTCGGTAAGACACCACAGATACTCAGGATCTCCATCTTTTGCGCTTAACAAATATTCCTCTAGGCAGTTCTCCATCTTCCATCTTGCAATTGAATGAGAGAAATGTCTGAGCAGTTCGAATGCCGCTTGGCGACTGACAACGAGCACGGCGGAAAAGGCTTCTTCCGTGAAATGCTTTGTCCCCCGACCGTCAGTGAGATGGGGCATCCATTTCACCATCCACAGGACACGAGCGCACCTCTCAAGTGCCATTTCGGGCTGGTGCTGGTTCACCAGTCTCAGAACATCGATTAGGTGTGACAGCGTGGTATCTTTGCGGTAACCATAAATTAGGGAGGAACGAATTCCGTAGTTAAGCCACTTTTCCGCATCTTCACGCATACCGCACTTAGCCATAATTGCGGCAAGCCACAAGAAATGCCTGGGTCTGGAATCACCTTTCAGCAAGGTTGATTCCTCGTACGTGGCGGCGCAACTCTTCAGTATAGGGGCAAGCTTTGGGCGCACCATAGAATGGTTCGCGAGAGCCGCCCATAGACTCAATTCAAAGTCATAGTCCTCACGTGATTCAGAAATTCCGAAGTGCGTATTCCATAGAAAAGAATCTCGGAGTGAAATCAACTTCTCTATCCACGCATCAAGTCGCTCAGGAAAGCGCTCTTGTATTTCTTTGGTCAACGAACCAATGGTAAATTGCAACACATCCCTAAAGAGATCGATCAACTCGACAATTCTTTCGCCATCGCCCCGCTCAGCATTCACAAGAATGTCAATACTCTCACACGCTTCCGCATACCAGTCACGCTGATCATGCCGGAAAGATAGGCCAATACAATAGCAAGCTTCCAAGAGATGTCTGAGCGCACAGTTCCAGAGCGTCTGCGATGTGCCAATGGTCTCGCAAAGGTTTCGATAGGAAGATTCATTATCTTCGTAGCCCAGGATGACAAATGAGTACGCATATTGCATGAGGACTGGATCGCTCATCAACTTCAGTCGTTTGGGGCGATCCACTTTTGGAGTTTCGATAAAACCAGCAATGGCGGATACTTCAGAAGAAGGCATGCCTGTTTGGGCTGCATAGTAAGCCAACTCTACGTTGCCACGGGGATGCTCCTGCTCCACATACTCGGCCACAGCAGTTCGCAACTCATCGATACAAGCATAGCGTGCTAATGCACGGATCAGCAGGTAACGCACCAAACGATTGGGAAAGATCTTTTTCACACGTTTAAGTCTGTCCCATTTTGAAGTGTGTCCAAATTGGACCAGTGCATCAATGTATGCTGCCAGATGTGGTGCATACCCTGGAGCATAACTGTCGGTTCGCTCCAGAATTCCTGGGGAGAACTCAATTCGGGAAAGCCACCGGAGTGGACGTGCTTGCTGTTCCGAGTAAATGCCCAAGCACCGCGCTATGCCGATAATCTGTGAACGGGCATCATCAGTCCCATCGCTGCTGTCAGAATGAATACCTCGAAATTCATTCGTGAAGACATCAAAAAATTTCCGCCCCAGTTCCAGTCTGCCTTTCTCTGCAAGGGCCAACATAACAGCGAGTGAAGTATGGTTGTCGACTATCCATCGATCCGCCTCTGGCGAATACGCGAAGGAAATTACGTCTTGCTCACGACCCAGAGCAAGAAGGACATCCGCAAGAAGAGCCCGATCAAGATAATGCTTAAGACGCTCCCCGGTTCGGAACTTTAGTGTGCCAAGCCGACTGAGTTGAACGATATTCCCCTGTTTATATGCCGATTCAACCCCCCAGTGAAACGCGTCCACAATATCTTCGGAGGGACGAAAGCGAAGAAGGGCGCGATCAACAAAGTCAGCATCGACATTCTTTAGAATGTATTCATAGTCACCTACCTCGTAGCAATATTCAAAAACATGCTCAAACCACTTGGGAGAATCCTTTCCGGTCTTTAGAAAGTCAACAATGTTGCTCTTGATCTCCTGTATCCAGTCTGCATCCAGTTGACTGAGTGTGAACTCGCGGAAGCTATTGTGGAATACGGCCAGTCTGTCATCAGAGTCCCGTAAAAGGTGACTTATGTATTTGTACGCGTCCTCAAACTGAGGACGAATCAGAGACTTTTGGATAGCGTGGAGTTCATTCCTATGCACGGAAAATCGCAAACATGCCATGACAGCGCACAGATGCCGTGCGTTACCCATTTCCACCCGGTCGAACTCCTCCCAGAGAAGTCGATAATAGTTACGAATATCTCCGCCCGTTGCGGGTGTAAGGGAGGCTATTCTGTCTGATACCGCGTCGTTCGATAAGATGATTTCCGCGGCATACCGTAAATACAATGGAAGCCCTTCGCATTTCCTGTGGATATCAACAATGTCAGCATGTAACAAGCCCGAAATCCCTCGCTTGTTCACCAGGTAGTCTTGCGTCTCAGATGTCGTAAACAACGGCATCCGGACGTGAGTTCCGGGGATCTCCTTCGCTCGCTTGAGAAAGTGTGGCCATGTATGCAATTCTTGAGTTCCCACAACTATGACAACACCTTCAGGCACATCCGAGGGGAGGGCGGAGACTACTGTATCTCTTATTTCGGGCGAAAGGCGTTCAGCGTGGTCCAATCCGTCGAGGAAAATGACAAACTTCCGACCTTGTTCAACAAAATACTCGGCCAGCTTCTTCAGGCAGATAAGAAAGTTGCTCTCGCTGTAATCGTATCGTCGCTTGAGGACGTCGGGGTATTTCCGATGAAATTCATTCAGCAAGTTCTCGCGAAGGCTATCAGCACGGACACGCATTTTTTGAGCGTTATCGTTGACATCAACAAAACAGTAATAGTTGAAGACCTCCCATGAATTTCTATCGAGTTCTCTGAAGTATGTAGTGAGTGAAGTTGACTTGCCGCTGCCAGGTAAGCCGGTGACGATGAGATATTCCCCATCAGTCTGTGGCAATACGTCGTCCAGTTGATTCGAAAAGGATTTTCGTTCTACAAAGTGATCTTGATTGACTGGAAATACCTGTGGAACGAGCAGCTTACTCTGGAGTCGTTCAAGAAGCTTGTCAATTGATTCAAATGTAACTGGATCTCTGGAGTCCATGGCGTTCTGTTTCATGGCTTCCTTGAGATCGAGGAAAATAGCGGTATCAGAAATCCCTAACTCTCTGTCGAGAAGAGCAGTTTGGATATGTAGCTCCAGTTCCGGCAATGTCGGCCTCCGAACGTGGAATTGGAAGTCTGCCAGGAATAGGCTAAAAGAATCGACATCAAGGCCCGAGGCAGAAGCCAGATCCGAGCGCAGTTTCTTCGCATTACCCCGTCTACGGTCCTTTATGACTCCTGGTTTGAACGCCCCATCGCCTGTCACAAGGTCAAAAAGAGCGGAATCAAGACCCCGGTTTGAGCAGAGGTACACAGTCAAACTAAGGTCGGGGAATTCTTTCCGCAACGCATTCCAGCTGTCCGCTAACTTTCCGAGATATACCTTGCTCTCAGGATTGATTAGATCATCCGGCCCATAGACGGCAAGAGGATTAACGGCATACTTGACCTGATAAGCTCCGATATTGGTCTCCTGGAAAAGAACAATGTCGTCGAGGTTTCCAGCCTTTTCGTACTCCAGGAACATCCGGAAGGACTTGCGAGCTATATAGTTCTCCAACGCAAACCGCAGGGCTGTGACATCCTGGTATTCATCGCCCTTTCTACGGGACATGCCTCTTTTATTCTTGTCAGTCATTGCAATCCAACTGTTCTATCATCAGTTCGGTGATTCGAATTTCACCCGTCATCAACTTGTGCAGCAGAGCCTTGAACAGGTCGTCAAGGACGGCACGTTTACGGCGGTGCAGGTCGATCTTTCGGTCAATGGCGTCGAGGATAGCGACGATCTCGCGCTGGTCGTCTATTGTAGGCACTGGCACCGGTTGATCCTTGACAATCCGATCTGTGACTGCCGGGTAGCTTGCGCCTGTTTCAAGAGAACTTAGTTGCTGCACAAACTGCTCCCGTTGCACGAGGTAGAAAATGAATTTTTCGGCGGTACTGTTCCTGTCTCGGCGCAATACACAGAATGCTGTAGAGCAAACTTGATCATCCAAGTGATCGGGAACCGTTGCGGTCCGCAACAGGGTTGGCCGGACTGTGGCAAAGATCACGTCACCAGCAAAGATGCGCTTTCTGGCTCTACCAGGGCCTGAACTGAGCGTGATTTGAGACGTTGACTCAACACGCAGAAACTTGCGAGAGACTGATGAAACGTCGACATACTCGACTTCTCGGTCACCTTCTCTCCGCAGGTCAACCGTGTCCGATTCAATACAGAGATCCCCTAACGGGTATGTATCCCAACTCTCCGGCATCGGGCCGATCTCGGTTTCCTTCTGCGTTTCGTTGCGCAGGCCGCGGGTGAATAATTCTCGCATTGTGGCACGCTTAAGAGAGGCTGTTGCTTCTGTCGTTCTTGTCTCGGCTCTAATGGAATCCTGGATAACCTCTAACGCGTCTGTTATGGCACGCTGTTCTTCTGGTGCAAATTCGGGAAATGGAAGATCGAGAAGCACTTCGGGAGGCACGCGCTGTCGCCCGGTCGTACCCTCCATACGCTCGGCAACATAGTGTCGGACATCCGGGTGCAATAGGTAAAAGAACAGGAGTCGTCGATCTTGTCCCTTATGACGCGGCCGAAGTGGAATGACTTCCGTCGTTGCGAAACCAAACGGGACAGGAACCTCAGACGCGAGGGCTTGCTTCCCATTCTCAAAGGAAGGAGTAATCTTCGCCACAAGAATATCGCCGCGTTCGAAATAGGTGCCACTTCTGATCTGAGCTGGTGTCTTAAGAGTGAAGTCAGGCGCATACGTGCCACCTTGCGGAATGTCGGCCATCGGTACAAATGGGATTGCTTCCCATGGAGATAGGTCAAATAGGCGAGGTTTCTTTGTGATTTCGTAAACGTCGCCTACTTGAATCCAGGAACGATGATCAGAATGTTTGGCGTCAAGCAGGCTCATCGGCGATGCCTCCAAGAAGCTTTGACAAGGACATAGAGAGCGCATGCGCCTCGTTGTCAAGAGAGATAAGCTCAGACAGTAGCGTACTGACTGAAGCGAACTCCGCTGTGCTTTCTTTACCCACCCACCGGCTCGGACTTAGGTTGTAGTCGGCTTTCTCCGTTTCCTCTCTCGTAATGACTACGAGCTCTCCTTCGACCGGTTCCCCTTTCACATAAGCAGTCGCCAGCGGCCGGATATCCTCTTCCGGGATATAGTTCTTCGGGCGACCTTTCTTCACACGCGCGCTGGCGTTGATTAACACAATCTTGTCTTTCCGGTCCGCGGGCTTGCGCTTCGACAGGACCACGATCACGCCAGCCGCCGTGGTGTTGTAGAACAGGTTATCGGGCAGCAGGATCACACCGTCAATCAGGTCACGCTCCACGAACCATTTGCGTATATTGCGCTCTCTGTCTTCGTGTTTGCTGCCCGATCCACGCGTCATGGCGCCAGTGTCGAGTACCACAGCAGCGCGTCCGCGTTCGTTCAGACAGGCGAGCGTGTGCTGAAGCCATGCCCAGTCCCCCTTGCCGGTCGTGATGCCGCCCTGGGTGCGGAAGCGGTCGAAAGGGTCGTTGGCGAATATCTCTGTGTCGAAAGGCTGGTTCCACATTGGATTGGCGACAACGATATCAAAAGTGCGGATCTTGCTATCCGCCGTCTTGAACTTCGGGTTGATCATCGTGTTGCCGCGCTGCACATCGGCCTCCATGTCATGGATAATGGCGTTCATACGGGCGACGGCGTAACTCTCGGCCTGCAACTCCTGGCCGTACAGTCTTAGCGGTATCCGGCTCGTGGGGTCGCGTTCCTGGGCGACGAGCTGCAGCTTGATGAGCAGCCCGGCCGAGCCGCAGGCATAGTCATGGCACTCCTCACCAGGTTTCGGGCGCATGATGTGGGCCATCAGAAAGCCGACCTCGGTCGGCGTGAAGAATTCGCCGGCGCTCTGGCCTGATCCTTCAGCGAACTTGCGCAACAGATACTCGTAGGCCCGGCCCAGAAAGTCCGGCTGAACATCGGCAAGCCCAACTCGATAACGCGGATCGGAGAAGGTCTCCACGACGTCTCTAAGTCTGGCCGGATTAACGTCACGTTCACCGTTGCGTTCTGCTGCGAAGTCGACCAAGTCTATGACACCGGAGAGGGATGGATTGTGCCGGACCACGGCGCGCACTGCGGTTGTCAGATGTTCGCCAATATCTTTGGGCCGCGTGCTCCGTCCCTGGTCGTCAAGCTGCCAGTCGTATTCTTTGCGCCCGCTGATGACGCCCCAACGGGCTTCGGGCGGCAGATAGAAGCGCAGAAGATCGGGGTCGGACTCGGCGATCTCCAGAGCGATATCTTCGTCACCGTACTCCTCTCCGAGACGCTCAATCTCATCGTCAAAGACATCCGACAGACGCTTGAGAAAGAGCAGCGGCAGCAGGTAATCTTTGAACTTGGCCGCGTCCTTTTCGCCGCGAATGGAGCAGGCAGCGTCCCACAGCATCTGCTCCATGGTCTTTGTTGAAGGCGTCGTCGTGCGCTTGCCGCGCCGGCGCCGGGTTACGCCTGCGGCCGCCTCAGCTGAATCTGCAGCAACTACCTCCGCGTCGAGTCCGATTTCGGCAGCCATCGCCGCGATTGCCTCCCGCGCCGCCTTCTGGGGCCTGGATGCGCCGCCTTCCCAACGGTTGACAGTGGCAAAAGCAACGCCGAGCCGCTCTGCCAGTTGTTGCTGCGAGAGGTCAAGGCTGGCGCGGAGGGCGCGCAAGGTGGCCGGGATGTCTTGGGGGCCTGTTAAGTTTGTCATGTTTGTAATATAACATTCAATGACGGGCCAGTCAATATCCCATGTTGCTGAGCTACTTCGAGGCCAGGACCGTATCCAACTTGCTTTTGGACGGGTGGTTCGCTTGGGAGTAGCGAAGGTTGCTTTCAGCTAGCCGATATTCTATTATTGATCACAGTTTGGCAATGGCTGCAATTGCCCACGCCTATCATTCGCCTTGCAACGACAAACTGGGCTATGAACGATGGCTGACGACATTATTGGGAACGAGCACCTGGTCGAACGGAACGTGAGCTACCACATCGAAATCGACGGCCAACTCCTGCTCATCGAAAACGTGCCGGCGAGGGTGAACGTCGAGACGGGTGAGAGGTACTTTGCGCCGGAGACGGTTGAGCGCTTGCAGCAGGCGGTTTGGGGGCGGTGCCGGCCGGTTCGGACTGTTGAGACACCGGTTTATGAGTATGGGGCGCTGGCCTGAAGAATTTAGGGGACTTTGCTGCTGTCTTACAGGATGGGGAGTGGGAGAAATGTCATGACCAACAAGCAATCTGCGCTGACGAAAGACGAGGTCCGGCTGTACCATGAGCAGGGGTGGGCGGGGCCGTTTGCGCTGATCTCGGAGGAGGAGATGGCGGGGGTGCGGGGGCGGATTGATGAGGAGATTCTGGAGGTGGGGAAGGCGCAGGGGCTGGCGGAGAGGGACTATTTTCATAACCGGCATCTGGATAACCGCTGCGTTTTTGAGCTGCTGAGCCATCCGAATCTGGTGGAGAGGGCGGCGAGCTTGCTGGGGCCGCATTTGGTGCTGTGGCGGACGAATTTTCAGATTAAGGCGCCGCTGAGCGAGCAGGAGGATTGGGATACGGAAGTGCCGTGGCACCAGGATTGCGCGTACTATCAGCCTTCGCCGAATGTGATCCTGTCGGCTTGGATCGCGGTGGACAGTACGACGCGGGCGAACGGGTGTATGCAGGTGCTGCCGGGGAGCCATAAGCGGCTGTATCCGCACATCGAAGACCCGGACGCGGAGATGTTCAGCAGGGGCGTGGACCCTTCTACATTCGATGCGAGCGATGCGGTGCACCTGGAGCTGAAGCCGGGTGAGTTTATCTTCTTTAATGAGAGTACGCTTCACTATTCGCCGCCGAACAAGTCGGAGACGCGGCGGTTTGGGATCACGCCGCGGTTTACGGTGCCGTTTGTGGACGTGGGCAGACGCGAGCAGATCGATGTGCTGATGGTGAAGGGCGAGGATTATATGGGGTTCTATAATGTGGTTGAACCCCCTGGGAGTTTCTAGTTTTTAGTAGTTAGTTTTTAGTTACTGCGGCGGCTGATCTACGAGGGATGGTACGGGCGCGAAGGGTTTCCTTCGCGCTTTTTCGCGCTCGGAGCCGGAAGCGGGAGGGCGGGGGAACTGCAGGGGAACTGCGGGGAACTGCAGGGGTTAAGGGGCTGAGACTGTAGGTGGGGGAGGAGACACTGTTGGCTAGACACGTTGCTGGGGAAGAATGAACAGGGTGGCTAGCCAGGGCGGGGCGTTGCGGGGGCGCAGCCCCTGCACAAGGGAGGGCCGAAGGCCCAGAACTGCAGTGGTTAGTGGTTAGTGGTCAGTGGAAGGTTGCCTGAGGGCCGCAGTTTGGAGGCGTTGGGCAGGTTTTTCTGAAGGTCAACTTTCGACCAGTAGCTCGTTGGGATACATCATGCGCCAGGGGCCGGGCATCTCTTCGACGGGGACTTCGATCACGACGGGGAGGTCTGCGGCGAAGGCGTCGGGGAGGGCGTCACGGAGACTGTTGGCGGTGTGTACCCGGACACTTATTGCGCCGAAGGACTCGACGAAGGCGACGAAGTCGGGATTTACGAGGTCTGAGGAGATGACGCGGCCGTCGTAGAGCTCTTTCTGCATGCGGCGGACGTTGCCGTAGGCGCCGTCGTTGAAGACGACGGAAACGGTGTTGATGCCGTGCTGCACGGCGGTGGCCAGTTCGGTTGCGCAGTAGAGGAAGCCGCCGTCGCCGGCGATGGAGAGGACCGAGCGATTGGGGGCGGCTACTTTTGCGCCGAGCGCGGTGGGGAATCCCCAGCCCAGGGTGCCCTGATAGTTGGGGGTGAGGAATGTGCGCGGCTGGTAGACGGGCATGGCCATGTTGCTGGCATAGCCGACCTGCGTTAATTCATCGACGAAGATGCCGTCATCGGGCAGGGCGTCGCGGATGGCGCGAATGTAGTCGATCTGGGGTTGGAAGGAGTCGAAGAGCTCTTCTGTCTCCTTGTGGAGAGCAAGCATTTCGGCATTGCGGGAAGGGGGCTGGCGGTTGTAGCGCGGCAGGCTTGGCAGCAGGGCGCGCAGGGCATCTTTGCTGTCGGCCGCGATCGTCACGGCCGCAGGGGCTAAGAAGCCAGATTCCTGCGGCGCAATGTCGATGCGTATCAGAGAGAGATGGTCGGGGTTCTTCCACTGAATTAACGGCTTGGTCAAGCGTGTGCCGATGGCGATGGCGAGGTCGGCCTGTTCCCAGAGGGGTTCGCCGGCTGCGTAGGTGTGGCTGAAAGGATGGCGGCTGGAGAGGATGCCGCGCCCGCGGCCGCTGGCGATGACAGGGGCCTGGAGGGCTTCGGACAGGGCGCGGACCTCTTCGCCCGCGTCCATTGCGCCGCCGCCGACGAATATGACGGGGTTGCGTGCCTCGCCAAAGAGCCGGGCTGCCTCTTCGATGGTGTCGGCATTCACTGCTGGCCGGCGCACGGTGAGGGGCAGTGGGGCGTCGTCCACTTCCGCGTGGCCGGCATAGACGTTCAGAGGGATCTCCAGCCCGACGGGTCGCGGGCGGTTTGAACGCATTTCGCTGAGCGCCATGGCCAGCAGGCGCGGGAGCTCGGCGGGGCTTTCGGCGCGGCGGGCCCACTTTGTGAGCGAACGCATAACAACCAACTGATCCGGGATCTCGTGCAACAGTCCATAATCGCGGCCGATCTGGTCGGTATGGATCTGGCCGGCGAGGCAGAGTACGGGCGCGTTTGTGGCGTAGGCAGTTGCGAGCGCGGCGGTGGTGTTGAGAAATCCGGGGCCGGGCACGACAGCGTAGACGCCGGTCTTTCCAGAGGCGAGCGCGTAGCCGAGGGCCATGTAGGCTGCGCCCTGCTCGTGGCGGGTATGAATGGAGCGGATTGGGCCACCGGCATCGTAAACGGCGTTATAGAAGTGGTCGTTCTGGACGCCGGGCAGGCCGAAAATCGTGTCGATGCCGTGGGAGAGGAGGGCTTGGACAAGCGCTTCGCCGCCGGTGCGGATGGTGTTCATGGGCTGCGCTCTTGGATGTGTTATCTAGTGCGTCGTCGAGTCATTGGCGTAAGCGTTGTTGACGATTCGCTCTAGATGATAAAGATAGTGGTCAAGTCTGCAATGTACGCCAGTTGCTGTCGAATCACTTCTCCCGTGGATGCATCCCAGATTTTCGGGCAGCCGCTGTCTGAATCAGGATTTGCAGGATTGACGGATTTTCGGGATTGGTGTAGTAGGACTTTCATGCTTTTGGCCCCATCTGCAGTACCTTTCTCGTCCAACCATTCATCGCTGCCCCAGTTCACGCTTCTTCGTTTTTTCGGTGATTGACAACTCTGGCTTGCTGGCAGCCGCCAGCGCCTGGCATAACCGATGGCGAATCGCTGAGGCTGTCGCCGCGGTCGACGTAAGTGTCGCCTTGCATGTCGATGTCGACGCCGCCAGGGCGGTTGAATCCGCCGTTGCCGTGGGTGGTACTCGTCAGGTAGACATCGGTGGCGACTTGGCTTGGGGCATCGATTGGGCAACAGAAGTGGACAGCGAACGCTACACTCGACATATCATGCTCATAGTGACGGCATACTGCAGTTCGGCAGACCTACGGTCACACGAACCTGAAAGGCTTAAACTTTAGGTTTCTGTGGATACGGGTATGCACGAATCGTTGTTATGTGCAGGCTCTCGCTGCCGATCGCGTCGAAGAATTGTAGGGGCTTAGCTCACGTATCGCAAGCCCCAAGATCGTCTGAGTCGAAGAAGTGACGCAGAGTCGATGGTATGGGGCCACATAGGTTTGGATTGTTGTCTAGGTAAAGTACCCACAGATTCGTCAATTGGCCCATCTCGACGGGTACGCTACCTTCCAGTTGATTGTCGCTGAGGCCCAGCCCTTCCAAGTTCGTTAGCTGACCTAACTCAGGTGGGATGTATCCTTCCAGTTGGTTGCCATCAAGATACAGCACGTCCAGGTTTGAAAGCTGCCCCAACTCGGCCGGGACTTTCCCCTCCAGTTGGTTGCGTTCGAGCCGCAATATTTTCAGGTTCGAAAGCTGGCCCAACTCGGCCGGAATGACTCCTTCCAACTGGTTGTCGTTTAGTTGCAGCGATACCAGATTAGTCAACTGGCTCAATTCGGCTGGGATACTTCCCTCAAGCAAATTCCAGCTGAGGGCCAACGTCTTTAGGTTTTTCAGTTGCACCAACTCGATTGGGATTACTCCATCCAGTTGGTTATCCATGAGGGACAACCACTTCAAGTTCGCCAACTGGCCCAGCTCGACTGGGATACTCCCTTCCAGTTGGTTATCCACGAGGGACAACCACTTCAAGTTCGCCAACTGGCCCAACTCGGCCGGGATTTGCCCTTCCAGCTGGTTGCCGTCGAGCCATAACAACTCCAAGTTCGAAAGCTTGCTCATCTCAGCTGGGATGCCCCCTTTTAGCTGGTTGCCCGCGAGCTGCAACGTTAGCAGGCTCGTCAACTGGCCCAACTCAGCCGGAATCCGCCCCTCCAGTTGGTAATGGAAGAGGTCCAACCCTATCACACGATTCTGCGCGACAGTGACCCCATTCCAATTAGATATGGGAAGATCTACACTCCAGTTCAAGGAATCAGCATCAGTCAGTTTCTCCTTGACAATCAGCAGCGCTTCGCAATCCGCAACCAGTCCAGCCACCTCCGGCTCCGAAATCGCGACCGAGTCGGCGCATGATTCCGATTGGGGAGCTGCCTGCGAGGAACAGGCTCCCAGTATTGCCAGTGCCGCCAAAATCAGGACGGAACTGGTTGTAGCCAAGGCCCGCCTCGGCGACGCGTCCCTCCCCCGTAGGCGTGTTGTGCTGCACCCCTTAATGGAATTTCGGCGTCTGCATGCCTTACCAGACAGACCTCTCCCACTGCATCTGAAGTTTAACGTCAGCCAAACTTTACATAGTTGCAATATCACTTCTTTCGTTTCGATATCAACGCTAAGGACAGGTCACTGGCCATTCGTCCCTGTCTCCGCTGAAGCCGCATGCAAAGGCTAGGTGGCAGTTGAAGAAGACTAATGTGACTCCCTAGAAAAACGAGGAGCTTCAGTTTACCGATAGTGCGGGCAATTCCCTGCGATCCCTAGTACTACAACCGCAATTCACGAATCTGCAGTTTTTCCGGCGAAAATGAGGGTGCGAAAGCGCATTCTGAACAACCACGGAACTGAATGAACGGCCCATATGCAGCCACTTCTGCGCCTCCTTTTGCACTTTCGGTCTTCGGCCAGCTAGAGTGCGGTTGTAGTACTAGGTACATTTCGTTTGAAGAATCGTAATATCAAAAGGGATTCCCCTTAGCATTCAGTGTCCGTTAACTGCCGCATGCGGTAGGGCTAGCCGAAGATCAAGAGTTAAATGTTCAGTGCAGGCGCGCGGCGGGGCGGCGCGAACTGGAGCTCGTTGAGCTCCACGAACTGCTTCTGGTAGACCTGGACGCGGTAGGAGCCGGTGTCGGGCACGTACATGAGGCCGTCTTCGCTGACGACGACGGACTGCGGCCAGCGCAGGAGCTTCTGGACTTCGAGCTTGGCCATGTCGCGCAGGCGGTTGGGGTAGGCGTTGGTCAGCATGTAGGAGACGGCCACCTTGGAGAGGGTGGCGTCGCCGATGAACTGCTGCACGTAGCGGCCCTCTTCGTTGAAGAGCTGGACGCGGTTGTTGCCGCGGTCGACGACGTAGATGTCACCGTGCTTGTCGACGTCGACGCCGCTGGGGCGGTTGAACTGGCCGTCGCCACAGCCGGAGGTCCCGAAGGCCATCTTGAACTCGCCGTCAGCGCTGAATTTCTGGACGCGGTCGTTGCGCCAGTCGGCGACATAGACATCGCCCACTTCGTCGACGGCGATGCCCCACGGCATGTTGAACTCGCCCTCGCCGCAGCCGAGGCTGCCCCAGCCGCCGAGGAGGCCGCCCTCGCGGGTGAACTTCTGGACGCGGTGGTTGAGCGTATCGACGACGTAGAGGTTGCCCTCGGCGTCGAAGTCCATGCCGGACGGGCCGTTGAGCTGGCCGGGCCCGCTGCCCTCTTCGCCCCAGCTGTCGATGAGCTCGCCCTCGTTGTCGATGATGGTGACGCGGTGGAGCGTCTCATCGGTGAGGTAGAGGTTCTCGTCGCTGTCGGCGAGGATGGTGACCGGCCAGGTGACCTTGCCCGGCTCGTCGCCGTAGATGCCGAAGGAGCCGAGGTCACTGTCCTCGGTGCTGTATTTGCGGATGAGCGCGGTGCCCTCGCTGCGGCAGAGGATGTAGAGGCGGTCCTCCTGGCCGAACGCAAGATCGATGGGATAGTTGGTCAGCCGCCGCATTCCCAGTGTCTTGTGGAAGGGAAATCCGGCGCGCAAGAGACCGTATGGTCTGCCCACGGTGTGACTCCTTTTGAGTTTCTAGTTTTCAGTTTTTTGGTAACTGCAGTTTACACAGTGGTTCGCTAAGAACCTGAAAACTGTTTGCTACGAACTGTACGGATTTATCTGTTCGAATTGGCCGCCGACGATTTCGGTGGGATCGATGCCCATCCACTGCTCCAGAACTGTGCCGTAGATGCCGCGGAAGTCGATGGTGTGCTCCATGTCCTCGCCGTGGACCCAGCGGTTGGGGTCGAGCGAGGGGTATTGGGCGTAGAGACCGCCCTGGACGTGGTCACCGATGATGAAGGCGCCGCCGCCGGAGCCGTGGTCGGTGCCGCTGGCGTTGTCGCGGATGCGGCGGCCGAACTCGGTGAAGACGAGCATCGTCACTTCGGAGGATGCGTCGTGGGCGCGCAGGTCCTCAAAGAAGGCGGTGACGGCGGTGCTGAGGTCGGCGAGCAGCTTGGGATGGTCAGGGACCTCGTTGGCGTGGTTGTCATAGCCGCCTTGCGCGGTGTAGAAGACGCGGGTGCCGAGCCCGGCCAGATGGACGCGGGCGACATCGCGCAGGCTGTTGGCGATGGCGCTGTCGCCATACTCTACGGTCGAGCTGTAGCCGTCTTTTGCCTTCTTGAGTTCGTCGGTGCCCTGGATGACGTTGAGGCCGGTCTGCGAGAGGTAGTCCATGACGTAGCCGGCGCCGACTTCGTGTCCGTACATGCCTTTGAAGACTTCGAGGGCTTGGGTGCGGCGGCGGGGTTCGTCAATGCCGGTGAGCAGGCCGTAGGTGTCGAGGTCGGCGAAGGAGGTGACGGGCACGCCGGGCACGGCCATGGCGCGGGGCAGGCCCTGGCCGACGTTGACGCCGGTGAGGACGTTGTGGCCGCCGGGGTCCAGCTCGCGGATCATGCGTCCGACCCAGCCTTCGGTGCCGATCTCGATCGGTTCGCAAGTGTGCCAGATGTCCATGGCGCGGAAGTGGGAGCGGTTGGAGTTGGGGTAGCCGATGCCCTGGACCACGGCAATGTCGCCGGCCTCGTACATCGACTGCAAGGGTGCGCAGTTCGGGTTCCAGGCCAGGGTATCGTGGATGGGCAGGACTTCGTCCTCTTTGAGACCGACCACCGGCCTGGAGTCGTAGTAGATGCCGGCGGTGTAGGGGACGACCGTGTTCATGAAATCGTTGCCGCCGCTGAGCTGGACGACTACGAGTACGGGGTCTTTTTTGTGGTCAACCATCTTTTCATCCCTTTTTTTAACTGAAGTTTCTAGTTTTCAGTTTTCAGTTGTTAGTTTTTAGTGAACACCTTCCTGTTGCTGAGACAGGATTGCGTTGCTAAACACTGAAGGTCAGGCGAACTGGTATTCGCGGGAGGCGACGATTAGTTGGAGCATCAGGACGATGCGGTCGGTGTTTTCGTCGGTTTCGCCGTTGGCGCTACCGTTGGAGGGGAAGACGAGGTCGCCGCCGCTCTGGGCGAAGCGTATCAGGTCGGCGCGAGTTTTTTCCTCGAGGGTCAGGGGGCCGACGAGGTCGAGACAGTTGTCGACGAACTGTTCGGGGGTGAGGCTGTCGCCGGCGGCGCGCAGCCGTTTGATGATCGCCTGGACGCCCGGCTTGCTGGAGTCACCCACTTCGTCGACGGCGAAGTTGACGCGTTCGGTGAGCATGCCGCCGTCGATCCACTCCTGGCCGGTGTGCCAGCCCTCGACGGTGGGCGGATTGAAGAGCTCCTGGCCCATCACTTTGGCGGCTCTGTGATAGCGCGGTATGCCGGGCGTGGGCGTGCGATTGGTGCCGACCAACTTGAGAACGCCGGTGATCAGCTCGGTGGGGCTTTTCACTTTCCTGAAGCGGGCCGCCTTGAAGAAGTCGCTCTTGAAGAGCGTGCGCAGGACATGGCGCATTTCACCTTTCGACTCCATGAAGGCGTCCGAGAGGGTGTCGATGGCGTCCGGGTCCTGGGGCGGCGTTACATTCCAGGAGGGGACCTGCGGCTCGTCGGCGACGAAGAAGTTGTAGAGATGGCGGGAGATGAAGCGGGCGGTTGCCGGCTGCTCGACGATGATGTCGATGATGTCGCCGCCGTTGAAGTTGCCGGTGTGGCCGAGGAAGGTCTTCTCGGAGTCGTCGTGGTCCTCCTCGCGGAAGAGGAATTCGGGGGAGTAGAAGCCGTGGGGGTAGAGGGGAACCGGCTGCGCGAAGGTCCAGCCGGTGAAGGCGAGCGCGCAGTTCTTGATGTCGTCCTCGGTGTAGTTGCCCACGCCCATCGAGAAGAGCTCCAGAAGCTCACGGCCGTAGTTCTCGTTGGGTTCGCCCTTGATGTTCTCGCTGTTGTCGAGCCAGTTGATCATCGCCGGGTTCATGGAGAGCTCGAGCAGAATCTCGCGTATGTTGCTCATGCCGATGCGGCGGAAGAGATCGATCTGGTCGCTCATGGCGAGGGCGTGCTCGCCCTTGGCGTAGCCGGTGGCGAAAACGTGATGCCAGAAGAGAGCCATCTTCTCTTCGAGCTGGCGCGGGCTGTTGAGCATGCGGTAGATCCAGGTACCGGAGCGGACATCCGGCCCTTCACCGCCAAAGTAGCGCTTCACAATATCCTCGTCGATCGGCGGGCAGCGCTCAATGTCCACCAGGTCGTCGACGACTTCGTCGTACCCCTTTGCGACAAGGGCCTCGAGCTCTTCGCGGCTGGCGCCGAAGCCTGCCCGGCGCAGCAAATGAGCCATCAGGCCCAGATCCTCATCTGCCATTTTTTCCTCCTAACTGCAGTGGTCGGTGGTCAGTGCGAGTTCTGACCAGGATTTCAACTCTCTCGTAGAAAGCTTTCCATTTCGGTAACGAACCAGATCGATAGGGCGCCGCCGCGCTCGTCGGGGCCGAATATGGCGGGGCGGTCGAGGTAGTCGCGGGTGCATTGCTGGACGCCGGTGCCGGTGCAGACGTCGACGAGACCGCCGTTGTCGTCGATGCGAGCGGCGACGCCTTGCCAGGCGCGGGTCAGCATGTCGGTGTAGCCGGCGTCGAGCCAGCCGCGGCGCAGGCCGCGGGCGAGAGCATAGCCGACCATGCAGGTGACGGTCATTTCGGGGTAGGAGCCGGGGCCGTTGACGACCTGGCGCCACATGCCGCTGCGGTGCTGGTAGCCGCGCAGGGCCTGGAGGTGGCGGCGGTGGATGGCGAGCACGGCTGCGCGGTCGGGATGGCTGTCGGGCAGGTAGGTCAGGGTTTCGGCATAACTGAGGGCGGCGAAGCCGTTGCCGCGGCCCCAGTAGAAGGGGGTCTCGCGGTCGTGCCAGAAGAGGCCGTCGTCCTGCTGCACGTTGGCATCGAGCAGGAAGCGGGTGAGGATGGTCAGGTAGGCGTCGTCGCCGGTGAGTTTGAAGGCGCGGCCGAGGACGGCGGCGGTGAAGAACATGTCCTCGACCTGGTAGCTGGGGTTGGACGGGATGGGCACGCCGTTGTCGTGGGTGGCGCGGTAGCGGTCGGCGGTTTGCACGAGCAGGTCGGCGTAGCGGTTATCGCCGGTCGTTGCGGCGAGTTCATCGGCCCAGACGAGGCCGGCCAGGTTGGCGCCGCCGTCGCCGCCAGCGGTAAACCAAGGCTTGGCACCGGACATGTATGGCGCGACCATGGCTGCGATGCCGTCAGATGGATCGGCGTATTCTGCATCCAGTTGGGCGAGCCGGAGGCGTCCGCTGACGGCGACGCCCTGGGTGTAGATTACGGGGTCGAGCTCATGGCCGTAGACGCCGGCGAGAATGCGGGCGACGTCGAGGGGCGAGCGGGCGGCGCGGGTTTGCAGGGCGCTGCGGGTGGGGGAGCGGGCGTGGTCGGGGACCTGGGCGAGAACGGTCCACAGTTTGGCGAGTTCGTTTTCGAGGTCGGCGGCGGGGCAGGTCAGGCGCAGGCTGAAAATGGGCGGCAGCAGGTTGGGCTCACCGGTGGACATCGCGCCGAGGAGCGAGTTATCGGCCGGCAGCGTGGTGGCGTTGAGCACGGAACGGAACTGCGACAGCAGCTCGAGGCAGTGGGCAGAGCCCTCCCAGGTTGTGCCTTCGCCGAGGCGGATTTCGAGCACGAGGTCGGGTCCCTGGAAGCTGATCCAGCGCCAGAGGTAGTGGGCTTCGGGATTGGCGTCGTAGTAGCTGTCTCCCGGTGGGGGGTAGCCGGTGCCGGGGTTGCCGCCGACGCCGTTTTCGGGCGCGCTGCCCAGGACGAGGCCGTCGGGATTGGCGCAGGGGACGGCGCTGAGGGCATACCGCTGGGAGAGACCGGGCGCGGCGCTGTAGGAGTTCAGCGCGGCCAGGGCCGCGTCAGCGTCTTCCTGCTTGCCGGAGAGTCCGCCGATGAGGACGAGTTGCAGGCGCTCGCCTGCGGGGGGCTGGTCGGCGCCATGCAGGAGCGCTGGGATCTGTCGTTCGGTGCGGGTAACGCCGCAGGCGTCGAGATGCCAGAAACCGGGCGCTTGTGCAGTCAGGGCTTCGATCTGTTGGTCGAGAGTCATGGAACACCAGTGGCTAGTGGCCGGTGGTCGGTGATTAGTATTGTTGAAGGCGGGCCCGCATCTTTTCCAAGGAAAAGGTTTCGGATTCGTAGAAGTCGAAGAGTTCGGCCTCGCGAGTGCGGACTTCTTCGGCGAGGCGGAGGACGTCGTCTACGTGTTCGGTTGGGATACGCACAACGCCGTCGGAGTCGGCGAGGAGCAGGTCGCCGGAATGGATGCGCAGGCGGCCGGCTGTGACGGGCGCGCCGAAGCGGTTCATGTTGAAGACGCCGTGGCCGGGGACGGTGCCCCAGGCCCAGACGGGCAAGCCGACGTGGCGGATGCCGGTCAGATCGCGCACGGTGCCTTCGGCGATGACGCCGATGACGCCGAGCCGTTTGTGGACGCGGGCCATGCCGTCGCCGACGCAGGCGCCGCGGCCGGGGTTGGTGTCAAGGTCCTGGAAGACGGCGATCAGAGGACCCTGCTGGCTGCCGAGGTAGTCGTAGTAGTCGATCCACTCGAGGGCGGTGGAGTCTTCGTCGTTGGTGGTGACTTCGGCGGTGACGGCGAAGCCGGCGACGAGGCCCATATCGGGCATAAGGGAGCGGATGGTGTGGTCTGTGTAGTCGAGATTGGGCAGGCCGAGCTTGAGGGCGACGGCGTTGAAAATGGTGGCGGAGTCGTAGCGCTTGAGTGCGGCGATCTGCTCGGACAGCATTCAGGGGTCTCCTGGTTCGATGTATCGTAGACGGGCGGGGGGGCTCCTGTCTGGGTATTGTCAATTTTCGGGTTGGTAAGGCGGGTTTTCTTCGTCTCCGTAATGATATAGACAATTGTTTCAGACTGCAACCTTCTATTTTGCGATTGGGGGACTCTGAAAAAGGCGTTTATCCGCGAAGGGGCGCGAAGGGACGCGAAGAAAACCCTTCCTGAAACCGCGTGCGAGTGAAGTGGTATACTGTGCGACGGGCTTCGGCCTAGTGTGCAGACGGCTTCATTAATTTCCAAATCGCCCTACTTAGCCATTATGGTGAAGACAGATGACAGTGAGGATAGAAATCTCTTTGAGCAGTACTCTCGATGAGAAAGTGGAAAGCCTGGCTCGAGAACTGGAAATGTCCCGAAATGAGTTTGTTTCCATGGCGGTTCAGGCGTTTATCGAGCGTCATGAAACGAGACGTATGATGGCAGCGCTCAACAAGGTCCATGGGGATCTCCCTGACGAGGAAGAGCGAGCGATTCTCAGGGAAATGAAAGAGCATCATCGAAAGTTGATGAGGGATGATCCGTGGTGATGTAGTAGGGTACTATCTTACTTCGGCAACCCAGTTCTTCGAGAGTCATTGACTTTTCTATTCGAATGCTCTTCATTGCGGGAGCGTATTGCCTAGAATTCTGAAGGAACGGATTCCTATGTCTGACAGAAAGTATATGAGAAGAGGGTTTCGGGAACTACCTGTTCAATACCTTCTGGATGAACAAGGAAACGTGCAGAGTGTTCTTGTACCCATCGATCTGTGGAGCAGACTGATTGCCCTATACGAAGCAGCCAACACGTCTGCCAACATACACCAGGCCAGTTACGCTGCTACGCCCACCTTGACAATGTTCGGCGCTTTCCCGGAGCTGGCTGAAATCGAATTCGGAGAACAGTTCGAAGCAGTAAAACAGTTGGGAAGATTGAGCATTGAGAAGCAGCTTGGACAGATAGAGAATCATCCCTTTAATGCCACATACTATTAACGGACTCTGGGAGGATTTAGCCATTCCCAGATTCGGTCCACTCTCAATGAATAGCCGGTAGGGTTTTCAACGCCAATATAGTGATCATTTCCTACACAGACAGGATCGGTTGTTTCTCTATGCTGAAAAAACATAATTTGTCTCCCATCCCTTGCCGTTCTCGAATAAGGGATAACTTCGGCCTCACAGTAGATGCAAAATAGGGGTTCATGCGGCTCCAATACAAGGACAATCGTTCCATTTTGTGTGTAATTGAAGAGTGTTTGCAACGCGTGGGCAATTTCTCTTCGATCATCTTCAGGAATGTTCTGAGAGCGTAGTCCGTAAAACATTTCTTGTTCTCCTCGTTCTTGGATAAAGGACCTTTTCAATGGGGTAAACACGTAGGGTGAAGACGCACTAATGCGCTACAACAAGGAGGTAGACAAAGCCGAAACCTGAATCGCTGTCATGTAAGCTGAAAATGCCCGCCCGTTAAGCACTACTAGCTCTTCGAGTTGTTCCCTGATGAGCAGTCCGCCTTCGATTTCATCGATCAGGAGCGCTGGCTGGAAGGAATTGTCTGTCCACACTGCGAATCCGAGCGCTTCGGGAAACCTTCATCCTCTAGCCGCTACCAGTGCAACGGCTGCCGCTTAGAGCACGGCGTACGTATTGGCACGATCTTCTAGCGATCCCACATTCCTATCCATAAGTGGCTCTGAGCCATTTATCTCAAACAGACGGCCCGCAAGGTTATCAATAGCGAACAGCAAGGTAAGGAATTTGGCATCATGCAGCCTTCGGCCTGTTTCCTGTTACACCGTCTGCGCGAGACGATGGGCGATGAACACAAACTACTCTCGAGTGTAGTCGAAGTTGATGAGACCTATATGGGCGGCCTCGAGAAGAATAAGCACAGAAAGAAGAAGCTCCAGATACAAGGTGGGACGAGCGGACAGCAGATCGTCAACAGTATGCGTGAACGCGGCGACCAGATCCTTCTGCGCCCGACCCATAGTATCCGCAAACAATTTATTGAGGACGAAATCCTGAACTACGTCGAAGAAGGTGCTATAACTTACACCGACGAAATCATGAGCTATGGTGGTTCAGACGAATGGTATACCCGCGAGATTGTAAACCACAGCAAGAGTGACTACGTCAATGAAGAAGTGACGGAATGGTATCGAGATCATTTGGGCACTTTCTGAAACCCTTGCCCAAGTGCAAATATCACCAGTGGAGCCAATGACACGGGCGCCTCTACTACCTTCAACGAGGTCGCGTTCCGTCTCGTTGAAGGTAGTAGCGATGGACCCAGCCTCGCGGGAATCAGAAACGTGATCCACCGTTCTTTCGGGACGCGGCTGACCTTTACAGAGCTGACCTACGATGAAATATCACACAGAACAAAAGGAGAGACTATCTGTAATCCATTAATTGAATTCGCTCCCCAAGGGCTATAGTGTCAGCATTTCTCCACGAAATTTCTCGACTGATTCACGCCCCAAATCTGTCAAGACAAAGAAATCTTTCAGAAAAGTCGGAGTCATGTATCCCTCTGTTTCACATAGAGATAAGTGCGTCTGCAGTGCGCCTTCACTGTATCCTGGGAGGCGAATTCCATGTCTATGCTGTCTGCGTCCAAGGTACTTCCCGATGTAGCGCAGGATTTTGTGGCAGAGATCGCAATAGCCACAGAACATTTGAGTGTTCTCCCTCCCGCCAAGCGGGACTGGACACTTGCCCTGGTGCACACCTCATGCGATCTTTTTCTTGACAAGTTTGGAGGTATGCTTCCCGAATGGGAAGAAGCAGTCCCTACGAAGCGGGCATAGTCAGCAAAGGCACTTGCCATGGTTTCGCTAGAGGCAAGTGCTTCTTCATCTGTTTGGACTTAACTTTATTTCAACAGCTCTCGGTTGTCAACGCTAGTCTCGCGATCGACAAAAATGGACTTAGTAGGTTCTTCAATGATTCATGTTTTTCCACCAAGTTCCCCACGGCCTCGATGTCTCTATAACTGATTCTTGCCAATTGATCCCACACGGATTTGGGAGTCTCAAATTCAAGAGTTTTCAGTTGTAAGCAGAACATTCCTAAAGGATGTCCCGGCCCGGGTTTGCGTACTGTGCCCCAAGGCTGTCTGCACCTTTCACAGTGTGCATTCATCGCTCTGGTGGACAAATCGCACAGAGGGTTGATCGGTTGAAAGCATGTTTTTTGCATCCGCCGTTTTTGGATGAGATATAGTAGAGCTTGCATCAGCCGATAAGTCAATAATTGCAGCTAGTCTCGAATTTCAGTTCCGTCTGTCTTCAGGTACTGGTATATGTCTGCAACTGTTCTGGCTGCTCAGTCTATGTTGATGAATTCTTTAGAGTCGTCTATTTCTGATTGCCTCCTTTTCCCAAATTGGGAGAAAATATGTTCTTGCGCTGTTAGCGATTCTATCTGATATTGAAGATGAATTGGCCCCTTTGAGCCTCAAGCTTATTTGTGAGGGGAACACCTTCGTTTGGCGACGTTGGACACTCTCCTTCTTTGGTGCTACACGCATGCTGTTGGTGTTGTAGTATAGCCGCGTAGCAACGATTGCGTAATGCAAAACGGATGTCGGGTTGGTTGATTTCGAAACATGTTTTTCCGGGCGAAACGGGTGTTACATGTCCAAAGTCAGGTATAATTCGAGCGTCGATGAGTCCTGAATTTGAGATCGCTCTGAAGAAAGGTGAACCGTTTCCTACCGCTCCGAACAGATTCGGATTCCTACCGGAGACGGCCTGGATCCTGGTCGGCCCGATGATCAACATTCCTCGTTTCAAGCAGCTCAGTTTCTCTTTGTTTCTGGCGGTACCCCAGTTGGGATACACTGGGACCATTCACAGCGCAGTACGAATATGACTGTCGTCAAATTAGGTAAGTGGGCTCTTCGCACCGCCTTGGTTGGCTACCAGATTCGTGGCGCTGTGGTGGATTCCATCAATTTATTTCCACCAAGGGGGCACCCATGAATCGTATCCTGCTTATTTTGACGCTCTTCGCCTTCACTGTATGTTTTTTTCTCTTTTATGCCCTAGCTACCACACCAACTTCGACCCCGACTCCAGCTACAGTGGCAGCTTCTACAAACCCCCAATATCGCGATGTAGATTTCATTGGAGATCTTGAAGGGTACGTTGAGGATCTTGAGAATAGGATAGAGACGCTTGAAGGGTATGTCATTGATCTCGAAAGTCAGATGTATGATCTTGAACTCCATGTCGAGACAGTCGAAGAGTCATTGCTTAATGAAATTGAAGATGATCGGTTTTGGTTAGAGGAAATAGAATACCGGTTGTCTGAACTGGAATTAGTGGTTGAATGACCCGATATAGTCATTGAGTAAACTATAAAATCGCCGGCGGAACACCTGCGGCATTTCAGATTTTTGGGTATATTGAGGCTGTCTGGGGAGGACTATCTGTTTTTCTGTTTCAGGCTAGAGGTGTTGACTCGTACTTGAGGAATAGGCAAGAACGGGGGGGTTGGCCTGAATTTCCCTTATAGTTTCGGCGGATGGCTTAAACGCAAGGACACTACGTACTCCCGCTCTGAAATGTACCAGTCCGATTCTCTTGGTGGGAAAACTAGACTTGAGATGTATCCCGGTCAATATGGGGTCCTAGTAGATGACAGAAGTAAATCAGACTTCCAATTTGACGCGCATTTTGTAACAGTAACCCTATGGTACTCTGTCAATATAAGACGCTAAATTACCAATATTGTTTACTTCTATTTGCGATCCTAAACGAATAAGTCCCAACGTATTCAGGAAAATAGTTAGGTGGTAGCACTGAAAACCACCAGACATCTATGACATTCTCCTCGTCGCGACCCTGCTGAGCTCCGACAAGGCGATTAACCACGCACTACTCGTTACTGGAGCCATCTTCAATCCGGGCGTCGGGCCAGTTCAGTACCTCCTCGCGCAGGGCGACGCCGAGGCCGGGCTTCTGCGGCAGGGAGAGCATGCCGGCGCTGATGGGGATGCGCTCGGTTACTACGTCGTTGTACCAGCCGTCGTAGTAGGCACGGACGGTTTCGAGAATCATGGCGTTGGGGATGTGGAGCATGAGGTGGGCGGCGGCCCAGAGGGCTACGGGGCCGGTGGCGTCATGGGCGGTGACGGGCAGGTAGTAGGTGTCGGCGTGGGCGCAGATTTTGCGGGTTTCGCTGATGCCGCCGGTCCAGGATATGTCGGGGATGATGATGTCGGCGGCGTTGGCTTCGACGACGCGGCGGAAGCCGAAGCGGGTGAAGAGGCGCTCACTGACGCAGAGAGGGATGCGGCTTTCAGCCTTGAGGCGGGCGTAGGATTCGACGTTATCGGGCGGGATCATCTCCTCCAGCCACATGATGTTGTAGGGCTCCAGGGCGCGGGCGATTTCGATGGCTGCGGGCAGGTTCCAGCGGGCGTTGCCCTCGATGGCGATCTGCATTTTGTCGCCGACTGCGGCGCGGACCGCTTCCACACAGGCGACACCCCTTTTTGAGGTATCTTTGTCGAGGTAGTGGCGGACAGGACTTGGCGCGCCTGTTTCCGCGTTGGTTGGGCCGGGCGGCAGGTCGAAGGGCCAGATCTTCATGGCGCTGACGCCGTGGTGGAGCAGGTCTTCTGCCAGCTGGCCGGCGCGGCCTTCCATCCAGGTCTGGGCGTCCTGGTTGGCGCCGTGGCCGAGGCAGGTGTTGTAGATGGGGATGCGGTCGCGGCTGCGGCCGCCGAGCAGGTTGTAGATGGGCTGGCCGGTGTACTGGCCGGCGATGTCCCAGAGGGCGATGTCGACGGCGCTGATGGCGCGCGTTTCGGCACCGCCGAAGCCGAAGGCGTTGACGGCGGCGAACATGGTGTGCCAGTGGCGCTCGATGTCGAGGGGGCTGCGCCCCAGCAGCAGGGGAGCGAGATCGTCGTGGATGAGGGCGCTTACGGCGCGGGGCGCGTAGGAGGTCTCGCCGAGGCCGATCAGGCCATCATCGGTGTGGATGCGCAGCCAGAGCGAGTGGGGATGGCGGCCAAGGCGGATGGTTTCGAGGCGGGTGATCTTCATTGGGGTCGGTGGGTAGAGGCCATCAGAAGGAGTGGGATGGAGGGGTACTGCACTCGGCAGGTTACTCTCTGCGTTTGCGCGCGTTCGATCGGCGTAGAGTCTGCCGTGCTATTCTCCGATTTCGAAAGGTCAGGACGGGCTGACGGTGTCAGTTCGTGCGGCGATTGCGGTCAGGTTCGGTCGGCGTCACGGTCGCGGAGGATGTAGTGCGGATGTACACGTGTCTCCGTGAGCGCTTTGCGTTCGCGAACTTCTTGCAGCCAAGCGGTAATGGACGGGCGCGACGCGATACGTTCCAACTCCCCGCGCAAGAACTCTTGCATGGACTGACCTTGAAGCGCGGCGCGCCTGGCCAACTCATCGCGAACTTCCTCAGGGACATTTCTGATCGTAATTTTTACAGGCATAGTTGCATTATGCCAGCAACGATGGTGTTTGGCAGCAGCCAGGACGACTGGGCCATCGCGTCTGGGCGATCACTCTGCCTATATCTTAGTAAGAGTACAGTAGGCCGTCCGGCGCCGTCCTTTGTTCAGGTCTGGGCTTCTCTGCAGGGTAAGCGGTTGGGGCAAGTCCATCATATGGGACTGCCGGCGGGAGATGGGCACTGCAATTCTCAGTGCGGCGGGACGATTGAGGCCAGCTCGCTGCGCATGAAATCGATGTAGCGGCGGTACCTCGCCGGGGAGGTCTTCCAGGTGGTGGGCGTGCCGTGGCCGATGCCGAAACGTTTCTGTTTACCGATGGCTTTGGCCTGGTGATGGGCGTCCTCGCGCCAGAGGTCTTCGTCGCCCTGCTCGATGACGGTGATGGCGTGGGAGTTGGAGTAGATGCAGACCTCTTCGCCTAGGGCCTGACGGACATTGACAATATCGTTGGAGTAGTTTTTGAGCCCACATTCGACCTGGATGCAGTGGAAGTCCAGCTTGGCGAGGTGGGGCAGGCGGGGTTCGATCCAGCCCATGAGCGCCATGCTGCTGATGAGGCCCTCGTCGTGGATGTACTGGAAGGCCTTGATCTCGCCGGGCAGGGCGAACTCGACATAGTGGTCGTCGGAGATCATGTCGGCGGAGGCGAACCATTGCATCAGCTGGTAGCCGTGCACGCCGAGCATTCTGGCCAAGCGGCACTGCTGGCGGATGACCTCTTCGTGGCGGTCCATCAGCGCGAAGACGAGGTCTTTCTGGAAGAACATGGCGTCGAATAGCTTGTCGTAGCTGAGCATGTAGAAGGAGGTGGGGAAGGGCGCCATGTCTCCCATGTAGAGGAAGACTGTGTCGTCGAAATGTTCGATCAGCTTTTTGGTGAAGTCGTAGGCGCCGGTGGCCAGCATCTCCTCGGCGGTGGGCGGGGGGTCGAGGCGCTCGACGTCGGCGGCGGTCTCGAAGAGGGGCTCGTCGGGCGGGAGGTCGGGCGGGAACTCGTGGTAGCGGGTCTTGCTGCGCGAGCCGATGTCCACGAGCACGGGTACGCCATCCTCCTCGGTCACGTACTGCCTGCCGCGCTGGCCGTAGGGTTTGCCGCTGCCGCAGGGGATGTAATCGAGACCTAGCACATCGTGGAGCACGTCGTAGAATTTCAGCTTCTGCTCATCGGTGCCGTGTGACAGGTGGAGGAAGTTCAGCCCCAGGATTTCCGGCCAGTGCGGCATCATCGACCAATTGGGGGACACGTTGAGGGTCGGGTACATGTCCATGGGGTCGCCGTTGATGGCGGCCATATATCGTTCGAGCGATGTCATTTCCTGCAAGATCCTGCTCCTTTGGAACTGCGGTGGTCGGTGGTCAGTGGTCGGTGGTCAGTTGCTGGCTAAGAGCCGGTGAGTTCGAAACTATATCTGCCGGAGCCGACGTTGACGTCGATATAGCCGGCGCGGGGGCTGGCGGATGTGAGGCCGTCGCGGCCTTCGACATAGGCGTTGTCTTGCCAGACGGCGTTGCCACTTTCGCTGACGGAAATGTTGCTCAGGCCCAGTGTGGGCAGGCTGACGCGGGCGCGGCTGTTGACCGGGATCGTGACTTCGAGCGATATGGATTGGTCGGTGCGCTGCCAGTGGGAGGAGAGTTCGCCGTGTACTGTCCTCATTGTGGCGCCGGCGTGTTCGAGGTCGCCGAGCAGATGCGGCTCGATGTGGATATCGCGGAAGCCGGGCGTCATTGTGCCAGGGCCGTGGTAGTCGGGGCCTTTGATGCCGGCGAGGTCGTTGTAGAAGAATTCGTCGATGGAGGCCCACATGATCATGCTTTCGGCGGCGCCGACGGTGCTCTGCAGGCTCCAGGATTCCCAGATGGTGGTGGCGCCCTGCTCGACCATGTAGCCCCAGCCGGGATAGGTGGGGGTGGCGACGAGGTCGTGGAGGACCTCTCCCTGCCCGTATTGTGTCAGGGCGTCGATGAGGCAGGTGACGCCGGTGTTGCCGGTGTGGTGGTGGCCGCCCCAGGTGTCGACGATGTTGTGGACGATGTCCTGGACGACGCCGGCCTCGCTGGCTGCGGGCACGATGCCAAGGGCGAGCGGGAAGAGGTTGGCGGTCTGGGAGCCGGTGGCGTAGCGGTGGGCAACGGGGTCGAGCCACTCGCTGTTGAGGGCGTCCTTGATCTGTTCCGCCAGGCTGCCGTAGTGGGCGGCCTCATCTTCCTTGCCGAGCAGAGCGGCGACTTTGGAGATGATGGCCGCGTTGAGGTAGTAGTAGCCGGTCCAGAGCAGGGGCGGCGGCGTCTCGGAGGAGACGAACTCTTCTTCGCCGGGTGCGGCGCCGGGCAGCATGTGGTCGCCGTAGTGGCCTTCGTTGACGATGTGGTTCTCAGCCACGGAGGTGAGATAGTCGGTCCAGAGGCGGATGGCGTCGTAGTGTTCTTCGAGGATGCGGCTGTCGTCGAAGTACTGGTAGAGATACCAGACGAGGATGGGATAGTTGCCGCCCCAGGCGGGGTCGGGATCGTCGCGCTGGACGTAGTTGGGGCAGATGTCGGGGACACTGCCGTTTTCGAGCTGGGCGTCCTTGATGTCGTCGAGCCATTTTGTCCAGAAGCGAGGCATGTGCTTGCGGGGGTAGAGAGATGAGGCGATGGTGGCCGGGTCGGTCCAGGCCCAGTGCTCGCGGTGCAGGCAGTCGAGGGGGATGCCGAAGAGGCCGTTGGTGACTGTCCAGTGCACGAGTTCGTGGATGCGGTTAAAGGTTGGATTGGAGCATTCGAAGCCGCCGGAGAGGTCCACGTCGGAAAAGACCACGCGACCTTCGAACTCTTCGATGGTGATGGGGCCGTCGCTCTCGACCTGAACGTAGCGCACGGGATGGTAGGTGAAGCGCGGTTCGTAGGTTTCGCCGTCCGGGTCGCCCTTGAGGATATAGACGTCGATCTCGTCGCCTTCTACGTGGGCGCTCGCGCGGGAGCGGTGGCGGTAGTAGAACTCGCCGGACTCCTGATCGACGAGGCCGCTCTCTTCGAGGACTTGGCAGGCATACTTGATGGTTACTGTTGTGCCGCGCTCGCCCTTGAGTAGCAGCCTGGCCCAGCCGCCGAATAGCTGGTTCAGTTCATAGACGTGGACGCCGTCCCGGGGCTGGCTGACGCTTACCGGCTGCAAGTCTTGCTGCACGCGGATGGGCGGCATCACCTGCGCAACCATTGTGCCGCCGGGGGCTTCCTTGTCTACGGCCGCGTCCCAGCTGGAATCGTCGAAGCCGGTGGAGGCCCAGCCCGGTTGCTCGCGGCGGG
>Ga0209544_1000935_pt1 | contig 35454 bp, 37 predicted proteins | sample MesohylPK_FD_187297 | JGI IMG/M metagenome (GOLD analysis project Ga0209544, IMG submission 187297) | Host-associated microbial community of the marine sponge Aplysina aerophoba from Gulf of Piran - sponge mesohyl, lysed by proteinase K... | ecosystem: Host-associated > Porifera > Sponge >... | reverse complement strand
TATGAGCGCATCGCCATCGGCTACAAGGCCAGCCGCTGGCTGCAGAAGCTTGAACAGTATGGATACGTCACCGTGCGGGCACGCGAGGAACAAACCGACATGCCGACCCGAACCGCCTGAGCCCCGGCGTCGCCTTCAACCGCTCTCGGCCCGAGACGAGGCCGTTTCCGGGGAGCCCGAATAATCGCCGACATTGATTGAACGGCGACGCCATCCAGACTGACGCCACCGTGGCTGCCTCTCGAAAACGGGTGCCGGCGGCCAGGGGAAAATGTGCCCAAAGCCCGAAAAGAGTTTCAGAGAAAAAAAATCGCTTTTGTCGAACGGCAGTCTCACCGCTGACCTACGCCCGATTTACAGTTGGTCAGGCGCTCTCGGTAGAACAGCTCAATTTCGCTTTCAGGTAAAGCTCTCAAATCGAGCTTCGCCAACTCCGACGCCATTTCCTTCAGCTGCGGCTGGACGCTCTCGAACATTGCAAGTCTCGCATTATGGCTTTCCGAACCGCGGCTCTTGAACAGCTTGTTGTAAGCGTATTCCAAGCATGGCCCGAATACATTTGTCATCAATTTCCGGTGGAGGTCGGCCGCCCTCAACTCATTATCTTTAAGCCCTGCAATGCGCTTCACGCCTTTGCGCAGCAAGGCGATACTGTTGATCCAGCCTTGGCGACCGTCGATGCTCACCAGAAACCAGCGTTCAAGCTGGCTGTGCTCTATGCCTTCGACGCGGAAGATCGTTCCGACCTTCAGGCGCGTACCTCGCTCACCTGGGTAAGACGAGCGGGCGATCAGCGGCACCTCATTCAGGGTCTCGTAGGATTCCCAAAGCCGCAGGTGGTCGGCGCCCACAAAGCTCGATTTCGCCCGTACGGAGACCGTCAGGGGCGAGGCAACGGCAACCTCGTCGTCGCTCCCGCGCGCGCGTGCTTCGACTACGATGCGGTCCTCGATACTTTCGATTCCAAACGCCATGTCAGGGCCGAGTTGAGCCATCTTGTCCTGGTGCGCCGCCAAGCTGGCTTTCCATGCCTTGTCATCGACCGGAAGCAGCTTCGCGACCCGCCATTGGGCCGCAAGACCACAGTATCTGCCGTAGCCTCTTGAGTAGGTGTCCACCTTGCCGGCCTCCGATTTCGCGCGATACAGGCGGTCCACCGTAACCGTGATTGGCTGCCTGTCTCCCAAGTCCGAATCGACGCTGACGGATAGCCTGCCATCTACCTTTTTCGCGTTGAGCTTGAATCTAGTGGCAACTATCCCCGCCGTTCTCAGGACAGGATCGTTGTGCTTGACGAACCGCACCGTGCTACCGTCCCGGTACCAAGTCCAATCGGTGCCCCGTGCAAGACTGAACAGGGCGCTGGTCGCGCTGAACATCCAATAGAAAGTCCGGCTCTTGTCCTCCGGCAGAACATCCATGGGACCGGCCTTCAACCCCCACTGTTTCACGATGTCGGCAGCGATTCGGCGTATCTGGACCTTGCCTCGGTACTCCAGATCGACGTCGACCGGATCTGGACAGGAAAGCGCCTCGACATTTACCGGCGGCAAGACAACGGCGGGCTCCGGATTAGGTGTCGATTTGGCCGGTTCTGCCGGCTTGATGCCGCGCTGGGCTGTTTCCTTTGGCGCCTCTTCCTTTGGTGTCTCGGCTTGCGGCGTTGCCGAGGGTGTTTTCGGTGCTTCGGTTTCGTCGCCGCCAACGATCAGCCCGAGGAACACGAGAGCGACCACGATCACGACAAGAGCCGCTGCGGTGCGGCCGACCCATTTCAGTATTGATGACATCGCAGATCCCAAGAATGTTCATCCTGTTCATCGCAGCGGCGATGGCTGGGCAGTTCCCATTTGACAGTCCACGTCGCCACGCTCAGCACTGAGGCAACCTGCCTTGGCAAGGTTTGATTAGACGGTCAATCAATTTCCTGCTCGGGTGGAAGAACCGAATCATTCCAGAACCGGTGTGAACACGAAAACGTAGCGTGTGGATATCATTCCCCCCGGAGAATCGCCAGACATTCTCTCGGAAGACACCATACGGTAGGAAGTCTATGTCCAATGTGCTATCGGGCAGGATCTCCCGATCCCACGCAACGCTGTCGAATGATCTGCGGTTTCGTCTTCTGCCGACGCACCAATCGGTTGCATGGAGGATGATTGGCCGTTGGCCCGAATTCAGGATTCCAAGCCGCGACTAGTGTGACGGGTCGTTGATCCAGACTTCAAGCTTAAGGCACCCTACGGCGCGACGGTTGATGAACCAGTCTACGCCACGCAAGACCAACGAGGTCGGAGGTATAAGCGACTGGAAGTCAGGGACGGCCATCGGCCACCGTCTCCGTCGCCGCTGACTGCCGGGGCATCACGCGCTTAGTGGTCTCGTGGTCCGCAACGATCTCCACCTGGCGAAGCTCCCACGTCTTCTGCAAGTTCAGCCAAAGTTGCGGCGTCGTCCCAAAATACCGTGCCAGCCGCAGCGCCGTGTCCGCGCTCACACCCCGCTGGCCGTTCAGGATCATCGTCACCCGTTTCACCGGCACGCCTAGCGCCTTCGACAGCGCATTGGCCGACAGCCCGAGTTCATCGAGCTCGTCGCGCAGGATTTCGCCGGGATACACCGGCTTCATTCCGTTCTTTGCGTTCATGGCAAACTCCCTCAATGGTAGTCCACGATCTCCACATCGCACGGCCCTTCGTCTGCCCAACGAAAGCAGACACGCCATTGCGCGTTGATCCGAATGCTGTGCTGACCGGCGCGGTCGCCGCGCAGCGCCTCCAGCCGTCTGCTCGGCAACGCGGCAAGGTCGCCAAGCATGTCCGCGCTGTCTAGCAAGACCAGTCGGCGCACGGCATGGCCAGCGAAGCCCTGATATGCCGCGACGCGCCGCCCCTCGAAGAAGCGGCGCGTATCCCGATCCTTGAAGCTCCGAGTCATGCGTGCTGACTGTACTGTATTTTACGCCTTCCGTAAAGAATGCTGGCGGTCATCGTCTGCTCGCGTTCCTGCCGGTAGGGCATCCGTGCGGTCGGACGACGGGTTGCCGCGTGACGACCCGGGTAGTGTTCGTCGCTCGGTTCAGCGACGAACAGGATCGTGCGACGATGACTGCTCCCGGCGGTGACGGGCAAGCGCGCACCGTCGCCGACAGTGCGCGCCGAGTGAATGACGTTTCCGGCGCGCACGACTCCACGCATTGATCTGTTATCTCGTGCTTCCTATAGTGCCGCCCGGAAGCCGTGCGACGGTTCGGGGACTGTCTCCGCAAGTGCGCGGCGGGCGCTGCCTCTCAAGCGCCGCTCGGGCTAAATGCCGGTTGCATAACGGCTTTCATCGCCCGACAGCTTGAGCGGTCAGGAAGCGCGATTAGGACGCCCTTCGGCGCGTGGTTCTCACACCTGACGCATCCCTGATGCAGAGGTTGCCGTGGTTGTCCATGGTTGCGATTGGCTGGTTATGCCCCGCTAATTGGCACGCGTGTCGGCTCCTGGCGTGCCGGAACTACCTGCCACCGATCGGTGCTCGCAAACAGCCCCTGGCTGCGCGACCCCGGCGGCTCCATCGCACCCATGCCGCGCCGAGCACCTTTCGGGATTCTGCCGCGTTACGGCAGGTTCTCTTGAGTTTTCCTGCAAGCACCTATAGGTGCTGTCTGCTGGGAGGCATAGAATAACCGTCTCGCTCGCGGCAGGCGTCGCCCCGGCCTGCGACTGCGATCAAACGGGTCGCGCAGCACGCCAGTCACGCGCCCGCGAATCGGGCCGGGACCGCACAAATTCCAGGGGGAATTCCATTCCCACCGTGGCAGCAATACCATTCGGAGGCAGCGCAAAACGATGACGAAATCGCCCGACGGCTCCCTGCACAAGCACATCCGGGTCTCTCGCGAGCAGTGGGAACGGCTCGAACTGGCAACGCAGGGCACGCCCTGGTCCCCCAACCAGATCCTTTTCGAGCTCGCGATGGAGGCCCTCGACCGCCGCCAATGGCCTGCCACCGACACCGAAATGCGTGTCGCGCGGGCCTCGCTGTTCACGGCCCAGGCTATCGCCCGCCGGATGATCGCGGAAGGGCGCGACGCAGAGGTCCAGGAAATCCGCCACTTCATCTCGACCATCGTGCCCGATCCCGACGCCCGCGAACCGGCGGGAACCTCCCCCGTCGCGCAGACCCTACCTTTCGACGGGACACCGGGGTGAAGATTCGAACCGTTCGAACTTTCCCGATTCCTCCGTTGCATCCAGCGCGCAAACCGTGACGTCAGCCCAAGCCGCCCGGGAATTCCCGGCCCGGCGCTCGGACGAAAACACCCTCGGGCAGCTACGCCTTGGCGGTATAGCGAGCCCATAGGGGCAGCATGAAGACGCAATTCTCCAGAGTATAGCCCGTCAGACATGTCTCCAGAACCTTACCCCCCAGTTCATTCGGATCGTTCGTCGCCTCGATCTCCCTAGCCATCTCCCTGAGCGCATCGTCCACCTTCTCCCTCAGGTTGCGCTCGGGCTCGTAGCCGGCAATCGCACACAGGGTCTTTCCCGGCCGAAGCCTGAGAACTCCGAAAGGGGCGCTCGGCAGAGATCCCTCCTCCTTTCGCAACCGCATTCCGTCATCCACGATGACGAAGGAGACCACCGTGACCATCTTTGCGTGACCGGGGATCAAGACCTGGTTCTTGTCCCATCGCGCTTGCTTCCGTTTCCTTTGCTCGGGGGCCAATTGCAGCCCCCAGCGGGGAAACAGCAGCCGGCACGTAGGGATCGCCTTGCCCTCGTATTCCGGTTCCTGCCATTGATTCATGAAGCGATCACCCTTGTAGTTTCTCATGCTGGGGTCGTCTTCGTTGAACGAGATGTGCTGCTTTCCGGAGGAGTGCAGACTGACCTTTTGCCCGCGCAACCCGCCTCGGCAGTAGATGTAGGCGTCTCCGTTTTTCTCGACACTTACGCCCCAAGCATCCGAGGTCAAGCCATTTCCCCTGTCGACCGCAAACCGGATAGGGCTCGTCCTGATGGGCAGGACCAGACCGTCTCTCCTCCACAGCGTCATTTCATCGTTACTCATCGCCTCACCTCGATCGGTCGACGCGGACCGGCTGCCGTCCCTCCGCCAGCACCCAGGTCTCGAGTAAGGCAATTCCGGGCGGCAGATGCGCGTTCGCGATTTCCAGCACCTGTCCGTAGCGCCGCCTGACCTTGTCGCTCCGGCCATCCTCGCCGAATCCGACCGCCAACCGAATGCCGCCGGTTATCGGCGGTGCGTGCGCCGGCGTCAACTCCAGTTCCACGCTCGCATCGAGCAATTCCTGAAGCGAACGCCGCACTGCATTCAGGGCAAAGTGCCACTCCCAGGCATTCTGCAGAAGCTGAAACGGCGCGTAGTAGACATTCGAGGACATTCGGGATACGACCTTGATCTCCAGAAGCACCAGATTGCCCGCCGTATCGACTGCGAGCTGATCGAGCTTGAGACTGTCCTTCGGCCCAGGCGGCATCGCCCAATTGTCGCGCCGGGCCAGTGCGGTCAACTCGCCGCGCGCGTCATCGACCGCTTCTCGGAACACTCCCGACGGTTTCGCGGACCGTGATCCGCTGCAACTGTGAGGCAGCCGCGCACTTTTGCCAACTGTTATCCGCAAAGGCCATGAATAAAATATGTGGATGGCGGTGATGATAGTGAGGATTGCGGGGCACAAGACCGCGGCAATTGCGGTGAATCGGCCCGCCCGACGCGTCGGCTCTCACCCGTTACGACGGCGCATCCATGCCCTCTGCGTGCCGGAGGCCACATGCCGCCGAGCGGCAATACGCCGGGTCGCGGTGGCTTTCCCAGCGCCTCTGACATCCATACGCCACTGCTCCTCCGCCTTGCCGACGCTGTCTCCCCAATCCAGCGGAAACCCCAGACTGTTCAAGGCTTGCGTCGCGGAGTTACTGACCTTCACGCGGGCTTGATCCGACTGAGAAGCATCGCCACATGGGCACAAACAGCTTCCGGGCTACGGCCTGGAACAATGGAGGTTGGCGCGCCACCGGCGCCGGGTACGGCCTGAAGATATCGGCCGAGGATCGCGGCTGGCACACGGTCACGCTGCGACTTGTCGGCGACCGGACGAGTCGCGTTGCCGAAGCAAACGTGGCCAAGGCTTCCTTCTGGAGCGCTCAATTCAGGGAGTTGATCAAGCTGGAAATCGGCCGGTGGCTTATCGAGAACGGCTTCCGCCGCTGGCCTCGTAATGCGCCTCCGCGCTTTCGGATGCGCCTTGTCGACCGCAGGGAATTCGAGGTCAGGCCCGACCGCAGTTGATCGCATAGCGCCGATACACGGTGCAGCTTCCCGCCCAAGAGGCACCACCAGTCCGGCAAGCACAGGAATTGACACGAAGATGGTCAAACGAAACCGCCCGCCGCGACGCCCAACCGGTGCCGAGCCACGGCCTCGCCAAGCAAACCCGGTCCCGGCGTCGGGCGACCAGGAGGCGGTCGATGGCATCCCCTGGTCCCAGGTCAAGAAGACCGACCTCTCCATCGCCGGCGAACAGCCCGGCCATGTCCAGAAACTTCCCGGCTACGAGGTCTGCGTCGCGATTCCCGAATGGGACAAGAACCGCAGTCTTCTGGATCCGGTCAGGAAGGCCCACCTCGTCCAGCAGAAACTGCTTGCCCGACTACAGGGCGAAGGTGTCAGCCGACCGTGGATGATCGAGCGGTTCAACGAAGTCGACAAGGCATTGGCAGCGACTCTTGCGACCGTAGCCAAGAGATTCCGGACGCGACGCTGGAGGGAGAAGGAACGCGGCGAGGCCTTGCATCGACTGCAGGCTACGTTCGCCGAGATGCAGCGCTGGACGGCCCAAGACCACCCGTTACTGCCAGCGCGCCGAACAGTGCGCCGATCCCATCGAGAAGGAAACCGTCCTGGACGCCGCTTGTCTTGGCATCCTCAAGATCGGGGAGCTCATCAACAGGATCGAGCGGATGCAACACGGGTTCTGGCAGGATTTCAGCGCCGCGCATTTCCTCGACATGCGACACAAACGCAACCTGAATGGACACACCGACGAGCTCGAAGGCGAAGATGTCGTCCCCCTCGGCACCGGCATTATCCAGGACCTTCACACAGCCCTAGGACGCACGCTGTTTCCGGTAAAGGCCGGTCCCGACCAGCGCGAATTCCTAATGTCCAGAAAGTGCTTCGCGACCTTGAACCGACACGTCCCAGCGATGCGCCGATGCCCGACAATTCGATCGCAATTGTCGGGCTCGACGAAAACAATCGGTTCGTCATCACTCGCGTGGGTCGGTCCGAGGAAAATAGGATGATGATCTCGTCGAGCGTCACCGGAAGCATGAACCTGAGCGTTTACGCCGTTCGGGGCGATCCGACGGCGCGGCCGCCCGTTCCCGATGAACAAGGGTGAACCCCGAACTCCCGTTGCACTTTTCGATTCGTCGACCTCCCCCGGGGTCGCGGTAGCCCTTCGGTTTCCGGGAGATGGCGGTACGCTTCGCGATCGGCGCTCCGGCGGTCCTTGGAGATGATTATCCGCTTGTTGGCGTGCTCACGAGGCTCAATTGTGAGAATCGTCATCGGTGCCGAATCGAGGATGCACAAGTGGGCTCTCACTCGAGTAACAGCGGCCTATGCCACTGATTGCCAGAGTGAATACCGCCGCCTTGTCGCAGTTCTTCAGGTCGCGGACGTTCGGATTGCGCCCGGCGCGGCCGAGCAGGGTGGCGCGGTTCGTGTTCAGTTTGGTCAAGGCGGAAACTGCTTTGTCGACATCCTCATGCGGATGCGATTCTGTCGGCCTCCGCCGTCGTGGTGGCGCGACGCTTCGCCGCCCACTCATCCAGATCCGACCCGCGATAGCGCACCCGGTTCCCGAAGCGGTGGAATGCGGGCCCGGCGCCGCTCACGCGGTAGCCGTCCAGCGTGCGGGGCGAGAGGCCGAGATAGTCCGCCGCACGCCTTGTGTCGAAGAAGCCGCTCTAGTTGTTGTCCATGCTGCCCCCTTTCGATTGCCGGATGTGCCGGACCTGCCACGCCGACGGCCATGCCGACTGCCTCAGGCTGTGCCAAGAGACGCCGCTCCTGTCGGCTGCAATGCGCCCCGGCGCAGCGAATGTAGGTGGGGCCGCTCAGGTTTTCAAAGCGCACGGTTAGGGGAAATCCGGCAACGCTCCGTCGTTCGGGCCAATGCGCGCGCTCCAACGCGACAGCGCCGACCCTGGCCGCTCGGACATCGTCGTCAACGCCTTGGAGTCGTTCATCCGCGTCCGGGACGGCTCCGACCCAGGTCAGTGCGCCGCCAAACTTTGGGAAATCCTGCATCCGGGAGGCATACGCGTTCGCCGCAGCGCGCGGTTTCGGATTTGGATCGCTCTCTGGATGCTTGCGGAGCTGGAATCGGCCCAAAGGGGATGTCGAAAAAATGACGGTATAGTAGTAACTTACGGACTTTCTGAGCGTTTTCGACGATATGCGTGTCGAGCACGTGCACCGAGATATGCGCGCGAATGTCCTGCCATGGCGCCATGGCTGCACTCCAAAACCAGGTTCCTGTCCCGCTGATGACGTGCGGGCGCCTGGCGATGAATAGCACCCAAAGGTTGGCCGCGGGTACACATGACAGTCCGCGAAAAGGCTTTTCTCAGGTCGTCGATTCATCCAACTCGTTTGCAAGCCTCTTGCTCCTGCGTCGGCTTCGAGGCGCAGTCGATTCATGCTCGTCTGCCCGGCATAGCCGCGGAACCGGTCACAGATTTTTTTATCGTGGCGGGTCATGACAGCAACGGTAGATAGAGCCGGTACGGCCTGACAAAAAAATCAATTAGGAGATTTCCCGCAGGTTTGGGCCATATGTGCGCCTGACTGCGATGAAGTGCGCTCAGCTACGCAATATTTCGATTGAGTTAGAGCCGCCAGTCCTTCTCCGCTCTTTCACGAGCCGACGTTTTCCTGGGGCAGTTACTTCCCCGCCCGCCAATCTTGCCTTGAAGCCTTCAACAATGAAGCCCACTCGTCGGGCGGATTGCCATGCGCGAGCATCCTGGCGACGACCGCGTTCGGATCGGTCCTGCTCCCCGAGGAGTGCAGCGTGGACTGGTCGTTGACCCACGTGTAGACGATCACGTTTGCCCTGGCATCGTAGCGGAAAAACAATCGGAACCGCCTGCCGATCCTGGTGCGCCGCCAATGGCGGTAGCGCGGGCCGAGCGTGCCTCCCTGGCGGTACTCGTCCCGGGACGGGTCCTGCGGGATGACGTCCAGCATCAACCGGCTCAGCGCGTGGAACAGCTTGACGTTCGCATTGGATGCGAACCCCGTCGGATCGCTTCGTTGCGCGCGTTGGGCCGCGTTGTGGAGCCTGCGCAGTTGGTCGATCAGGCAATCGTGGAACAGCAGCGTCCATCCGTGGCGCTTCATCAGTGGTCGATGTCGCCGTCGATGTCCTCGTCCGGTCCTGCTTCACGCCGCGCATGTTCGAGTATGTCCTGTGCCAGATCGTCCGGAAGCGCCCGGACATGCCGACCGGCCTGGATATCGCCGGCGAGCAGATCGAGAAGCGCGCCGATGGCCGGATCTTCATGCTCGGTGTCGGCACGGCTGACGACGATCTGTCCGTCCTCGTGCAGTTCGAATGCCGCCTTGGCGCCGACATCGACACCCAGCGCCTGACGGACCGCCTTGGGCAGGGTGATCTGATCCTTGGAAGTCAACGTGGCGACTTCGTGGATGATCGACATGATCGGCGCTCCTTTCGTGCAGCGCGCTCGTAAGGAATATTCCTTACCGTGTCAACGCCACGTGGGAGATGCGAATTCGATGCACATCGCGAAGACGGGCTGGACGGTACGCGCCGGTGCCGTCGGCAAGCCGCCGGTCACCGCGCCGGGCCCGACCTGTTGATGCAGGGACGGCTATTCGGCCGACTGGCGCTGGAGTTTTCCACGGCCACCACCTATATTTTTTCATGATGAGGGAAAAATAAAATGACCTCAAGCCTAGTGGCCCGAACATTGTCGGCCAACGAGGCGGCCCGCGTCACCGGCGTGCCCCTCAAACAGGTGCACCGCATCATCGACACGGGCGTTCTGGGCAGCGCCGCGGCACACCGCGGCGGGTCCCGCATCGTCCATTTCGATGGCTTGGTGAGCTTGAAGCTCGTCCACGAAACGACTTCGGTCTTCACCCGCGATGGGCGCCGGCGCCTAGTACGCTACCTGCTCGACCATCCGGAGGCGGAGACGGCCTGCGTCGGCGACGTGTCGGTCGACGTGCGGTCCATGAGGGAAAAGGTGCAAAGAGGATTGTCCCGCCTGACGCAGGCGCAAGAGATGATCGTCGCTGACGACGCTGTGCTCTCCGGCACTCCCTGTGTCAGGGGAACCCGCATTCCAGCCCATTATATCGCCGAGATGCTCGCCAACGGAGACAAGATCGAGGCGATCCGAGACGCCTGGCCGGCGCTCACTGTGGAGCAGATCGAGGCGGCGACACTTTACGCGCGAGCCTATCCCCGGCGGGGTCGTCCCCGGAATGGGCCCGCGGCGACAGTTTGTCTGGCGGTGCAACGGAAACAAGCATGACGGAGACCCGGACGATGAACACATCCAAATGCTCCGTCGAACGCGGCAGCGGCAACGTATTCGCCGATCTCGATCTTCCCGACGCCGATACGCACCTGCTGAGGGCCGGGCTCGTGAGCTGTATTGAAGACATCGTCCGGCAGCGCAGCACCACCCACGCAGATGCCGCCCGCGCGCTCGATCTATCACAAACCGAGCTGTCCCATCTGCTTCGGGGTGACTTTCGCGAGTATTCGCTGGAGCGCCTTCTACGCTTCCTGATAGACCTCGGCTGCGATATCGACATCGTTATCCGACCGTCAGCTTCGGATACCGGAGGAACGCTGCGCATCGCTGCGCCCGAACTCAGCTGAATCCTCCAACGCATCCCCTAGTACAAGATCAACCGGATAGAAGAGCAAGTGCCCTGGAACACGACGTCCACCGCAGATTCCGGCCAAGTCGCCTGACCGCGCACGGATGGTCACGCCGGACGCCTACATTGCCGCCAACAAATCAAGATTTTTTTGCGTGGGGCCCAGCGGACGTTGTCTGTCCGTGGCGCCGCGTTCCCAAATGCGGATCTGTTCGGCTTGGTCGAGCTTGGACATCGCTCGAAATCAAGGCCCAACATTCCTGCCAATTTGAAATGGCGCACCAGGCATTGAGGCGAATGCCGGGCTATTCTCCTCATTTAAAGAAGCGAATCAACTTGCCTAATGACGAGAGCGACACTATGTTCTCCTCATTCAGTGAGGACAACCATGTATATCTGGGAGCAACAGAACTGGCCCCAGTTCACTTGGGACGATGGGAGGCTGCTTGAGCCGCTCGCAGGCGCACGCCTGAAGCAAGGACGGCTTCTCGGAGGCATGGCAAGCCTCGGCTTCGACTTGAAGCTTGAGGCGCAGCTCGAAGCACTGACCGAAGACATCATCAAGAGCTCGGAAATCGAAGGCGAGATCCTTGACCGTTACAGCGTGCGATCATCGCTCGCGCGTCGCCTCGGCCTGCCCACGGCGGCAATCGCGCCGGCGGATCGGCGAACCGAAGGCATCGTCGAAATGATGCTCGACGCCACCCAGTACTACGGAGCATTACTGACATCCGAGCGAATGTTGGGCTGGCAGGCGGCGTTGTTCCCGACGGGCTACTCGGGAATGCACAGGATCAAGACGGGCGCATGGCGCGACGATGCGGAAGGACCGATGCAGGTCGTTTCGGGCCCGATCGGCCGTCAGCGGGTGCATTATCAGGCACCGCCGGCTCAGCAACTCGACGTCGAGATGCAGGCGTTCCTGGAATGGTTCAATCGCCGAAGCGAACCCGAGGGCCTGTTGCGTGCCGGCTTGGCACATCTCTGGTGCGTGACCATCCACCCGTTCGAGGACGGTAACGGCCGTGTCGCGCGCGCGACCGCCGATCAGGCACTGGCCCAGTCGGAGGACTCGGGACAGCGCTTCTACAGCATGTCGAGTCAGATCCGGAAGGAACGCTCCGACTATTACGACGCGCTTGAAAGCGCGCAGAAAGGTACACTCGACGTTACCGACTGGCTGGTCTGGTTCCTCGGCTGCTTTTCGCGTGCGATTGATGGCGCCGACGAGGCTTGCGCGGATGTTCTGCGCAAGGCCGATTTCTGGCAGCGCTACGCCCGCGAGCCCTTCAGCAAACGCCAAAAGGCGGTGCTCAACAGGTTTCTCGATGGATTCGAGGGCAAGCTTACGGCAAGGAAATGGGCAGCGATCGGCAAATGTTCGATGCCGACGGCGCAGCGCGACATCAATGAACTGGTCGAGCGCGGAATCCTTCGCCGCAATCCCGGAGGCAGCAAGAACACAAGCTATGACCTGATGATGGCGGCATGAGCTTGTGCGCCAAGCGCTAATCGTGGGGCGCGGCGGCGCGAAGCTATGTGATTTGGTTTCGCTGAATTCGACCGAATAGCAAACAAGGCACGGGCGGGGGCGCAAACGCCGGGTCCGCCACCGGCTGACCCTCCCCACCCAAATGATCCACATTCGGGTTGAGGATCAAGAAGGGCTAACGATGGCAAGGAAGCGGTACAAGCTGGAGGGAACCGACACTTGGAACGCTGGCTCGCCGCTGGTCACGTTCCAGTTCTCGCCGATTTGCGGATCGCCAGCACCGCCTGACCCGTCGAGTTTGCAGAGACGTTCCGAGCGAAGCCTCCGACATAGTAGCGTACCGTCGAATGGCGCCACACGGTCCTGCTGGTATCCGTGGAGGGCAGGATCGATGGCAAGACGGTCGGCCGGCTGGAGCATGCGGTGAGGAACTGCCGCCGGATCCGTTGGATGGGTCGCCGCCTTCTACCTTGCCGCTCGCAAATAGTCCGTCGGTCTTTTCTCCTGTAGCACGCGCCGCCAAGACCGGGGTGTTCCAAGACCAAGTTCCGGAGGGGGAACATGCCTTTCGGGAGAAAATCCATACCGGAACGGCATGAGGCGTTAAAATGAAAAACTCCCGGTTTTCCGGGGGTTTTCGGTACTTTACTGGAACTCTTCGGCTTGAAGGATGGTGGAGCCGAGGGGAATCGAACCCCTGACCTCGTCATTGCGAACGACGCGCTCTCCCGACTGAGCTACGGCCCCTGCGCGCTTTCTCTATCAATTGTTAAAATAAGTCAATCTACTTTGGAGGGGCTATCAAGGTAATTGCCGTAATTCTTTCATTCCTACTCTGGATTCTATCGGGCCGGCATAGGTAGCGAATTTATTTTATTCTGCCATGCGGACCAAATGTAACGCTAGTTCGTTCGATTGCTTATTCGGTTCAGGCTAGGAGCTGTCGAGCGCAAGTCACCGCGTTTTCAGAGGAAATTTCTTGCCGATTCCCGTCCGGAATTCGCAAAATGCGTCGTCGCTCTGCTGAAAAGGCCAGTTGGCGAAAGCCCTCGAGACCCGCCGCGACGCGTGAAAGCTCTTTAATTGAATCGGACGCGGCGAATTTCGTCGGATTTTCGACGCTGAATTCTCGGGTCGCAACATTCCTGTCCAGCGTTCCGGACCGCACCTCCTTCTGATGGTGGACGAGGCGCAGAGGGGCGAGAACTTCACTGATGCCGAGGTCTCCAACGCGCCGGGCATCTGCGCCGCGACGGAGCGGAGGGCGCACGAGTGCTGCATGGAGGACGGAATCGAGGCGGATCTCAGCCGCAAGGACCAAGTAATGCGCAAGCCGAAGAATTCCGGTAGAGCTAAGGAGGCGCGACTTGTCGGTCCGGACTGCATGGAGCCGCCCGAAGGCCGCACGGTCCGGACCCTGGAGTTGCTCCGCGGTCGGCTTGTCGAGCAGAAGGTCGTCGACAGCATCGCAACCGAAATTGTCGGGAAATCTGTATGATCTGCGATCTTTAGCTCTAGCTGAACATGAGCCGGTACATCCCGCCGAAATAAAGTGCGCATTCCGAAGCCGCGATGGAGAACGTAACAAATTTACGCCGGCGCGAATTCGCCGAGGACAAGGGAATTCGTGGGCATGAACGAGATCGGTGCTATTTGAGCCTATTCAACTGAATAAGCATATCGTAGTAATTCCCGGTGAATCGCATCGTTTAGGATCGCTCCGCCGGATGATTTAAATATAGATGCCGTTGCAATGTCGCTGAAAGTCTGTGCCGATCGATCGGCGCTTGAATTGTTGGCCATGACCGAAACTGGAATTTCAAAATGAGCACGCTGATGGTTTGCATTACTTGCCGAACGCCAAGTCAGCGTGAAGACAAGACGGGCGATCCCTGCGGCAAAACGATGAGAGATTTAGTCGACGGGCTTGCTGATCAATTCCCGAATGTAAAAGTTAAAAGTCAATCGTGCCTGATGGGATGCGATCATGGATGCAACGTCGCGGTCTCCTCGAATGGAAAAATGTCCTATGTGCTCGGAAAGTTCGAACCAAGCGAGGAAAACGCCGCCGCCATATTGGAATATGCTTCGAAGCACGCGGAATCCGAATCAGGAATCGTTCCGTTTCGCGAATGGCCGAAAAATGTGAAGGGTCATTTTGTCGCGCGGATTCCGCCCCTGGATGCAGGCGAATGACAATTTGCAGCGGGCTGGAGCGCACGGGTTTGCGTCTGCTAGTTGCAGTTGCCGACCCCAAATCCGCGTTCGGTCGGAGCGTTGCTCACTCGGTGAATTCGCCTTGGAGGCAGCATTTGAACGGAATGCAGACTAATTTGCGCTCTTGGCGCCGCGGAGAAGTTCGAACTTCAGGGAATGTTGCTAGCCGCGCCGGTTTTCGAACCGGCAGCGGCCGTAGATCGCTATGAATGAGCTATTTAGCGGCTTTCTTGAAGCCGGTCGCCTAATAATATCCCTTGACGGCGACTTGGCGGAGATAACGCTGCGGTCGCTGCACGTAACGCTTACGGCGGTTGCAATCGCATCCGCTATCGGCCTGCCGGCCGGAGGCTGGCTGGCGGTCACCAGATTTCGATGGAGGCGGCATGTCATTGCCGTAGTGAACGCGCTGATGGGCCTTCCGCCCGTCGTGGTCGGATTGATTGTCTACATCTTGTTCAGCCGCGCAGGGCCATTCGGTGTGCTCGGCCTTCTTTTTACGCCCACGGCGATGATAGTCGCCCAGATCATTATCGTCACGCCGCTTGTGATATCGATTTCTCATCAGGCTATTCGAGAGCTTTGGGCGGAATACCACGACTTGCTGATCTCCATGAACGCTAGCAAGCGGCAGCGAATAGCAACGTTGATCTACGATGGGCGGAGGGCTCTTTTGACCGCATCGCTAGCCGGATTCGGGCGCGCGATAGGCGAAGTCGGCGCGATCATGATCGTCGGAGGCAATATCGATCACGCGACGCGCGTGCTGACAACGGCAATCGCGCTCGAGACGAGCAAGGGAAATTTTTCGCTTGCGCTCGGTTTGGGATTTATCCTGATCGGACTCGCGGTCGCCGTAAATGTCGCCATCCACAATCTGCTTCGAACCGAAAGGGCCAGCCTGTGGTAGACACGATCTTTCCGCTGGTTCTCCGAGGCGCCTGCGTCCGTCGCCGGGGAACGACGCTCGTCGGTCCGATCGACTTGGAACTCGGCGCCTGCGCGTCCACGGCGATCATCGGACCGAACGGCGCAGGCAAGACCTCTCTGCTGCGGCTGATGCACGGCTTGGAAAGATGCGACGGCGGGACCGTGGATTGGTCGTCTCCGGCAGCCGTTGCCAGAAAGCGACAGGCGTTCGTTTTTCAGACTCCCATCATAATGCGGAGAACGGTTCTCGAGTGCATCGCTTATCCTCTAGCTATTCGCGGCATGGGTAAAAAGCGGTCGCGCGAGCTAGCGGAGGAATGGGGCGAAAGGGTAGGATTGAAAAGCATGCTGCGCAATCCGGCCGGCGCGCTGTCCGGCGGCGAAAAGCAAAAGCTTGCTCTCGCCAGAGCTCTGACAACCGCACCCGACGTGCTGTTTCTCGACGAGCCCTGCGCGAATCTCGACGGGCGGGCGACAAAGGAGATCGAAAAAATTCTTTCCGACGCTTGCTCCGAAGGCACGCGTATCGTCATGGCCACCCACGACATGGGGCAGGCGCGGCGAATCTCGGAGGAAGTCTTGTTCCTTTACAAGGGGCGGCTTCACGAATCCGGCCGTACGAATAATTTCTTCGCCGCGCCGAGCACGGCGGAGGCGGCGGCATTTCTTCGGGGAGACATCTTGTTATGAAACTGCGCGCGGCGACTATCCTTGTCGCCGGGCTCCTGTCCGGAGCGGCTGCATCGGCGGAATCATTGCGAATCGCGGTAACGACTTCGTTTCACAATTCCGGATTGAGCGACATTCTATTGCCTGAGATTCAGGAAGATCTGGATATCGAGGTTCAATTGCTGGTCGTTGGCACGGGCCAGGCGCTGCGCCTGGGGCGCTCGGGCGACGCGGACGCGATACTGGTGCATTCGCGTAAGGCGGAGGAGGACTTCATCGCCGACGGCTACGCGACGCATCGGCGCGAAATCATGTACAACGATTTCGTTCTGATAGGAGCCGCCTCGGACCCGGCGGGCGTCGCGCGGGCAAGCACGGCGTCGGAAGCGCTGACATTGATTGCCGGAAGCAAGTCGGTTTTCGTGAGCAGAGGCGACGATTCCGGCACCCACAAGGCCGAACTGTCCATTTGGTCCGAGGCGGGATTGAATCCTGCGGGTTTCGGCGACTGGTACCGCGCCGTCGGCGCGGGAATGGGCGCGGCGCTCAATACCGCATCCGGCATGGACGCCTATATTCTCGCGGACCGGGCGAGCTGGATAAATTTCGGCAACAAAGGCGGGCTCGCGGTTCTTTTCGAAGGCGATCCGAAACTGTTCAACCAGTACGCCTTCCTCCCGGTCAATCCGGCTCGGCATCCGCACGTCAAAGCCGATTTGGCGATTCGCTTGGAAGAGTGGCTGGCCGGAGCAAGCTGCGCACGGCTTGTTGACGGCTATCGGCTGAACGGCGAAGCGCTCTTTACGCACAATGCCCGAAATTAGCGCCGCCGGTCGCGGCGGAATGCGATCGAGATGCCCGGTCTATTGCGGGTCGCCGGCATGGCCGTGGATGGCGAACTGCTCCAGGCCGGCGCTTCTGGATTCGATCGCGCGATAGCTTTCCCTCACGCCCTCGCTGCCAAGTTCGCGAATGATCGTCAAAAGAGTGTTTGGCGGAAAACTTCCGCAGATTTGCGCCATTTCGTCCAGTTCGGCGGCCGCTGTCGGCAACGCGGCGTCGGCGCTCGGAGCTCCGTAGACGTCGACGAAATGCTGCGCAAGGGCTCCCAGCAGCCTTTCGTATTCCGCCCGCTCGATCTGCGTAATGGCGACAAAGGTCACGCGCCCGAAAGTTTCCAGACCCAGCCAGCCGTTCGAAAAAGCCTGGCGCGACTTGCCGACAAGGTCGGTGTCGCTCCAGTTGGAGAATTCGAATCCGCCGGAAATGCACCATTCGCCCGTTCGAGCCGGGCTGTAGTAGACGTTGATGTCGCTTTCATCGAAATGGATCGCTCTTGCGAGTTTCAAAGCGCCGATCCCCCTGTCAGCAGCCCGCACAGCTTGAGAAGCCTGGTCCTTGCCCCGGTTCTAAGCAGCATGTTGAACTGCTCGTCAACTCCCAGAAATTTGCCATCGAGGCGCTCGCCGTGCCAGTCCATGGAAATTTCCTCGCCGAGGCCCCTTGCAAGTCCGCGCCATTCGCGGTGCACGGGTTCCAGCCCGTCTTCGTGCCACCGATTGATCCAAACGAGCGTATGCCGGGACCAGCTCTCCAAGAGTCCGGTTGGCGAGATGTCCGCGCAGCCTTCCTCGAACAGGCAGGTTCGCCCCGGATCGGCTCCGGGGCGTTCGGAGTCGGGCAGCAGGATAGGCACGGTCAATCCGACGACAAGCCAGTCGGGGACCGCCTTCTCGTCGGTCGACGACGCGGAGGCTTTCAGTTCGCCGCATGAAGCGCCGTTTACGAAAATTCCGCCCGTCCAGTCCAGATGAACCGATACTTCCGGCGGCGCCAGCGCGCCGAGCGCGTTCTGAAAGCCGATGCCGCATACCGGAAGCATGGCCATCGAGTCGGCGAGCGCGACCTCCGGCGAAAACACGATCGCGGCGGCCAGGCGGTTCGCTGCGAGATTGTAGGCTATGAGGCCGGAGTCGCAGCCCAGCGCCGCCTGCGAGCAGGCCTTCGCGAAAGGATCGATGGTGCTTGAGACTTCCAGGCCCGTGAACAAGGGCGGGAAAGAAGCCTCGAATTCGGAGTCGCTCACGCGGCTCCTCCGTCAACCAGCCCCCGAGCGATTCTTCGAAACGCGGCGGCGGCAGGCGAATTCGGCTGGGAAATCACGATTGGCTGGCCGCTGTCGGAAGCCTGTCGAATGCTAAGCTGGAGCGGTATCTCCGCAAGCAGCGGCACATCGATTTTTCTCGCCTCCTCGGCGACGCCCCCGTGGTCGAATACATGCTCTACATGCCCGCACTTCGAGCAGACGTGCTTCGACATGTTCTCGATCATGCCGATAATGGGCACGTCCATTTTCCTGAACATGTCTATGCCCTTTCGCGTATCGATCAGCGCAACGTCCTGGGGCGTGCACACGATGATTGCGCCCGAGACCTCGGCGTGCTGGCAGAGCGTCATCTGCACGTCGCCGGTCCCGGGAGGAAGGTCGACCAGAAGCATGTCGAGGGCGCCCCACTGGACCTGGTTCATCATCTGCTGAAGCGCTCCCATTAGCATGGGCCCCCGCCAGACCACGGCTTCGTCCTCCGCTGTCAGAAGGCCCATGGACATCATGGTCACGCCGTGGTTTCGCATCGGAAGAATCGTCTTGCCGTCCGGAGAGGCCGGTCGACCGGAAACGCCGAGCATCCTCGGCTGCGATGGCCCGTATACATCGCCGTCCAGCAAGCCGGTGCGCTGTCCCTCGGCCGCGAGCGCAACGGCGAGATTGGCGGCGACCGTCGACTTGCCGACGCCGCCCTTGCCGGACGCGACCGCGATTATTCTATCGACGCCGGGGATTTTGGCGGGACCTTTCGGCTCGGAGCGCAAATGCGACTTCAAGTCGGGCGGCGGCGGCGCCGCCGTCGAGTGCGCGGTCATGATCGCGGCGACTTTTTCGACGCCCGGCAGCCGCCTGACGGCGGCCTCCGCATCGGCGCGAACCGATTCCATCGCCTTGGCCTGCGAAGGGCTGACGTCGAGGACGAAGCGAACGCTGCTTCCGTCGACCGTAAGCGCGCGAAGCAAGCCGGCGGCGACGATATTCTGGCCGCTGGAGGGTTCGACGACTTTCTTTAGCGCGGCTAGCGCGTCGTCCCGCCCAAGGCTCATTCGGATTTTCCGTCGATCGTGCCTTCGACGACGTGCGTCAAGCCGAGTTCTTCCACGGTCAGCGTTATCCTTGTCGCGAATTTTTTGCCGGCGGTTTTTTCGACTCCCGCTTCGCGCATTGCTTCTTCAATAGCATGCTGCGAAGTCACGCCGACCTGCTTCAGCAACTTCCGCATAGTCATGTTGAAATTTCCGCTCATGGTCTTCCTTTCCAAACGGAATTGAAATTCACGCGTGGCTAGACAAGCTTGCCGCCAAATCGGCAAAAACACTTTCGCGAGGTTTGCCGACGCCCGTTTCAAGCATTTCCAGCGCCGCGCAGGATGCACGGAATCATGCCGGCTTACAAGTTCGAAATCCTGGTACGGGCGGGCCGGCGAAGCGGGGAATGCCGCGATTGGTCCGGGCGATCCGAAGCGAATTCAAGAATATGCGATTCGCGGCGCGCATGAAAGCGACGGAATGCGGCGCGACGCGCCGGCGCCGGCTGCGGTTGCGTCGCAACGGGAATTGCGCTAGCGTCGCCTTAGTCGGCTTGCACACAGCGGAGGGAAAGTTGTTACGCGCAGCAATCGCTATCGCTATGCTCCTGTTGCTTGGCGGTCAGGCGTTCGGTCAGGATCGGCAGATAACGGTGGCGAACAGCACGGAACTGGTGGAAAGCGGCTTCGCCAAATATCTTTATCCGCGATTTTCGCTTAAGAAGGGCATCCGGATAAACGCGGTCGCTCTGCACGGAGGAGTCGAAGCCGATTTATTGATCGGTCCCGACTACATGGTGAAGGACGGGATTCCCGTATTCAAGGGCGGCGATTCTGTATACATGGCGTACGCCGTGCCGTCCTCCGAAAAGGCCGATCTCGTCAACAGCTTTCTGGATTGGCTGGATTCCGAAATCGGCAAGCGAACGATCGACAGCTTCGCGCCCGACGGCGTGCAGCTCTACGAGTCGGGGCCGGCGACGGAAGTCAAGGCGGTCGCTAGGGAATTCTCCGGCGATGCCGTCATCGGCGCTAAATTCGCGCTGGCGCTTTGCGGGCGGTGCCACGTGGTCGGCGAAGTCAACCGAAAGAAGGGCTTGGGGTCGACGCCGTCGTTCGGGGCGCTTCGGGCGATGGGAGACTGGGAGAATCGCTTCTTCATGTTCTACCTGCTCAATCCGCATCCCGCGTTTACCCAAATCGAGGATGTTACCGATCCTTTCGACGAGACCCGCCCGTCGCCGATCGCTCCGCTGGAGCTCACCTTGGAAATCCTCGATTCGATTATTTCCTACGTCAATGAAATGGAACCCGCCGACCTGGGCGGGGAGATACAGTTTCAGTGAAGCTTGCGATTCTTCAGGTAGTCGTCCGTCGTGCGCGGCCTCGGCCTTTCCCCTGCCGCGAACGGATTGTCCTTCGAATGATACTGGGCGGAAACCCGGCAGTCGTCGCACATGCGAATCAGCCGCGAAGCGCTTTCGTCGCCGAACATCGAGTGCTTGCCCGCTAGCTGATTCGCGATGCGTTCGATCGTGGACTTCACGCCGAACGCCTTGCCGCATTCGATGCATTCGAACGGCTCTTCTTCGTTGACGACTTTTTGCTCCAGCACCGAGTCCGACAAATCGAACCTGGGGTCGAGCGTGATCGCGCGTTCCGGGCAAATTCGCTCGCAAATTCCGCATTGGAGGCAGGCGTCCTCCTGAAACCGCAGCTGGGGGCTGTCGGGATTGTCGGTCAAAGCGCCCGAAGGGCAAAGAGAAGCGCAGGCCAGGCAAAGGGTGCAGGAATCCGTATCCACGACGACGGCGCCGTACGGCGCGCCCTGCGGCAGCGGAAGCACGGCCTCGCTGCCGGGGTTGAGCGATTTCGCCGCCACGCGCGCAATGCTTCGGCGGGACCCGAGGGGAAGCACCGGGCTTCCGATCGATTCGGGCGTCGCATTCGAGTAGAGCGCGTCCGAAAGCTCGTCCGGCTCGCTAGCGTCAACAAGGCGAATGCGCCCCGACGCTCCCATGGCTTCCGCGATCGCGATTTCGGATTCCAGTACGCCTCTCTCGGTGGACGGCGACGCCAGTACGTCGACGGCCGCGAAGCCGGCGCCGATTGCGCCAAGAATTTCCGCGTGGCCGAATCCGGAAACGGAGTCCAGCCCCAGCGGTATGCAGTTCGCCGGAAGCCCTCGGCCGAATCGCGCCGCCAGCGAGATCATCTCGCCGCCGTGGCCGACCGTATGGGCGAGAAGGCGCGGATTTGCGCCTCCGGCGGCCGCGTAGGCGTCCGCCAGCGTCACGATTCTTCTGAGCAAGTGATCCAGCGGCGGGCTGTCGGAGGTGATCGCCGCCGACGGGCAGACCGCCGAGCACGCGCCGCATCCGGCGCAAACCATGGAATCGATTTCGACGTGGTCGCCCGCAGGCACCAGCGCGCCGGTAGGGCACGAATCGAGGCATCTCGTGCAGCCGGTCTTCTGCGCTCGGGAATGCGCGCAAAGAGATTCTTCCAGCCTGACGTACAATGGCTTTTCGAATGTTCCGACCATCTGGGAGGCCTGAAGCATAGCCCGCGCCACGGCGAGCGGGTTGCCGGGATCCGCCCGCAAATAGCCTTCGCGCTTCTCGTGCGCCGGAAACATCGGCGCGGCTCTTCTCAGATCCAGTATGATGTCGCAGGATGTCTCGGCCCCGTCCTGGGGCTCGCCAAGAGAGAATTCACCTCGTCCGCCGGGTTCAAGCTGCCGCAGAGCGTCCAGCGAAACGCGAAATCCGCCCAGCGCGCCTGTCGCGGACTTTAATTTTCCCGAGGCGATTTCGAATTTGCGGTCGAACGGCAGAGAGTCCGGCGCCTCGTCGAGCAGAACCGTTACGGAAAGCGGTTCGGACAGCTGCGACGCGGCGGCAAAAGCCGAATCCGCGTCGCCGAGAATCAGGCAGAGTCCCTCGGATGCAACGTCCACGGTGCGGGTTTCGGCGGCTCGCAGGAGCGATTCGGCGATAAGTGCGGCTTGCTTGGGTCCCGCGCTGTCGCTTTCGTCGGACCACCCCGCGCTGTCTCGAAGATCGACGAATCCCGGCGCATCGAGATTCAGCTCCTCCGAGATTTCGAGGAATCGCGCCTGCTCCTGGCCGCATGCAATGATGGCGTCGCCTTTAGCCATCTCCTTGGCGGCAAGCTCGATTTGGCTGGTGCAAAGGGAGCTATGAATGCGCGTGCAGCGAACATCCGACGTTTTTCCGATTGCTTCGGGATGAAGTTTCTGGCTGCCGCCGCAGTCGCACAGGAGCAGTGATTTGGACAACGTAGGAAACCTTTCGACAGGGATCGGCCGCAGCTTTCATTTTGTCCCGGGCGCGCTGAAAAAGCGCGCAAAAGGGGCCAATAGGGCTCGCTGCGGCAATCGGCGATACGGATCGAACGTTAGCATAGCATGCAAAGCCGGGCAATGTACGGGTTGCCTTTTGGTTGCGTCTGGCCGATAAGCTCGGCTAGGACTATGGAAGCAACGAGCCGCTTTGCGCATGCCGTCGAATTCGACATCGCTGCCTTTGGGCATCGTGATTAGAAAATCTCCGGGAGTTACGAAGTGGTCCCGCTGGGTGTGGCGCGTCGTGGGCGTGCTTCCGGGCGCCGCCCAGGCGAATTGGAAGGAAATCAGGCGCGAGGGCGAATCGGTCGAATACCACGCGGCGACGGTTTCAATGGAGCTTTGGGCGTCCGATACGGAAGCCTATATGACGGGTCTTTCCGCTCGAGTTCCGAAAGTCTACGTTGTACTTCGTGAAGCCGACGATTCTTGCGCGGAGCAGGACCTGGAAGTCGTGCTTGCCACTGCGTCTCCTTACGAAGCGCAGGACTACATGGACAGCGGCGAGGAAATCGTCGAGCAAGTCGCCATGCCGGAAGGCGTTGCGGCTTTTGTTCGCGACTTTTGCCTAGAGCACCATGTCGACGAGGAGTTCGTTAAGCGCAAGCGCGACAAGAAGCGCGTCGATATTCGGCAAGACGGCATCGGAGACCCGAGGATTAGGCAGCCGACGGACGTGTACCTGGCGCCGGGAAGACGGCGGGAAACGAGGCACTGATGAAAGGGTCCGACTTCTGGTCACGGCGAATGGCGGCGGTCAAGGCCGAAGCCGAAGCCGAAAAACGCGCGGAAGAGACATCTAAGCGCGCCTTGGAGCAGGAGAAGCTCGAAGAAAAAACCGACGAGGAGATACTGGCCGAGTTGAAGCTGCCGGACCCGGACACGCTGCAGAAGGGCGACGATTTTTCGGGCTTCCTGGCGAAAGCCGTTCCTTTGCGTCTGCAGCGCAGGGCATTGCGAAGGCTTTGGCTGTCCGATCCGGTTCTCGCGAATCTCGACGAGCTCGTGGAGTACGGCGAGGATTTCACGGACGCCGCTACGGTTGTCGAAAATCTTCAAACCGCCTACCAGGTCGGAAAGGGCATGCTCGAGCATGTGGAAAAAATGGCCGAGGCGGCGGCGCGGGCGGAGAGCGACGATTCCGCCGCCGAAGCCGCGGGGTCCGAGGCCGGCGAAGGCGATTCTCTAGTGGATGCCGAGCCCGAGGACGAGATCTCGAACGAAACCGCCGAAGCCGCCGGTCCTCCCGAATCGCCCGAGGAGGAACAGGCGAACTCAACAGTCAAACGCCGCATGCGTTTCAAATTTTCCCGGGAAGGCGCCTGACAATGAATACGGACGACAAGCATCCCGGCCTGCCGCCGGAAGAAAAGCTTAGGGCCGATCTCTACGCTTTTATGGGCGCGATACTTGCCGCGCCTCCCAAGCCTGACCTGATCGAAAAGATCGCCGGCGTGCGGGGCGACGACACGCCCCTCGGCAAGGCCGTGCAGACGATGAGCCGGATGGCGCGCGTCGCGTCGCCGCGATCGGTGGAAGGCGAATTCAACGCCTTGTTCATAGGCGTCGGGCGAGGAGAGCTTCTTCCCTACGGCAGTTACTACTTGACCGGCTTTCTGAATGAAAAGCCGCTTGCGCGACTGAGGAACGACATGGCTCGCCTCGGAATCGCAAGATCGCCGAACGTATTCGAGCCCGAGGACAACATCGCCAGCTTGTTCGAAATCATGGCGGGTCTCGTTGCCGGTGCGTTCGGGCCGCCCGCGAGCATCGCCTTGCAGCGGGAATTTTTCGACCGGCACATCGATTCCTGGGCGGAGCATTTCTTCGTAGACCTCGAAAACGCCAAGAATTCGGTATTCTACGCCCCGGTGGGCACGGTCGGGCGCACGTTCATAGAGATCGAAAGAGAGTCTTTCCGCCTCGCGGGCGAGCCGACGGAAGAAGAAAAAGCGGCGCTGCCGATCGCGGAATAGACCGGAGGCGGCGTTGATTCCGCATGGCCGGCATGCCGCTCGGCGGCGGCGCGATTCGGGGCGGCGGTGAATCGAAGCGGGAATCGGCGGTCGGGCCGTTGATTCAGCCGCAGCCGCCGCGAACTCGCCGGCTGTCCGAAGGATTTTTCGTTCCCGAAACGAGAATTCCGCCTAGTTTCCGCGGAGTTCGAAATTTTCCCGGTATTGGTGAAGCCGCCGCGCTTTTTAGAGTTGACTAGTTCGCGAAAACCCTGTACGCAGGACCTAACCAGAGGTAGACCAAGGAGCTATCCAAATGAAAGAGAATGTCGGCGATGGCGCAAATCGCCGTGACTTCCTGAAACTCGTATCGGTCTCCGCCCCAGCCGCCGCTGCAGCGACGGTCGCGGGCCAGGCTCAAGCGAGCGCGGCTATAGAAGCCGGCGACACGATGCAGGACACTCTGCACGTTCGCACCTATTATGAGAGCGCCCGTTTCTGATATCGGACGCTTTCGATAGCCATGGCTCGAGGTAGCGAGACGCCCTTGAGCTTGAATCATTGAAGAAACCCCGGCGCATCGACGCATGTCGAAGCGCTAAACGGAGGAAGCAATGCTCAGGAAAAAGACCAACGGGGTTGCGAGACGCCCCCAGCGGACAACACTCCTGTCCAGTTTCGCCGAGAAATCTGTAGATAGGCGAACATTTCTGCGCAGTTCGGGGCTGACCATTGGAGGGCTGGCGGCGATTGGCGCAACAGCCGGAACGGTCACCCAGGCGAGCGCAAACTCCAGTGGCGGCGTGGACATCGTAAAGTCCGTCTGCACGCACTGCTCCGTCGGCTGCTCGGTCATAGCCGAAGTCGACAACGGCGTCTGGATCGGGCAGGAGCCCGGCTGGGACAGCCCGTTCAACCTCGGAGCCCACTGCGCCAAAGGCGCGTCGGTGCGCGAACACGCTCACGGCGAACGCCGGCTCAAGTATCCCATGAAGAAAATGAACGGCGAATGGGTGCGCATAAGCTGGGACCAGGCCATCAACGAAATCGGCGACGGCATGATGAATATCCGCGCCGAGAGCGGACCGGATAGCGTGTATTGGCTCGGTTCGGCCAAGCACAGCAATGAACAGGCGTACCTGTTCCGCAAATTCGCCGCCTACTGGGGCACGAACAACGTCGATCACCAGGCGAGGATTTGCCACTCGACCACGGTAGCCGGAGTTGCCAACACATGGGGCTACGGCGCCATGACCAACAGCTACAACGACATCCACAATTCCAGGGCGATCTTTCTAATCGGAGGCAACCCCGCGGAAGCGCATCCGGTGTCGCTGCTGCACGTTCTTCGAGCCAAGGAGCAGAATAACGCTCCGCTCATCGTTTGCGACCCGCGCTTCACGCGGACTGCGGCGCACGCGGATGAGTACGTCAGGTTCCGTCCCGGAACGGATGTCGCGCTCGTCTGGGGCATCGTTTGGCACATCTTCCAGAACGGATGGGAAGACAAGGAATTCATCCGCACCCGCGTCTGGGGCATGGATCAAATTCGCGAGGAAGTCGCGAAATGGACTCCCGAGGAAGTGGAGCGCGTAACCGGCACGCCGGGTTCGCAGCTTCGCCGTGTCGCCAAGCTCATGGCCAACAACAGGCCCGGCACGGTCATTTGGTGCATGGGCGGAACCCAGCATACGAGCGGCAACAACAACACGCGCGCCTACTGCGTGCTTCAGCTCGCTCTCGGCAACATGGGCACTTCGGGCGGCGGCACGAACATCTTCCGCGGCCACGACAATGTTCAGGGGGCCACCGACCTCGGCGTTCTCAGCCACACTCTCCCGGGCTACTACGGCCTTTCGGGCGGAGCGTGGGCGCACTGGGCGCGCGTCTGGGAGGAAGATCTGGATTGGCTGAAGGGCCAGTTCGACACGATCAAGGGGGCGGACGGCAAGGACAAGCCGCTCATGAACCTTACCGGCATTCCGGTGTCGCGCTGGATCGACGGGGTTCTGGAGAATCCGGACAACATTGACCAGCCGAACAATGTTCGCGCCATGGTGCTGTGGGGTCACGCTCCCAACTCGCAAACGCGCCTGAAGGAAATGAAGACGGCCATGGAGAAGCTCGACATGCTGGTCGTGGTCGATCCGTATCCGACGGTTTCCGCCGTGCTTCACGACCGCACCGACGGCGTATATTTGCTGCCCGCCTCGACGCAGTTCGAGACCTACGGCTCCGTAACGGCTTCTAATCGGTCGATCCAGTGGCGCGACAGAGTCGTGGCCCCGCTGTTCGAATCGCTTCCCGATGAAATCATCATGGCGAAATTCGCGAAGAAGTTCGGATGGGCCGACAGGTTCTTCCGCAATATCGAGCTTAACGGCGATCAGCCGGTCAACGAAGATGTCACGCGCGAACTCAACCGCGGCATGTGGACCATCGGCTACACCGGTCAGTCTCCCGAAAGGCTCAAGCTGCACATGGCCAATCAGCATACGTTCGACAAGACGACGCTGCTGGCTGTCGGCGGAGCTGCGGACGGCGATTACTACGGCATGCCGTGGCCCTGCTGGGGCACCGCCGAGATGGGCCATCCGGGAACGCCGAATCTCTACGACATGTCGAAGCCGGTCTCCGCGGGCGGATTGACCTTCAGGGCTCGCTTCGGAGTTGAAAGGGATGGCGAGAACTTGCTTGCGGAAGGCGTCTACAGCGCGGGGTCCGAAATCCAGGACGGATATCCGGAATTCACGATGCAGATGCTGATGGATCTCGGATGGGACGGCGACCTTACCGATGCCGAGCGCGCGGTCATAGACGGAATCGCAGGCGCGAAGACGAATTGGAAGACCGACCTTTCGGGCGGCATCCAGCGCGTCGCGATTAAGCATGAGTGCGCGCCGTTCGGCAACGCGAAGGCTCGAGCCGTCGTCTGGAACTTCCCGGATCCTGTTCCGATCCACCGCGAGCCTCTCTACACGCCGCGTCGCGATCTGGTGGCGGACTACCCGACCTACGAGGACAGGAAGTTCTACCGCCTTCCGACCATGTATGCTTCGATTCAGAAAAACGACTTCTCGAAGGATTATCCATTAATCCTGACATCCGGTCGCTTGGTTGAATACGAGGGCGGCGGAGACGAGAGTCGATCGAATCCGTGGCTGGCCGAGCTTCAGCAGGACATGTTCGCGGAAGTCAATCCGCGCGATGCCAACAACCACGGCATTCGCAACGGAGAGCAGATCTGGGTCGAAGGCCCCGAAGGAGCCAAGGTCAAGGTAATGGCTATGGTTACCGAACGGGTTGGCGCCGGCGTTGTGTTTATGCCCTTCCACTTCGGAGGGCACTTGGAAGGCGTGGACCTAAGGCACAAGTACCCGGCAGGCGCGGATCCCTACGTTCTGGGCGAATCTAGCAATACTGCTCAGACTTACGGCTATGACTCGGTTACCCAGATGCAGGAGACGAAGACGACTCTCTGCAAAATCTGGGCAGCTTAAGGAGACAGGAAATGGCAAGAGCTAAGTTCCTTTGCGATGCCGAGCGCTGCATCGAATGCAACGCCTGCGTAACCGCTTGCAAGAACGAGAACGAGGTGCCCTGGGGCATCAACCGCCGCCGCGTGGTGACGATCAACGACGGTAGCCCCGGCGAGCGCTCGATTTCGGTCGCCTGCATGCACTGCTCAGACGCGCCCTGCATGGCCGTTTGCCCGGTGGACTGCTTCTACCAGACCGACGACGGGGTGGTTCTCCATTCCAAGGATCTCTGCATCGGCTGCGGTTACTGCTTCTACGCGTGTCCTTTCGGCGCGCCGCAATTCCCGCAAGCCGGGAACTTCGGATCGCGCGGCAAGATGGACAAGTGCACGTTCTGCGCCGGCGGCCCCGAGGAGACGTTCTCGAATGCGGAATTCTCCAAATACGGTCGAAACCGCATTGCCGAAGGCAAACTGCCGATCTGCGCTGAAATGTGCGCGACCAAGGCGCTCCTGGCCGGCGACGGGGATGTGGTTTCCACGATCTTCCGCGAACGCGTCGTAGCTCGAGGCTTCGGCACCGGCGCATGGGGCTGGGGCACCGCCTACGGTCAGAAGGCAAGCTGATAGGCCCAGCTGAATTTTTGGACGGAGCGGCGCAGCGCCGCTCCGCTCCGGTTTTCAATGTTTTCTCAAGACTTGCGCGTCTGCGGCAGGACGGCAGACTGGTCTACGCAATAGGTGCTACAATGTCCTCCATGCGCGCTTTCGCAATTTTCCTATCTATTCTGACTTTCACGGCGTTCGGCGCCGTCTCCATAGCAAACGCGCAGTCCGGCCAGGGCGAGCGAGCTTCCACCGGCGGGGCGCAGACTCTGGACGACATCCTCGCTCGGCAGCGAGGCGAAATCATCGACGACGAATTCCGTCGAGGAGATATCGGCGATCCCGGCGCAGGCGCGGACATCACCAATCTGCTCGGAACGATGGGCGGGGTATCGGATCCGGAAATCTGGAGGGCTCTGCGCTACGGCAGCGCGGATGTAACGGCAAGCTCGGGAACGCCGGGATCGACTCTCCTGGTCCAGGACGGGGGCATGCGGTGGCTTCAGCTGCGCGCCGGGCCGCTTAGAATCTACGGCGGCTATTTGCTTCTGGGCGTAATTGCTCTGATCGGCGTCTTTTTCCTTCTGCGCGGGCGAATACGCGTCGAAGGCGAGAAGACCGGGGAGCTGTTCGTGCGATTCAACGCGATCGAGCGCTTCGGCCACTGGCTGCTCGCCGGTTCATTCATCCTTTTGGGCATTACCGGACTTATCACGCTTTTCGGACGGGTGGCGTTTATCCCAATCATGGGCAAGGATGCGTTTTCCGTCGTTGCCCTGGGTTCGAAATGGATCCACAACAATGTCAGCTGGGCGTTCATGGCGGCCCTGGTGCTGGTGTTCGTTTGCTGGGTAATTCACAACATTCCGAACCGCGCGGATCTGATCTGGCTTGCCAAGGGAGGAGGCCTGTTTACGAAAGGCACCCATCCTCCGGCGCGAAAATTCAACGCCGGCCAAAAAATCGTATTCTGGGCCGTGATTATTCTCGGCGCATCGGTTTCCGCTTCCGGGCTTTCGCTCCTCTTTCCGTTCGAAATGCCGATGTTCGCGGCGACGTTCGAGAAAATGAACGCGCTCGGCATTCCGGGCCTGCTGAACATGGAGCCGTATCCGGAAGCTCTGTCTCCTCATGAGGAAATGCAATTCGCTCAGCTTTGGCATTCGATCATAGCATTTCTTATGATCGCTCTGGTTATCGCGCACATCTATCTCGGCTCGATCGGAATGGAAGGCGCCTTCGACGCCATGGGAACGGGCAAGGTCGAAAGCCAGTGGGCCAAGGAGCATCATTCGCTCTGGTACAAAGAGATTCAGACGAAATCGAAGCAGAATTCCGAGCAATCCCCGGAACCCGCCGAGTGACATGCCGCTGCGGGCGATTCTCGCAAGCTTCCTTATCTTCCCGTCTCTAGCCGGAGCCGGAGAATTCTTCACGCTTAAAGGGCACGGGGGCCCCATTTCGGCGATCGACGTCTCGCCCGACGGAAAGTCTATTCTGACGGGCAGCTTCGACTATTCGCTGGGCCTATGGAGGGACGGCGAGCCGACATGGCTCGAAGCTCACCGGGCTGCGATCAATTCCGTCAAGTTCGTCAGCGACGAGACCGCGATTTCGGCGGGCGACGATTTCGACATGTATTTGTGGGATCTGGAATCCGGCGCGTCCCGGCGGCTTCCGGGACATAGGGGCAAGATCAGGTCCGTCGCCGTTTCGCCCGACGGAAGCCGCATCGCGTCGGCGAGCTGGGACCGTACTATCGGAATCTGGCCCGCAGGCGAAGGCGAGCCGAAATTTCTGTCCGGGCACCGCGGCAGCGTCAACGATGTGCTTTTTTCCGACGGCGGAGGAGAGCTTTTTTCCGCATCTGCGGATGGAACAATTCGGGTCTGGCGCGTTTCCGACGGCGCGCAGGTGCAAACGCTTCTCAAGCACGGATTCGCCGTCAATGCTCTGGCGGCCGATTTCGAAAGCGGCTGGCTGGCCTACGGCGCGGTCGACGGAGCCTTGCGAATTGTGGAGACGGAAGGCGGCTCGCTCGTCAAGGACTTTACGAAAGGCAGCCGTCCGATCCTCGCGCTGGCGGTAGACCGGGAGTCCGAAAGGCTGGCCGCAGGCGACATAGAAGGCAACATTAGGATTTTCGACACCGTCGAATGGCGACTAATAAGAGAATTTCGCGCATCTCTGCGCGGGCCGGTCTGGGCGCTCAGGTTTTCAGCCGACGGCTCGAATATACATGCTGGCGGATTGGACGATTCGGTGTATTCCTGGCCCGTGGACGCGCAACTGAGCAGGGAAAGAATGTCGAGGGAACAATTTTCGTTTCTGAGGAAGCCGAGCGAAATGAGCAACGGAGAAAGGCAGTTTCACCGAAAGTGCTCGATTTGCCATACGCTCAGTCCCGACGGCCGGCGGCGCGCCGGACCGACGCTGCACAGAATATTCGGGCGCCGAGCGGGCGAACTCGAGGGCTACAGGTTCTCGCCATCCCTCAAGCAATCGGATATAGTTTGGAATGCCGATACTATTGACAAGCTCTTCGACCTCGGTCCGGACCATTTCATTCCCGGATCCAAAATGCCGATGCAGAGGATTGCCAAGCCGCAGGATCGAATCGACTTGATCGAATACCTGCGGGCGGCGGCTTCCATGGAGAATTAAAATGAGAGCCATGCTAATTGCATTCCTGGCGACGACGGCAATAGCGGTCGGGGCGGACTATCTGCTGGACCGGGCGGGCTATTCGACGATCGAGTATACTTCCGGAGCCGCGGTCAGAATAGATTAAGCGCCGCGACCCGGGATGAATTCGGCCTTGGCCCCCGGGTCGGATCGACGGAGTCGAATCGTCAATTCCATCGCCGGCAAAGTCGCTCCGCCTTGCCGGTCGACGCGCTACCAGCTCGCATTCCGCAGCACGAAGTGGCCGCTCGAAATCTCCCTGTATTCGGGCGGCGCGGGTTCGTATCCGGCAGGATGAATCGGAGAGGCCGGCGGCGAAATCGGCTTGACCCTATCCCGGATGCTGGAATCGGGGTCGAGCGTCGGCACGGCCGCCAGCAATGCCTTGGTGTAGTCGTGCCGAGGGTTTTCGAAAACATCCCGTCTGGAGCCGGTTTCGACGATTCGCCCCGAATACATTACCGCGACCCTGTGGGATATGCGCTCGACGACCGCCATGTCGTGGCTGATGAACAAATAGGAAATTCCGAGGTCCGCTTGGAGTTCCATCATTAAGTTCAGCACTTGCGCCTGAACGGAAACGTCCAGAGCCGAAACGGCTTCGTCGGCGACGATGAATTTCGGATTCGGCGCCAGCGCCCGGGCGATGGCGACCCTTTGCCTTTGGCCGCCCGACAATTCGGCTGGGTAGCGGCGCAAAAAGCTGCGCGGCAGATGAACGCGGTCGAAGAGGGTTGCGACCCGATCGTCCAGCGCGCTGCCTTCGTCGAGCCGGAAGTTTCGAATTGGTTCGGCAACCTGGTCGCAGAGGCGCTTTTGCGGATTCAAGGAGCCGTAGGGATCCTGGAAAACCATTTGCATGTTGCGGCGCAAATCCCGCATGTCCGATGGATGAAGCGATAGAACATCCCGGCCCTGGAAATGCACCGTTCCGGAATCGGGTTCCTCCAGACGTAGAACCGCACGGCCCGTTACCGACTTCCCGCTGCCGGATTCGCCTACGAGCGCCAGCGTTTCATTCTCGCTTACAGTAAACGAGATATCCTCGACAGCGTGCACGTTCGCCGTCGTTCTTCCGAATATTCCGCCGCGAATCGGAAATCTCTTTACAAGATTGCCGACTGTCAGAAGCCGGCTATCGCCGGCGACCAGCGGTTTCGCAGGCGCGCATTCATAGCCGCCGATGATTTTCATCGGCTCCGGCCCGGGTCTCTTCGACATGTCGCCGAGCTTCGGTACGGCGGCGAGCAGCGCCTTGGTATATTCGTGCCGCGGCTCCTGCAGTATTTGCCGAACCGGTCCGTCCTCGACCTTTCTGCCGCGATGCATGACGACGACCCGGTCAGCCATCTGGGCAACGACCGCCATGTCGTGGGTTATCAGCAGGATAGCGGCTCCGGTTTCCTCTCGCAGAAGGTCGATTAGCCCGAGAATTTCGGCCTGCACCGTTACGTCGAGCGCTGTTGTCGGCTCGTCCGCGATTAGCAAATGCGGCTCGCACGCCAAGGCCATCGCGATCACCACGCGCTGCCGCATGCCCCCGGAAAGCTCATGCGGGTATTGCCTAAGGCGCTTTTCCGGCTCCGAGATCCGCACCATGCGAAGCATTTCAAGAGATCTCTTGTCGGCCTGCCTTCGTGTAAGCCCCATATGAAGGCGCAGGCCTTCGGCCATTTGCCAGCCAATCGTATAGGCGGGATTCAATGCGGTCATAGGCTCCTGGAAAACCATGCCGATTTCATTGCCCCGAATCCTGCGCATTCGGTCTTCGCCGGCCCGCCTCAAATCGACGACCGTCCCGTCGCGCCGATAAAACGTCAATTCGCCGTTTGAAATCCTTCCGCCGCTAAACTTGGTCAGCTGCATGAGGCTGTACGAGGAAACCGATTTTCCCGACCCCGATTCGCCGACGATGCAGACGATTTCTCCCTTGCCGATTTGAAAGCTGACATCTTCGACAGCGACGACAGGACCCGCTTTCGACGGGAATTCGACCTTGAGGCCGTCGGCTCTTACCAGGATGCCTTCGTTCATCCGCGGGTCAATTCGAAGTTATCCAGCGCCAGCGCTGAACAGGATCGGTCACGGCCCTGACCCAGTTGGCCAGCAGGTTCAGGCTGAGCGCGGTTAGGAATATCGCCAGTCCTGGAAACGTGACCAGCCACCACGCCGATCTGATATGTTCGCGGCCATCGGCAATCATCAGGCCCCATGAAGGATCGGGGGGCTGGACTCCGAAGCCTAGGAAGCTGAGCGAAGCTTCGGAAAGAATCAGGATGGCGATTTCGAGGGTGAAAAGAACTATGATCGGCGCGGCTACGTTCGGCAGGATGTGATTGAATACGATCCGCAGTTCGGTTGTTCCGAGAGACTTGGCCGCTAGTACGTACGTTGCGGTACGCGCGTCCAGCGCCAGGCCCCGGGCCATTCGGGCGAACACCATCCAATGAAGAATGGAGAAAACAAGAATAAGATTAACGAATCCTCCGCCCAGGACGAATAGGACGAAGAGCGCTACTAGTAGCGACGGCAGCGACAGCATGCCGTCCACAAGCCGCATGACTATGTCTTCGTACAGGCCGCCGCGATAGCCCGCGGTCAGCCCGAGAGCGACGCCGAGCAGGCACGAAAGACCGGCTCCGATCAAGCCGACCGATATCGATACTCGCGAGCCGAAAATCAAGCGGCTGAAGATATCTCTGCCCAGCTCGTCGGTACCCAGCAAATAATAGTCGCCTTTCGACCCGACGCTGAATGGCGGCAGCAGACCGTCTCTCAAATTGAGACCCATCGGCCGATGCGGCGCGAAGAATTCCGCGCCAAGGGTCAAGACAACCAGAATCAAGAGAAACGCCGCCGCGGCGAGGGCGACCTTGTCCTTTAGAATCGCGCGGAAGTAATCGCCGGGCGTAACCCTGAAATCGCGAGCATCTCGCGTCTCGTCCATGTCAAATCGATCTTCGCTCAACCTGCTCTCATGCCTCTTTCTTCCCGATGCGGATTCTCGGATTTAGCAGGCGGTACGCTATATCCACCAGCAAATTCACGCAGACGACCAGTGCTGCGACGACGATGATCGATGCTTGGATAAGAGGCAGGTCGCTGCGGGACAGCGAGTCGATGATGAGCAGTCCTATTCCCGGCCAAGCGAATATCTTTTCCACGAGGATCGCGCCGGTTAGCAGCGCCGACAGCTCGTCGCCGATCATGGTTACGATCGGAATCGCGGCATTTCTCAGCGAATGGAGATATACGACTCTGGTCGGCGGCAGGCCCTTTGCGCGCGCGGTCATAATGTAGGGTTTCGCCAGCTCTTCCAGTACCGCGCTTCTCGTAACCTGGGCAATTCGCCCGATGGGTCTGGCGGCCAGGGTCAAGGCAGGCAGAATTACGTGCCACCATTCCCCGTAGCCGCCTGTCGGAAGCCACCCGAGATGAACCGCGAAAAAGACGATCAGCATCAGCCCGAGCCAGAACTGCACGATCGACACGCCGGCAAGCGACATGACGGTTACGATTCGATCCGCGATCGACCTTGGGTTGGCGGCGGCCGTTACGCCCATGATAACGCCGAGCGGTACGGCGAAGCCCATCGAGGCGCCGGCGAGAAAGAAGGTCGCCGGAAGTCGTTCAAGCACGATTTCGATGACCGGCTGGCCGATTTCGGATAATTTTTCGGAGGGCAGCACGGAAAACCCGTAGCGGTAGCTGATTCCGAAATCTCCGCTAAGCAGGTTCAAGATGTACCGGAAGTACTGAATTAGGATCGGATCGTTGAGCCCGGCGGCGCGGCGCAAATTTTCGAGAGCCACGTCGCTGGCGCCGGGGCCGAGCATGTTGAGCGCCGGGTCGCCGATCAGCCTGCCGGCGAAAAAAACGAAGCTAACGGTAAGTAGAAGAATAATGGCCGAGTTGACAGTCCGCTTGATCAAATAGGCCACATGCTACCCCCGCATGCAAATTGAATGCGGCGGGCG
>Ga0209544_1000930_pt1 | contig 35533 bp, 32 predicted proteins | sample MesohylPK_FD_187297 | JGI IMG/M metagenome (GOLD analysis project Ga0209544, IMG submission 187297) | Host-associated microbial community of the marine sponge Aplysina aerophoba from Gulf of Piran - sponge mesohyl, lysed by proteinase K... | ecosystem: Host-associated > Porifera > Sponge >... | reverse complement strand
GCGCATCTCCATGAGGGCCCGCGGCGTGTGACGTGCCGCATTGAGAGGCCGGACACACGACAGCACCTGACCGCATGCGCTGAGCCGACCGAAGAAAATGCTTGCGTCAAACGGGGCGTCCACACACATACCGAAAGCGGATTCAAGCCAAAGTGGGGCGCCAGACGTCGATCAGTGATGGCCGGAGTCGACGAAACGGTTCGCTCCCCCGGTGACGTAGAAACCGGCGCCCCTAATTCCCGAACGTCACCGCCCGGATCTCCTCGATCCGCTCGTCCTCGGTGAAGCGCCAGACGCCGATATGGCCGCGGCGGAGGTCGCCGTTCCCGTCCCAGTCGATGGTACCCGAGGCGCCTTCGTAATCGATCTCCCCGCCCTCGGCGAGAATGCGGAGCGCATCGGCGACGCCGCCGGGGCCGGCATTAACGACGGTGCCCGGCGAGCTGCCGACCGCGCGCAGCCGGTCGCGGATTGCGGCGCCGTCCAACCGTCCCGCGGCCTGTGCCGCGAGCGCCAGGGCGATTGTGGCGTCATAGGCCTCCTTGACGTAGGCGAGCACCGGCAGCGCGCCGTACTCGGCGATCCAGGCGGCCTCCCACGCGGCGGACGCGGCGCTCTCGGGCGCCGACGCCGGCCCGGTGCCGTACATGTTGCCGAGGCGGGCGCCGCCCAGGGACCGGACCAGGCTCAGCCGCTTAGCGGCGTCGCCGAAGACGAAGTTTTCGTAAAGGCCGTTGTCGAGCGCCTCGCGGACCATGGTCAGGGCCGCCGACTCGAAGGCAATCACGACCAGGGCCTGCGCGCCTGCGCTCGCGGACTCGCGCAGCGCGCTCAGGGAGCCGGTCTGCCCGCGGTCCACCGGGACGGCCTTTATGGGCCCGTCCCAGGCCGCTCCGAAGGCGCCGGCGAGGCCTCGCCCCCAGGGGTCGTCGATATAGAGCAGGCCGACATTGTCGAAGCCCCGCTCGCGCGCGAGGCGGGCGAGGACGGGTCCCTGGGAAACGTCGGAAAGCGCGGTTCGAAACAGGAAATCGTTGTCGGCGACGGCGGTCAGCGCCGGCGAGGTGGCCGAGAAGCTGACGGTGGGGATGGCGGCCGGGCCGATCGCCCGCGCGGCCACCCCCAGCGCGTTGGCGCTGGCGTTGGGGCCGACGATGGCATGCACGCGCTCGACCTCGACGAGTTGCCGCGCCGCCGCGACCGCCTTCTCCGGATCCGCCGTGGTGTCGCCGAACGCGACTGTCACGGACAAGCCGAACACGCCCCCGCCTTCGTTGACATGCTTGATCGCGAGCTCGAACGCCCGCTGCCTGTCCCTCAGGACCTCGGTCGAGCCGCTGCTGAAGTCCATAAGCAAACCGATCTTTAACGCGGTGGGTTCGTCCGACCTCGCCGCCGTCGGCTCCACTGCCGCACCGATCAGCGACAGGCCCGCCGCACCCAGCAGCGCCCCGATCGCGCACGCCCGGTAAGACACCCAGTCGAGGACCTTGCGGAACATTGCGAAGTTCCTCCATTCCAACGCCCCATCGCGGGACCCGGCTTGCCATGCACTTCGCTATCGACTGTCAGAACCCCGGACCCTCTCGTCAATCCAGAATCATGCCCGGAACAAAGCCGGAGTAAGTCGTGGTCGAAACCCGTAACTCACTAGAAACATTGAAGAATAATCCCATAAATTGATGGCGCGGAAGACAAAAACTCAAATCAGTCATCAAGTCGAATGCAGAATTTTTCAATATCGGGTCGGCCGTCGGCAGCGTCTGGCAACGCATTGCCATTTTCGAGCGTCGAGGCCAATTCGAGGCCGAGTCGGCTGAGAACCGATTCATTCGTATACGTTCGGCCATCGCGAGATGCGATAGCCGGACACGCGACGATTTCGGCAATCTGGACCAGCAACGGCCACGAGGTGGTTCGCAGTTGCCCGATTTACGAAGGGAGACCGTGTCGTCGTCGCGGGCGATGACGATGAACTGGCGGTCGGGGTAGATACCGAGCTATTGCGCGAGGTACCCCTCCGTGTGCGCGCAAAGTGGCCGGGCCATCTGCGCATTCTTCCATCGGTCGATCTGAAGTGCGATTGAGCGGTCAGGCTGTCCGGCTTTCCGGCGGGAGCGAGGTCAACGGGTCATGTCTCGTCTAGGGCGATCCTTACGCTGTTTTCTCCATGGGTGATGAGCTTTCTGTCCTCTTCGGGTCCTTCGGCGAAGACGACGCCTTGGAGGATCAGAGCCCTTCTTGCGCTGCTGTCCATCGGTAACTCGATTGTCCAGACTGCACTGCCGCTTACGCCACCATGGGTCCGGGGAATCCACGGATCGTTGCTTGTAATGGCGTACTCACCGTAGTCCCAACCATCCTCGTCTGCCGCCTGTTCAGCTGTCCTGCCTATCAGCATGCCGTGGGCGACCACCATGTTCTCGCCCAGGTCGCTCGCGGCGTGGACGAATCCGAAAACAATTCCGATCTGGCATATTTCGCCCTCAAACGCATCGCGCGGTCTCGCCCTGTTGCGGAAGACGGCACCAAGTGCCTCCATTCTCTCCACTTCTTCTCCCGACAAGGGCATCCAGCCAATATCCGGACCCAGCGGCCCTTGGTTGGCTTCTCCCCGGCCCGCCATGCCCGCGCCTTCAATCCTGATCCAGTTGACCAGTTCGCGGTCCTGGGCCGGGAGCACGAGGATGTTCTCCCGGGCCCTGATGGCACCGATGACGTGCCCGGCCGTCAGAATGCCATGCTGGCCATCGGTTCTTCTGACAAACGTTCCGGAACCGATTGGTGTTAGCTGCCCCTCCACGCCGTAACCGATGATCGTCGTGTATCGGCGTACGAGGTCGGCGAGGATCCGCGGCGCAGTCTCGGGATTCAACTGGTCCTCCTGGAAGATGCCGGTCCTTGCAAGGTAGCCCGAAACTTCGGGCCGGCCGGCGGTCACGATCGCGGGTTCTGGAGCCATGATGGATTCCGTTCTGTTCGGTGGCGGGTCATACCGGGAGATGCTGGGCGATTTGAAGTCTGAGGCCGGCGGGTTTGGGCGAAGTCTATAGGGATGCGGTGCTCTTCAGGCGGCGATGGCGTTGTGCAACGTGATGTGGTGGGAACGGCATGGTCCAGTGGTCGCGGTGCATGAGGAACCCGGCCCGGCGAATCGAACCGAGCGGGCTACTGTTCCCGTTCCGACGCTGCGAACACACCTTGAGCGCGCAAGTACTTGGTGAGCTTCGGATCAAGAACCAGCTTTCCGTCACGGATAGTCTGACCGAGAACGGACACGACGATGGTCAGCGCGTCCCGGTAGCAAGCGACCGCGTCGACGGACAGCTTGTCGTAGTCCTTGGACCAGAGATGGAGGTATTGGCGCCGCGTCGTCCGAATCCGGTCGAACGATGTCTTCAGCGCATCGTCGATCAAGCCGTAGGCGTGCAGGATAGAGACGCGGCGTTCCTGACCGAGCTTCTCAAAGGAACTGCCAAACAGTTCTCTTTGTGCGGTCTCGGTCATCCTTGCTCCGTTGATTTGAGGATCGGCCACTTCGAAGATCAGGACCGCCAGCATCTCAGAAACCATGCCGCATAGGGAGACGGTTCCCAAGTAATTTCCGAGAATGTATGAGCCCTTAGCGTGGAGAAGGGGCCAGACGAGTTTGTCGAGAATGCGCTCGTCGGAGGGCGCGGCAAACAGGGGCTCCGGCTCGTGGCTGATTTCCCGGCAGCGCCGAACCAGAGCCGCAACGTCGGAGTCGACGCCGGGCGTACAGAGGAAGTCCAGAACCGATTCCGGCGTGGGCTCGGATGGCACGCCGGTGACAGAGGTTCCCATTATGGGAACGAATGCGAGGGGATTCAGAAAGACCTTGAGGTGCTCGTTGTCATTCATGGCAGTGAGTCTCGCGCGCGTTAGGCCGGCGCCGGACCGTCCATCCGTGTTGCAGGGGGTGTCGGCTCAGTAAGGCCAGTTCTCGAATTTCAGGCGTTTCTCGGAAACATAGTGCGAACGGTTCGTCAGGTTCAGGATTAGCGCCACCGCGGCCGTGGTGAATTGGCCACGTGAATCCACTACCACATCGCAGTAGTTCTTCGCTGAGAGGACAAGGTTCCGGCAGCGATCAACGATACTCTGATCCGAGAAGCGTGTGCGATGATCGTGGACGAACTGGTTGCGTATCTTCCTGATCGTTTTCAGCTCCCGGTACTCTCGTGCTGATATGAGGCCGAGAGCGGTTGCCGCGGCTGCGCGTGCCGCGAGGGTGCCCAGTGGAGCGTTGAATCCTTCGAGCAGGCGCTCGGATGCCTCGCCCTCGCATAGAAAGGCCGAAACGATCTGCTTCAGCTGCCGTTCCAAATAACTGACCGATATAAGCACGGCGCCGCGTTCGCTCTCCCTGTTGAGGTCATCCAGAAACGGCGGGAATTCCCTGAGATGAGGGTGGGTGTCGGGAAGGGGTCCGTGGTCAGTCATGTCGGTGCTCAACTTCTCCGTGCCACAGTATCGATCGGATTTGGTACCAGCCGGTTGACAGCGTAGCATACCCTGACAGGGTGATCTCGATGAAGAATCAAGCCGTTCCGGCTCCACTCAGGAACCAGATCAAGCGCCGTGACCAGGTCAAATCAACTTTGCCATGAAGGACAGCTGAATGCCTACAGAGGATGAGGCCCGCACCACGCTCTTGGCGGCGACAAATTTTGCCAATGAAGTCGCCTGGAAACGTCCCGACCTGGAAATCCTTCGTGAAGAGTACAGTGGACAATACTCAATTCTCGTTGAGACTGTGCAAGAAAAGATTCTGATGAGCCACAGGCGAAGAAAATTGGTCCTTCCTAATCTTGCGGCATTCGGAAACCAGGTTGTTGGGGCATTCAGTGACTACGGCGGGGAACATAAGGGCTCAAGGTACCTAACCTATTCCGTTCTTGTGTATACATTTGATTTACGCGTACTGTTTTCGGAGAAAATGTGCGAAATACGTCACGAACATAACCTGGGAACCAAAGAGATTTCTTACAAGGATTTCAGAATGGGTCAGGTACTTCGGTCTCAGCCGGATTATCTCTTGGCTCTTGACAATTATCTCCCCGGATGTCTTCTAACCATTGCCGCGCAAAGGAAAATTTTCGAAAAGTCCTCTTCGACTTCTAAGGAAGCCCGCAATTTGTTGGAAGAAGCCCTTAATGCGATTGGCGTGGAAGGAAGAAAGTCAGGAGTGAACGACAAACTCGTTCGTGTCGTAGAGCTGGTTGCATTTCTCACTGCCCTGTTGGGAAAAGATGGGCAGAAGGTATTCTGGATGACGGATCACGATGAGATTTCGCCGACCCTCGCCAAACACGAAGAAACACTAAAGGCTTTTGACGCGTTGCTGAGAGTGTTTTGCCGAGATGACCAAACATTCTCATTGATACGCGGAGCCTTGCCATTTGAAGACCGAGATATGGGTATGCTCAACATGCTGAGTGTTACAGATATCTGTGCGGGAGCATTGGCAGAATACTTGACGCAAAGGGAGATACGTGACTCGAACAAAATTGCTGTGAAGTCGGGATGTGAACAGGTACTATAATGGTTGGGTCACGATGGTATTGGGCCAAAAAAGATAAACATCGTCATGAGAGAGGCGGAAGATGGCTCGATTGAAAGCGCTGCTGTTGAGTTTTTACCAAACAATCCTCCTGAAAATGTAACGATCATACCGATTTCGATGTAAGTCGGATGTGCTATTGAGTGAGAAATAGATTGTATCCGGTTTCGTATACACTATGCGAACTACTTACATGTGACCAGAGAACTCAGCCTCCGTCATCCCGATAACGCTTCTACGCCCCTCAGGCCGCCCGGCTTGTCAACCGCAGCCCGGAGCGAGGACCCTGCATCAAGCCATGCCGCACGACGTAAAGGGAATGGTTGGGATCCACTCATAGAGCTGTGCGCGACACCATACGGGCCGGCAATATTTTCGCCTCGTAGGTGGCAAACGTCAGTATCCGAGCAGTGGTGTACCTCCGCCGAGTGGGAAGAACGTGTCGGCGCGCGTGCGCTTGCCCCGGAACCGGCCGGGGTCGAACGAATCCGGGCCGGGCCATGCTCACCTTGTGTCCCGGCCCCAAGTACGGGATGGTTGTCGTCTTCGGTCTTGCGGCAGATCGCAACGGCTTGGCGGTTTCTCCAATCCTTCGAGCGTCTCGACGGGTCGTGGATCGCTTCAGGCCTGCGGGCACCTGAGGGGTGAACGCGGACCGAGTCATTAAGTCGAATGCCGAATTTTTCATTGCCGGGACGTGGGCAGGCGGCACTTGGCAGCAAAGTATCATTTCGAAGCGCGGAGAATATGTCCAGACCGCCATGGGCAGCAGCTCCGTGAAGAAGAATCTGGCCGACAGGAATTGCCCCAAACTCACTGCCCCACAAGGTGACAGCTCTGGGGCTGGCTTACCGTCCAGGAGAGCGACCAGCTGGCGCTCGCCTGCCCGCTAGGTTGCTCGATGCCCTTGCGTCGGCATGGCGGTGGATCTAGGGTTCGCGCCCATGAGCCCAAGGAACCGCATTCCCGTTTCTCGACGCCGCGCCTGCGCATAGGCGGTCGCGGGCTCGTTCACTAGCACTACAATCCAACCAGCCGCGACCGTCGCCGTAAGGCGAGGGTCTGTTTTGCTGTCCTTGTCCTCGGCGAACCGAGCGAGGAGGACAAGACAATGACGTCAATCGCAGAGCAACAGGCAGACAGCCCGTCACCCGACCCCTACGGGGCCCTGATGGAAATCGCCCGGCGGCCCCCGATCACCTTCACGCATGGGCAGGGCGGGTTGCTATGGGACAGCGAGGGCAATCGCTACCTGGATTTCGTCCAGGGCTGGGCGGTGAATTGCCTCGGACACTGTCCGACGGCCGTCGCCCGAGCGCTGGCCGAGCAATCCACCAGGCTGCTCAACTGCAGCCCCGCCTACTACAGCGAGCCGATGACGCGCTACGCAGAAGCCTTAACGGCAGCTGCGGGTCTCGACCGCGTCTTCTTCGCCAATAGCGGCGCGGAGGCGAATGAGGGCGCCATCAAGCTGGCGCGGAAATGGGGCGCCAAGCACCGCGGCGGCGCATACGAGATCGTCACCACCGTCCACGGCTTCCACGGCCGGACACTCGCCACGATGTCCGCGTCGGGCAAGGCGGTTTGGGACGGGCTGTTCGAACCCAAGGTGGCCGGTTTTCCAAAGGTTCCGTTGAACGACCTGGGGGCCGTGGAAGCCGTGATCGGGGACAAGACCGTCGCCATCATGCTGGAGCCGATCCAGGGCGAGTCCGGCGTCTGGCCCGCCGAAGACGACTATTTGAGGTCTCTGCGCACATTGGCGGACGAGCGGGGACTCTTGTTGATCCTGGACGAGATCCAGACCGGTATGGGACGGACGGGCGCCCTGTTCTGCTTCGAGCATACCGGCGTGCTGCCGGACATCATGACCTTGGGGAAGGGGATCGGTGCGGGAACCCCGCTGGCGGCACTGCTCGCACGGGAAGCGGTCTGCTGTTTCGACCCGGGCGATCAGGGCGGCACCTATAACGGCAACGCGCTGATGGCCGCCGTGGGTCAGGCGGTGCTGGAACAGATCACGGCGGAGGGCTTCCTCGAGCGCGTCTGCGAGGCAGGGGCGGTTCTGCGGCGAGGCCTGGAGAGCCTGAGCGAGAAATACGGATTGAGCGGCGTGCGCGGCCGGGGGCTGCTCCTCGCTCTCGACCTGAAGCCGCGGGCGGACGGATTCGCCCTCGTCGAGAAGGCGCTGGCGGAAGGCCTCCTGCTCAACGCCCCCGCCCCCGACGCGCTTCGCTTCGTGCCGGCGCTTAACGTGTCCGATGCGGAGATCGCCGAGATGCTCGATATGCTGGACGGGTTGCTGAAAGGCCCATAGCAGGTGGAGTGGTATCTCGCCGGGGCGGCGACGCCCCGGCGAGATACGGCCATTTGGCCATACCGGGGGAGCGCGACGTGTGTTGCCCGCTGGAAGCGCGAAAATACTCTACCAACAGGTTGAATAATTGTTGGGCGCCTCTATGTTCAACCGCATGGTTGAGCATGATCTGAATCGAGTCTTCCACGCGCTCGGCGATCCCACCCGCCGCGCCATCCTCGATCGTCTGGCCGAGGGGGAGGCGACCGTCAGCCATCTCTCTCGGCCCTTCGTTCTCTCCTTCGCCGCAGTGTCGAAACATCTCGGGGTGCTCGAACGGGCCGGCCTCGTGACGCGCGAAGCGCGGGGACGGGAACGGGTCTGCCGGATCAACCCGGTCGCACTCGATGACGCCCGCTCCTGGCTCGAATTCCACGAACGCTTCTGGTCGGACCGCCTGGAAGCGCTCGAGACGCTGGTCGGAAACGCCCCGGACAGTCCGGATGAACCGCGATGACCGAGCTCGAACCATTTGCGGGAACGACCGAGGGAAACGTCTACCTGACGCTGCATCGCGTGATCGACGCGCCGGTCGAGGCGGTCTACGCCGCGTGGACCGAGCCGGAGCTATTGCGTCGCTGGCTGGCGCCCGGCAATGCCACGGTCGTGCGCGCGGTCGCCGAGCCCGAGGTCGGCGGGACGTTCCTGGTCGAGATGCGGGGGGCGGACGGGCGGCGATGGCTCACCCGCGGCCTGTACAGAGAAGTCGTGCCCAACCGTCGTCTGGTGCAGACTTGGCAGTGGGAGAGCAGCGAGGTCGAGACGCTGGTCACCGTCGAGTTCGAAGCGGAGGCGCCCGGCAGGACGCGCCTTACCCTGACGCATTCCCGCTTCGCGGAGGACGACGTGCGCGACGAGCATGTGCAGGGCTGGAGCGGCTGCCTCGCCAAGCTGGAGGCGTTGTGGGCGGGATGAACCGGATCGCGCCGACCCCGCGTCCGGGCTGGGTGTCCGACGACATGTATCCGTTCGAGAGCAGGTTCCACGCCGACGCATCGGGACACCGGATGCACTTCGTCGACGAGGGCGAGGGCGAGCCGATCGTATTCGTGCACGGCAACCCGACCTGGTCGTTCGAGTTTCGTCATGCAATCCGGGAGCTTCGCTCGGAGTTCCGCTGCGTTGCGCCGGACCATGTCGGCTTCGGCCTGTCGTCGCGTAGCAGCCGGCGCGAGGATCATCATCCGGAAAGCCACGCGCACAGGTTTGCCGCCCTGCTCGATCATCTCGACCTTCGCGACATCACGCTCTTCATGAACGACTGGGGCGGGCCGATCGGCCTCGACTTCGCGCGCAGGCAGCCGGAGCGGATCCGGCGTTTCGTCATCGCGAATAGCTGGTGCTGGCCGGTGGGCGACGACTTCCATTTCATGGCGTTCAGCTTCCTGATGTCGAGCTGGACCGGCCGGTACCTGATCCGGCACCGCAACATGTTCGTGAACACGGTGATGCCGAAAGCGGTGGGGGATCGAAGCGTCCTGACGCCGGAAATCATGGCGCATTACCGAAACGCGCAACCGTCGCCCGACGCGCGGACCGCGATGGCTGCGTTGCCCGGTCACATCGTGGGCGCTGGCGACTGGCTGCGCTCGATCTGGGACGACCGCGCGGCCTTCGCCGACAAGCCGGCGCTGCTTCTCTGGGGCCTGAAGGACATCGCGTTCCGAAGGAAGGAGCTCGAACGGTGGAAGTCCGCGCTGCCGGACCATGAGCTGCATGAGTTCGAGGACTGCGGGCACTTTCTCGCGGAAGAAGCGCCCGACAGGGTCGTGCCGGCGCTCCGCGACTTCATGGGGCGGACAAGACTTCGACCCGGCGAGCGAGAAGGCTGACCAGCGAGTGTGTGGGGACCGGCGAGATCCATCCGCAATACCTTCTGGCTTGTAACGCTTCCTTGCCATCGTCGGTCCTCCTCTTTCCATAACCTAAGTGTGGACCAATTCAATGGGGGAGGATCAAGGGGGCTGCGGCGTGGACTAATTTCTCACCGCCGTTCACGGCCAAGCCCGAAAACTCGGGTTCCAACTCGTCCTGGCACCGCAATACGACGAAACGCAAATCCAATTGCAGTCAACTGCTTATACATCTGCTGCTCAAGAGCGTCGTCGTTCGACCCCAAGATGGACCCAGGGCGGGTCGCGAAAATAGTCCCAGGTCGCGCCGATGCCGGCGTCGACCGGTATGGCCGCGCCGGTAATCCCGGTGGCGAGCGGCGAGGCGACGTAGGCGATGGCGGACGCGATGTCGCGGGAGGTGAGAACACGGCCGAGGGGATGGCGGTCGGCATAGGAGCGGAGCACCTCGTCGCCGTTGGGTATGGTCGCGAGACGGCCTTCAAGCAGCGGGGTGAGGGTGACGCTGGGGCAGACGCAGTTCACCGTGATGCCGTCCCGCGCCAGATCGAGTGCGGCGGCACGCGCCAGGTTCAGCAGCGCACCCTTGGAGGTGCAGTAGGAGAACATGCCGTGCTCGGCCTGCAACCCGTCGAGGCTGGAGAGCAGCACGATGGCGCCCGCGCGGCGCCGGCGCATATAGCGTGCGGCCTCGCGCACCACGAGAAAGGAGCCCCGCACGTTGACTCCCATGACGTGCTCGAAGTCCTCGACCGGGGTCTCGAACACCGGGCCGCCTTCGCCCAACACGCCGGCGCAGGCGATGGCCGCGTCGATATCGCCGAGCGCGCGTTGCGTCGCCTCGAAGGCATCCACGACAGTCTGCTCGTCGCCGGTATCCCCTTCGATGGCGAGCGCCCGGCGGCCGATTCCCTCGATGCGCTCAGCGGCGGTGGATGCAGCTCCCGGTGTCCAATCGAGCACGGCGACGTCGGCGCCGAGATCGGCGAGGGTGAGCGCCGTCTCGAGGCCGATGCCAGAGCCGCCGCCGGTGACGAACGCGGTCCTGCCCCGATAGGAGAGGCCAGGATGGGTCGCTCGCTCTGTCATTATTCTGCATCCTTGCCGATTGTGCCGTGATGGGTCGGCGCGCCGCCGCCCGGCACGCGCAAGCGCCATAATTGGCCGTTGTAGTTCGGCTCAGTGCTCACGGCCAGAACCCCGGCATCAGTCACCCACATGGTCTCGCCGTCGAAGACGCAGTTCGTCGGTGCCCCGCCACAGTCGATGAAGTCGTCCACCGTGCCGTCCGGCCGGAGCACGAACATCCCGCCGGCGACGAGGTCGGTCACGAAGAGGCGGCCGTCGGCGCCGACTGTCATGCCGTCCAGGATGGGATTCTCGCCCGGCATGCGGCCGAGGTCTTCCCTGATGCCGTCGGGCCTCAGGCGGCCGACATGGCCGGTGTAGGATTCGTCCCACACGATGGAGCCGTCCGCCTCGACTGCGACCCCGTTGGGGAAGACGGGCTCGGGGAAGTCGACGAGGAGGCTCGTGCTGCCGTCGGGCGCGATGGCGAAGATGTAGCTCGGGTCCGGGTCGTCGGGGTTGTAGGTGCCGGGATCGGTGAAGATCAGCCGCCCGTCGGCGTGGAAGACGAGGTCGTTGGGGCCGTTCAGCGCGATACCCGCGATCTCCGTGACCAGGATCTCGGCCGTGCTGCCTTCATGCACGCGCTGAATTGAGGGCGCGGTCATCTCCGCCGCGCGCCAGGGGCCGACGGTGCCGCCGTTCTGGCAGACATAGAGTGCACCGTCGCTGCCAAGGACGCAGGCGTTGGGCGCGCCCGCGGTGTAAGCGAATTGACGCGTCCCGCCGCCAACCTCGGCCACTGTGAGCTGGCTCCGGTAGCTCTCGACGAAGATCACGCTGCCGTCGGGCCTTACGGTCGGGCCTTCCGGCCAGCCGAGCCCCGAGGCCACGAGCACGGGCGTTTCTCCGCTGTTCATTTCACGGCTCCTGCTGTCAGTCCGCGCACGATGTAGCGCTGCACGAAGAGGGAGAAGATCAGGATCGGCACGACGGTCACCACGCCCACCGCGGCCGCGATGTTCCAGTCGATCGGCCGTTGCGCGCTGACCAGCGTGGCGGCGCCGAGCGCAATCGTCTGGAACTCGCGCGAGTCGATGACGTAAAGCGCGACCAGAAACTCGTTCCAGATGAAGATCGCGCCGAACAGCGAGGCCGTCACCAGCCCCGGCCGCACCATGGGCAGCATCACGCGCCAGAGCACCTCGAAGCGGGTGCAGCCGTCCATGATCGCGGCATCGTCTATCTCCTGCGGGATCTCGTCGAAGAACCCGATCATGATCCAGACGACCAGGGGCAGTGAGAACGCGATGTAGGGCAGGATCAGCCCCAGGTAGCTGTCGTGCGTGCCCACCCACTGCATCATCAGGAAGAGCGGGATCGCGATGGCGACCGGCGGCATGAAGCGCATGCTCAGGATTGTGAACGCGAGGTTCTCGTTGCCGCGAAAACGGAAGCGCGAGAACGCGTAGGCCGCCGGCGTTGCGATCACCAGCACCAGCACCGTGGTGGCGCCCACCACGATGATCGAGTTGACGGTGAACTCCAGCATGCCCTGACTGAACAGAACCTCGTTGTAGTTCTTCGTGATCCGCGCCCACTTGAAATCGAGGGTCGGCGGCACCTGGGCCAATATTTCGATGCGCTTCTTCGTCGAGAGAACCCCGAGATAGACGATGGGCGCGATGCCGGCGAGCCCGAGCATAATCAGCACGAGATAGGCGAGCGCCCTGCCGATCCGCCGCTTCATTTCGCGTACCCCGGCCGGATCTGGACGAAGCGAAGCAGGACGATCGTGCCCACCGCGAGGATCAACAGCATCATGTACGAGGCCGCGGCGGCGTAGCCGTAGTTCTGCCACTGGAAGCCGTTCTGAAACGAGAAGAAACTCAGCGTGGTCGTGCTGCGTGCCGGCCCGCCGTAGCTCAACCCGAAAATGAGGTCGAAGGAGCGGAAGGAATCAACCGCACGGAAGACGGCCGCGAAGATGATCGCCGGCATCAGGAGCGGCAACGTGACGAAGCGGAACGTGGCGAGCGGCTTGGCGCCGTCGACGATGGCGGCCTCGAAGACCTCCTGCGGCAGCGCCTGCAGGCGCGCGTACACGATGATGAACACGAAGGGCGTCCACTGCCACGATTCGACGAGGATGAGCGTCGGCATGGCCATCTCGATGGAGCCGAACCAGTTCGGCGGCTCGAGGCCCACCGCCGCGATGCACCAGTTGATCAACCCCCAGTCCGGGTTGAGAAGGGCCCGCCACATGACGCCGACGACAATGGGCGTGATCAGCATGGGCAGCACCAGGATGCCGCGCACCAGCCACGCGCCCTTGAGTTGGAGATTGAAGAACATTGCCAGCGCGACCCCGAGCACGACCTGAATGGCCAGCGAGGCGCTCACCATGACCGCGCTGTTCTTGGTCGCGTTCCAGAAGTGCGGGTCGCGCAGAAGGTCGCCGTAGTTCCTCAGGCCGACCCAGTCTCCGGTGCCTGCCGCCGCGGTCAGGTCCGTGAACGAGAGGCGCAGGCTGTAGAAGAGCGGAAAGATTGCAAAGGCCGCGAGGTAGAGCAGGGTCGGCGCGAGGAGCAGCCATACGACTGTCCCCGGCCGATCCAGCTTCCCGAGCTTGGTGCCGAGACGCTCGCGACTGGCGGGAGTCATCCCGCGATCGGGTTACGCGCGGTGTCGCTCTCTCTTTGGCCTAAGCGAGATGACCCGCCTTGCGCAGAACGTCCTCCCACTGGGCCTGCACGTTGTCGCACGCGGTCTTGGCGTCCTGCGCGCCGATGAGCGCCGCGTTGAACTCGACGTTCATCATGGCATTCATCTGGAAGAACTCTGGAATACGCGACGTCGGGATGGTCACCGCGTTCTCGATGGCGGACAGCGCGTGCTCCAGATAGGGGAACGTTTCGAGCAGCTCCGGATCCTTGAACGCCGAGGTCCGGTTGGCGTCGATATTGTAGGCCTCGATCGAGTGGCGGTTGATCCGTTTGTTAGTGACCCAGGTCAGCGCCCGCCAGGCGGCGCCTTTCTTGGCGGGATCGATGTTCGCGGGAATGCCGACCCCCCAGCCGCCCTGGATTGCCCTCGGAGTCTGCCCTGGCCCTGCGGGCACTGGCGCAGTCCCTGTCACGTCAGCGACTAGCGAGTTCTCCTCGTTGAGAACCGGTCCGGCAATGGTCGACCAGAAGATCATTTGCGCGATCCTGCCGGTGGAGAAGCCGTCCACGTTCTCGGCAAAGCCGTACTGCGTTACGTTCTTCGGCGCGTAAGGCAGCAAGTCGATGAGCATTTGCAGCGCACCGACCCCCTCGGGCGAGTTGATCTGCGGCATGAAGTTCCCCTCATTGGGGTCGCCGCTCATCAGGCTGCCGCCGGTGGTGACGAAGCGCGTGTACCAGTCCACCGTCGCGAGCGAGAAATCGTTGGCGCCGATGAAGCTGCATCCGGCTACGTCGTCGCTGTGCAACGCCTGGGCGGCCGCCATGAACTCGTCCCACGTCGAGGCCGGCTGGAGGCCCGCCTCCTCGAACAGATCCTTGCGATAGAAGTAGATGACCGAACCCGAGTGCAGGCCGGGAACGCCGTAGACATCCGAGCCCTTGCCGACCGTTCCCGTCGCCATGTCGTAGTAGCCCACATTTCTCATGGCAGCGGGAATGAAGTCATCGAAGTCCCAGTCGGGCGGTGTCTCACTGGGATCATCGATAAAATCGTTGAGCTGCATGAAGTAGCCGCCACCGACCTGCTGCGTTGTCAGGAAGCCCAGGTACTCGATCAGCTCGAACGACGACTGCTCGGCCTTGAGGTTCTGTAGCGTCTTCTCGATCAACGGGCCGAGGGCGGGCGCCGAGACCACCAGGTCGATTCCGGTCTCCGCCTTCATCTCGGGCAGCAGATCGTCAAGCGCCCGGTGATCGTTCTCGTCGCCGGTCATGAGGATGTTGATCTCGGTCCCGGCATACTTCATCGGGTCGTAGTCGGCAGCGAACGCTTTCCGCGCGCCAACCAGGCCCGGAAGGGCCGCAGCAGTAAGGCCGGCCGCGCCTGCACCCTTGATGATCTGACGGCGATTCATCCCGCCGCGTACGCCCTTGCTCAAATTGCCCGTTTGGCCGGACGTGGTCTTCTTGGCCATGATTGCCTCCCCTTGACCTCTTGTCGTCGGTGCTTATGCGCCGATCGTAGCGAACGCTATCACCGAAAGAACAGGGGAGTCACTCGATTGCGACGCGCGTGGAGGGCACCGCACGTCGGTCAGGCGGTCATGTAACCGTCGTCGCACATGATCGTGTGGCCGGTTACCAGCTCCGACGCATCGCTCGCGAGGAAGATTGCGGCGCCGATCAACTCGCGCGGCAGGCCCACGCGCTGCCGGATCATGCGGTCCTTGATGAAGTCGGCGGTGAGCGAAGTCGTCTGGGCGGCCTTGCGGGTCATCGGGGATTCCATGAGCGTCGGGCCGATTCCGTTGACCCGCACGCCGCGCTCGCGCCACTCCAGCGCCATGACCTTGGTCACCTGGGCGACCCCGCCCTTCGACGCCAGATAGGCGCTCGACAGTGGATAGGCGATGAAGGAGCCGATCGACGCCATGTTGATGATGCTGCCCTTCCCCTGCTCCAGCATGACGTTGCCGAACGCTTGGCAGCACAGGTATGTGCCCTTTAGGTTCAGCTCGATGATGTAGTCGAAGCGCTCCTCGGGAAACTCCTCGGCCGGGCTGCGATGGGCGCCGCCCGCGCTGTTGACGAGGACGTCAATACGACCGTGCTCGCGCCGCACCGCGTTCGCGACATCCACGCACTGGCTGCGCTTTGTCACGTCGAGCGACAACGCTTGGGCGCTGCCTCCCTGCTCGGCGATGGTTGCTACAGTCTCGGCGGCGCCGTCTTCGTTGATGTCGGCGACGACGACCGTGACGCCGCATTGCGCGTAGCCGATGGAAATCGCCTGGCCGAGCCCGCTGCCGCCGCCGGTGATCACGGCCACCCGGCCGGTCAGGTCGAATATGTCGCGCGCGTATCCAGGCGGGACACTGGTTTCATCCGAGGACATCGGCACCTCCGGAACGCATGAATGCTGGGGCATTCAAGGCACGTCCCGACGCAATGCTCCATCGCGGGACGGTACCCATCGCAGCCGAAAGCCTGTATCAAATCATGGATCGACGACGGTAGTCAGGCGTTCCGGCGCGGTCAACGCACCGGGGCGCGTCGGCTCTGCGTAGGGGTTCCCGATGGGCGCAATCGGTCTGAGCGGGATCAGGAAGGTCTTTCCCGACGGCACGGTGGCCGTCGACGACGTGGACCTGGAAATCGCCGATGGCGAGTTCGTTGTCTTCGTCGGGCCTTCGGGGTGCGGCAAGACCACTCTGCTGCGCCTGATCTCCGGGCTCGAGTCCATGACCGCGGGCCAGATTCGCTTCGACGGCCAGGTCATCAACGATGTTTCGCCGCGCGAGCGAAACATGGCCATGGTCTTTCAAAATTACGCCCTCTACCCGCACATGACCGTGCGCCAGAACATCGCCTTTGCGCTTCGCGTCCGTAAGTTCCGCCAGGCCGAGATTGCCGAACGGGTCAACGAGGCGGCGCGCATTCTCGACCTCGACCAGCTACTCGACCGCAAGCCGAAGCAGCTCTCCGGTGGCCAGCGACAGAGGGTGGCCATGGGGCGGGCGATCGTTCGCCATCCGGGCGCCTTCCTTCTCGACGAGCCGCTCTCCAACCTGGATGCGAAGCTCAGGGTGCAGTTGCGGACCGAGCTGCGGCGCCTCCATGAAAGGCTCGGCGTGACCACGATCCACGTCACCCACGACCAGGTGGAGGCGATGACGCTCGGCGACCGCGTCGCCATATTCTCGGAAGGCTCGCTTCAGCAGTACGACGCTCCGCAGGCGCTCTATCGCCGGCCGGCCAACATCTTCGTGGCCGGCTTCATCGGCAGCCCTTCGATGAACTTCGTTGAAGCCGAGATCGTGGAGAGCGGAGCCGGGACCGCGGTGTCGGTCGGTGGCACGGAACTCGCGCTCGCCTTGCAGGTGGCCGGAGGCGGGGCACGGTCCGGCGGCAGGGTGCTCCTGGGCTTCCGGCCCGAGCATCTGGGATGGCGCCGCAGCGAGGAAGGAGCGCCCGGCAACTTGCAGGCTCGCGTCAAGCTCATTGAGCATATCGAACCCGAGGCCTATGTCTCGGCCTCCCTGTTAGATCCAGCCATCGTCGTGCGCACGGCAGACGAATTGGTCGGCGGAAACGCCGAGGACAAGACCGGGCTTGCGGGCGAGGACGCCCGCTTGCTGACCTTGCGCGTGTCGACCGATGAGGTTCCCGACCGGGGAGAGGTCGTCGACCTGGTCATCGAGCCCGACCGGGTCCACCTGTTCGACATTGCGACCGGCGACGGCCTCGGTGGATAAGGCGAGGCACGGAGGGCCGCTGGCACTTGCCGCGCGCCGACCCTGTGCACCTTTTCCACCCGGAGCGGAAGGAAATCAACACGTTGTCGCGCCGATCAGCGCCCAATTTGCTCGCCGATGAACACTGCGGAATATCAAGGTGCGTTGGTGATCCAGATGCGAGCATCTCGAGTCATTCGGATGAGGTGGCGTCGCAACCACTCAACACCCGCGCGATGGTTGGACCGATGCGTTGCGCCGCCGCCTCAGTCTCGTGATCGCCGACATGGGCATAGTGCAGCGTCATGCTCGGCCGCTTGTGGCCAAGCAGGGGAGAGACAACTGGCAGCGGGATACCCTGCAGCACGGCGTGGCTGGCGAACGTATGACGAAGGTCATGGATGCGTATGTCTTCGGTCCCCGCCACTTTGCGTACCAAGTACCAGAGTGACAGGTTGCGATAGAGCGGCCGCCCGGAATCCCTGGGTGACCGGAAGACGTACGCGCTCCCTGATCGAGGCTGCCGCTCCAGGATGGCGCAAGCCGGTGCATTCAGGAAGACACGCCTCGGCCCGGTCTTGGCATCGGCGAGATCGAGCGTGTCGCCGTCCACGTCCCGCCAGCGCAAGGTCCTGATCTCGCTTTTCCGGCAGCCGGACAGCAGCAGAAGGCGAATGACGTCTATCTGGGGCGAGCGCGACGGTTGCGTGGCAGCGCAGTGGTCCAGCGCATGGTGAAGGCGCTTGATCTTCTCGCGCGACAAGAAGCGTGTGAGCTTCGGACGGGGGTTCGGATTCGCACCCCGTGCCGGATTCATCTGAAGATGGCCGCAGGCGAGGCACGCCGATTCGGGGCCAAATTTCGAGACCCGTTTCCGGCGTGCACCGCGTGTTTCCGTCAGCTACAGACCATTGGGCGTTGATCGTGGTGGATGAAGCCTACCACTTGCGTGAAAAGCTGCTCGACGAGCTCCGCATCATCCGCGACCGCGCCGGCTGCGGCCTGGCGCTGGTGGCTGACGAGACCATCCACATGGCTCTGGCCCGTTGCCAACAAGTGGACGGGCGCATCGGCCTCAAGATCGACCTCGCGACACAACCCTCAGCGGACGTTGAAGACATCGCCGCCGGCGTACTTGGGCGCCGGCCGAGTATGGCGGAACTCAAGACCCGTCCGCCGTCAGCAAAGGCCCCGGCAGCCTTCACACGATGCGCCGGTTGCTGGGTCGCGCCTGGATGGTGGCGCAAGCCGCGGGTCGCGACGCCATCGAGGCCAGCGACATCACCGCTGCCGCCGATGAGAGCGTGGCTGACGACGAGGGCGCGGCGGCCCGGGGAACCGGCTGACTCAAGGCCCGGCCTCGGCACCCCATCCCGTGGCACAGCCGGAGTGCATCGACGTCAGCTCAGCCCTCGCCTCGGGGGCCAATACCTCACACCGTCTCGCTATATCTCGCTATGTCTCGGTTCGTCTCGGAGTTAACCTGTCTTGGTGGTCATTACGACCCGACTTTGAGGTGTGTACAATGGTGGCTGAGACCCCGGGCGAGCCAGCGGAGGGCCGGGTTCAGGCCGCAATCCGCGAAAAACTGAGCGAGGCGCTGGCTCCCAGCCGCCTCGACATCGTGGACGATTCGGCGCGCCACGCCGGCCATGCCGGTGCGCGGCCCGAGGGCGAGAGCCACTTCATCGTCGAGATCGCCTCGGCGCAGTTCGCGGGCCTCTCCCGCGTCGCGCGCCAGCGCCTGGTCTACAGCGCGCTAGAAGACGAGCTGCGCACCGACGTGCACGCGCTCGCACTGAAGACCGTCACGCCCGAGGAGGACGCTGCGGGCTAATCCGCGGCCATCAGCGTCTCGACGTGGGCGGCGGCGCTGGCGCCGAGGGCGCGCAGGTTGTAGCCGCCTTCGAGGGTCGAGACCACGCGCCCGTCGCACAGCTCGCCCGCGAGCCGGGTCAACTCCGTGGTAATCCAGCGATAGTCGTCTTCGACCAGCTCGAGGTTCGCCAGCGGATCGTCGCGGTGCGCGTCGAAGCCGGCCGAGATCAGGATCAGCTCGGGCCGGTGAGCGCGCAGCGCCGGCAGCATCCGGCTCTCCATAGCGTCGCGGAAGCCGGCAGAGCCCGTGCCCGCCGAGAGCGGCGCGTTGACGATGTTGCCGACGCCGGTCTCGCTCGCCGCGCCCGTGCCCGGATAGAGCGGCGATTGATGGGTGGAGCCGAAGAAGAGGTCGCCGTCCTGCTCGAACGCCGCTTGGGTGCCGTTGCCGTGGTGGACGTCGAAATCGACCACGGCGATGCGGGTCAGCCCGTGGGCGCGCCGCGCCCGCTCGGCCCCGATCACGACATTGTTGAAGAGGCAGAACCCCATCGGCCGGCGGGGCTCGGCATGGTGACCGGGCGGGCGCACCGCGCAGAAGGCGTTATCCGCCTCGCCGGCGAAGACCGCGTCCACAGCCGCCGCGACGGCGCCCGCCGCCCGCCGTGCCGCCTCTCCCGAGGCCGGCGACATCACCGTGTCGGCGTCGATGGCGACACGCCCTTCATCGGGCACATTGGCGAGAATTGCGTCCACCAACTGCTGGTCGTGCGCCCAGGCGAGGATCTCGGGCTCGCCCACCGGCGCCTCGCGGCGATCGAGCGCCGCGAATGCGTCGGCCGCGAGCGCATCCTCGATCGCTCCCAAGCGCGCGCCCGATTCCGGGTGCCGCGCGCCGGGGTCGTGCTCCGCACACACGGGATGGCTAAAGTAAATCGTCTTTGCCACGGCCTGCCCTCCTGTTGCTCCGAACGTAGCACGGCTCCGGGCGGGGTGCGGCTATATCGGCGATTTCGTTCTGGCGCGAGTTTTACGGCTCTTTGGGGCTGGACCTGCGCCAGATAATCGCCACATTGGGGACTAACGATTCGAGGGAGGAATCGATGCGCTTCCCGCTGCTGCTGCTCACCCCCATTCTTCTCGCGATGACCCTTGTCGTCGCGGCTCCGCCGGCACACGCGCACCTGACGGCGGAAGAGTTGCCCTCGCTCGCGCCGCTGGTGAAGGAGATCGGGCCTGCGGTGGTCAACATCCAGGTCACGGGCGAGCCGAAGCAGATGCAGTCACGGCCGCAGCAGCCCCAGCAGCCGCATCCCTTCTTCGACCACCCCTTCTTCAAGGAATTCTTCGGGGACCGCGAATTCGAGCGCCGGCGCCCGCAGATGCGGCGGCCCAGCGCACTGGGCTCCGGCGTGATCGTGGACGCGGAGAACGGCTACCTGCTCACCAACAATCACGTCGTCGAAGTCGGGGAAGAGATCACCGTCACGCTGACCGACCGCCGCGTGTTCAAGGCCGAGCTGGTGGGCGCCGACCCCGAGACGGATGTCGCGTTGCTCAAGATCGATGCCGATTCGCTTTCTGCCATGCCGCTTGCGAACTCGGACGGCTTGGAGGTCGGCGACTATGTCGTCGCCATCGGCAACCCCTTCGGCCTTGGCCAGACCGTCACCGCCGGAATCGTGAGCGCCATCGGCCGCTCCGGCCTTCGCCTCGGCCCCGATTCCTACCAGGACTTCATTCAGACCGACGCCGCCATCAATGTCGGCAACTCGGGCGGTGCACTGATCAACCTCAAGGGCGAGCTGGTCGGCATCAACACCGCAATTTTCACCGGGGGCGGCGGCAATATCGGCATCGGCTTCGCCATCCCGATCAACATGGCGCGTCAGGTCATGGACCAGTTGCTGACCCATGGCGAGATCCAGCGCGGGCGCATCGGCGTGCAGATTCAGGACCTCACTCCCGAAATCGCCGAGGCGCTCGGGACCACCTATCAGAAGGGCGCTCTGGTCGCCCAGGTGTTACCCGACACGCCGGCGGAGGCGGCCGGGATTCAGCGCGGTGACGTGGTCGTCGAGATGAACGGCGATCCCGTGACGGGTTCTGCCGATCTGCGCAACCAGGTCGGCATGCTGCGGGTGGGCGATGCGGTTCGACTCACCATCGTCCGCGAGGGTGAAACCATGACCATCGATCTCGCGGTCGGCGAGGCCGGAAAGGTCGCCCTCGGCCTTGGCAGCCAAGTGCCGGAGTTGAAGGGTGTCGTGCTCGGCCCGATCGACCCCTCGTCGCCGCTCCACGAAGAGGTGGAGGGGGTGATGGTGATCGAGGTCGAGGAAGGCACGCCGGCCTGGGAGGCCGGCCTGCGTGCGGACGATGTCATCGTCCAGGTCAACCGGCGCGAGGTGCGTGAGCCCGACGAGATCGTGGCGGTGGTGGAGGAGACCGGCCTTCCCATCCTGCTGAACGTCCGGCGAGGCGAGGGGGCACTCTTCCTGCTGATCCGCTGACGTCGTGGGATGCCCGGCGGCCGCTTGGCCGCAGGCGACGCGCGCTCAGGCGGTGATACGCATCCGGATTGGGCCGTCCGCGCGCTGGTTGATCAGTTGATCCAGATGGGCGCTGCCGCTCTCGTCGATCTCGTCGGCCGCGCCCTGCCACATGATCGCACCCTCGTGCAGCAAGGCGAGCCGGTCGAAGCTCTCCCGCGCGACGCTCATGTCGCTTGTGACCGTGAGCGCGGTCGCGCCGCTTCGTTCGATGGCGCCCCGAATGAGCGAGACGATCGTGCCGGTCAGAATCGGGTCGAGCCCGGCGGTCGGGTCGTCGAGCACCAGAAAGCGGGGCTCGGCGGCGATCGCGCGGCCCAGCGCGACGCGCTTCTGCATGCCCCCGGAAAGCTCGGCCGGCGAAAGATCGGCGACGTCGGGCTTGAGACCCACCGATGCAATGGTCTCCAGCGCCCGCTGCCTGGCGGCCCGGCGGGCCATCCCCTGGCCGTGAATCAGGGTGAAGGCCACGTTCTCCCACACGGTGAGGCTGTCGAAGAGCGCGTTCTGCTGAAACAGCACGCCCACGTCGCGCATCAGGCGCTCCAGCTCACTCTTGTCGAGAGTCGCAAGAGCGGTGTCGCCGTAGCGCACGGAGCCGCGGTCCATCGGCATCAGCCCGAGCAGGCACTTCAGCAGCACCGACTTGCCGCTCGACGAGGGGCCGACCAGGACGGTCGAGCGCCCCTCCGGCACGTCGAGATCGACCCCGCGCAGCACCGGCTTGCCGTCGAACGCCTTGACCACGCCGCGTGCCGTGACCGTAATGCTCATCGCATGTCTCTAGCCCGGCCCGTGCCCGCGGGTAAAGGCGAACCGTCCCATTGAAGAGCGGCCGAGGCTCCACCGGCCGTCACGTGAGGATCCCGACCATGTCTGACGACACGTTGCTCGACCGCCGGCATCGGCTGCTCGGCGCCGGCGCGCCGCTCTTCTACGACCGGCCGCTTCACCTGGTGAAGGGGGAGGGGGCCCGGGTGTGGGACAGCGACGGGCGCGTCTATCTCGACGCCTACAACAACGTGCCCCACGTCGGCCATTGCCATCCCCATGTGGTGGAGGCGCTGGCGGACCAGGCTGGGCGGCTCAATCTTTCCACCCGCTACCTGGACGAGCGCATCCTCGACTACGGGGACGCCCTGACGGCAACCTTCGCGGACGAGCTCTCCCGCGTCTCGCTGGTCTGCTCGGGCACCGAGGCCAGCGAGCTCGCGCTCAGGATGGCCCGCGCCTGCACGGGCAACGAGGGCGTGATCGTCACCGACTTCTGCTACCACGGGAACTCCGCCGTGGTTGCCGGGCTCTGCACCGCGTTCGAGATGCCCGAGGGGATCGACCCGAGGGTGCGCACGATCAGGGTGCCCGAGGCCGATGACGACCCGGCCGAGGCGGCGGCCGAGGTAGAGGCCGCGATCGCCTCGATGGCCGAGGCCGGCATGAAGCCGGCCGCCATCTTCTTCGACACGATCTTCGCGACCGAGGGTATGCCGGCGGTGCCCGCGGGTTACGTGGAGCAGATCGTCGCGCTCACCCGCGAAGCCGGCGGGCTCTATATCGCGGACGAGGTGCAGCCGGGCCTTGGCCGCACGGGCACCGGGATGTGGGGGCATCAACTCTACGATGCCGTGCCGGACCTCGTGACCCTGGGCAAGCCCCTCGGCAACGGCCATCCGCTGGCCGCCGTCGTCGCCCGGCCGGCGTTGATCGACGACTTCGCGAACAAGGCGATGTATTTCAACACCTTCGGCGGCAATCCGGTCTCCTGCGCGGTGGGCCACGCGGTGCTGGAGGTGATCGAGCAGGAAGGCCTGATGGAGAATGCGCGTAAGGTCGGCGCGTATCTGCATGAGGGGCTGCTCGTTCTCGGCAACAAGCACGCCACGATCGGCGCACCGCGCGGGCGGGGCTTCTTCACAGGCGTTCCCTTCTTCGCCGACGGGGATCGAGAGAGGCCGGCGCCGGATCTGACCAAGGCCGCCGTGAATACGATGCGCGAGCGCGGCGTCCTGATCAGCCGCACCGGCCGGCACGACCATGTGCTCAAGATTCGCCCGCCCATGCTCTTCTCCGCGGCGGACGCGGATCAGCTTCTCGCAGCCCTCGACGATACTCTCGACTTGCTCGCGTGACCGGGTGCCCATGACCGACTTCTATCGCCTGCCGCTCGATGAGCGGGCCGAACACCTGCGGACGCTTGCGAGGGATGCGCTGCTGCGCTGGGGCGTAGAGGATTGCGAGCCCGAGATCGTCAAGTACCGCGAGAATGCGGTCTTCCGGGTGGAGACGGCCGACGGGCGCGACGCGGTGCTCCGCGTTCACCGCCACGGCTACCATAGCGACGCATCGCTCCGTTCCGAGCTTGCCTGGATGGAGGCGCTGCACGCCGAGGGCATCGACGTGGCGGTGGTGATCCCGAGCGCCGCCGGAGCGCGCTTCGAGTCGGTGCAGGTCGCGGGCGTGCCGGAGCCGCGCCAGGTGGACATGCTGACCTGGATGCCCGGCATCCCTATCGGCACCCTGGAGGAGGGCCTGAACCCGGCAATCCAGGACGTGCACACGGTCTTCGTCGGGGTCGGCCGGCTCTGCGCCCGTCTTCACAACCAGACCGAGGCGTGGACCCTGCCCGCCGCTTTCACCCGCCACGCCTGGGACCGCGAGGGGCTGGTAGGCCCGGAACCTCTCTGGGGCCGGTTCTGGGAAGCCGCCGCGCTCGGCGCCGGGGAGCGTCGCCTGATCGAGCGTGCCCGTGCCAGCGCGGACGAAGCGCTGACGGCATACGGCCGCTCGCCGCGGCGCTTCGGCCTGATCCACGCCGACTTCAACCTCGACAACATGCTGCTCGAGGGCGAGCGGGTGATCCCCCTCGACTTCGACGATTGCGGTTTCGGCTGGCACCTCTTCGATCTGGCGACGGTCTGGACGATCTATCACGGCAGCGAGATCGCCGAGGCGATCCGCGCCGGCGTCGTCGAGGGCTACCGCAGCGCGCGCGACCTGCCCGACGAGGAGCTTGCCCATATGCCGCTCTTCGAGCTCGCGCGCGCCTTCAGCTATCTGGGCTGGGTCCATACGCGGTCCGAGACCGCCAGCGCGCAGGCTCTCGCGCCGGAAGTCGCCCAGCTCGCGTGCACGCTGGCGGAGGCGTACCTCAGGGTGTAGCGGGCCGCGCTATGGGAAGAGGGTGAGGACGCCGGTGTAGCCGTAGAGCCGGTTGTGCGAAATCTCGCCGTTGCAGAAGAAGCCCACCAAGGGCACGTCGCCGAGGGTGCGTTCGATCAGCCGCAGCTCCTCGGAGGCTTCGCCGAACATGTTGGGGCCGCGGGCGAGGCAGGTGAAGTAGAGGGCGCCGCGCGGCTCGTCGCCGGCCCGTCGCTTCACCGATTCCACCATGCGGCCGAGGTCGTGCTCTGCGGCGGCTGCGTCACGGCGGCAGAACTGCAACGGGGTGCCGCGCTCCACCAGCTCGCCGATGCCGATCAGGCCGCGGTCGACGTCGAAGCCCACGATGTTGCGCACCAGGTAATCGCCCGTGTCGCTGCCGGCGACCGGGAGCGAAGCGAAAATGAGACCGCCGACCCGGCGCAGGTCGCTGGCGAGCTCCGCGCCGATCTCCTCCTTGAAGACCTCCAGTGCCGGCCGCCCGTCGAGCTCGATCAAGATGTTGGCCCGGCAATCGGTAATCTCGTGGCTCGGGCCGATCGGCATGCAGCTCTGGCTGAGCGCGGTGGCGACGGTGACGGTCTCCGACAACAGGACGCCGGAGACCCCGCCCTCGGTCACTGCGCCCGCAATCTGCGCGGGCACCGCGCGCGACGAGGAGAGGCCGCCCACCAGGAAGCCGTCGAGCTCCTCGGCGAGGTCGGCGATGATGTCGCCCGTGCGCTGGTTGCGGGGGTCGGCGTGAACGATGCCGAAGCGTGCGGGAGCGCGCGCGATCCAGGCGCCGTTGTCGCGGCTGAACTCGCCGAGGTCGTCGCGGATGGTCTCGAACACCCGATAGCTGGTTGGGTCGAGGTCCGCGACCATGACCGCTGCGGCCGGTTCGTCGAAATACTCCCGCCCGGTGGCGCAGATGCCGATGCCGACCGAGCCTACCCACTCGTCGATGCCGGTCGCGCGCTTGAGCCGGTCCAGAGCGGCCGGCAGGTGATCGCCGATCGCATCGGTCACGTAGAGCATGCCGAGGCCCTGCTGCGGCAGCGTGGGGCCCAGCCGCTCGATGCAGGCCTCGATGGCGGCTTCACCGCTGGACCCGCCGGCGTGGGCGAAGTGAAATCGCGTCATGCTTTGCGTCCCGGCGCTATGGCGCTCCCAATGGTGCGCTCACTGGCGTGCCTCCTGCAAGCGGCCGGCGCACCAGGCCGCCGCGCGCAGCGTCGTCGCATCGGCGCCGAAGCGCCCGACGACCTGAAGGCCAAGCGGCAGGCCATCCACCGTGAGGACCGGAACGTTGACCGCGGGCACGCCAAGCATGGTCCAGAGCATCGTTTGCTGCCGGCTGCCGGTGAAGGCCAGGCCCTCGGGCGCGGCACCCGGCGCGGCGGGGGTCAGCGCCGCATCGTAGGGCCGCATCGCGTGTTCGAAGGCGCGCCGCATCGCGTCGGCTGCGTCGAGTAGGGCGAGATAGTTGTCGGCGTCGATCTCCCTGCCCGCCTCGATATGCTTGCGTATGGTGCCGGAAAGGTCTGCCGCGCCGCGCTCGTACCAGGGCGCAAGCGCGTGGGCGACCTCGCGCCGCATGATGCCGATATGCACCGCCGCCGCCTCGTCGAAGGGGGAGCCGAGGGTGAGCGGTTCCGCGCCGCAGGCTTCCGCTGCGGCCTCAAGCGCTGCCGCGGCGTCCGGCTCGACTTCCTCCCAGGCCGGTTGCCTGATGAAGGCGAGCCGGGGCTGTCCGAGCGGCAGGGCGAGGGCGGCGGCGAGGCGGGTCGGCGCCCGCCCGGCGCTTGCTTGATCCAAGCCGTCGTCGCCCGAGATGGTGTCGATGCCGAGCGCCACGTCCTGCGCCGAGCCCGCGAGTACGCCCGCATGATCGAGCGTGCGCGACAATCGTGTGATCCCGGTGCGCGGGATCGTGCCGAAGCTCGGCTTCATGCCCCAGACGCCGCAGAAGGCGGCGGGCCGCACCACCGAGCCTGCGGTCTGGGTGCCGAGCGCAAGCGGCACGCCGCCGGCAGCCACGGTGGCCGCCGAGCCGGAGGATGAGCCGCCCGGCGTGCGCGAGAGTGCGTGCGGGTTGCGGGTGGCGTTGGCGCCGCCGCAGGCAAGCTCGGTGGTCACGGTCTTGCCCAGGATCAGCGCGCCCGCCGCGCGCAGGCGGCGCACGACCGTGGCGTCCGCGCCCGGCCTGCGTCCTTCGTCGAGCGGGGTGCCGTTCTCGGTCGGTTGGTCGGCGGTATCGATGATGTCCTTGATCCCGACGGGGACGCCGGCAAACGCGCCGCGTAGGCCGGCGTCGTCAATCGCCCGTGCCTGCGCCGCAGCCGCGGCGTCGTCGAGATAGTGCCATGCATGAACCCGAGATTCGGTCTCGGCAATGCGGCCCAGGGCCGCGTCACAGGCTGCCGCCGCGCTCTCGCGACCGGTTCGGACCCCGGCCACGATCTCCGCCGCACTCGGGCACTTCGGTCGTTCTGGCCTCGCCTTTTCGCTCGATCCGGTCGTGCTCATCGCCTTCTCATCGGTCCAGGCCGATCCTCGCCCATCCTGCTTGGCCCGGCCAGTGTGGGGCTTGCTTGGCAAGCCATGCGGGCAGGGCTATAAGCCGACGCATGCTTGTCACCCTGGTCGACGACTCTATCCCATTCAACGGGATGACCCCCGCATATCAACCGATTGGAGGCGCCGAGAAGGCGTTCGCCAGCCTGCCGGCGGCACTCGCGCGCCAGGGCCACGTCGTGCGCGCGGTCAATCGGAGCCCGAACAGCCTGAGTTTCGAGAACGTAAGCTGGATTCACTGGGATGGCCGCAAGCCGCCGATCTCCGAGGTGCTGATCGCGTTTCGCAAGCCGGCGCTGCTCGAGTTCACGCGAGCGACCCGCGCGCGCATTCTTTGGGTCACCGGACCGCCGGATTATCTCCATCGGCCGCAGGTTCACGAGGTGCTGAACCGCACCGATGCCAAGGTGGTGTTTCAGGGCAATACCCATTCCGAAGCCTATCGGACACAGGGCGAGGACCTGGTCTACTACCGCTCGATTGCGCCGGGCGTGCGCGAGGAATACCGCAGTAAAGAGGAGATGTCGCCGGAAGAGCCGCCGACTGCGGTGGTCACGACCCACCCCAAGCACGATCTCGCCTGGCTGCTCGACCTGTGGATCGAGCGGATCCGCCCGCAGGCGCCCAACGCCCAGTTGCAGATCTACTCGGCCGCCTTCAAGCGCGCCCAGACCGCCGGTGACACGCTCGCCGACGATCTCCAGCCGATTTTCGAGAAGGCGAGCGCAGGCGCCGATCACGGGGTGACGATCATGGCACCTGCCGGCGACCGGGACATGGCGAAGGCCTACGCCAGAGCCCGGGTGCACCTCTATCCTGGCTCCGAACGCGAGATGTATTGCTCGACGCTGGCCGAATCGCAGGCCGTGGGCCTGCCGGCGGTGGCCCGGCCGGTCGGAGCCGTGAAAGAGCGTTTCACCGATCGTCAGTCGGGCTTTCTCGCACCCGACGACGATGCCTTCGTGGAGAACGCTCTGGCCATGTTGAAGGACGACGACGCCTTCGCGGCTACAAGCAAGATCGCCCGTCGAAGCGCCCGGAGCCGAAGCTGGGATACCGCCGCAACGGAGTTCGAGACGCTCTTCCGCTGAAGCGCCCTTCAGTCACCGGCCAGGGCCTTACATGACGCCGTATTTCTCCCAGGCCTCGGTGGTGGACAGGCCGGCCTCGATCTCCTGGGCGATGACGTTCTCCATGCGGCGCTTCTCCAGCGCTTTCTCCACGCATTCGGCAGCGACGTGGCTCGGGACCACAAGCACGCCGTCGTCGTCGCCCACGATCAGGTCTCCGGGCCGGATGGCGACTTCGGCGATGCGAACCGGCTCCCGATAGGCGACCACACGGCCTCGGCCTCGCTGGTCCTGCGCGTAGGAGCCGCGCGCGAAGACCGGCAGCGTCATGGCGCGAATCTCCCGCGTATCGCGCATGTAGCCGTCGAGTACGGCCCCCGCCGCGCCCTGCGCCAGCGCGCGCGTGGTCATCAGCTCGCCCCAGAGCGCGAAGGGCGGTGCGCCGGCTGCGGCGACGTACACCTCGTCCTTCCCGAGGGAGTCGAGGGCCTCGAACATCAGGCCGAAGCTGTGATCGTCCGGCGTCGCCGCGATCTCCAGCAGCGGCATCGCCCGGCCGACCAGCGTGGCGCCGGGCATGGCCGAGCAGATCTCGGGCGGCAGGAACTGATGACGGCGGTCGAAGGTGTCCAGCACGTCCCCCAGTTGCGCGGTGGAAAGCTCGGCACGGACCGTCGCGAGAAGCGTGTCGGAAACCTGGGTCATGGTGTTTCTTCCTCCGGCTGGGTCGGGCGCGTGCGGTCGATCAGGGTTGCGACGACGGGATGGTAGCGCGCGCCGAGCCCCCGCTCGATGGCTTCAGTGAACAAGGCTTTGACCAGCGCTGCGCCCTTGGCGTCGAGTCCCGATTCCTTGGCGAGATCGAGAGCGTAGTCGAGGTCCTTCATCGCATAGGTCACCGGAAAGGCGCCCTCGGGGTAGCGTTCCGCCAGCATCGCCTTCATGCCGTGATTGTGGAGCGCGAAGCTGTCGCCCGAGCTGCGGCCCACCGCCTCCAGGAAGGTCTGCGGCTCGATCCCCTGACGGCCCGCGATCGCGAGCCCCTCGGCCAGGGCCCGGACGTTCTGGAAGAGGATCATGTTGTTCAGGATCTTCACCGCCTGCCCGCTGCCGACCGGGCCGCAGTGTGTCACGTCCTGCGCGATGTGGGCGAGTAGAGGCCGCAGCCGCTCCACCAGCGGAGCATCGCCGCCCACCATGATGCTGAGCGTGCCGTCGATGGCGGCCTGGCGCGTGCGCGCGATCGGTGCATCGGCGAAGGCGATGCCGCGCGCTGCGAAGGCGCTTTCGAGCTCGCGGGCGAGTGCGGGCGGCGCGGTGCTGGTATCGACCACGGTGCGCCCGGCGCCAACGTGCTCGATCAGGCCGCCGTCGCCCAGGCAGACGGTCCGGACCTCGTGGCCCGAGGGGAGCGACAGGAAGATCAGATCGGCGACCTCGGCGAGCGCCGCGATGTGGGGCGCGATTCCCGCTCCGTCGGTGGCGAGCCGCTCCAGCGGTGCCGGGTCGAGGTCGTAGGCGGTGACTGGCCCGTCGTGCCTGCGCACGACGTTGCGGCACATGGGTTCGCCCATGACGCCCGTGCCGATGAAGCCGATGTGCTCGCCGCTCACAGGGCCGCTCCCTCCTTAGCGAATTGGGCGGCGCCGACGCCGGCGAGGCGGCCGAAGACCGCGCCAGAGACCAGGCCCGTGCCGCCCGGATAGTTGCCGTAGAAGAGCCCGCCGACCAGCTCGCCCGCAGCGAAGAGGCCGGGGATCGGCGCGCCGGAGACAGCTTGCACCCGGGCGCCGGGATCGATCGCGAGGCCGCCGAAGGTGAAGGTGATGCCGCAGGTGACGGCGTAGGCCTCGAAGGGCGGGGTCTCGATCCGGTTGGCCCAGTTGGACTTGGGCGGAGCGACGCCGCGTGTGCCGCGGCCGTCCTTCACGGTCGGGTCGAAGGGCACCTCCGTCATCACGGCGTCGTTGTATGTCCGCACGGTTGCAAGGAAGCGCGCGCCGTCGATGCCCTCCATGCGCGCTGCGAGCTCCTCCAGCGTGTCGGCCTTCGCCTTGGTGACTTGGCGGATGCGGTATTCGTCACGCAGCAGGTGGCTCACGCTCGCATCGAACACCTGCCACGCGACCTGACCGGGCTGTTCCAGCACCCGGCGGCCGTAGGCGGCGTAGGTGTAGTTGCGGAAGTCCCTGCCCTCGTCGACGAAGCGCTCGCCCGCCGCGTTGACGACGATCGAGAAGGGATAGCTGTGCTTCTGGAAGCCGTCGCCGACGGCGAGGTCGCCGAATTCCGGCGCGTTCCGGTCCCAGGCGACCGCGTGGCAGCCCGACCAGTTGCCCGCCGGCATGGCGCCGGCGTCGAGCGCCATGCGGATGCCGTCGCCTTGGTTGAAGCGGGTCCCCCGCACCTTCGCGAGGTCCCAGCCGGGGCCCAAATAGCGCGCCCGCCATGCGGCATTGGCCTCGAAGCCGCCGCAGGCGAGCACCACCGCCCGCGCGCGGACGTCGACCGTGCCCCCCTCGATCCGTGCGCGCACGCCCCGCACGCCGGCGTCGTCGGTGAGCAGCGAATGCCCCGGCCCTTGGTAGTGGACGGCGATGCCCGCCTTCGCAGCGGCCTCGTAGAGCCCCGCGACGAGGCCCGGCCCACCGCCCCAGGCTTCGACTGCGAGCCCGCCCCAGAAGCGAAAGCGTCCGTCCTCCCGCTTGAATGCCTGGCGGCCGTAGCTCGGCTGAAAGCGCACGCCCTTCCCGCGCATCCAGAGCAGGGTGTCGTGGCTGCGGGTGACGAGCTGCTCCACGAGGTCGGGGTCGGCGCGGTACTGGGTGAGCCGCGCCATGTCGTCGTAATAGTCGGCCTCGGTGTAGGCGCCGAAATCGGTCTCGGCCAGATCGCTCTCGGAGAGGTCGGGCATCAGCGCGCGGAGCGAGTCGGGCCCGTCGAAGACCACCCGCATGGCGCCTGCGGTATAGGTGCTGTTGCCGCCGCGCTCGGCCTGTGGCGCGGCTTCCAGCAACCGCACGCTGGCGCCGGCCTCCGCCGCGGCGAGCGCTGCCGTGAGCGCGGCGTTGCCGCCGCCCACGACCACGACATCGGCCTGGAGCGACTCGCTCATCCTACCTCTGCATTCTTGGCTGTCCCGCCCCGCGCGGTCCGGCGCAGCGTGAGCCTTCCGGGAAGGGGCAGTGTACTATCCCGGCGACCAAATTCAGGAGGGGACGAATGAACGCAACGGCAGCCGAGGGAAAGGGATCCGAGCTTCGTCTGGTCTGGGAGCCGCTGGAGATCGGCTCCACGCGCGTGAAGAACCGGATCATGATGACCGCCCAGACCACGCTGTTCGGCAAGGACAACATCCTCGGCGACCGGCATATCGAGTTCTTCCGGGAGCGCGCAAAGGGCGGCGCGGCACTCTTCATCACCGAGCAGCAGGCCGGTCACCGGGTCGGCAAGGGCTCGTTCGTCGAAGGCTGCTCTGCCTGGGAAAAGCGTGCCATCCCCCAGTACGCCAAGCTCGCCGACGCGGTGCACGAGCACGGCGCGCGACAGTTCGTCCAGCTCTTCGGCTGCGGCGTTCACGACAAGGGCACGATGATCATGGACGAGTGGCACCCGCTCTGGGGTGTCTCCAAGCTGCCCTCGATCGTGCACCACGAAATCCCGCTGGTGATGGAGCAGGAGCACATCGACGATGTGGTCAGGGAGTTCGGGGAGGCGGCGCTCAACGTCAAGGTTGCTGGCTGCGACGGAGTGGAGCTGCATGCCGCGCACAGCTACCTGCTGGGCCAGTTCCTGAGCCCTCTCCACAATGACCGGACCGACCGCTACGGCGGCTCGGTGCGCAACCGCTGTCAGATATTGCTGGAGATCGGCGAGTCGGTGCGCGCGCAGGTCGGCGACGGGTTGACGGTCGGCGTCCGGCTCTCCTTCGACGAGTTCATGGGTGAGGCCGGGATCACGCCTGACCAGGCCGAGGAGCAGCTGGAGATTCTCTCGACGACCGGGCTCTTCGATTTCTTCAACATCTCCGGCGGCGGCTATTACACATTGCACCACGCCGTCGCGCCGATGGATGTGAAGAACGGCTTCATGCTCCCCTTTGCGAAGCGCGCCAAGGCCGTGGTGGGCAACCGGGCCAAGGTCTTCGTCGTCGGCCGGATCGTCGACCTACACCAGGCGGAGCAGGCAATCGCCGAGGGCACCACCGACATGGTCGCGATGACCCGCGCGCAGATGGCCGAGCCACATCTGGTGAAGAAGACCCGCGAGGGCCGCCAGAAGGAAATCCGCCGATGCATGGGCGCGAACGAGTGCGTCGCGCGCCTCTTCGACAACAAGCCGGTCACCTGCGCGGTCAATCCGAGCGTCGGCCGGGAGACGCGGTGGGGGAGCGACACGCTGCAGCCGGTGGCGCAGGAGGCGGCGAAAGACATCCTCGTCGTCGGGGGCGGCCTCGCCGGGATGAAGACCGCTGCGGTCGCCGGGAGTCGCGGTCACAGGGTGACGTTGCTGGAACGCGAAGAGTGCCTCGGCGGCCATCTGAATCTGCTGATGGCGCTGCCGACGCGCAAGGAATGGGGCACCGCCATCGACAATCTTGAGCGTGCCATGGAGGTCGCCGGCGTAGAGGTGAGACTCGGCGAGGAGGCGACGCCTGAGATAATCGAGCGGGAAAACCCCGACGCGGTGGTCGTCGCCACCGGATCGCGCTGGGACTGTGATGGCCGCAGCCAGTTTCGTCCGGGACAGACGCGCCTCGCAGGGACCGAGCAGGAGAACGTCATCGACGTCGGCACGGCGACCGAGCGGGCGCTGGCGGATGCCGGCGCGCTCGGGCAACGGCTCCTGATCCTGGAGGAGACGGGCTTCTATCTGCCGCTCGGGCTCGCCGAAATACTGGCGGCCGACGGTGTCGAGGTCGAAATCGTGACGCCGCGCGCCATGGTGGGCGAGGATGTCATGCGCACTCTCGATCTCTCGTTCGTGATGCCGCGCCTGGAAGAGGCGGGTGTGATCTGCACGCCACATACGAATGTAGACAAGATCGAGGGCGACAGGGTCCATGTGCGTTCGGTCTGGGGCGGGCAGCCGCGCGTGATCGAGGGGGTGGATACCGTCGTCGTCTCGATGCTGCGCTCGCCCAATGACGCACTCTATCGAGCGCTGGAGGGGCGCGTCGCCGAGCTGCACCGGGTCGGCGACGTGCTCGCACCCCGCCGCCCGGTCCAATCCATGTACGAAGGCGAGGAGCTCGGCCGCGCGCTCTGACTCGTCGAAGGCGGGAGCGACCCTCCCGCCGCGTTACTCCGTTGCCCGCTCGCTGAGCCGCGATTGCAGCGCGGCGCAGAGCGTTCGCAGGACTTCGAGCCGGGCGTGCCGCTTGTTGTTGCCTGGGACCAGAGTCCACGGCGCCTCGCGGGTGCTGGTGCCGGCGATCATGTCGTTGGCGGCGTCCTCGTAGGCCTCCCACTTCGCCCGGTTGCGCCAGTCTTCCTCGGTCAGCTTCCAGCTCTTGTAGGGATTATCCTTGCGCGCAAGAAAGCGCCGCTCCTGCTCGTCCTTGTCGATGTGGAGCCAGAACTTCATCAGCAGCGTGCCGTGGCCAATGATCTGCTCTTCGAAGTCGCGGATCTCGGCGTAGGCGCGCCGCCATTCCGCTTCGGTCGCGAAAGACTCGACACGCTCCACCAGGAGTCGCCCGTACCAGCTGCGGTCGAACACCGCGATCTGCCCGGCCTCGGGCAGGCGCCGCCAGAAGCGCCAGAGGTAGTGATGGGCGCGCTCCTCGTCGCTCGGCGCGCTTACCTGATGCACGCGATAGCTACGGGCATCCAGCGCCGAGACCATGCGCCGGATGGCGCCGCCCTTGCCGCCGGCGTCCCAGCCTTCGAACACGAGCACGACGGAGAGGCCGTGCAGGAGGTTCTGCGCGGCGAGCCAGTAGAGATCGGCCCTGAGGCGCGCCATCGACTTCTCGTAGGCCTTGCGGCCGACGACGTTCGAATGATCGATCGTCGCGAGCGGCTTGACCTCTCGCACCGTCGCACCGACCACCGCCGGGCTCGCCACCGGCGCACGGGCGCGGAAGCCCGCATCCGGCGGCGGCAGGCCGGCCAGGCGCGCTTCGATCGCCCGGTTCACCATGCCCAGCACCCTGAGCGAGCGGTAGCGCGCGTGGCGGCCGTCGACCACCAGCCACGGCGCCTCGGCGGTGCTGGTGCGGGTGATGATGTGCTCGGCGGCCTCGTTGAAGTGCTCGTAGCGGTGCCAGTTGCGCCAATCCCACTGCGAGATCCGCCAGTGGTGGCGAGGATGCTTCTGCAGCGACTCGAGGCGCTGCTGCTGCGCCTTCCTGTCGAGGTGCATCCAGAACTTGAGGATCAGGGCGCCGTCATCGGCAAGCGTCCGCTCGAACGCCGCGATGCGCGAGAGCCGCCGGTCGAGGGCGCTCGGCCCGATGCGTCCGTAGGCGCGGTCCAACAGAGGCTCGGAATACCACGCGCTGAGGAAGAGCCCGATGCGCCCGCGCTCCGGCAGGTCGCGCCAGTAGCGCCAGAACTCGGGCCGCTGGCCTTCCTCCTCCGTGAGCCGGTCGTAGGCGTGGGTGACAATCCGGCGCGGGTCGAGCCACTCGGTGATCAGGTCGACGGTCTCGCCCTTGCCGGCGCCATCGACGCCTGCGAACAGCACGACGACCGGAAAATCCGCGCCAGCGAGATTGCGCTGCGCCTCCACCAGGGAGATCCTGAGGGCCGCCGCCTGCTCTTCGAACGCGGACTTGGAAATCTCCCGTGTCCGCTCGCGCTCCACTTCCTCGAATACCCGAGCGCTCATCGCCGTCTCCGCCGAAGTTCATCTCCCAACAGGCGCGCGGCGGTCTTGTCACCGCCTTGTCCTGTGCCCGCGATCCCGAACCGTAGTATGCCGGCGCGATCAATGCGACAGGGTTTTGGGCTGGCCCGCATTTCTCACCACGGTCATGGTCTGCGCGGCGCTGTCCGGCCGACAGGGCAGGAAAGCTGTGCAGCGCGATGTGGGGCATCGGGCAAACAGCTTGACGCACACTGTCGGCCGGAGAGCGCCGCCCTTCGGGTCGCGCCCAGGCGCCCGC
>Ga0209544_1000916_pt1 | contig 35773 bp, 27 predicted proteins | sample MesohylPK_FD_187297 | JGI IMG/M metagenome (GOLD analysis project Ga0209544, IMG submission 187297) | Host-associated microbial community of the marine sponge Aplysina aerophoba from Gulf of Piran - sponge mesohyl, lysed by proteinase K... | ecosystem: Host-associated > Porifera > Sponge >... | reverse complement strand
GGCAAGAGACCGATTCAGGCGGCGCCGGCCCCTGAGGTCACACGTCCCCGGTCAGGAGATCGAACTCCGACGGCGCTACGGCGACTCCGGCCCGATGCTGCAGGGCGCGCGACGTGACGTCCGCCAGGATCTCCGGCTGTTCAGCCGCGATGTCCCACTGCTCCCCGGGATCGAGCGCCAGGTCGTAGAGCAGGGGCGGATCGTGTTCCGTCCGCTCACCCGCCAGGCCGTAGGCACCCTGGGTGATGAAGTGCGCCTTGTAGTTCCCGACCCGGTAGGCGTAGAGCTCGCTGCCGCGGTAGAACGGCACCTCCCGGCGCGGTCCGTCTCCTTCGCCCCGCAACACCGGTCCCAGATCGAGACTGTCCATCGGCCGATCGTCCGGCAGCACACCGCCGGCCAGACCGAGGAAGGTCGCAAACAGGTCACTCGTCGACCCGATCTGGTCTGTGACCACGTCGGGAGGAAACGTCCCTGGCCACCAGAACAGACCCGGTACCCGCATGCCGCCGTCCCAGGTCATCCCCTTGCCTTCGCGGAGCGGCCCGGCCAATCCCCCCTGGGTGCGGAACGCGGTCCACGGTCCATTGTCGCTGCTGAAGAAGACGACCGTGTTCTCCGCGAGCCCCTCCTCCTCGAGCGTGTCGAGGATCCGGCCCACGCTCCAGTCGATCTCCTCGATCACGTCGCCGTAGAGCCCCGCGTCGCTGTGGCCCTCGAACCCCGGCGCCCGGAACAGCGGCACGTGGGGCATGCTGTGCGGCAGGTACACGAAGAACGGCTCGTCCCGATGGGCGCGGATAAAGTCCACCGCCTCCTCGGCATAGCGCTTCGTGATCGTCGTCTGGTCCGCGGGCTGCTCAAGCGTCTCCGTGACGATCGCGCCGGCCCCGTCGCGCTCCGAGCGAATGAGCGGCACGTCCCAGTACTCGATCTTCGGATCCCGGAAAGCGGCGCGACGCTCCTCGCGGGGCAGCGTCGACATCATGTCGTTCGAGTACGGAATGCCGAACCAGTAGTCGAACCCATGCCGCGTCGGCAGGTACTGCGGGCCATCGCCCAGGTGCCACTTGCCGAACATGCCCGTCGCGTAGCCGAGATCGCGGAGCGCCTCGGCGATCGTCACCTCCCCGTCCTGGATGCCGCCCACGAAGTCAGGGAAGAGCACCCGCGCCCGATCGCCGTAGAGTCCGCTGCGTAGCTGCAGGCGCCCGGTCAACAGCCCCGCCCGGCTTGGCGAACACACCGACGCGGTGACGTAGAAGTTCGTCCAGCGCTGGCCTTCGGCCGCCATGCGGTCGAGGTTCGGAGTGCGGATCACCGGCGCACCGTAGCTGCCGAGGTCGCCCCAGCCGAGGTCGTCGGCGAAGACGATGACAACGTTGGGAGGCCGGCTGGAGGCAGCCGATCCGTCCGTTTCCGATGGTGCACAAGCCCCCACGAAGAAGGCTATGAGCACTACCAGAATGAAGGCCTTGGATTCCCCGGGAATCACGAAGACTTCGCCTCCTTCCAGAGCCGTACCGTAAAACGGTGCTCCTCCTCGATCAGATCCGGCTCCGTGCCGTTGTGGGCTCGCATGCCCGGTATGACCTTGTTCCGCACTCCCATGCCTCGGGCGTCCACGTAGCCGTAGTCGCGCATCACGTTGACCAGTGTCTGGTTCCGCGAGTAGCGGACGCCGGCCTTCATCCCGTCGACCGTCACCGTGTTCGGCAGCCTTCCCGGGCTCTGGATCTCAAGACGGTCCGAGTAGATCGTCAACATGACGTCTGCCCCGGCGATGCTGTAGTCGCGATGGACCAGCGCGTTGGCCACGACTTCCCTGACGACGTCTTCCGGATACTCCCACCGATCGACCCGCCGCATGCCCTCGATTCGCGCGGTCGGCGCAGTGTTCCGCCGGACGAAGTCCCAGGCAGCGTCGACCAGGCCGAGTCCAATCAAGGGGCCGTCCGCACCGGCCAACGGCACCATCGGCCCCCGCAGATCCTCGTCGGCGCGTGTGGCGTAGTCGGGTTCCGTGCCCGGATAGCAGATCGCCCGAACGCCGGCCTGCGGCACGTGACGGTTCGGAGCGCTCGCGAAAAGAAGCACGCCATCCACCGTCGCCACGGACGTTCCGCTCGAGTCGGTCATCAGGTCGACGTTGCGCAGGAGCCTCTCCCAAGCCTCCCGGTCTTCGTGCTTTGGCGCCGAACCACCGAGAACACGCTCGAAGTAATCCTGCAGCCGCCTCAGATCAAGAGTGTCGAGACTCGCACCGAGTGCGGGCTTCAGGCCGTAGTGCAAGCGGCCGGAGGCCTGGAACATCCGCTCGATCTCCTCCCGGCTGGCCTCCCGGTTCGTACTCCCCACCCGAATGTAGTAGGTGCGTCGCCCGTGATGAACACGCCCGTAGGGCTTGTCCGGCCCCTGGGTCACCCGCACGGCGAGCACGTCGCGGCCAGGCGCCGCATTCCGCACCCAGGAGAGCAACGGCACGATTGGCGGCTCGATCTTGACCCGGCACAGTTCGCTTACCCACTCCTCGAGCCGTTCCCGCGCCACTCCGGCGACCGTCCCGTCGTCCTCAACGCCGAGCAGAACCGTACCGCCCTCGAGATTGAGGAACGCCACCAGCGTCCTGGCCAGGTCGTGGTTCGAGACCTCGTCACGTTTGAACTCGACGAGCGAGTCCTCGCCGTTTCGGATCAGTTCAAAGACATCGGTCTTGTTCATGAGTGCTGGCTGGCTCTCCGAGCGGCGACAAGTACGTCGGGGTACCGAGGAGTCTAGCCCCGCGCGCCTCCGGATCAGCGCGCGGCGAGCGCTCTCCCGCTTCTGTAGCATCCGCTGCTCCCCAACCACGGAGCAGTCGAAACGAAGCGGCTCCGATCATCCGATCAGGGTCTGCTGGTCGTCTTCAAACCGCCTTGGCTGCCCAACCGCCCCAGGAAGAGGACCTGTCCCAGCAACCGATCGCCGTCGCCTACGGCTCGCGCTTCTATCGGCTCCTCCTCGGGGGCTACTCAGAGATTCTCTGTACGCCCGGTGCGATCCACCTCCGCCGCGGCCGTGCCAAGGGCATCCGCGTAGCCTCCGAACAGGTCGTCAAGATTCGAATCGACAGAGCCGTCTTTTGGCGACGGCTCAACCTCCACCTCGCGGATGGGCGGGTCTGCATCGTGGGCGGCGTCAACCAACCGGCCGCTACCGGCATCGTACAGACAGTTGCGGAGGCACGGGCCGCCGAGCGCAAGCGGGCCAAGCGGCGTGCTGCCCGGACCAGGAGAGAGAAACAACTGGCCGCCGGGCTGGAGAAGCCGCTTCTCCAGCTTGACCGGCGCGCCAAGCTGCTCTTGGACGGCACGACCTACGTGCGGTACAACCAAGCCGCCGCCGTTCGCGAGAGGATCGCAGAAGCACTCCCGCCAAGCCTCCGCAAGTCGGTCCGCCAGCACCTGTCCTCGCGCGCCGCAGGCGCCTTCAACCGCTTGTGGCCCCTCCGCGCCGACCGGGGCTTCGAGCAGGCCCGTCAAGCCGCGAACGATGCCTACGTTGCCACGCAACGGGAGGCCGTTCGCACCGCCGCCCACGATCTGGGCTATCCGCCAACCGACGAACAGGCGGACGCCATCGCCACGGACGAACATGTGACTCTCGTCCTGGCCGGCGCCGGAACGGGGAAGACAGCCGTGATCACCGGGAAGATCGCCCACCTGGTGCGAAACGAGTGCGTTGCCCCCGAGGAGATCCTGGTCCTTGCCTTCAACAGGAAGGCTGCCGCGGAGATCCGCGAACGTCTCCCCGCGGACCTGAAAGGAGCCGAGGTCCGCACGTTCCATTCCTTCGGCCTGCATGTGCTCCGGCGCAGCGGTGAGTCGCCGGCGATTTCTGAACTCGCGAAGCAGAGCGAACTGCTGGAGCGGCTCGTGGATGACGGGGTGCGTCGACTGATCAAGCAAGGCTGGACGCCGCTGACCGACTTCGTCACCGGCCAGAACGTCTCCGTCTCCCCTTTCGACTTCCGCGACGCAACGGCCTACAACTCGTTTCTGCGCCGCTGCAGGCGGAGGCCGCTCGGCGGGGGCTACGACGTGAGGAGCCTTGAAGAACTAGAGATCGCCAACTTCCTTTGGCTGCATGGCATCGAGTACGAGTACGGACCGACCATTCACTGGCGCTCCGGCTGGGGCCCCGCCCGGGAGCGCAAGTCCTGCCGGCTCGACTTCTTTCTCCCCAAGCACAACGTGTACATCGAGCACGTCGAACTGAACAGCGACAACCGCGTTCCGCGGCACCTCAACGGCCTCGCTCAGTCGATTTCGCTCAAACGCGAAGCGATCCGCCACCTGCCCCACGGCACCCGCGTCATCGAGACCTACAGTTGGATGTGCCAGCAGCGGATGTTGGGCGAGTGCCTGGAGGAGGCTTTCGGTATAGCCGAGGCAGATCTCCAACGACTTCCCAATGACTCGCTGCTGGAGAGCCTGCCACGCACCGGTCACGGAGGGCCACTCGTGCTGACCAGGCTGCTCACGACCTTTCTCCATCACGCGCGCACCGCCAACCTGATGGCAGACGACCTGTGGGAAAGAGCAAGCGGGTTCCCGGCCTCCTTGAGAACCAGGGCGTTTCTCGGCATCTTCGAGTCGCTCCGGGACTACTACGAGAGCAGCCTCGCCGCGGAGGGCGAGGTCGACTTCCACGACATGATCAACCGGGCCGCGAGCGCTATCAGCGAGAAGCGCTGGCGGCCTCGCTACCGCTACGTGCTCGTCGACGAGTTCCAGGACATCTCGGCCGGCCGCATGGCGGTGCTCGACGCGCTTCGCGGCCCGGACGTCGCCTTCTTCGTCGTCGGCGACGATTGGCAGTCCATCTACCGCTTCGCGGGCAGCGACGTCAGCCTCGTTCCGAACTGCGGCGACCACCTGGGCCACACGTGCCGGCGTGAGCTGAGCGCCACGTTCCGCTACGGCGAGGGCATCCTCGGTCCGACTGCCACGTTCGTGCAGCGCAACCCCAAACAGACCCAGCGGGAACTGCGCACCCGAAGCGAGGCTTCCGACGAAGGCATCACCGTGGTCGCGGCCAAGGGGCAACGCGCCGGTATCGAGGCGGCGCTGCGCGACATCTCGGCGCGCCGGGAACACCGGTCTGGCAAAGGCGAACGGGTTGAGAACTCGATGTTCGAGCCCCTCCCTGAAGGACCACTTACACTGCCAGACACCGATGAACCCCCAAGCCCGACGGTCCTCGTCCTCGGGCGCTACCGGGACAGTCAGGACAATCTGCCGAGGAAAGGCCGCATCGAGAAGCTGGAGTTCAGCACCGTGCATCGCGCCAAGGGGCGTCAAGCCGACTACGCCATCGTCCTTGATCTGAACAACCAACGGCGCGGCTTCCCGTCGCGCGTCAAAGACGACCCGGTGATGGACCTGGTGCTGCCCGCCAACCGCAACCCCATTCAATACGCCGAGGAACGCAGGCTCTTGTATGTCGCGGCCACCCGAGCGCGGCGCGGGACATACCTCATCGCCGACGCCCAGCAGCCATCGGAGTTCGTCGTCGAATTGCTCCAGTCGCACCCCAAGCTGCGGCAGATCGGTCGTCTGCGTCTCGAGCCGGCGCCCCGCTGCCCTCGTTGCGAAGGCTCTCTCGTTCCCACTCGTAGCGGCAAGAACCTCCGCTGTACCTACTTCCCCATGTGCCCGCACATGGCGCCCCGCTGCACGGACTGCGGCCGCGGCTACCTGCTCCGCAAGGGAAGCCGGGCCCGATGCACGGACACCGCCTGCAGACCGTCCGCCCGCCCCTGTCCCAAGTGCCGTCTGGGCGTGCTGACCCTCAACGAAGGCTCGACCGGCCAATTCTGGGGCTGCAGCGATTGGCTATCCGAGCCCCCGTGCGGCTTCACCAGGAACGCCTGGGGCCGACACTAGAACGGCGGCCTGAAGCCGGCTTTACCTTCGCCAAGACGCGGTAACCGCCGTCGGAGCACCTCCCGGACCTCGCCGTAGTGCTCCAGATACCGACCCATCACGTTGTTCGCGTCGCCTCCGAGCTTCGCCGCCACGATGCCCAGCGCCGCGTCCCGGGTCCCCGCCACGAACTTGCCCCGCTGAAAGTGGAAGGGCTGGACGATGAAGTGCTCAACACCCGTCCGTCGGAGTTCACCCGCGAATCGTTCGGCGTCCTGGACCGGGAGCAGAGGCGTCATCGTCACACAGGTGTCTACTCGCCTCTCCGCGAGCCCGGCAACCGCTTCAAGGCGCTGCTGGTTGCCGGGGCAGGAGGGTTCGAAGGCGCGCCGCACATCCTCGTCGTCGGTCGTGACCGTCATGTTCACCTGAACCCGCCCGCCCCTGGCGACGATCTCCGCGAAGAGGTCCGCATCCCGCAGGACGTCGGGACTCCGTGTCTGAACGACCAACCTCGGCCGATGGCTCGCGGCCAGTTCACGCAAGAGTCCCCGCGTCAAATCGAGTTTCCGTTCGATCGGCTGATACGGATCGGTGACGCTGCTCATGTAGATCAGTTTGCCGTCCAGACTCCCCGCATGCCGCCGCGCCAGAAGATCGACCGCGTTTTCCTTGACCCGAACCCACTCCCCCCAAGCGTCCCGCTCAGCGGTGCTGCGGGAGAAGAACGCGGCGTAGCAATAAGTGCACCCGAACGCGCAACCGGCATACGGATTCAGCGTGAAGTCGTAGGCGTCCATGAAGCCCGTGGCGCGGGTGAGGATGTCCCGAACAGGCCGGTAGTCGATCTGAGCAGTACCGAGGCGGCTGGGGCCTACGGCACCGACCGGTCTGACGGCACCACTCAGAAGCGATCGTTGCTGGGGCATCTTCATCGGGCTTGCGACCTGGATCTTTCTCGGACCACATCGCCCCCAATCGGCTTCTTGTTCCAGCCTACTTCGTTTCGCAAGTACCTGGACGTCAACCCGTCTGGGGATCCGAGGGCGTCGGCCAGAGCCCTCCGCCACTCCGTCGTCTTGGCAACCACACCATGCCAGCAAGGAACAGCCCGGTCCGAAGCCAACCTGCCGCCGCGAGGCTGAGACACGAGAGCCCTCACGAGGTCCCCTTTTGTCCGGCTAGTGACCAGTTCGTAACAGGGATTCACACGGTCATGAACGTCGTAGTAGAGCTCTTCGAATTCGACCCAGTTGTCTTCGTACACTGCATGAACCGCTGTCAACCACGACAAACCGCCGACACTCTCCTCGTCTCGCCGATCTGACGAAGCAACCCAAGTTGGGTAGTCGGAAGCAGAGCAAGATCGATTCATGGCATTGATCACGGCCGACAAGCGGTCGAGGCCACTATCCATTGCCTCAGCTAGGAACGCTGTCCACAGCTTCTTGCCCAACCGCCGCATCGCGCGACTCCGATCAATCCCGCGAACAGAGATCTCGCCGACGAACGGCGCCTGCGCAGCCAGAATTGCGAGCGCCACCTGGACTGCCCCCGCTCCACAACCAAGGTCCACGACGCGGAGCGGACCGTAGTAGTCATGAAAGCGCCGTCGCAGCACCGAATAGGCGAGATGAACCTGACGCGGCTGGTACCAGGTGAGGTAGAGGAGTGCCTCCCAGCCGTTGTACGCGGGCCGCTTTCTGGACGCCAAGCCATCGAGGGATTCCAACGCGCACTCGACCAGCTTCGCGCGCTCTTCCGACGTCGAATCAGCACTCAAACATGCGCACTCCGTCTCCGCCACCTTGGCGATAGCTCTGTCCAGCGCGGAGAGCGCAGGGACGGTCAGTTGACTGTCGCCCACGGGCCGATCCTGTCACGGACGTGTTTCGAGGGGGCAAAGCAACCGGATGCTGGATGCGCGAGTTCGGGATCGCCGCTGCGGGCGGACGCGCCGAACGCCGACCGGAAGACCGGCGCTTTGACGAAGAGACTGAAGCAGAGACAGTAGGATCGCCGACTTCCGGCCAAACGGCCCATCGGAGACCGCACATGACCACACTCCAGATCGACGAAGCCCGCGCCCTCGACCACCTGATGGACCTGCTCGCCATCGAGGGCCTGAGCGGCCGCGAAGGCAAGGTCGCGGCGGCGGTCCGGGAGAAACTCCTCGCCGCGGGCTGCGAGCCGTCCTGGATCGGGCACGACGACGCGAACGAGCGGATCCCCGGCGACTACGAAGTCGGCAACCTGATCGTCGACCTGCCGGGCACGAGGCCGGGCCCGCGGCGGCTGTTCATGGGTCACATGGACACGGTGCCGCTCTGCCGCGGCGCGGTGCCGGTGCGCCGGAACGGGCGGATCGAAGCCGAAGGCGACACGGCGCTGGGCGGCGACAACCGGACCTCGATCGGCGCCCTGGTGACGATGGTCGAGACCCTGCTCGCTCAGGACACACCAAGGCCGCCAATCACGGTGCTGATGACGGTCGGCGAGGAAGTCGGCCTGTGGGGCGCGCGGACCGTGGAACTGGATCGCCTCGGGAATCCCGAGATGGGCTTCAACATCGACTCCGGCGCGCCGCAGGTCGTGATCATCGGCGCCACCGGCGCCGACCGCTGGCAGGTCGACATCCACGGCAAGTCCTCGCACGCGGGCGTGCATCCCGAGCACGGCATCTCGGCCGCGCTCATCGCTTCACGGGCCGTCGCCGACGTCGCCGCCCAGGGCTACTTCGGCAAGATCGAACTTCCGGCCGGCAGCGGCACCTCGAACATCGGCCGCATGGCCGGCGGCGAGGCGAGCAACCAGGTGACGGATCACGTCTTCGTCTCCGGCGAATCCCGCAGCCACGACAAGGCGTTCCTCGCGCAGATCACGGCCGCCTACCGCGACGCCTTCGAACGGGCCGCGCGCAGCGTGACGAGTTCCGACGGCAACTGCGGCAGCGTCGACTTCCGCGCCGAGACCGACTACGACGCCTTCGAAATGCCCAGGGATTCACCGCCGATACAGCTCGCCGCGGAGCAGGTGCGGGCAGTTCTCGGCATGGAAGCCGAGTACCTTGTCGCCAACGGCGGCCTCGATGCGAACTACCTGAACGCCAAGGGTCTGCCCACCGTGACCCTGGGCGCCGGACAGCACAACCCGCACACTGTGGACGAGTACGTCGATGTACAGGAGTACCTCGACGGTTGTCGAACCATCGCCGCGATTGCCGCGGCCTGACTGTCAGCCACCTGGGAGAGAACCGAATGAACACCCGCATGTTGCACGAGAAAGTGATCGCCGTAACCGGCGCCGGCCGCGGCATCGGCCGCGATATCGCCCTGCTCGCCGCCGCCCATGGCGCGTCGGTCATCGTGAACGACCTCGGCGGCTCCGAGCGCGGCGACGGCGGCGACCAGACACCGGCCCAGGCCGTCGCCTCCGAGATCCAGGCTGCCGGAGGCCGCGCCGCCGCGAACTACGAGAGCGTCGCCGACTTCGACGGCGCCGGGCGGATCGTCGAACAGGCCCTGGACGAGTTCGGCCAGATCGACGGCATTGTCAACAACGCCGGCATCCTCCGCGACAGCATCTTCCACAAGATGACCGAGAGCGACTGGGACGCCGTGATCGCCGTGCATCTCAAGGGCAGCTTCAACATGGCGCGGGCCGCCGCTCCCCACTACCGCAAGCAGATCGGCGGCGCCTTCGTCCACATGACGTCGACCTCGGGGCTGATCGGCAACTTCGGCCAGGCGAACTACGCCGCCGCCAAGCTCGGCATCGTCGGCCTGTCGAAGTCGCTGGCTCTCGACATGCAGCGCTTCGAGGTGCGCTCGAACTGCATCGCCCCGTTCGCCTGGTCCCGGCTGATCGGCACGATCCCGACCGCCGACCCGGCTCAGGCCGCGCGGGTCGCGAAGATGAAGGAGATGACCCCGGCGCTCGTCGCGCCGCTTGCCGTCTACCTCCTGAGCGATTCGGCGAAGGACACGAGCGGTCAGATCTTCACGGTGCGGAAGAACGAGATCTTCCTGATGAGCCAACCCAGGCCGGTCCGCTCGGTCCACAACAGCGACGGCTGGACCCCGGAGGCGATCGCCGAGCACGGCATGCCGGCGCTGGCCGGGTCGTTCCACGACCTCGACCGGACGACCGACGTGTTCACCTGGGATCCGACGTAGCAGGCCTCGTTACAACTGCCAGGCCAGCAGCAACTGCACGGCGCTCTCGTCTTCGTCCGTGCCGAGTTTGTTGCTCCAGTACTGGTACTCGATGCCCGCGAAGAGCTTGCCGGCGTCGCCGCCGAACGCCTTGCCCGCGTCCCAGCGGAACTGCGGCTGGGCCAGGATCGACCCGCCGTAGGTCTGCCCGAACTCGTTCGTCACGCTGCCGATGTACTCGGCATGGCCCGTGATCTGGAAGCTCTGCTCACCGGCAGAGAACAGGTACAGCCAGTTCACGTCGAAGCAGTAGCTGTCGTCGGTCCGCGGCGCGCCGCCGGCGCCGACGCCGCTGCTGCCGTCGAGGTAGAGCATCAGGTCCGTGTTCAGGAAGATGAACCCGGACGCCTTCCAGGCCAGGCGCAAGCCCGGCAGGTACTTGACGACCTTCGCGTCGCCGGCGGCGTTCACGCCGGCAATGAAGCCGACGTCGGCCAGCGGGCCGCCCCCGACCGTCTTGCCGGTCATCTTGCCGAGGCTCAGCGTCGGATACCACTCGCCGTAGAAGTCCCGCTCGTTGAAGCCGTCGCGGCCCTTGTCGTCGAGATAGTCGATGAAGAAGAAGCTGTCGCCATACTTCCACTGCGTCGCCTGCTGCAGGGTCAGGACGAAGCTCTCCTCCTCCTGCGCCGAGAAGGGGTTCAGCAGCTCGCCGAACTGAAAGTGGAACTCGGTCTGGGCCGTGGCCGGAGCGGACACTACCGCGAGGGCCGCCAAGACGACGAAGCGCCGTCCGGAGCACCGACGGCCCAGGCGGCGCATCACGCGGATCGAGCCGCACGCCCGCGTGCGGATGCCGGCGGGGACGCCGGCGCACCCAGTGTCGGAACACCGCCGAGGATGCCGTGCGCGCCGCGAATCACGCCACCTCGAACAGACCCGCGGCGCCCATGCCGCCGCCGATGCACATCGTGACGACGACGTTCTTCGCGCCGCGACGCTTGCCCTCGATCAACGCGTGGCCGACCAGGCGCGCTCCACTCATGCCGTACGGATGGCCGATCGAGATCGCGCCTCCGTTCACGTTCAGCTTCTCGTTCGGGATGCCCAGCCGATCGCGGCAGTAAATCACCTGGACCGCGAACGCCTCGTTGAGCTCCCAGAGGTCGATGTCGTCCATCGTCAGATCGAAGCGCTTGAGCAGCTTCGGCACGGCGAAGACGGGACCGATGCCCATCTCGTCCGGCTCGCAGCCGGCAACCGCCATCCCCTTGTAGATGCCGAGCGGCTCAAGGCCGCGCTGCTCGGCCAGCTTCGAGTCCATCACGACGCACGCCGACGCACCGTCGGAGAGCTGGCTGGCGTTGCCCGCTGTGATCGTGCCGTTCTCGCGTACGGGCTTCAGCCCGGAGAGACCTTCGATCGTCGTGGTGGGGCGGTTGCCCTCATCCTGGCTCAACTCGACCTCGCCGAAGCTGATGTCGCCGGTCGCCCTGTCGAGGATCATCTTCGTCGCGTTCATCGCGATGATCTCGTCGTCGAAGGCGCCCGATTCCTGGCCGGCGGCGGTGCGCTGCTGGCTCTGCAGCCCGTACTCGTCCTGCTGCTCGCGGCTGATGCCGTAGCGCTTCGCCACAACTTCCGCGGTGTCGATCATCGGCAGGTGGAGATCCGGCTTGTTCTCCCGGATCCAGGGATCGGGAGTCCGGAAGTGGTTCATCTTGTCGTTCTGCACGAGGCTGATCGAGTCGATGCCGCCGGCGACCACGACCGGCGCCCCATCGACCATGACCTGCTTGGCGGCGGTGGCGATCGCCATCATGCCCGACGAGCACTGCCGGTCCATCGTCATGCCCGAGACCTCGACCGGCATGCCGGCACGAATCGCGCACTGCCGTGCGACGTTGTTGCCCTGGGAGCCCTGCTGCATGGCGCAGCCCATCACGACGTCGTCGACCTCGCCCTTCTCGACACCGGCGCGTTCGACCGCGGCGGCAATCGCGGCCGCGCCCATGGTCGGCGATTCGAGGTTGTTGAAGGCGCCGCGATAGGCCTTGCCGATCGGCGTACGGGCGGTGGAAACGATGACGGCGTCAGTCATGGAGTAGCTCCCCTGGCTTCGATTGGTTGCGGTGGTTCGATGTCGTCGACGTTGACGGAGAATAGCACCTACCGTACGGTCGGTCGGTCTCTAATCCTCCAACCAGGCGTTGAAGGCCGGCGTCCGCTTGGCGCGGAAGGCTGCCACCCCCTCACGGGAGTCCGGATGATGGTCGGCCATCGGCGTCCGGGCCGCGATGTCCTCGAGGGACTGCTCCCAGGTCTGGTCGGCGGCGTTGTAGATGCTGCGCTTGAGCAGCCGCATCGCCACCTGCGGCCCGTTCGCGAGCTCGCGGGCCAGATCCATGGCCCGCGGCATCAACTCGTCCGGTTCCACGACCTCGTGGACTAGCCCCAGGTCGAGCGCGTCCGCCGCGCCGACGAGCCGGTTGCGCATGAGGAAGTCGATCGTCTTCGGCAAACCCATCATCTGCAGAAGCAGGTAGTGGCCCCCCTCGTCCGGCAACAGGCCGAAGCGGAGCGTGCCGCTGCCCATGCGCGCTGCGCTCGAGGCGATCCGGAAGTCACAACTGAGAGCGAGCGAGAAGCCGGTCTGGACCGCCACGCCGTTCATCGCCGCTATGGTCAACTTGTCCAGGCCCCGGATCGCCGTGTTGATCGGCTGCGAGATCTTGCGCAGCCCGTTGATCGTGCCGAGCACGTTGTCGTGACCGCGGTGAATGTCAGGCACCAGCGCCTCGCCGCGCCGGCCCTTGTCCTGGCCACTGATGTCGTCCCCGGCGGAGAACGCCCTGCCACTACCGGCAAAGAGCACGACTCGCACCGAGTCCTCCATCGCAGCCTGGGTGAGCGTCTCCAGCAGATCGCGCTTCATCGGCGCGTCCATGCCGTTGAGCCGGTCCGGCCGGTTGAACGTGACGACCAGGATCCCCGGATCCTCCAACGACACCTCGAAGCCTCTGCACTCACCCGTCTGGATCATTCCTGCCGCTCCCTTTCTGCTTGCTCGTTCCGCTCGTCTGTGCGCTGGGGGCGGTCATTGTGGCACAGCGAATTCAGAGTGCTCCAGCCCGGAAGTCGAGGCCGAGTCCCCGGGGCTCGACGCGGCTTCGATTTCGACACCTCCGATCTGTCCGTAGCGCTAGGGCTCGTTGAGACTCCAGTCGTACTCGTAGTCGATCGAGCCTTCAAAGCCATCGAGACGCGCGGCGAGTTCCTCGTCCGCGTAGTCGACGAGGTGCGCGACCACGGACTCCTCCGTATTGCCGAAATCCTCGGCGTACCACTGATAGATGCTCGAGATGACGATGGAGTCCTCGTCGACGAAGTCGACACCGCGCGGGGTGTTCACGTAGTCGCGCGCGCCCTGCTCCAGCAGCTCTTCCGTGTTGGCGGCGGTGAACGCGGTGGCCAGGAGGTGGGGGCAGCCGTACGCGGCGCAGTTCACCGCGTAGTGGATTCGCTTGTCGCGCCACAGGGGCCGCAGAATGCCGTGCTCGATGTCGTCCAGGCTCAGATCCCGGCCGTTCACTTGCGCGTGCGGGTCCTGCCACGGACCGGTGTTCGGAATGACGCCCTCGTGGATCTCCTTGATCGAATCGACGGGGTACTCCGACAGCACGACCTGGACGGTGACCGCGTTGTAGAGGTTGATCCAGAAGGCCATCTGCTCGGCACGTGAGTACTCGCTCGGGTCGTGGCCCTGCAGGTAGTCGATGTAGGCGCTCAGCTTCGCCGTGTCGCCGGCGTTGGCCGAGATCGCCGCGTAGTCGAACAGGTTGACGCCCGGGTCGCCGGTGCGGACGTAGCCGTCCAGGATCTCCTGCCAGGAACCGTGATCGATCGTCGCGGTGCTCGTCTCGTCGCTCGTGTCCCATCCCGCGATCTCCTGTGGCTCCGGAGCGCCGCAGGCGACGGCGAGAACCACCGCGGTAAGGAGGCCGATCAACTTGCGATTCGTCATTGCACTTCCTTTCGCATCCCTTTCCGGCGACGCACGACAAGATCGGCCGCGAGCGCCAGCCAGGAGGATCAGTCCGAACTCCTGGATCAGCCAACCCACTCCGTCCAGCCGGACCCGCGGTGACCGATATCGAAGACCTCCGGGTGCAGCAGTTCGGCCAGGATCTCCGCCGACTCGACGACGCGGGGACCCGGCCGGTTGAAGTACTGGTTGCCGTCGGTGAGGAAGACGCGGCCATTCTTCACCGCGGAAAGGTCGGACCAGCCGGGACGAGCCGCGAGGGGCGGCATTTCGGCCGCGGTGCGCGGAATGTCGAAGCCGCAGGGCATGACCGCGATGACGTCAGGGTCGACTTCCATCATCTTCTCGAACTCGAAGTAGCCGGAGTGTCTTCCCGCCTCGCCGAGCATCACCGAACCGCCGGCGATCTCCACGAGCTCCGGCACCCAGTTCTCGGCGTGCATCAACGGGTCGATCCACTCGATGCAGGCGATCTTCGGCCGTTCGGCGAGCCCGCTGGAGCGCTCGCGGATCGCGTCGAGGCGCGCCGTCAGCCCGGCCGTCAGCCGCTCCGCCCGCTCCGGGCGGCCGAGCGTCGCGGCAACCGTGCCGATGTCCGTGAACACGTCGCCGAGGTCCATCGGCGCGAGCGAGACGATCCGCGGCTCGGAGCTCACCAGCTCGCAGACTGCCTCCTCCACGTCCTTCAGGCTGACCGCGCACACTTCGCACTGGGTCTGGGTCACGATGACCGTCGGGGAAAGCTCGTCGAGCAGCCGGCCGTCCACACGGTAGACCGATAGAGCGTCCGCCACGATCGAGCGCACCTGGTCGTCGATGGCCCGGCTCGAGCCGTCGACATCGACCTTCGACGACGAGCACACCGGCAGCTTCTCCACTGTGGGCGGGTAGTCGCATTCGTGCGATCGGCCCACCATGCAGTCCTCGAAGCCGAGGGCGCAGACGATCTCCGTCGCACTCGCGATCAGCGAAATGACGCGCGGCTCGGTCATCCCGCGGCCGCCTCCGCGGGAACCGGGTCGCCCGCCGGCAGAAGATCGCAGAAGCCGAAGCCGTCCCGCTCCGTCACCTCACCGACCTCGACTTCGATCGCCCGGTCGAAGATCGGCCCGTCGGACACGAAGGTGTGGAACTCGCCGTTCTCGCCACAGGGGTCGACTTCGGCGGGCAGATCGGCAAGAAAGGCGTCGTCGAAGGCGCGCCCGGCGAACGTGACCGGTAACACGGCCGGGTTCACGCAGACAGTCACCGCCCGAAAGCCATCGCGGATGAAGGTCCGGGCCAGCTCGTCCGTCGGCGTGTGCCAGATCGGGAACTCGCACAGGAGATCAGCTTCCGAAAGCTGGCGCTCGCGGTACTCCCGAAGGTCCTCGAGAAACAGGTCCCCGAACCCGACCCGCCGGATGCCCCGTTCGCGCAGCCGACCGAACGCCTTGCCCATCTCCCGTTCGTAGACCACGTTCGACGGCTCGGGCGGGACGACGACTTCGGTCAGCGGCAAGCCGATCGAGTCCGCCTGCTCCCGCAGCAGGGACCGGCGCACACCGTGCATGCTGACCCGATCGAAGGCCTCGGTCACCGTCGCGACGAGTTCGACTACGTCGAATCGACCCGCGCGGCGGAGTTCCCGGAGCGCCAGGCAACTGTCCTTGCCGCCGCTGAAGCAGAGTGCGATTGGTTCGGGCATCGGCGGACGGAGGCTACCGTCTTCCGAGCAGCAGAACAGCCGCCGCAGGCAGCACCGTCACCGACGCCAGCAGGCAGGCCGGCAAGCCGATCAGCATGACCGCCGCCATCGTCTCCAGGCCAGGATGGTCGGGGAACAGCAGGATCGAGAAGCTGGCCGCCGTGGTCAGCGTCGTCATCGCGATCGCCCGCCCCACAGACAGGGCAGCCACGCGAATCGGCTGAGCCGGATCGTCCAGGAACCTGTGGACGACGTGGATGCCGTCGTCGATGCCGAGCCCGAAGATCAGCGGCAGGACGAGCCAGGTCATCACGTTGAACGGAATGCCGATCCAGCACAGCGCGCCCAGGGTGAACGGCACGGCGGCCAGCACCGGCAGCACCGCCAGCAGGACCGAGGCGGGACGCCGGAAGTCGACGCAGAGGACGAGCAGCACGAATCCCAGGATCGAAAGAGCGATCCACGGGATCCACGGCCGGGCACCGATCATCATCCCTTCGACGACGGCCAGCAGGCCGCTGGCACCGGGGTCGATCGCCTGCACCACCTTGCGCTGACGCCTGGCCAGGGCGCCGTCCGCCTTCGAGTCCGTCGCGTAGGCGTAGACCAGGAACTCCCCGGTGGGCGCGATGAACTTCTCGCGCAGGCCGGGCGGCAGCGAGTCGAGGGACGGCGGGCCGGCAACCGCGGCTCGGCGGAGCGCTCCCACCGCAAGCGCCCAGGGATCGCCCGTTCCCGCGACGGGCGCGGCCGTCCGGTCCTCGGGGCCGAACACCCGGTTCAGCGCTTCGGCCCGTTCCGCGAGATCTGCCGGCAGGATCGTGCCGAGGCTGACCGTCTCGCTGAACAGCGGGTGCCCGTCGAGCCGGCGCGCGAAGTCGCGCGCCTGATCGAGACTCTCCGCCGTCAGGATCCACGGCGCGCCGTTGGTCCCCAGGACCTCCTGAATCCGGTCGACCATCGCGATCGCCGGCACACCGCGATTCATGATCCGCTCCAGCCGCGTCTCGACCTGCAGCCGCGGCAACCCCGCGAGGGCCACCGCCAGCAGGACGGCGCTCACCACCAGGCAGCGCACCGGCCGCACCGTCGCCCACCCCACCAGCGACTCGAGCCCCGGCACCCGGACCGGCGTCGCGCGCCCGCCGGCGGCCCCGGCCGCGGGCTTCGAGCGCCGCCGACTCCGTCGCTCCCGCAACACCCAGACCGAGGGCAGGATCAGCAGCGTCAGCGGCAGGCAGAAGAGCAAGCCCAGGCCGCCCGACAGGCCGAGATGGAGCGCCACCGGGTCCGGCGCGGCGGCCGCGATCAGAAAGGCGCCCGCGGTCGTGACGCAGCCGGCCACCACGCCGCGGCCGGCGCCTCTTACCGTCCTGCGGAGCGCTTCCTCGAACGGACGGCCGCGAGCCAGCTCCTCCCGCTGGCGCACGAACAGGTGGACGGCGAAGTCGATGCCGAGTCCGAACACGGTGACGCCGAAGAACGTCTCCATCACCGTCAGCTTCCCGGTCAGGAGGCCGACCGCGCCCAGAGCGGCGCCAATCGAGAGGATCAGGACCGCGGCCACCGACAGCATGCCGCCCGGCCGCTTCTCGACGATCCGGAAGAGAAGCAGCACGAGCACGAGGCTGATCGGCGTCAGGCGCTTGATCGCGCCCAGGGTCTGCTCCTGGTCACCCGCCGATAGTGCCGGCAGGCCCGAGAAGCCGGCCGTCACACCCGAGCCGGCCAGCGCGCTCTCGACCGCCGCTTCGAGTTCGAAGAACGTGCTCTGGCCCACCTCCTCCGCCAGCGGGTCCGTGGCCATCTTGATTTCGACCAGGCGGGCGCCGGGCACGCTCGCGACCGCGCCGCGAAGCGCCAACGCGGAAGCGGCGAACTCGGCCAGATTCGCAAGGTCATCAGGCCGCTCGGCGAGCCCGAGCCAGCGGTCGAACAGGGACCGCTCGACCAGCCACGGCGCCTGCTCCTCGAGCCAGTCCAGGGGCAGGGGGCGGCGAGCCGCGGCGACCGACGGCAGCCCCAACGCGGCCTCTATCGTGCGCTCAATCGCGTCGTCGAGCAGATCCTCCTCGCCCTCGAGCAGCACCAGCAGCAGCCCGCCGAGCTCGTAGCCCTCCGACATCTCGAAGTACCGGCCGACGTGCTCGTTGTCACGATTCATCACCCCCATGAAGGTGAGGTCGACCGGCGTTGCCGGCAGCAGCATCGCCAGGGTGAGCGCCGGCACGACCGCCCATCCGATCGCGCTCCAGGGCGACCGGATCGTCCAGCGCGCGACCGCGTCGAGCGCCCGCCGCAAACTCACGGGAAAGGCCCCCGCGAATGACCCGAACCGGGCGACAAACGACTGCTACAGTCCCGCGCGCCAACGCCCGAAGAACCCCCGACGCGAGGAAGGCGAGGAGAAGAAATGAAGTTCGGCATCATGTTCGCCAACACCGGCCCGTTCGTCGACGGCCCGCCGGCCGCGGCCCTGGCTCAGGCAGCCGAGGCCGCCGGTTTCGACTCGCTATGGACCGTGGAGCATGTCGTCGTCCCGCGCGGCTACGCCTCCCCCTATCCCTACGACGAGAGCGGCAAGATGCCCGGCGGGCGCGAGGACTTCGACATCCCTGACCCGCTCATCTGGCTATCCTACGTGGCCGCGGCGACCCAGAGCATCAAGCTCGCGACAGGCATCCTGATCGTCCCGCAGCGCAATCCGCTGGTCACCGCCAAGGCCGTCGCCACGCTCGACAAGCTCTCCGGCGGCCGCGCCATCCTCGGGGTCGGCGTCGGCTGGCTCGAAGAGGAGTTCAACGCCCTCGACGTTCCCTTCGCCGGCCGCGGACGCCGCCTCGACGACTACCTGCGCGCCTTCCGCGCCCTGTGGACCGAGGACTGCCCCAGCCACGACGGCGAATTCGTCTCCTTCTCCGACTGCTTCAGCCGGCCACAGCCGACCCAGGGTTCCGTGCCGATCGTGGTCGGAGGCCACTCGGACCGCGCCGCGCGGCGGGCCGGCGAGCTGGGCGACGGCTTCTTCCCCGCCCTCGGCGACATCGACAGGCTGAAGCACCTGCTCGGCGTCATGCGCGAGAGCGCCGAAGCCGCCGGCCGTGATCCGGACGCGATCGAGATCACCGCCAACGGCGGACCGCCGGACCACGTCGCCCGGATGGCCGAACTCGGCGTCTCCCGCGTCATCTTCCCGCCGATGCCGCCGGACAAGCTCGCCCAGTTCGGCGAAAACGTCATCTCCAGGTTCAGCTAGAGACTGGGTGCGCCGGACTGGGTGCGCCGGCCTTCTGGCCGGCATCCGGAACAACGCCGCCAAGCGGCGAGCCTGCGCAGTGGTAACTTTTCGCCCATGATCTACCTTCGCCGCCTCGCCCCACTCGCCCTCGCCCTGCTGCTCCTCGCGGCCACCCCCACCCTCGCCTCCGCAGACGAAGCGGACGCCCCCATCCGCGTCCTCTTCCTCAGCAAGTCCTCCGGCTTCCAGCACTCCTCGATCAAGCGCACGGACGGCCATCCCAGTCACGTCGACACCGTCCTCGCCCAGATCGGCGCCGAGCGCGGCTTCGCCGTCACGTCCACCAAGGACGCCGGCCTGATCAACGCCACCCAGCTCACCAACTTCGACGTCGTCATGTTCTACACGACCGGCGACCTGACCCAGCGCGGCGGCACCGGCGAGGGCTTCTTCCGCGGCGACGGCAATCCCCCGATGAGCGCCGACGGCGTCTCCGACCTGGTCGCGTGGATCGAAGCCGGCGGCGGTTTCGTCGGCTTCCACCCCGCGACCGACACCTTCCACGGCGAGGGCGACGAAGTGACGCCCTACATCGGCATGATCGGCGGCGAGTTCCTCCACCACGGCAGGCAGTTCGAAGGCATCGTCCGAGTCGCCGACGCCCGCCACCCGACAATGGCCAACGTCGAGGACGGCTGGAAGATCATGGACGAGTGGTACCTGTACAAGAACGTCGCCCAGGACGAACTGCACGTCCTCGCCCTGATGGACCCCGGCGAAGAACGGTCCAAGCAGGAGGTCTACGACATCGCCCCCTACCCCATCGTCTGGTGCCGCGAACTCGGCGACGGCCGCGTCTTCCACAACGCGATGGGCCACCGTGAAGACGTCTGGTCCCACGAGATGTTCCAGACCTGGGTCGGCGACACGATCGAGTGGGCGGCCGGCGAGGGTGAAGCCGCGGCCGCGCCGAACTGGGGTGATGTGGTGCCGTAGCCGATTCGCTCCGCCGATCCAACGAGCGCGGGTTCACCCAACTGCAGGCTCACCTCAGGGCTTGGATGTCACCGTTCCAACGCCCCGAGCCGCAGCCTTCGTGGTCAGTTCGCCCTATCCTCCTTCTCCATCCGTAGACGGGCCCACCGGAGAACCAATGGCGCAATCGGCTTGAGTCGTATGTGGGACCATGCGAGGCTATTGGAAGCAGCCAGTAATCGTCCTGAACCAGGCACCGCATGGAAGCTGAAATCAACACCATCTACTCGGACGAACACGACCAGCTGCGATGAACGGCCAACCCGTTCGGCCCAAAGATCTACACCCGGTAGTTGATTGGTTCTTGCCCAGGAGACGAGTTCACCAATGCGCTGCTTGAAAGCATAGAACTTCTTCCTCTGAGGAAAACCGCGAGCCCTTTCATTCTCGATCCACGCGTTCAACACGACCCCGGCCGCCAATTGATAGCGCAACTCCGCCTTCGAGTGACAAGGGCTCCTGAGCGCTGCGTGAGCCTCATTCACGTCTGATTCGGACACCTGCAGCGCGGAGGCCGCCTCATCGCCACGAACCATGCCTTCCAGTGCCTCCACATTCGGCAGCGACATGTCGCCCGAGGGGAGCTCCAGCCGGCGCAACAGCGCCACTATGAAGTCGCGGTACCCACCACCTGCTTCAGCGTCCACTTCGGACACTGAGCGGACAGACGAGCCAGGCGGAAGATCCGTCCTGAACTGGTACTTCGTCTCCGCGAAATAGAGTGCAACGATGTTTGAAACCTGACCCGTGCAATTCCTGGCCCAAGAGTACGCGTCCTCTGAGAAGAAGCGATGGCCCAGCCAGAGCGTCGAGCCGCTTGCCAATATAGGGTCGCTGCCTGCTGCCACCCTCGCGTTCGGATAGTCGGTCAGCCTCATGTGGCGATACGCTCGCTCGGCTACTTGACACACGATGCTGGCGGCGAGGAACCTGGACACCGCCAGACTCCTAAAGTCCTGCCTCGAAAGATCGGACCATCTTCGAGAGAAGAAGGCTCTTGCGACTCGCTCTAGTGGCTCCTTCTTCTTTCGGTGAAACAGCGTCACGAACCGCCCGTCCGGCGTGCCGCACATGTCGTACTCATCCGCGAACGGCCGGGAATGCCATCCCAGACCCTCCGACTCAACGAACACTCGGTACCTGAACGTCCCGTGCGTGGGCTGCCACTCCACGCGGCGCAACGTGGCCTCGTACCGAGCACCGCCGTACCGAATGCGCTGCGGCACGCCCCGCTGTTCCTTGTCGCACTCGACCTGCGCCAACACCGGCCACGGATAGAGTTCGCGCAGCCAACGCTCTTCACGCTTCTTCCCGGCGTGGCTTCTGAGCCAACTCGAGAACGACACCCCCCTCAACCGCACGCGGCCACTCTATGCCATCTGACTCTTGAGTCTGGGCGGCATCGACGACAGCGCGACCATCTGGCGGTTTCGGCGCAGGACCTTTCGCCAGAAAATCCCATCGGACCAACGAGACCTAGCCTCGCGAACTCCCCGCCTTCAACAATACAGACGGTCGGCTCCAAGTGGCTGAATTGAGTTTTGTTTCATACTCCGGTCGTGATAGATTCGTTCACCCTACGGAGAGGCCCTACGGGCTAGTTCCGGCAGCCTCCGACACGCGCGAATCTCAACGCCAGGACCCATCACGAGTGACAACAGAATGATTAGCAAGAGAACCGGCATGAGTACCAAGGAGCGCATTGGCGAGGAGATCGCCACGCTCGCAGCACGCATCGATGCGGCGACGTACGAGCTGCTCGTCCTGATCCGTAAGTTCGATGAGGAAGAGGGCTGGAACTGCGGTTTTCTGAGTTGCGCGCACTGGCTGACCTGGCGCATCGGCCTGGCGCCCAACGCGGCCCGCGAGCGCGTGCGGGTCGCCCGGACACTCGGCGAGCTACCGCTGATGAGCGAAGCGATGAAGCGGGGCGAGCTCTCGTACTCGAAGGTCAGGGCGTTGACCCGCGTGGCGCGGCCAGACACGGAGGAGGAACTGGTCGGGCTCGGTAGAGCCGGAACGGCAGCCCACATCGAACGGGTCGTCAGGGCGTGGCGCAGGATCGACCGCTCGGTCGAGGCCGCGGAGGACGAACTGCGCGACGCGTCGAGCCATGTAACGACTCACGTCGACGAGAACGGCATGTTCGTCATCCGCGGTCGCCTGGCTCCGGAGGCGGGCGAAGTCGTGATGAAGGCGCTCAAGGCAGCGGGCGAGAAGCTCTACGCCGAGCAGCAGGAGGATCGCCCGTCTGCTGGCAAGGTTCGTGCGGATGCGCTCGCCCTCGTAGCCGAGAGCGCCCTCAAGGGCAAACTCGATCCTGGCTCAAGTGGCGACCGCTACCAGGTCGTGGTTCATGTGAACGAGGAAGAACTGAGCGTTCCCGAGAATGCGCCCGCCGCTGAGTGCACGTCGTGTGTTTCCGCGGAAACGTTCGCGGCACGCGTTTCCGCGGAAACGCCGACGCACCCACAGGAACATGCGACCGCGACGGCTGAAGCCGCACACGTTTCCGCGGAAGCGTCGCCCAGCCTCCAAACCGCAGACGAACCGTCGTCACGCCGCGGTGCCTGGCTCGGCGATTCCCAAGTCCCTGTTTCCGCGGAAACAGCCCGGCGCGTTGCCTGCGACGCCGGCAAGGTCCGGATCACTCACCGATCGAGCCAGATCCTGAGCGTCGGCCGCAAGACGCGCACCATTCCGCCCCCGATCCGGCGAGCTCTCGAGTTCCGAGACCAGGGTTGCCGCTTCCCCGGCTGCACCTCGAAGCACTGCGACGCCCACCACATCGTCCACTGGGCCGACGGCGGCGAAACGAAGCTCTCGAACCTCGTGCTCCTCTGCCGGCGACACCACCGGCTGCTTCATGAAGGCGGTTTCATTGTGCGGATGAGCGAGGCCAGCGCCGTACGGTTCTTCCATCGCCGGGGACGCCCGCTGGAGCAGAGTCCGGCGCCTCCACCGGTCGGGCTCCACGCCGCCCGAGAACTGGTCGAGCACCTCGAAGACGCCGGCATCCTGATCACGGGCGAGGAGTCCATGCCGAGCTGGGACGGCCGGCCGCTCGACCTGCCCTACGTGATGGAGTGCTTATGGCGGCCTCCGCCGCACCTGGAGACGGCAGTAGCCCGCGAACGAAACGCACCGCGCGCCGCGTAGAGCCCAACGGTTCGGACTGCGCCCTGAACAGGATGACCTACCAGAGGCACCTGTTGGAGGACCAGTACCGGGACCCCGGCAATCCGCAAGACCGCGCTTAGTTGCACGCCCGTTCAGCGTCAATGGGCGGCGCGTTGGCTGCCTGCGCCTTGGCAGGAACGCCGGGATGTTCGAGGCAAGTGGCTCAGGTGCGGGCGCTATCCTCACCCAAGAGTGCGCCCGATGAAGCCAACGACCGGACTGGGAGCGAGCTACCGATTCCACCTTTGTTCCGGCGCGCGGGTCGCCCTCGGCCTCGCGACGTTCCAGTTGGTGCTTCTGCTGGTTCTGGTGGCGTTGCAGCCACCGGCGGCGCGGGAGCTTCTGCTCAAGGGTCTGGCGGCCGGCATCGCGACGCCCGAGGCATTCTCCGCGGCCAGGATCGGATTCGCTGTTTGGGCGATCATTGCTTCCGCCGCGGGGGCACGGCGTCTGGCGTCGGCTCATCGCGGTTGGCAGCTTCACCTACCCGTCGACTTGCGGACACTCTGGGTCGCAGGCGTTCTGGGCGTCGCGTCGACCCTCGCCCACCTTGCCGGTTTGTGGATCCTTCTCTGGATCGGGGGCAGGGTACTCGGTGAGCCAAGTTCGGTCCTGGCTCTACTTGCTCTTCCCTTGGTAGTCCTGGCAGCCGCGGGCACCTGGACGCCGGCACCGAGGCGGGTTCGCGCCTGCGCCGCCGTGGCCGCACCGCTGGCGGCGAGTGCTTCACCTCCGGGTCTAGCGGTCGCCATGGCCCTTCTCGCCCTCGCGTACATCCAGGCCGGGCGCTGGTCACCGCGTTCCGCACGAGTCGCGTTCGCTCCGTCCTTCGTTCGGACGCTCGGACGGCGTCTGCCGACCGGTCAGCTCATCTTCTCGCTGCGAGCGCTCGGACTATGGATCACACTGGCGCACCTGCCCGCCGCCCTCGTCGCGGCGCCGACGGGCTTGACAATCCAGAACAACGAACTGACACCCGACCAGTCGGATCTCGTGTTGCGCCTCGGCACCTCGCTTGCCATCACGGCGACGGTTCTCGCAACAGCGACGCTGCTGAGCGCGCGCCGGCCGCCCTGGGCCTGGTCTCGTTCTCTCCCCTGGTCCGCGAGACAGCGGGTCGCCGCGGATGCCGGTCTCTTGCTGCTCGTGGCCAGCCCCATCTTGATACCGGTTCTCTACCTGCGCGCCACGAGCGCCCTGTCCGTCCTCACGCTCCTCGTCTTTCTGACGGTCCGACTGCCGGGACGGATGAGGAACTCGCTCCGGGGACTCACGAAACTCGGAGCGTGGACGTACATCGAGGCTCTCCTGGCGGCCCTGCTCACGAGCGTCCAGCCCATGACCGCGCTCGTTCTTGGACTTGCTTCGCCGCTCTTCCTGGAAGCGTCCGCCAGACGCGAGCAGTCGCTCAAGGTGGGGCTCTACCTGGAACGTCGATTCGACGCCGCCCGCGAGGCGGAGCCGTGAAGCGGAGTCTGCGAATGGAGGCCGTCGCCTTCGCCTACGACGACCGGTCCAGCATCTTCACCGACCTGAACCTGGAGATCGTGAGCGGAGTGACCCTGCTTTCCGGTGAGAACGGCGCCGGCAAGACGACGCTGCTGAAGCTCGCGGCCGGAGTTGAGAAACCGGACGCGGGACGGATCCTCGTCAACGGCGCCGACCTGTGGCGGCGAGAAGTCGCGGCCCGCTCCGATCTGGCGTTCCTTCCTCAGGAACCCGATGTGACGCCGTTCGCGACGATACGCGAGGTCCTGCGCCTCGTCTGCCGCCTGAGATCGCAGCCGGCCGAGCAAGTCGACGAGATTCTGGCCGAAACGGACCTCGAGGCCGAAGCCGACCTCTCCATTCGTGAGTTGTCCCGAGGCCAGCGCCGTCGGGTCCTGCTGGCTGCCGCCTGGATTGGAACACCGCAAACGGCGATCCTGGACGAGCCGCTCGACGCGATGGACGAAGGCTGGAGAGGCCGCATCCACGAATGGCTCGAGGAACTCCGAAAGAACGGCGGCCTGGCGCTCGTCGCAACCCACGAAGCCGGGTCGCTAGCGGAACTCGCGGACCGCCTTCTGGTCCTGCGCGACGGCGAGATCCGGGAACTCGATTCGCCGCCCGGAACGGGCACAACTTGGAGGACCCCATGAAGAACCCACCTGAAGGCTGGCCGAGAATCTCGTCCTCCCTCTTCTACGACGACGCGGCGGCCGCGATCGGCTGGCTGGTCCGCGCGTTCGGATTCGAGGTACAGGAGCGGGTCGAGGACGAGCAGGGGAGAATCGTCCACTCGCAGCTCGTCCTGGACGGCGGTCTCATCATGGTCGGACAGACGGGTCTGCAGCCCGACCGGGAGTACCAGCAGTCTCCACAAGCGGTCGGCGGCGCGAACACGCAGTCGCTGTGCGTGTACGTCGACGACGCCGACGCGCACTGCGAGCGGGCGCGAGCGGCCGGCGCCGTGATCACGATGGAGCCAGCAACCCAGGACTACGGCGAGGGCTACTGGGTCGACCGGACCTACGGCGCCCGGGACCTCGAGGGACACCACTGGTGGTTCCTGCAACGGCTGCGCTGACCGGGCTCCACTAGGGGAACAGCAGGCCCCGTTCGACAGGTTGTGCCTTACAGCGTCACCCCGATGTGACGCGGTACTCTCAACGGACCTCAGAGGCTGAACCCATGTTCGACGCGCGACCTGTTCTGCTTTCGACGGAGTTCCCTCCGCTGCGACGCCGGCGAATCGCCACGCTGCAGGTGAACCTCGGCTATCGCTGCAACCTGAGCTGCGTTCACTGTCACGTCAACGCCGGGCCCCACCGCACGGAGATGATGCCCACCGCCGTCGTGGACGAGGTGATCGCGGCCATCGACCGGCTGGACATCGAGACACTCGATCTCACCGGCGGAGCGCCGGAGCTGCATCCCGGGTTCCGCCGACTCGTGCGGGCGGGGCGCCGGCGAAGCATCGAGGTGATCGACCGTTGCAACCTCACCGTGCTGTTCGAGGAGGGCCAGGAGACGCTGGCCACGTTCCTGGCCCGCGAAGAGGTCACTGTGATCGCCTCCCTGCCCTGCTATCTCGAGGAGAACGTCGAGCAGCAGCGCGGCAAGGGCGTGTACGGCGACAGCATCCGCGCGCTCAAACTGCTGAACGATCTCGGCTACGGACAGGACGCCGCGCGACGGCTCCACCTCGTCTTCAATCCGGTAGGCGCGGTGCTGCCGCCGCCACAGGCGGAACTGGAGGCGGCCTACAAGCGCGAACTCCGGCGACGATTCGGCATCGTCTTCGACCAGCTCTTCGTGCTCACGAACATGCCGATCAACCGCTTCGGCGCCGTCCTGAAAGCGCACGGCGAACTCGACGACTACATGGCGCTGCTGCGGGACAACCACAGCGCGGAGAACGTACCGGGCGTCATGTGCCGCGACACGGTCAGCGTCGACTGGCAGGGCAACCTGTACGACTGCGACTTCAACCAGATGCTGGGCCTGCAGGCGACGGTGGGCGGGCGCCCCGCGCGCCTCGCCGACCTCGTCCGGGGAGGGCCGCTCGAGAAGGCCTGCATCGCCACGGCCGACCACTGCTTCGGCTGCACCGCCGGCCAGGGCAGCAGTTGCACCGGAGCTCTGGGAGAGCAGACGGCCTCGGCCCTGTGCACGAACTTTGAATAAGCGATCCCGCTATTCAAAATTCGCCTCTAAGTCTTAGTACAGAGCCGTAGCCGGCGGTTGGTCGGCCTGTCGCGGCCGGCGACGCGGCAACAAGTGAGCTTCCAGTTTACGCCTTAGTTGCGCTAAGATGCTCTCTTCCCACTTTCGCCTTTCCATTTCGCTTCTCGAGCGCCGTGACTTCCCTGCCCGCAGCTCTCACCGACCCGCAATGGCCGCGGTCCCTCGTGCGCCAGCTCCGGAGCGGACGGGAACTGGTGGGCGGCGATCTCACGAGGCCACCGACCCTGAAAACCGACGACGACGTGTTCGCCACGCGGCTATCCGGCGTCGACCGGCTCCTCGACGGCGGGATCTGTCGCGGGCAGACGATCGAGCTGGTCGGTCCCCGGAGCAGCGGCCGCTTCTCCCTGGTGCTGGAACTCCTCGCCGGCACCACCCAGAGCGGGGAGGCAGCGGCGCTGATCGATCTGGGAGATCACTTCGATCCGCAGGCGGCGGCGCGCGCCGGGGTCGTCCTCGAACGGCTGCTCTGGGCGCGGCCCGAACGACTGAAGCAGGCGCTGGGCAGCGCGGAAGTGCTGATCGGCGGCGGTTTCCCCCTGATCGTGATCGACCTCGGTCTACCCCCGGTCCCCGGCGGGCGCGGCAAGGAGTCGGCGTGGCTGCGGCTGCGGCGGGCGGCTGAGAACCACCAGGCGGCACTGCTGATCGCCAGTCCGTACCGCGCTGGCGGGACGGCGCCGCAGAAGATCCTCGACCTGGGATCGCGAACGCCGCCGGTCCGCGCTCTCTGGGCGCAGGCCGCACCGAGGAGCCCGCGCTTGCTCGACGGGCTCAGAATCCGGTTGGAGCTCGCCAAGTCGCGCGGCGAACGGCCGGGTACTTCGGCCGATGTCGAACTACGCGTTCTCACCAGCAGCCTGCGGCGCCCGCTGACCGGCGCGCCTCCCCAACGGGCGGAGAGCCACCGCTCCGGCTCGTCCGCCGAGGTCCTGAGGCGTGCCGGCTAAACGCCGGAGAACCCGCATCGCCTGCATGGAGGCGGCTTCTGAGGGTCACAGCTCCGTGGCCGCCTGCGGCTGCGGAACGCATCATGCCGGCTGAACGGAGATCTCGCATCGCCTGCATGCGGGCGGCGTTGTTTCCGCTAGCCGCCTACCTGCGGGGGGCGCCGGAGCTCGCCCGCGAGGCGGTCGTCGTCCACGAAGGTCCGTCGGCTCGGATCGTCGCCGCCTCCCGTCTGGCACGCCGAGCGGGGGTGCACCCGGGGCTGACCGTGGCCCAGGCCCGCAACATCGAATCCGGGCTGGTCGACCGCGTGCGCGACCCGGAACGCGAGCACACCGCACAGGAAGTGCTGCTCGAGATCGCCGGCGATTTCTCGCCCCGGGTGGAGGACGGCGGCCAGGGCATGGTCTATCTCGATCTGGCCGGCATCGGTGCGGCATGCGCCGGCAACGACGCCAGGAAACGCGGCCGGGATCGGGACGCCGCCAACCCGTTGCTGTCAACAAGCGCCGGCGGCGACGAGCACAGCCTCGGCCAGTCGATGATGCGGGACATGGACGCCGCCGGATTGCCCGGGCGAATCGGCATCGCCGGCAGCAAGCTCGCGGCGCGAGCCGCGGCCGCCCTGCCGCGGTCGCCGAACGTCGTCGCGCCCCGCGGCGAGGCCCGATTCCTGGCGCCGTTGCCGCTCAGTTCCCTGATCGAGGACGGCGGCGGCAGCAGCCGGGGCGCAGCGACGGAAGGCGACGACCAGGAGATCCTCCATACGCTGAAGCTCTGGGGCCTGCGCACGGTCGGCGACCTGGCCGGCCTGCCCGCGGGCGAGGTCCACAGCCGTCTCGGCGAGCGCGGGGCAGCGCTCCACGCCGCCGCTCGCGGCGTCGACCCGGAGCCGCTCACTCCCCTTTCGCCGGCTCCCACCTTCCGGGAGTCGCAGACCCTGGAGTGGCCGATCGACAACCTGGAGCCGTTCCTGTTCGTCGCCCACGGCTCGGTGGAACGGGTCGCCTCCCGGCTCGAAGCCCGGGGGATGGGCTGCAAGCGGCTCGAGCTGTCGCTCAAGCTCGAACCCGAGGGCCTCCACGAACTGGCAATCGAACTGCCGGCGCCCACGCGCGAGGCCCGGACGCTGCTGTCGCTCGTCCGCCTCCACCTGGAGGGAGAGCCGCCGCGGGCGCCGATCACCGGCATGCAGCTTGTGGCGCACCCCGACGTTCCGCGCCAGGCTCAACTCAGCCTGCTCGGGCCGGCCGCCCTGTCGCCCGATCGCCTGGCCGCCGTCACCGCCCGGCTGCTCGCCCTGCTCGGTCCGAACCGGGTCGGCTCGCCACGCACCCGGAACGGCCATCTGCCGGAACGCTTCCGGCTGGCCGACTACGACCCGCCCCCGCCGCCCAGGATCCGGCTCGAACCGCGGCCCGGCCGCGGCATGCTGGCGGTCCGCACCCTGCGGCCGCCGCTCGAGGTCGAGGTGCTGACCACAGAGAGCGACCGGGCGAGCGGCGCCCCGCTCTGCCCCGAACCGGTGCAGATCAACCCCTTGCCGACGGACGAACGCCACGTCCGCATCGACGGCCCGGTCCGAACCGCCGCCGGCCCCTGGGAGATCGAGGAAGGCTGGTGGCGGGAGGCCCCAGCCCTGCGGGACTACTGGGACGTGGAGCTGCGTAACGGCGCGGTGTGCCGGATCTACCGCGACCGGACGTCGGAGCGATGGTTCGCGGACGGGGTGTATGACTGAGAGGGCTCAAACCGCATCCGCACCCACGATCACCTGCTCCGCAACCACCTGGCCGCCGATCAGGTGCTCCTGGATCACGCGTTCCAGGACCTCCGGCGTACAGCCCCAGTACCAGACGCCCTCCGGGTAGACGACGGCGATCGGGCCGGCGTCGCAGATGCGCAGGCAGTTCGCCTTCGTCCGCATCACCGTTCCGGCATCGGTGAGCCCGAGTTCGACCAGCCGGCGCTTGAGGTGGCCCCAGGATTCAAGCGACGTCTCCCGGTCGCAGCACTTCGGCTTCGTCTGGTCGCAGCACAGGAAGATGTGCCGCCTCATGTTGCCGATCCCGATCGCCTCCGCCTTGAGCCGGGCGCGGTTGAGGGAGTCGTGGTCCATGGCGGCTGATGATTCCATGACCCGCGAGGAGTTACGACGATAACCTTGCCCGGCATGAAGCTGTTCGAAGCCGCCTACCCGTTCCGGGACGACGTGCTTGCCCTGCCCGTCGAGGACCTCGACGCCACGGCACAGTGGTACGCGGACGCCTTCGGGCTGCACGAGGTCGAGCGCCGCGAAGAGCCCGTGCCCACGGTCATCCTGGAGCGCGACGGCGTCCGGATCGGCTTCGCGATCAATGGCGGCGACGCCAGCATGGACGGCGCGGCGATCCTGGTAAGCGACATCAAGGCGGCGCGAGCCGAGTTGAAGAGCAACGGCGTCAAGGTCAAGAACTGGCGCATCGACAAGCGCGACGGCAAGAAGTTCCGGGTCTTCTTCGTCGTCGCGCCGGATGGGCTCTGCTACTACTTCCATCAGCCGCTGAGTAGCAGCTAGCCGAAGAATGTCCCGTTCCTACAGCGGGCCCGCGGCCATCGTCGCGCTTCTTCTGATCGCTCCGCTACCTGCCCCCGCACAGGACTTCGCCGAACTCCTGGAGATTCGCCGGGTCAAGGAAACCCTCGACCTGAGCCAGGTGCCGGAACCGGATCTGTCGACCGTGCCCGCGGTCGACGCGCGACGCCTACGCGACTATCGGGCGCTCACCGCGAACGGTCTCGAACACGCCCTGGAGCCCATGCAGGCGCAGTTGGCGGCGAACACCTTCGGCGATCTCTGCGCGCGCTACCTGCACTATGAACTTCACGAAGCGGCGGCGGCCTGCCTGGACCAACTCCGGGAACTGGCGCCAACCGACTTCCAATGGGCCTACTTCCAGTTGCTGCTGGCCATTGCGACCGGTGACCTGGAGGGGGCGCTCTCCAGCGCGGAGCAGGCGCTCGCGATCCGCGCCGACGATCCACCGACTCTGATCCGCCTGGCCGAGATCCAGGTAGCGGCCGGCGACATCGACGCCGCCGAGGCCTCCTACGAGAAGGCGATCACGGCCTACCCCGAGAGCGCGACGGCCCGCGTCGGGCTGGGCTACATCGCCCTCGAGCGGGGCGACCCGGCGAAGGCGCTCCAGATCTTCCAGGAGGTTGCAGCGTCCCAGCCCGAGGGCAGCGAGGCGAATCATCACGTCGGCCTCGCATACCGCGCCCTGGGCGACGCCGACCGGGCCGCCGAGGCGTGGCGGCTGAACCAGGATGTCCTGATCCCGATGTACGACCCGCTGCTCGAGCGCCTGCGGCCGCTCGAGGAGGACGTGACGCTGCCGCTCGACCGCGCCGTCGCCGCCGCCGCGGAAGGCGACCACGCGCGGGCGATCGAACTGTACGAGGAGATCCTCGAAGCGAACGAGGCAGACCACGAGGCGCATTTCCGGTTGGCCGGCTCGCTGCTCGTCGTCGGCGAAGACGAACGCGGCGAACGGCACCTCCGCCGAGCCATCGCACTCAGCCCCGAGCATCCCGGGGCGCACTTCGCCCTGGCGATGTTCCTCGCCCGCGAGGGACGGCGCGCCGAGGGCGCACGGCACCTGGAACGGGCGGCCGACCTGGCGCCGGACAACCTGCCATGGCGGCTCCAGCGGGCGCAGATGCGGGCCGCGGCCGGCAACACGGCCGGCGCCATCGAGGAACTCGAGCAGGTCGTCGTCCTGGACCCCGGGATGATCGAGGCAAGGCGTATGTTCTCAGCCGTGCTGATCGGCGCCGGTCGGGCGGACGAGGCTGCCGCCCAGTTGCAGGCCCTGGTCGCCCTGACACCGGACGATCTGCAGGCGCGCTTCAACCTGGGACTCATGCTGTTCCAGACCGCACGCTACGCGGAGGCGCGCCGGGCGCTCGACGAAACGCTACAGCGCTTCCCCGCCGACATCGCGACCCGCCACCTCCTGGCGCGCCTGCTCGCCACCAGCGCCGACGACGCGATGCGGGACGGCGCCCGGGCGGTCGAACTGGCGCAATCGGTCGCCTCTGAGCAGCCCCTGGTCGACCACCTGGAAACGCTGGCCATGGCGTTGGCCGAGGCCGGGCGATTCGACGACGCGGTCGCCACGCAGCAGCGGGCGCTGGAGCGGGAACGGGCCGAGGCCGGCGGCAACTCGTCCCAGCGGCTTGATCGCCTCGCGCTCTACCAGGCGCGCCAGCCGCTGCGGGCGCCGCGGCGCCAGAACTGAAGAGTCCTTGAAGAGGAAAGCAGGAGGCGATCTCTTGCCTTCCTTTACCGCCCGGTTTACGCTTATTGGATGGCCGACGACGATCCCACCAAACCCAAGGTCGACGTACCGGCCCGCAACATGGGGCTGTCCGGCTCGATGCGCAAGGGCAGCGACCACGGCAAACGCGGCGGCAACGGCCTGCTCGACGCCCGGGGCGAGCCGAACCCCGGCTACGCCGCGCCGGGCGCGGTCAAGGAGCAACTCCGCCGGCGCCGGTTCCAGACTCCGCCGAAACGCCGCCGCGGACCGCCCCCGCCCTACGCCGAACTCCATGCCGCGTCGTCGTTCTCCTTCCTGCGCGGCTCGTCGCAGCCCGAGGACCTGGTGGCGCGGGCGGCGGCGCTGGGGTTGCCGTCGGTCGCCCTGCTCGACCGGAACGGCGTCTCCGGCGCGCCGCGCTTCTACAAGGCGGCACGGGAAGCGGGGATTCGGGCCCTGGTCGGCGCCGAGGCGGTCATCGACCGGCCGCAGGCGTCCGCGGTCTCGCGGCAGCGCGAGGAGCGACCGGCCCTGGACGACGAGGAGACCCGGGTCAACCTGCTGGTGGGAAGCCGGCAGGGCTACCGCAACCTCTGCCGACTGCTGACCGCCGGCGCGCTCAGCCACCCCAAGGGCGAGGCAAGAATCGACTGGACGCTGCTCGAGGAGCACGCGGCGGGGCTCCACTGCCTGGCCGGTTCCGAAGCCGATCCGGTAGGACGGGCGCTGGCCCGGGAGGGGCTGGATGCAGCCGGCCGGCAACTCGAACGTCTGCACGCCGTCTTCCCCGGCCGCCTGCACGTGGAGCTCTCGAGGCACGGCATTCGCGCCGAGGAACACCGCAACCAGGCCCTGGTCCGGCTGGCGGAGCGGCTACGGGCGCCGGTCGTCGCCACCGGCGGCGTGCGCTACGCCGCCGCTCGCGACAAGCCACTCCACGACCTGATGACCGCGATCCGGCACCACGTGACGGTCGACGACGCCGGCGCGCGCCTCGCCCGGGAGCGCCAGCGCCGCCTGAGGGCGCCCAAGGAGATGCACCGGCTGTTCGCCGATCTGCCGCGGGCCGTCCATGCGGCGCACGAACTGGCCGCCGAGCTCGACTTCACCCTCGCCGACCTCGGCTACCGCTTCCCGGACTACCCCGTGCCCAGGGGCGAAACGCCGATCTCCTACTTGCGCGAACTGACCTGGCGGGGAGCGCGGGAACGTTTCCGGCCGCTGACCGCCCGCGCCGGAGCGCAGCTCGAAAAGGAACTCGCGTTGATCGGGAAGCTCGACCTCGCCGGCTACTTCCTGATCGTCTGGGACATCGTCCGCTTCTGCAAGGAACAGCGGATCCTCGCCCAGGGCCGCGGCTCGGCCGCCAACTCCGCCGTCTGCTACGCCCTCTCGATCACCGCGGTCGACCCGGTCAAGATGGACCTTCTGTTCGAGCGCTTCCTGTCCGAGGAGCGCGGCGAGTGGCCGGACATCGACCTCGACCTGCCGTCCGGCGACCAGCGCGAGAAGGTGATCCAGTACGTCTACCGGCGCTACGGCCGGCACGGCGCGGCGATGACCGCGAACGTGATCACCTACCGCGACCGGATGGCCGCGCGCGAGGCGGCCAAGGCGCTGGGATGCTCGAAGTCCCAGGTCGACCGGCTGGCCAAGGGGCTGGGTCACTGGCACTACGACTTGAGCCGCGGCGACAGCAAGCAGATGGACGAGGAGCTCACCGAGCTCGGGTTCGACCCCCGCGACCGGCGCATCCGGATCTTCGTCCGGCTGTGGCGGCAGCTTCAGAACCACCCCCGCCACCTGGGCCAGCACTCCGGCGGCATGGTGCTCTGCGCCGGCCGGTTGGACGAGATCGTGCCGCTCGAACCGGCGGCGATGGAGAACCGGGTCATCGTCCAGTGGGACAAGGACGACTGCGCCGACCTGGGGCTGATCAAGGTCGACCTGCTCGGCCTCGGCATGCTGAACGCGCTGGAAGAGGCGGTGCCCCTGATCCGCCGTCACGAAGGCAAGGAGGTCGACCTCGCCCACCTGCCTCCCGACGACCCGGCAACCTACGAGATGATCTGCCGCGCCGACACGGTCGGCGTCTTCCAGATCGAGAGCCGGGCGCAGATGGCGTCCCTGCCGCGCCACAAGCCGTACAAGTTCTACGACCTGGTGATCCAGATCGCGATCATCCGTCCCGGGCCGATCGTCGGCCGCATGGCCCACCCCTTCTTCGAGCGCCGGGTGGGCCGCGAGGAGGTCACCTACCCCCACCCGCTGCTCGAACCGATCCTGAAGCGCACCCTCGGCGTGCCGATCTTCCAGGAGCAGATCCTGAAAGTCGCGATGGTCGCGGCCGGCTTCTCCGGCGGCGAGGCGGAGGACCTGCGGCGCGCGATGGGCTTCAAGCGCTCCGTCGAGCGGATGCAGCAGATCGAGCAGCGGCTGCGCTCGGGGATGAACGAACGCGGCATCACAGGCGAAGCCCAGGAGCAGATCGTCAAGGCGATCACCTCGTTCGCGCTCTACGGCTTCCCCGAGTCGCACTCAGCCAGCTTCGCCCTGATCGCCTACGCCAGCGCCTACCTCAAGCGCCACCACCCGACCGCCTTCTTCCTGTCGCTCCTGAACGCCTGGCCGATGGGCTTCTACCACCCGGCGACCCTGGTCCGCGAGGCGCAGCGCGCGGGCAGCGTCGTGCTGCCCATCGACGTGAACGAATCGGGGGTGAGGTGCCGCTGGCAGGACCGGCCGGCGGACGCCGGCGAGCCGGAGCCGCCCGGTGAGCCGCCCCCACCGGGCGCGATCCGCCTCGGAATGCGCTACATCAAGGGAATGCGGCGCGAGGCGGCGGAGCGGATCGAGGCCGAGCAGGCGGCTAGGCGCTTCGTGAGCATCGAGGATCTCGCCGAGCGCTGCCGCCTGCGCCGTAACGAACTCACGGCACTCGCGTCCATCGGCGCGTTGGGCGGGCTCGGAGATTGCCGGCAGGCAGAGCAGCAGTCCTTCGGGTTCTCCCGCAACGGCCGACGAAAGCACGAAAGTCTCGGCCGGCGCGCCGCCCTCTGGCAGGCGGCCCAGGTCGAGAAGCCGAAGGGTCCCCTGTTCGCGGATCTCGGGGCCGCCACCTCCTCGCCGCTCGACGAGATGACGCCCATGGAGGAGACCGCCGCCGATTTCGCCGTCGCCTCGATCACCACCGGGCCCCACCCGATGGAGTACTACCGCCGGGCGCTCGACCGTCGCCGCGTCGTGACCGCCGCCGCCCTCCCGGACAAGCCCGCCGGTCGACGCGTACGCACCGCCGGCTCCGTCATCGTCCGCCAGCGCCCCGGCACCGCCCGCGGACTGCTGTTCCTGACCCTCGAGGACGAGACCGGAATGAGCCAGGCCGTCGTCATGCCGGACCAGCTCAAGAAACACCGGCGGGTGATCGTCTCCTCCTCCGGCCTGATCGTCGAAGGCGTGCTGCAGAAGAAGGACGGCTCCCTATCCGTCAAGGCGGACAAGTTCTGGCCCATCGACCGCCTGGAGCGGATCCCGAGCCATGACTTCC
>Ga0209544_1000906_pt1 | contig 35991 bp, 30 predicted proteins | sample MesohylPK_FD_187297 | JGI IMG/M metagenome (GOLD analysis project Ga0209544, IMG submission 187297) | Host-associated microbial community of the marine sponge Aplysina aerophoba from Gulf of Piran - sponge mesohyl, lysed by proteinase K... | ecosystem: Host-associated > Porifera > Sponge >... | reverse complement strand
GCCGACACCGTTGCCGACAGGGACGGAAGAGCATTACGAAGAACGGAAAGTATCGTTGACTGTGCTTGCATATTGCTAAGTGACTGTGCTTGAATATTGCTAAGTTAAACAATATATAAGCCGTTGTCAAGTCACTAGTCAAAGCGCAGGGCAGCCCTAGCCTCCCTTGCAAATATCCAAAATCCAAGACCTGGGGACTCCCTGCCATTTACGCAAATAAAATGTGGCATAATTCGAATCATTTCATTTTTTGTGGATCTGCCTGTGCGCGACGGATTGGCCTTCCATTGGGCCAATTGATTTGGTCATTTGTACGAGTTGATGGCCGCACTGCACTCGCCCTGTGAATACTGTGTGGCCAGTGGTTCATCACACCGCTAGAGACAGAATCTTCGTTAATATAGTAACGCTTCAAGTTTTTTTCCGTCAATTGTGTTCTGTATTGTGAATTCATGCTGGATTGTTTTTTTTGGACCAAAGCATTGAAAAATCATCCAGTTGAGGAACATTGAAAGGGACCCTTATGAATACATTCGGCTTCTGGAGTATCACAAGATGTCAATGAGCACGATCAGATTTCTTGCCCTTATTGCATTCGCTGCCTGCTTGATAGGAGGATGTAATACCGAAGAAGATATTGATCCTAGAGCGACGGCTGAAACTTTTTCATCGACTGACGTCTTTACGAATCGGCGATGAGGCCGTCGTGGATACTGTTTATTTTGACTATATCGACGACATAGAAGTTGACGCGCAGGGGAACATCCTAGTAGCAGATAACGCATCTCCTGGTTTTCGCGTCTTTTTACCCGACGGTACACTTACTCATGGGATCGGGAGCGAGGGTGAGGCCCCGGGAGGGTTTCAGGATACTCCGTTGCTTACAGTCGGCACCAAGGACTCCGTATTTGTGTTTGACAAGGATAATGGCCGATTAACCGTGTATTCTCCAGGCGACTACCAATTGACCCGTATGGTAAACCTGGCCACAAATCTCCCTAATAACGTAGAGGCTGCAGATGTCCTGGCTATACTACCCGAAGGCATGATTGTCCAATTCGAGCATTACCCAGACGAAGACGCCACGGACGAGAATGATTGGCCTATGGAAGTCAAGTTTCTGGATCATTTTGGTGGGGTTTTGCGAGATTCAATCGCCCTGATTCCATCCTATCAACTTACATTGATCTCAGACGAGGTTATTGAGAATCTTCCCTTCCCGCGTATATGGGGACGGGAGTCATTTATTATCTCAAGTTCAGATGGACCAATCCACGCTGGGTGGAACGAAACCATTCAAGTGAGCACCACCTCTCTTAGTGGAGTGGTTGGCGAATTTGTTATCCCCTACTCTCCCATACCCATCACTTTGGATGAAAAAAATGAAGAGGTGTCCCGATGGCCAGAAGAATGGCAGGTTCAATTACGCAGAGATGTGCCGGATACCAAACCCGCATTCAATGCAATGGTACTTGACGACGAGGACCGATTGTGGATGCAACTCATTTGGCCAGCGGATTCCGCAAAGGCCGCTTGGCTTGTAGTTGAATCGTCAACAGGTGACGTAGTAGCCAAAACCTCGCCCCCAGTGACTGCAACAATCATGAAGATTCGTCAAAGAAAAGCCTACGGCTCTGTGGATGACGGGCAAGACGTTGTGACGGTTTGGGAATCAATAGTTCACCGTCACACGGGGGTTGATATGAAGACCGTGCAGTTTCAGCGGTGAAGCACGCAAAACGCAGGTCAGTGAGCATATACCATTTGTGTGCAATACATGCTGCGCAACCATCTGGATTGACGCGTATGTTTGAGCATCCAAGGAGAGGCTGATTCACGGATGATCCTACGCATAACAAATCGTGGACTCATTGGAGACATTTCTTCAGAATCTTTTTGTACAGTAAATTCCTTGGCAAGCAGTGCATCAATCACTATTGAAGTAAAACCAAGAGACTAAACCATGAATGATTCCACCAAATCAGTCACTTTCACGCTTCTGATCACCCTATTGGCTGCTGGATGTGGCACGGAAGCTCCTCGCTCCATCCAGCAGTGTCCTGGGGAGGCTCGTATGGACAAGCCGTCAACGAGGCGGTTAACATTCCCTTCGCCGAGGAAATGGGCATCAATGTTGGAGTCGAGGACTATAACGGAGGGCTCGCACAAATCCGCGCACAGGTTGAAATTGGCAATATTCACTGGGATGTAGTGGATCTGGAATTCGCCGACGCGGTGCGGGGATGCGACGAAGGACTTCTGGAACCGATAGACATCGACATATTACCGCCTGGCCCTGATGGAACGCCCGCTACTGAGGATTTTGTGGCCGAAACCCTGACTGAATGTGGTGTAGGTAATATTTTTTGGTCAACCGTGTATGCTTACAGTGAGGCGACCATTCCTGGTCCCAAGCCCACTACGATGGCTGACTTTTTCGACCTGGAGACCTTCCCTGGTCGCCGGGGAATGAGGCGAGCACCGCAGGTAAATCTTGAATGGGCGTTGATTGCAGACGGGGTGCCCCTAGATCAGGTGTACGCCACACTGGATACCCCCGAGGGAGTTGAACGTGCTTTTGCAAAGCTCGAATCCATCAGGGAAGAGGTGATCTGGTGGGAAGCCGGTGCCCAGCCGCCACAAATGCTGGCCGACGGTGAAGTGATCATGACCACAGCCTATAACGGTCGTATCTTCAACGCGCAGGTGCTTGAAGATCAGCCGTTCGTGATTGTTTGGGACGGACAGATGCTTGATGTGGGACAGATCGGAATTGTTCCTGGTACCCCGCGCCTGAAAGAGGCCTTGGAATATGTTGTCTCCGCAACCAGTGCTGAATCATTGTCGCGGATCGGAAGGCGGATCTCATATTCCTCCGTGCGGAAGTCCGGGATGCCACTGGTGACGACTCACATTGTGGCTGGAGTAGACATGGAACCACACATGCCGGCGAGTACCGCCAATACGCGGCGTGCCCTGCGTTTCAACTCAGCTTGGTGGGTTGACCACCAGGACGAATTGAACGAACGGTTCAGTGCATGGCTGGTCAACTGAGATTTTCTACTACATGGGGCGCTGCGACTGTAAGGACGTAATTGGGTTTCCTGTACGCAGAAGCCGTCATCCACGTTTCCTACGGCTAATTCCGCAAAATATCCAATTCAGTCAGGATTTCCTCGCACCGGTTCTGGTTTCAGGAAGGGGCATGTCAATCGTATCAATCGGGGACCACACACTCGACTTCCCAGGACATTCACGTCCTTTCAAGTGCTCCACCGAGAACAGGCACTGAAGATCAATCAACGGATTGATCAAGCCCTTTATGAGCGCTGTTGAGGTTGGACATTGATCCTGCCAGAGATAGGCCACGCCAATTCTGGAATCCAGAGATACTATCTGCGAACTGCTAGGCGGGCTGGTCCGCGTGTCCTGGGCGAAGCAAGACATCCATACGGTGATGCAGCATCATGAGCGCTGGTACCAACATCATCAAGATAACCGTGGCAAATAGTACGCCAACACCAAGACTTACGGCCATCGGGATAAGGAATTGTGCCTGTGTACTCCGCTCAAGTATAAGGGGAAGAACGCCTAGGAACGTGGTTACCAATGTAAGCAGAATTGGGCGAAAGCGTGCCTTCCCACCTTCCCAAATGGCTTTCTCCATAGGAACTCCCTCCCGCCTCCTCTCATTAACGAAATGAATAAGTACTAACGAGTCATTAATTACAATTCCACTAAGTGCCACAATCCCAAACAGGCTAAGCATGCTCAGGTTTAGTCCCATAATTATATGTCCAATCAGGGCACCAATAAATCCAAACGGAATCACGGCCAGAATAATGAATGGCTGGATATATGAACGAAATGGAATAGCCAGGAGTGCGTACATCACAAACAATGCGATGATAAATCCTCTTGTCAGTGCGTTCACAGAATCGGCTTGTTGCCTCTGCTCACCTTCAAAGCTCACACTGAATCCTGGAATATCTGTCTGAATAGTCGGTATGATTTCTGATTCTATGCGACCAATAACCGCCTCCAGTGTGTTTTGCTCTTCATTCACATCCGCTGTGACGGTTACAACGCGGCGGCGGTCACGTCGATGAATGGCGGATGGGCCAGTGGCAATGCGCGCTTCAGCGACTTCGCTGAGAGGGATCTCTGCTCCGGCGGGCGTTCGAATACGGAGCCGCTGCAGGTCGGCTGGGGTATTGCGTTCATCCTCTGGCAGGCGAACCATCACTCTGACATCGTCCCGGCCTCTCTGTATACGCAGGGCTTCGGCACCAAAGAAGGCGTTGCGTACTTGCAAGGCCATGTCCTCAAAAGTCAGTCCGAGAGGGCGTGATTCCGGAAGCAATTCCAACTGAATCTCGCGTTTCCCCCTGTCTTGATCATCGTCTATATTGGAAGTCCCCGCAATACTTGCAAGCTCCTCTCTGAAGCGCGCTGTTGCTTCTTCCAGCGCCTGTGTGGTAGGTGCGGCCAATTCTGCCCGAATGCTGCTTCCGAGAGAAATCAGTGCAGCCTGGAAAACGAGAGAGTTTACACCAGGAATCTCGCCAACCTTTTCACGCCATGCTTCTTCGAATTCAAGTGCAGGGAGCTTTCGTATTTCGGCGTTGACCAATTCAAGGCTGACCTCACCCAGATGGGATTGGATAATTCCCCATTCTAAATGCATAAACCACACCTATGCAACGCGGATATATCTGACACAGAATGCCCCGCTCATCGGGGGATTGCGACTCACACGAAATACGCCGCAGAGCTTGACAACTCTTATTTGAGCAGGGTGCGGCGGGAGATCTGGAGGCACCCTCTTGATCCAACTACAACTGATTGGGCTTGACCTTGAATATGCCCCAGATGCTGTAGGTTTCTTCGCCCAACTTGCTTCGGACCGGGTGAGCCACATGGAAAACCAGGATGGCTATTAAGAACTGCCGCTATTGAACAGAATCATTCCAGATATAGCTGAATGCACACTCCAGCAACAGCTTTTCGGCGAATATAAAAATAATTTATTCTTCGCAAGGGTGGAAGCGCTTACAATTTGAACCAAGTCATTTTACAGCGTAAACGCGCCGTTCACCAATTTTTGTCTTCAAATGATTCTTAAAAAACTCAGTCCTAAAGGACGCTCGATCCGTGTTACGTTTGAGATTCCTCTGGAACAAGCCCAGAATAGTGTCAGCATTGCCGGCAGCTTCAACGATTGGGATACGGCCAAACATCCCATGAAGCGTGATTCCCGCAAAGGGGTCTGGACCAAGGCGCTATCATTCAAGCCGGGTTCTAAAGTAGAGTTTCGCTACTTCGTTGATGGACACGAATGGCGCAACGAGCCCCAGGCCGATGAGTATGCACCCAACCCCCATTTCTCGGAAAACAGCGTCCTGGCACTCTAGCCGAAGAGTAACAGAACGACGTAAACGGCAGCCAGCATTGCAAAAGTGTCTGCGATAAGCCCCGCAGGTACGGCGTGGCGTGTCTTACGGATATTGACAGCACCGAAGTAGACGGCGATCACATAAAACGTGGTTTCTGTTGAGCCAAACATGGTTGCAGCCATTTTGACGAAGATTGAGTCTTCCCCAAAATGGTTGATCATGTCCAGGATAATGCCGACCGAGCCGGATCCGGTGAGGGGACGCACAATGCCCATTGGAATAACCTCGGCAGGAATGCCGATCAATCCCACAACCGGTCGCAGGAGGTCGGTCAGAAAACCCATTGCTCCACTGGCGCGAAACATGCCTATCGCGAACAGAATTGCGATTACATAGGGAATAATCATTACAGCCACGTTGAACCCTTCTTTGGCGCCGTCTACAAATACTTCATAGACACGCACCTTGCGGATCATTCCGTAGACCGGAAAGCCCACCAGGATGGCTGGCAGGACCAGTGCGGATGCGTAATCAAGGAATAACTGCAGTATGTTCATGATGTAACCTCACGGTAGCGTTTGAGCCGGCCCAGCAGTTTTACGGCAGTAATGCCCACGATCAGGGAAAGCCCGGTCGTGATCAAGATTGCAAAGAACAGTTGATTGATCTGCAATCCCATGATTGCCACCAAGGTCACCGGCGGCATGATCTGTACACTGGCAGTATTCATAGTGAGCAGCATAACCATTGGATCTGTGGCAGTGTCTTCGGTTTTATTAAGAGTCTGGAGCTCCTGCATTGCCTTAATGCCGAGGGGGGTTGCTGCGTTGCCCATTCCGAGCATATTGGCAGACAGGTTTAGCACGATCATTCCCAGTGCTGGATGATCTTTGGGGACTTTTGGAAAAAGAGGACGGATGAGCGGTTGTGTAACTCGAACTAGTGCTTGCAGCATACCGGAAGCTTCTGCAATCTTTAAGAGCCCCATCCAAAGCCCCAATCCTCCGATGAGTCCGAGGGCTAGGGTAACTGCTGTTTCTGCAAAACTCAGCGCAGCAGCGGCAATCGCATTCATTTTGACCCAACGAACAGGGGCAAATGTAACAGCAGTTTGCCATTCAGAACCGGTGGGCGTACCCTGCAGTGCGCCCCTGCAGTCGCCTTGGCCCGTTTCGTTGCAAATGGTTGCCAGGGGTTCGGGGAGCGAGGCCTCTTCTGCAAACCGGATCTCCCGGCCCGCGGAAGTTTGCAACAGCATTCCCTCCCAGGTACTGCCGGTCATTGAGCTGTCGCCGTAATGAGCAATGAGGTCACTGTCCGAAAGCTCCACGCTCAGGTGTTGCCGGCGAGCGGTAGCAGTGTATTCATCTTCAAATGTGACGGTCACGGGCAGGGGGACATCGTTGCGGTAGGTGTCTTGGACAAAATCATTGATGTCGCTCGTGAGCGCAAACACGAGACTCAAAACAATCAGACCGCCCCAGATATAGTTCAGCATGTCATGTGAGGTTTGGTCATTGAGAGGGACTAGTTTTAGGAGCGATGAGCGCAATATTGTCCATATTGCGCATGGTTAGCGTTTTGTTTGACTCAATTAGACTTGCGCGATACAGAAGCCATGCGGTCACGTTCATGTAGTCCTCGTCGGATAGTATGCCTTCTGCACTGTAGGGCATTTGCTGCTGATTGTACGTGTACAGTCGAGCAGCGGTAAGCCGGGAAGCTAGGACCGAGGGGGTCAGTCTGGGGCCGGTTCCCGGGGCCTCATGACAGCTTTGGCAATAGATAGCATAGACCGTCTCTCCCAAGGCCCGCTGCGTTTCTGGGTTGGAGCGTGTGCAGGCAGATACAAGCAATAATACTCCAACAAACCTGAGTGCTGTACGCATTATCCCGCAACCTGAATAGGATGGGGCAACCGCATATTGAAGAGATAGCCTTTCTGATTGAACGGGACCGTCTCCGGTTGCTCAGCCCCCAGTGTATCAACAGCAGAGGTAATGAGTGTATGTCGGCCAGGTGTTGCCTCCCAATTGAATTCAAATCGAGTCCAGCCGTAGCGCATACGTGGCTCCAAAAGCTGTGCTTCCTCCCAGGTATTACCCCCATCAGCACTCCAGCGGACCCGGACGATCGGACCATCCGGACCATAGGCATACCCATAGATACGATGTAAACCGGCTTGCAGCGTGGCTGGCCAGGGCAGTGCCAGAGCGCTTTTGAGAGATTGTTTATTGGCAACCTGTCCAGAGGCTTGACCTTCAGGTGGATAATCGTCCCCAATCAGTACATAGGAAGAGGTATTGTTCCGACTCCATATTTCCGCGTTCGATACTTCGATGCGTCCGAGCCATTTAACACTGCTGCTGCCGATCCACCCGGGCACTAGTGCACGCACTGGTGCTCCATGGTCTTTTGGAAGTAGCGCCCCGTTCATACGCAGCACAAGGAGTGTGTCCGGATCCATTGCCTTCTCTACCGGCAGGGGTCTTCTGAATCCTCCTTCTGGTGCACCCTGATCCATCCCGATAAGCTGAATCGCAACAGCGGATTCCTGGATCCCGGCGGCTTGAAGCACCTCAAGGAGCGGAACACCGGTCCACTCAGCCATTCCGACGGCACCGCGTTCCCACTGGGTACCAGTTGCAGTCTGGTTGAGTAGTTTGCTGAAAAAGGCACGTTGATTTCCTCCACACTCCAGATAGGAAAACACGGTACGGCTGGGCATCGAACGCAGATCATTATAGGTCAGGCTCAATGGGCGCTCAATGGCATTGCCTTCCACGATCAGGCGGTAACTATCCACCGGTACGTCAAGGCTTACATCATTATTGCGTACAAAAAACTGATCCACCGGGGTTATGAAACTTTCCTGATTCTCGAGTTTCGACTCCAGATTGGCTCGGCCGTGCTGGATGAAGGGATCAGGGTTCTTGAAATATGCATCCGGTACACGCTCTGTGTTGGCACAGCCTCCGATAAGGCTTGCTGAGCCTAACGTTTTTAGAAATTTTCTGCGGTCACTGGACATTGGGCTGTTTTGCAAAGTGTTCTTGAATACGTTTTGCCACAGACTGGCCCACAACGCCCTGCAGCGCCTCTTGGTCGACTTTTTTGACCTTCCGAACCGAACCGAAAGCCTTAATGAGTTTTTGCACTGTTTTGGGGCCTACTCCCGGAATGTTCAGTAATTCTGAATGCAGAAGCCGGCTTTTGCGTTGCTTTCGCTGAAGGTTGACTGCAAATCGATGTGCCTCATCCCGAACCCGTTGAATCAATTGCAAAGATGCACTCTGCTTTGCAATATGGTGGGCTTCTTTATCCCCTGGAAAATACACTTCTTCCAACCGCTTGGACAATCCTATGATCGGGAATTTACCATAGATCTCGGTCTGTTTTAGTGCCTTGACCGCGCTGGAGAGCTGTCCTTTTCCCCCATCCACTACGACAAGGTCCGGCCAGGGCCCGTCCTCGCTCCGAATGCGCCGGAATCTTCGCCGAACAACTTCTTCCATTGAAAGAAAGTCATCCGGTTTGCCGTCCTGCACACTGCGAATCTTGTAGCTGCGGTAGTCGCTTTTTCGTGGTCGTCCATTATGAAAGACTATACAGGAAGCGACCGTGCCTGTCCCACCCAGATGGGATATATCAAAACATTCGATTCGGCGGGGTAGCTTTCTTAGTCGCAGATCCTTTTGTAGGGCCTGCACTGCAAAAGGAATGCGATCTTCGCCGCGCTTGAGTAATGCCAGTTTGTATTCTCCAAGCAGAAGTTCAGCATTGGCTTGCACCATTCGCATGAGCTCTGCTTTTTGTCCGCGCTGAGGCATGTGCAGGAGAACCTTCCTGCCCCGCTGCCCCGTCAGAAAGGTGGTCAGGGCCTCGGGTTCAGTAACCGGTGTACCAAGAAATACCTGATCCGGGAAGAAAGCACTTTGCGTGTAGTAATGTTCGAGATACCGTTGCATGAGAATGGGATCTTCATATCCCTCAATCTGGCGGATTATTTTGTGTTCGCGTCCAATAATCTTGCCCTCTCTGACCTTAAAGCAGACTGCTACGGCAGCGTTCTCTTCACGTGCGGTAGCGAGAGCAAACAGGTCCCGATCAATTGGTTCAGTGGTTACCACCTTCTGTCGTTGCGCGTACTTCTCCACTGCGCTAATCTGATTGCGCAAACGGGCAGCCTCCTCGTACTGTTGTAGAGAGCTGGCCTGCTGCATAGCTTCCACAAGTGTTTTTTTTAGTGCTCCCGTATGACCCTTCAGTAGCGTTTCTATTTGGCTGATGGTTGCCTCGTAGGATTCGGAAGACTGATTGCCTACACAAGGGCCGGCACATTTCTGGATATGAAACTCCAGACAGATTTGGTATTTGCCGCGCTGAATCGGTTCCGGTGACAAATCCAGGGAGCACGTACGAATCTTGAATATTGATCTGATGGCTCCCAAGGCACGTTTCATGTTCGAAACGTCAGTGTATGGGCCAAAATACTTGGACCCATCTTTTACGATGCGGCGCGTCGGGAAAATGCGAGGAAAAGGTTCGTTTTTAATGCAGATATAGGGATAAGTCTTGTCGTCCCGAAGGTTGATGTTGTAGCGCGGGCGACGTTCCTTGATAAGATTGTTCTCAAGTATGAGGGCTTCTGCTTCGTTGTCGGTTACGATGACCTGCACATCAACGGCCTTGGCAATCATAATCCGCAGGCGTCCATACAGGTGCTTGTCCTTGCGGAAGTATGACCTGACACGGCTGCGAAGATTCTTTGCTTTACCAATGTAGAGTGGACTTTCATTTTTGCCCAGAAATTGGTAAACACCGCATCCCGTCGGTAGCGCAGCTACTTTTGCCAACAGGGCCTCCTTGTTGGTCGAGGACTCACTCATTTTCCATCGATGCCCAGAACTCCAGCAAAATTGCAGGCAGGTGCTTGAGCTGCAAGTTCTCGGGAAGAATTACCAACTGAGCCTCGGACCATTGAGACTGCAATCGTTGCGCATGATGTGAATCTGTGCTGACCTCACTGATCAGAGTTGGTACCCGCGGAGCGTCAGTCTCTCCCTGAGATAACTCAAACGAAGCGTTTTGTACAACGAGGCTCCTACATATTTTGGGTAGAGCATTGCCGGTCACGACATGTCCAGGTAATTGTTGGGTAGGTATACGACAATACCCTGTTTTATGCATGATCTCCTCCAACCCTGCACAATGCTCAAATAACACGGCATACTGCTTTGCGGATTGACAGAATTCTACCAAGAACCCATGGGTATCTCTTGGGTGCAGGAAAAAGATGCGTTTCCCGGATGCTCCCGGAACAGGGGTTTCGGTCAGCGGCTGGAAACCAGCCGCACGCATGCGGTCAAGGTGTGTTTGCGCATCGGCTACTCTAAACGCGATGTGGTGAAGCCCCTCACCTCGTTTTTCCAGGTACTTTGTTACGGCGGATTCTGCCCCTAGAGCTTCAAGAATTTCCAAGCTTGTACCGGATCCATAGAACCGGACACGCACACCCTGCCTATCTACATCCTCCGGCAAGGCAGGAGCGGAATCGGCAAGCTTCACAAGTAAGCTTTCCACTGCCGCGCCGTCATTTACAGCTATGCCAACGTGGTCTACAGGCAGCATGAGGGTTCGCGAATAGATACGGTATACAACTTAAACAGTAAAGTGTAACACTTTGCGTCCCAATCAGATGTGCGGCGTATACACGGCATGAGCACGGCGAAAACCAACACTATTGCCAAATCATCCAATGATCGCAGGACCGCGGTGGAGCAATTACTGCGCATCACACGTGATGGAGCATATAGGGGTCTGGTTGATCGCGGGACAGGGCCACGAGTCGTTGCGTTAGTGTCTACTGTAACCCGATGGCGACGTTATCTGTCGTTCCTGCTTCACCACTTCCTGAGGAAAAAATCCCAATCTCTTCCACCGAAGCTGGAGCAACTTCTTCTCTTGGGAATAGCAGAAATCATCCTCCTGCATGCACCACCCTATGCAGTCGTCAATGAAATCGTAAATCTTGCGCGGTCCATGCGGTTACATACCGGGCTTACGAATGGGGTGCTCAGATCTGTGGTGCGTGCGCAGGAGATGCTGCCTGAACCCGATACAGGAAATCCTATTCGTGATTTAGCGATTCGCTGGTCGCATCCAACTTGGCTCACACGCCGATATGTGCAGCGTTTTGGCAGGAATGAGACCCTTCGTCTTCTGCAGTGCAATAATCAGACGCCAACTTACAGTATCCGTGTGAACCGGACGCATACGGATGTGCAACAGCTATTGAACGAATTGAATACCCAAGGAATAGTGTTGCGCGCGTCACATTTCCTGGAGAATTACTTTCATGTTGACTCTCTGGGTCCACTGATCAGGCAGGGCTACATGGATCGTGGCCAATGCGCAGTACACGATGAAAGTGCGGGATTGGTTGTAGAACTACTCAACCCCAAACCCGATGAAATCATACTGGATGCGTGCGCGGCCCCCGGGGGCAAGGCCACAGCCATTGCCTACCGCATGCGGGGAACAGGAAAATTGAATGCCTGGGATATTCATGCAACCCGATTACAAAAACTAAGAGACTCTGCGCGCGCACAAGGCCTGGAGAATATTCATACACTCGAAACCAGCCTACTGAATGGCCCAGACATGCAAGCCGACCGCGTCCTCCTGGATGTGCCATGCAGTGGTACGGGAGTCATGAGTAAGCGGGCTGATCTACGCTGGCGACGGAGCAAGGACGATCTGGTGAAGCTGACCGAATTGCAGAGCCATCTACTGGATGCGGCCGCCGATCGCGTGCGGCCTGGTGGGCTCCTCGTCTATAGTACCTGTTCTATTGAGCCGGAGGAGAACGATGTACAGGTTAATGCCTTTCTTGAGCGCCGAACAAACTTTGTCTTGGAGCACGCGGGGGATACGTTCTCTCCGACTATCGTAACTTCGGCCGGATATATGGTCACACTGCAGCACCAACACAATATGGACGGTGCGTTTGCGGCTCGTCTGCGCAGAGAAGACTGAATAATTCAAACAAATCTCTTGCAAAGGCGATTATAGTGTCAATGAATGCAGCTTTTCTGTACTTTGTTTATACCTTTTCTTTGTCATGAATGTCCTTGCGGAAGCGCGTGATGCAATTGTCACCAAATTCGCCAAGCACACAGCGGCGTTGTTGTGACCAAGACCGGCAGGGTGTCCCTCCACCGAACGTGTGGACTTCGTACCTGACCGCGTGCCCTCAAATCTGCCGTCTCTTCAACATTCTTCGCGTAACGTTATAACTCTTCGTAGCACACGTACACGACTCCCTTTCTCGTTTAGCGCGCTCCTTGGACATTCAACCCAGCTAAGGCGCCGGACGATGCATCGTTGCATGTTGCGTGCGGCGGCAGTACTCACTGCGCTGGCGGTCACAGCCCCGACTGCTGGCCAATTGATTTGGACAACGCCCCCTGGGGCAGCAGTAACCTCCGTGGCGTTTTCTCCCGACGGGACGCACCTGGTATTCGGATTGGACGACAATACCGTTCGACTGTGGGATGCGGCCACGGGCGATGAGGTCCGCCGATTCGAGGGCCACACGTTTGTGGTAAACTCCGTGGCGTTTTCTCCCGACGGGACGCGTCTGGCCTCTGGATCGATCGGCGGAACCGTTCGACTGTGGGATACGGCTACGGGTGATGAGGTCCGCCGATTCGAGGGCCTCGGGTGGGTAAGATCCGTGGCGTTTTCGCCCGACCGGACACGTCTGGCCTCTGGATCAAGCGACAGCACCGTTCGACTGTGGGCCCATTTTATTCATCACGATTTGGATACAGGCTACAAAGTGTGAATTTGGTTGGGGGGCGTCAGGAATTCCGGTGCGGGATGAAAAGTAAGCTATAGCCTTAGCGACAAAGCGTCAAAGGTAGCATTGCCGTCTGTTTTTCAGCTTGGTTTGGGGAAATGCCAAGGGCGCACGTACCGCAAGTTCAGTCCAATCCCATGCGATGTGTTGTGTTGCTCTCCACCATTCTCGTACGGATACCTTTCAGTTGACTCATGCCTTCGCCCATGGAAAACTCCTCCTCATTGGCGCAAGATAGCGCAGACCGCAGTGTTCATGTAGCCTGATGTCCAAGAAATGCACATACTTCCTGGATTTCATCTTGTGCTTCTGCCAAAACCATGCTGCATCTTCCACTATAAGAAGATGCAACCCAAAATGTACCATCGCCCGTAAACGGAATCTGCCATCCTTTGGCAAGGATATAGAGTCTGAGAGGGAGAGAATTCTACGGGTCGAACCGTGAGCGGAGATCTCTTGGGTTATGGAATGAGTATCTGTGCGGCAATAACGATACTTATAGCGGTAAAAATTAGTCCGACCATCCAGCGAAGAAGGCGAGCTTCAACCGTACTTATTTCACTACTCAACTCACCGCGCAGAGCATTTAGTTCGCTACGCACGAACTCTTTTGTTGCAACGTCGCCGTGCTGTTGTTCCACAGCACGTGCAATGACCGCGGCGTGTGCTTGGGCCTGCTTCCAATCAACCCCTGCCTCGGAGAGATTGCGCGCTATGGATAGGGTGTCCATCATGGTCTGCGTGAGACTGTCAAAGCTTCTGTACTCTTTCCGGGAATTCGGTTCCAACTGTTTGCCCAGTTTATTCACACTTTGTAGCCTGTATCCAAATCGTGATGAATAAAATGGGGTGGGATGCGGCCACGGGCGATGAGGTCCGCCGATTCGAGGGCCTCGGGTGGTAAGATCCGTGACGTTTTCGCCCGACGGGACCGTTTGGCCTCTGGATCGGAAGACGGAATCGTTCGACTGTGGGATGCGGCTACAGGCGATGAAGTGCGCCGATTAATCATTGAGGAAGGCCACGCGTCTGGGGTATCCTCCGTGGCGTTTTCGCCCGACGGGACACGTCTGGCCTCTGGATCAAGCGACGGAACCGCTCGACTATGGGATGTGACCACGGGCAATGAGGTCCTCCGATTCGAGGGCCACACGAATCGGGTATACTCCGTGGCGTTTTCGCCCGACGGGACACGTCTGGCCTCTGGATCGAGCGACAGAACCGTTCGACTGTGGGATGCGGGCTCACCTACTGGCAATGCGGATGCGGGCACACTACCAGCAACAATCACACTCGACCAGAACTACCCGAACCCATTCAACCCGACTACGACCATCAGCTTCAATCTTCCCGAACCAACCCATGTGCGCTTACGCATCTTTGATACCTTGGGACGTCATGTCACTACGCTGGTAGACCGGTTAGAAGTCGCGGGATGTCATGAAGTCTACTTTCGCGCCACCAGCCTGGCAAGCGGTTCTTACTTCTACCGACTGGACACGGGCACGACCTCAATCACGCGGCGTATGCAACTGATTAAGTAATGATGGGTGGAGGTGTTTGATGTGCTGGGGCAAAGGGTCGAGACCGTTACCGATCAACTCTACAAAAGGGAAGTGCACCGGGCGCGCTAGAACGACGAAGCCATGCCGAGTGGCGCTTATTTCATGCGGATGGAAGCCGATGGCTGGCAGGTTGACGTGGAGAAGATGGTGCGGCGGTGAGCGTGCGATGACACGAAATACGCACCGAATAGCACTCCACTACCGTTCCAACCCAGTATTGGCACGATATCGCCGATAGTGCTCTTCCTTGCCTACCTGCAGGGAAAAAGGTGGTCCTTGTTCGTGACTTTCTCAATCGCGGACACGATACTATCTAGGTTAACCATTGGGGAATTATAAAGCAAGGTGCAACCACATGGGTGCAACCTTGATTTCAATTTCACGGGTCATAGGGGTCACTAACGTGAACGCCCCTCGCCGCGCAGATGCCCCAATCCCGGAGGCCACGATCTATTTGCAGACATGTTTGGTCTGCATTATCCGCATGGATACAAACCATGCACTTGAATTTTCTCAAGTCTTGTGATTCGCACTACACAACGCGGTAGAAGGTTTCCCATGATTCACCTTAGCTTTATAAATCCCTAACCATTCCACACCATCCTCTTTCCGCGCCGGGCCTGTGATCCATCCTGCCCAGTGGACCATACCGCAAACAAACTCTGTCTCCTCTTTCGTGAACACGCCCTCAAGCTCTTCCATCTTCTGCCCCAGATTAACCAAGTCCTCGCGCGACAAGACGGTGCGAGTCCCCCCCTGGTCCATTGGACTGCGACCATTACATCCAGTTTTTTTAGAAAAAACACCTTTGACCGTTGAACGGGCGTTCGAACGGCTCAAGGATGAGTTTGGGGGGACGTCATGTCCGCAGGCGCATGGAGGTGACGGCGACCAGGTGTTCGGGGTGCTGGTGCTCACCGTGGATCAGTTGTTGCGGATGGTCCAATAAACTGGACCATCCAGTGCCATTTGCAGGATTCAGACGTTCTGGAAACAGAAGCCGTGGGATTGGTGTGTGCATTTCGCATAGATCGGGATTAAAGTTCACCGCAACAAGGCCTCGTTCAAGGTAAATGGCCCCTCGTTCGGTAGGCGACAACGAACACGTCACGGTCATACACGTTCTCTGGAATAATCGCACCAATTCATGTCCCAGATACCTGCTGAACCCAGTCGCTACGAGTGGTTTGGCAAGAGACCCCCATGAAAAAACTGTTTCCAATAGTAATTGTTGTTGCCCTTGCGGGTTGCACCTCCAGCGTAACCGAGATCACTCGCCTGAGGGTACTAAAAACCGATGATCAGGTAATTGTACTGAACGATGTGCGTGGGGATACCGCACTGGTGGTACAGTCTGCACGGGATTTCAGGCCATTCTTGCACCCAATTCTGACACCGGATGGGACGACCTCGGTGACCCAGTTTAGTCCAGACCATCACCGGCATCAGACCGGACTGTACTGGGGCTTTACAAGGCTGAATGGACGGGATTACTTCCATCACCCGGAGGGAGATTATTGGCAAAGGGATACCGTGATGGTAACCAGAGTCGTCGGAGATACAATTGGCTGGGTTACCGTGTACGATCTACTCGACGAGAAAGGTAACCCTGTTCTCCAGGAAACCCAGAACTGGACGATGTATGAAGCAGACAGTGCTGTTGTTCTGGATTTGACCTGGACAGGCAAGGCCATCAGCGACATTGTTGTCAGCGAATATGATTATGGCGGGCTGTTTCTGCGGATGCCCTGGGCCCCGGGTATGGAGGGACGTGCAGTGAATGCTGCACGACAGCGCAACCATTTTGCCGAGGGCCAGCGGGCCATGTGGATGGATGTTGGTCTTATACTGCCGGGGCGTGAAGATATGGCCCATGTAGCCATATTTGATCATCCTGATAATGCGGACTTCCCGCAGCCTTGGCGTGTGGATGGTCAACTGGGTGTAGGGCCTGTTCGTGCCAGACTTGGCAACTGGACCATTGAAGCTGGCAATACGGAAACCATCCGGCACCGTTTACTCGTGTACACGGGCGAGATGAGTGACATTGCGATGCGGGCAAAATGGGAGGACTATGCTGATCGCTCCGGCGCAATGTATTCCACCGCATCTCTTTGGGGGTTGGCTCAGCAGGAAGCGCGCGAAGCAGAATTCCTGAGCCCAGTGGCAGCAGCAGAGATGATGACCCTGAAGGAAGGCTACGAAGTTAATGCCTGGGCCGGTGAACCACTACTCACTCAGCCCATGGCCTTTGCCTGGGATGATCGAGGACGGTTGTGGGTAGCAGAGAATCGGGACTATGAATCACGTCAGACAGGATTCTCTGGATCCGGAGATAGCCGCATCGTGATCCTGGAAGACACTGATCGCGATGGCACCGCAGATGTTCGGAAGGTTTTTATGGAAGGGATCGCTTTTCCGAGTGCTCTGGCCGTGGGCTTTGATGGTGTATTTCTTGGCGCCCCACCCCACCTGCTCTTTATCCCCGATCGAGATGGTGACGACCGTGCAGATGTCGGTGACATTGAGATTCGTCTTACCGGCTGGGGTATACGGGACAGACACGAAACGATCAACAGTTTTCATTGGGGACCGGATGGGTGGCTGTATGGTCTTGAAGGGTTTGCCACCTCGTCGGTTATAAGAAAACCAGGACCGGAGGCACGGCTCTACGGGCATGAAGATCCATTTCCGGAAGATCTACTGGAGGCCGACGGTGTGGAAATCAACGGTGGCGTTTGGCGCTATCACCCGACAAAGGACAAGTTTGAAACAGTGGCACATGGCTTCAGTAACCCCTGGGGTATTGATTACGACGCGCATGGTGAACTCTTCATAAGTGCCTGTGTGATCCCTCATGTTTTCCATGTGATCCCGGGCGGGATCTACATGCGGCAGGGAGGTACTCACTTAAACCCTCACATTTACGAAGATATCGCGCCCATTGTAGATCACCGACACCGTTCAGCGCACGGAGGTGCCCGCATTTATCAATCCGATGCATTTGCCCCGGAGGAAACGGGACGTCTGTTCATGGCAAACATTCATGAACACGCGGTCCTAAGTGATGTGCTGCAGCCAAGTCGCAGCGGGTTCACAGCCAGTCATGGAGATGAGTTTATGATGGCGCATAATGCTCAATGGGTTGGCTTCAGCATGGAAATAGGTCCAGAGGGAGCACTTTATGTTCTCGACTGGCACGATGCGGATATATGTGGCGGGGATGTTTTGGACAAGGATACTGGGAGGATTTTTCGAATTACACCATCAGAGTCTCATGCTGTAGAATGGGATGGACGTTATGGGGACCTGCGACAGCTCAGCAACCTTGAATTGGCCGAGCTTCAGGAGAGTCGAAGCGACTGGCATGCCCGGCGCGCCCGTGTAATATTGCAGCACCGCGCGAGTACGGGTGCACTGGATGCCTCGGCTTTGACACATCTGAATGTGCTTTATGAGACTGGTGCTACAACGCCGCTCAGGCTGCGCGCTATGTGGTCGCTGTACATAACCGGTAATCTCCCCATCGAATCCCTTTCGAGTGCGCTGCAGGATAATGAACCTTACGTGAGAGCCTGGGCCGTTCGATTGATAGCGGAGCAGGACTCGATAGGATCCGAGGCTCTACTGGGTTTTGAGGAGCTTGCCGGGAGGGAGACCTCCCCAGTCGTGCGTAAATATCTCGCAGCTATGCTTCAACAGATCTCCTATGAGCAGCGTTGGCCGATCATAGCGGCGTTGATGAACTATTCGGAGGACAGCGAGGACCCAAACATCCCAACTTTATTATGGACAGGTTTTGAACCACTGGTGGCGGAAGCACCTGAGCGAGCGCTTTCGCTTATCGAAGATACGGATGGCTATCCGCGCATGACGGAGTTTGTTGGTCGGCGCTTGGTTGAAGCCGGACATATGTCTCCGTTACTGGCAGCGCTTCACTCGAACCGGGATGAGCACCTGTTGCGCGGGATGCTGGCTGGATTGGAAGGCATGGGAGATATAGAAGCACCCACAGACTGGGACCGCACCTATCGGAGGTTGCGACGCAAACGTGAAACCCGTGCGCTGGCTACCGCAGTTGCCCAGCTGTTTGGTGATGCCGAGGCTGAACGTGCACTTATGAGTGAGGTGCTGAACTCTTCCATGTCTTCGGAGCGACGGATTGCTGCTTTGAAATCACTTGTACCCTCACAGCCTGATGCGCTCAGACAAGCCCTGTTTGAGCTGGTTAATGACCCGAGTATGCGGGTTGCATCGATCCAGGCGGTTGCAGCTTTCAGTGACCAGGAGCTTGGACAGCTTCTGCTCTCAATGTACACGGATGCCACACCCTCTGAAAAGGAGGCAATCATTCAGACAATGGCATCGCGTCCGATTTACGGATGGATGCTGGTCGAGGCACTCCGCGATGGTTCAATCCAGCGGAATGCGATCCCTGTCTGGATTGCCCGACAGATGCGGCGTGTGGTGGGGAGCGGTTTTGTCGAAATCTGGGGGCCGATTGACGAGCTTCCGGGGGATAAAGCCTCGACTTATACCCGGTATCAATCTCTAGTAACGTCTGGGACGGCTGCGGACATCTCCAACGGACAGACTGTCTTTGCACAGGCCTGTGGGGCATGTCACCAAATGAATGGAGTCGGTGGCCTTCTGGGCCCGGACCTGACGGGATCCAATCGGACGAATGTAGATTACCTGCTCAGTAATCTCATCTACCCGGATGAGTTCATCCAGGATGATTATCGGATGGTACTCGCAACGACCCGTGGTGGACGTACGTATATAGGTACACTGGTAGGTGAGAGTGATCGCCAGGTTACGCTCCGGCCCGTGGGCCAGGAAGATGTTGTTCTGAATCGCACCGATATACAATCGCTGGAGATTTCCGAGGAGTCACTAATGCCGGAAGGATTGCTCTCTGTGCTGTCCGACGAAGAGATCCAGGACCTATTTGCCTATTTACGGACCGTCGAGACGTCAGTTCAATAGATTTGCGTGTATAAGCGTTGAGCTTACAATTCCGAATGTACTTGCGACATACAGTTTATCTCCTGGTGGTTATCACCATAATCTGTCCCCCTGCGTCGGCGCAGCGGATTGCCAAGTACGGGGCGGATTTCCTAGCGGGAGGGGTAGATGCGCGGGCGTTGGCCATGGGCGGAGCAAACGTCGCACATACTCAGAATGTGAACAGTGTATACTGGAATCCGTCTGGGTTGGCGCACACTGAATACCCCGAAATTGCATACATGCATGCGGAGCGCTTTGCCGGCATTGTGTCGTTTGATTTTGCTGCGGTTGCTTATCCGGTAAGCAGCACCTCCACGGTGGGCTTGAGTTTTTTTCGGAGCGGTGTGAATGACATCAAAAACACGCTTAATGCTTGGGATGCTGAGCGCAATCAACCCAAAGCAAACCCCGAATCACACATAACGAGCTTCTCAGCTGCGGATATGGCTTTCCTCGTCAGCTACGCAAGGCGTCTTAGCTCACGATTTGCCGTTGGCGCATCAGGTAAGGTAATCAGGCGCACTATTGGGGACTTTGCCGATGCGTGGGGTTATAGTTTTGATGCTGGGGCACAATGGTACGGAGATCGGTTTATGCTTGGCGTACAGATCCAGGACTTATCGACGATGCTTCAGAGCTGGAGCGTGAACGCATCAGCATTCGCCATTGAAGGCACCAACCCGGATACCGGAGCACCCTATACCTTCACCGAAGTATTTGACCAGGAACTACCCACTGGGGACACATTCCTGGTATTGCCTGTGGTTCGCTTGGGATCAGGCCTGGTATTACCCGTAGGTTCCCGGAACGCTGTGACCATCGGATTGGATTTGGACATGGCATTTGACGGGCAGCAGGCGAATGTTTTCAATCTAGGGGATCTGTCGTTTCATCCGAGATTGGGAGCAGAGTTTTCGTTTAGGAATCTTGTTGCACTTCGGGCAGGACTCAACCGGATAGCTCAGACGGACAGTTATGGAATGGATGTGGTGCCTTCCGTGGGTGCAGGTATACGCCTCAAAACATTATCGATTGATTACGGATTTGGAGATTTCGGAGGATTGGTCAGTGATTTAGGGTATTCGCACAGAATTTCTGTGCACTTTACCTGGAATCGGGAAAAATTTCGTCGACCGTCAGATTAAAGCAGATGAGTCCCCCATTGAAGTGGAACGACTCTACCTCAACGATCCAGTTATTAGACCAGACTTTACTTCCTGTGGAGGAGCTTTGGTTAGAGTTAACTGCCCCGGAGGAAATGGCAGAGGCTATCCGTGCACTCCGTGTTCGCGGCGCACCAGCTATAGGTATAGCTGCGGCTTACGGTTCGGTTCTGGCGCTGCGTGAACCACATACAGATCCTGCGAGTGCCGTTGAGGCAGCGATTGATCTTTTAGAGAGTACACGACCTACCGCGGTGAATCTATCCTGGGCGCTGAGACGGATACGTGGGAAGATCAGGCCAGAAGTCCCGCAAGCAGCACTGAAAGCATCCTTGTTGGCGGAAGCCCGAGCAATTGAGTCTGAGGATTTGGATGCCGGCAGGCACTTAGGACGGCATGGACTCTCTTTGCTCGAGAGTGGAATGTCTGTGCTCACCCACTGTCATGCGGGCGGCGTAGCTACGTCGGGTTATGGAACGGCTTTGGCGCCATTGATTATGGCCTCTGAGGCGGACAAACGCTTGTCAGCATATGTGGATGAAACCCGTCCGTTACTGCAGGGCAGCCGTATAACGGCTTGGGAGCTTGGCCGGGCAGGAGTACCTGTAACGCTAATAACCGACTCCATGGCCGGGCATGTCATGGCTGCCGGGCGCGTGGACGCCGTCATTGTTGGTGCGGATAGAGTTGCATCCAATGGCGATGTTGCGAACAAGATCGGCACATATAGCTTGGCGGTTCTTGCGAATGTACACGGCGTTCCGTTCTACGTTTCCGTTCCGCTTTCTACGATTGACTACAGCATGCCGGATGGTGATGGCATCATTATAGAGGAACGAGTACCCGAAGAAATCACACACGGCTTTGGGCGCCAGACCGCTCCGGTGGGCGTGAGCGTGTACAACCCGGCGTTTGACATAACTCCGGCCAGATTGGTAACGGCTATAATCACGGAAAACGGGATTGCGCGCCCACCATATAGTGAGTCGCTGGTCGCGTTGAGGCGTCAATGAAATACTGATCGCTAAAATCCTACTCCGCCTCGTCTGACGTGCAGAATCAGGACGAACCAGCATTTCTGGCTCGAATGGCGTAATGCATTGCAACCTGAAATAACGCATGTGTTCGCGCCCCTGCGGGGTGAGCGAGATGTGGGCGGTCGAGTACATTCCGCATTGTGGCACTCAAGCGCAGGCGCTCACCCCAGAATCTTTTCTGGACAGTGAGATGCAGATACACTGTGCCAGGTAGCCGCATAGCATAAAAATCCGGGTTGCCTGCGGCAGCATCTTCGAACTCAGGCCAGGTCGTTGCCCCAACATAGCGAAGGCGCATATTCAAGCTAAATCGATCATTGGGATGATAGTCTCCTTGTCCTCCGATTTGCACGCGGTGGTACCATGCACCGAGAAAGGCATCGGCATCGGACCATGGGTAAGCATAAGCGCCATAGAGTTTCATGGTAAATTGACCCGAGAGAGGCATATGAATGCGCACACTTGTCCGAGCGATCTGACCATTGGCAGCCACGATGTCCGTAATTGTATGTAAGCGTGTACGGCTTGAATCGAGTGTGGCGTGTATGCGTGGTCGTACGTGATCTGTCAGTTTCCGTACACCACCACTCAGGTACAGCTTTACTCGGTTGCCTGCAGTCCAGGTAATATCCAAAGAATAGGTTGACTTCTGTCTGGGCATACCCAGATGCATGAAGCGAAGCTCGGCATTTCCGGGACGAAGCCCTCTCCTTGCCCAGTCGGCGAACGTCATTTCGGAAACAGGTGCCCGATTTCTGAGCATGAGCCGCAGGTCGAGCCCAATCCGTTCATGCCATGCACGGGCGAACATTTCATAGCCCAAGATGCTGTCATCAAGTGATAATGCAGCCATAGTGCGCATGCGCAACCGGTTTGGTGAACCTAGGCTGAGTGTGGCATTCCCACGGAATGAGTGAAGCGTGTGGCGTACCTGTTCAGTGCCAAACAGCGCCTGCGCCAATACGGTGCCTACCCCAAACTCGAGCACTGGTATTCCCAAGGATATCGTTGTATGCAGGCGCGCACGTGCCTGCCGTTGAACAAAGTCAACAGATACCGATTCCGGGTTTTCACGTGTAGTTAATCGTGTAGAACTGCCCGATACGGAATACCCAAGTAATTTTCGGGAGGAAGACATAGATGCGAACGTAGTCTCCCGATCGACAGGAATCTCTCTTCCCATAATAGGCGTGAACAACAGATCTTCTGTCCGGCTGGTAGCTGCGCTGACCGTATGACCAAGGAAGTAGGCATCGAAGTCGAATGCACGATAAATAATGCGCGCATCCTTTTCGCCTTGGTAAAGCTGCAGTACCCGCGATCGAATGCGAGGATCAGTTACATGATGTTCATCGGCAGCAATCATCCCCCGAACATACCCGCTACTGGAGCTGCCGGTCAGAACGCCATGAACCGTTGGGCCGGTACGATCTACGTTGGGCCCTCCGAGGTCCGTGTATTTGTACGGGCCAGGGTCACCGGTTTCATTGCCAGCACCGATTTGTCCCTTCAGGGATAAACCTTTTGGTGGTTTACACCGAACAATCTGGACAGCCCCTCCATGTGCCAATATCCCATCAATGAGGACAGGGGTTGCATGCAGGCGCACTTCACATATTTCCGAAAGCGCTATGGGTAGGGTGTTGAGACTCTGGCGGTTTAATGCCCGTAGACTGATTAGCTGCCCATCAATGAACAGGCTCCATTCAGGGCTGGCCTCCCAAGATGTCCCCAGCGGCGCAATATCCCAGTGGTATCCCTCAGTGGAACTGCCAACCCAGTCATCCGCAAGCTCTAGAATATCACTCAGTCTGAGGACGCCGGCTCTGGTGAGGTCTTCCGCGGTCAGCACCTGTGCACAGGCTCCTATTATTCCTACTCCAGCCGCGATGAGCAGACAGAATAAAGTCCTGCGCCAGCAAAGCATCATTCCAGAATAGCTTTGAGGAGTCGGCCTGTTTCCATCTGATAACCAATTCCGGCAGAGACAAACCAGAGTTGCATTAAAGGTCGGGTTTGCACGCGAAGGTACTCAGCCTGGCCAAAGAGAAACCATTTACGATTAATTCTTAGTGAAGCTTGCAGACTTGCACTGCTGACGAAGTCGCTCTCGCTACTTTCGCCGGAAAACGTAGTTACCGCAGTATCAAACGACATGCGGTAATTGCCTATACCGATCATCGGTGTCAGTGCAAACCGGTATCCCAGGGGCAGCTTCACACCCCAATCCGAGCTAATCCAGAGTGCCCCGAACCCGGGTACATCGCTACGGGCGTCGAAACGGTGAACACCGAGGCTGATTCCCCAGTCGCCAAAATAAAATGGCGTAATTAAGGACGCTTTCATTCCCCGACCGGAATGCCAGTGATCATGCAGGATGTTTTGGTTCACGTTCTGCGTTGCCTGAACACGTATTTCCAGACTACTGAAAGGATCTTGTGCGACGCAGGGGGCCGCAACTGCAAGCAGAACCAGTATAGTCAAGGGGCGGCTCACTGGCTCCAAAGGTTTATGGCGGTGTCGAGCGTGAATGTCACCCCTACGCTTATCAGCCCGACGAATCGATTATTGCCACTACTGGTTACGTTGTAGCCACCGTCAGCTGCAATCCACCACCAATGCATCGGTTGGTATGTTACGCCCATTGATCCGCGGATAGTTTGCTCTACGTCACCATCCAGAAGATTACGCACGCGTTCCAATTTGCCCGGGAATGACTGGCGCATATCCCGTTCTCCCTGCAGCAGCAGATCCAGCTTTGGTCCAAATCGTAGTCCGCGGACCTCATGGTCCATGTAAAACTCAGCAGACAATGAAGTGTGTACGTAGTCACTGAACTGTGTTGCCAGCCCCCGATTGAGAAATATATATTGTCCTTCAATCTGTGGAGCATTATAGGCTCTTGATGTAACCGTTTCCAACGTTAACTTGAGGTCCGCTCTTGGCAGTGCATACGCTGCCGAACCGGTAAGTACAAATGTGATCGTCTCTGGGCCTGTATTGGCCTGCAGGCGAATATCGTCTACCATGAACTGCCCCTGAACAGTCAGACGTTTGAACTGCGCCCACAAAAGCCCTGCCAAAAAACCGTTGTTATCATCGTTTTTTGGCACATTGTCTACAACAAACGTGAACGGGTTCATTGGATTAAGGTACTTCAGGGATATTCCAGCGGTTGGTCCAGAATAAATGGCTGATTCCATAAAACTGATCACGAACTTTTTGGACGGACGGTAATCCCATCGATGTGCGGCATGAAATCTCCGTGTACTGCTGAAGGTAACTGAATCATCAGCAGCCCGCCCCGTGTAGTATCGCCCGTCCGTTGCACTGTCCAATTCACTCAGGACTGCGGTCACAGATGCACGGGGACTACCGATACGCAGAAGTATCTGGTCTCGACTGCGTGCATTATTGCTGACGATTGTGGAGGCATCACCTGGTGTGCTCCAGTGGATATCCCAACGTCCGGCATAAGCCGATACCCAGCGGCTGTGCCAGCCTACGTAGGTATGTTCACTTCGGGCCCATAAGCGTAGCGCGGCATCCAGACCATCAGGATCGTTTTCATAAAAGCGATTGTGCTGCAGGGATAACTCTGCCACAGCAGGTCCAGCTTCGAGGTAACCGGTGGCCCATGTGCCGTACCAGTAGAAATTTACAGACTCCCCCTGGGGCCTGACGAGATCTATTCTGTCACTGTTGATGATATCAGCTGCCGCCATGAAGACGTACCCCGCTGTTGTCTCGGTCTCAGGTTTTTCGACTGGTTGTAGCTTGCGGCGAAGCAGAGTTATCCAGTGTTGCTCTGAACTGTTCAAGGCTGTGGTGTCCAGTCGACTCAGTGCATCCCACACATCGCCTCGGCGATACGGCAGCGATGTGGGGTTCAACTCAAGTAGATGTCCTCGACGCTGAAGCCGTACGATATACTCGTAAGTGTAGTCATTCACAGGCAGTAGGCGATTCCCCTGCGCTTGGACCAGACTGGGTAGCAGTATAAACGGGCTGGCGAACAACACGCGTAGCAGCATGCGTTAGACAAATAGTGAAAAATGCAAGATAGGTTGTTGCGTACTATTAGTGCAAAGTACCGTCTATTTGTGGGAGAATCCCTCGTGTTTTCGGTCGTCAGGGTGAGGGAATGTGTGCTTTGAATGTTCCACCTGATCCGTGAAGGAGCATTACTCGCGGGAAGTTTGGATATCATTTACGATATTTGCTGACGTGTTCAACCTATTTCTCTATAGTGCTATGTCCATCAGAACTTCAACTAACTCGAACAACCAAACTACATAACTACTCTCTACTGGTATCAGCACGGTGCTGAAATATTCCAACTTACTTCCCCGCCCCAAAATGCAAACCCGAAACACTACAACAAGCTACCCAAACTTGGCGTGCCGCCTGATAAGGAGAAGTTGTCGAGGCCACTTCATCGGTCATGATGTTAGGTCGGGCAACGTGACTCGGATTAGTGGTGTATAAGACGGCCGAGAATTGTTTCAAAAATGTCCCGCACGGTTGAATTTATTGCCCTGATCGTCACCGATACCATTGCTGTTGCGGTGTCCTGCTTCGTGTTCCTGCGAATCAGGTTCCCTGATAGTTTCAACGTATTAGGCTTTGAAAACTCTGACGGGGAGATGATTTACCCTTTGTATGCCTGGATATTACTTTCACTTTTTTGGATAGTGATGCTCCTGCTCGCAGGCATGTACCGTGAACGGCATGCCTCTAGCCGTATCGACGAGAGCGTGTCGTTGATCAAAGTGGTTACCGTTGGTGCTCTGATTGTTTTTTTTACCGTATACATCGTCCCACAGGACCCGGGCGGGAGCCTGTCCATCTTCGTAATCTACTGGGCTTCGGTCCTGGGACTGATTGTCTCTGGTCGGATCCTTGTACGTTCTGTACAGAAAGCTTTGATCCTACGCGGCCACGGAACTCACCGTGCCTTGGTGGTAGGTTGGACTGATCAAGTAGAACGGCTATACCAGGATGTAGCCAAGTATCCAGCTGCAGGTCTTCAAATTGTTGGGGCAGTGCGATTAGATCAGAACGGACTTGCTTCCTCGAACGGGCACGATACACAACAACAGGAACCCGCGCATGCAATAGAGCAATTGCCTGATCTGATCGACGAATTGCTTGTGCGTGATGTATTGATTGCGCTGGGCTCCGAAGACCATAAAGAATTGGCTGAGGTGCTGCGTCTGTGCGACGGCAAGAATGTGACGCTCAAGATCGTGCCGGATTTTTACTCGGTGATCGGTGGGATGGCACGCACTGAACACATTTATGGCCTACCACTCATTGAGGTATTGCCAATACCTATGCCCGCTTGGGAACAGTACACGAAGCGATTGATCGATCTGATTGTAGCCCTGCTTATTCTGGTCATAGGATTACCGCTTTGGATTGGGATCATTATTGCTGTAGCAACCTCATCGGAAGGGGGGGCAATTTATAGGCAAAAACGTGTGGGACGTAAAGGACGCACATTCACCATGTACAAATTCAGAACCATGCGTCAAGATGCTGAGGCACAGACAGGTCCGGTCTGGGCTTCCAAAGATGACCCCCGCTATACCCCTGTCGGAGGCTGGTTGCGCAGGACGCGTCTCGACGAAATTCCACAGCTTTGGAATGTACTTCGCGGGGATATGAGCCTGGTGGGGCCTCGTCCAGAGCGACCATACTTTGTGGAAAAATTGATCGGCAAAGTGCCACTCTATAATCGTCGTCACCGCATTAAGCCTGGCATTACCGGATGGGCCCAGGTAATGTGGCACTACGACAGCTCCCTTGAAGATGTGCAACAGAAGGTTAAGTATGACCTTTATTACATTGAGAATATGAGTTTGCGGTTGGATTTGAAGATTTTGTTTCGGACTTTTCGGGCGGTAATATCCGGAGGCGGCCATTGAGTGCCCTTGATCAGTTTTCGAACGAGGAACACCACGGGCTTCTCCGTGCGCTTCTTGTACCTCGTGTTATCGAGGAGCATATGCTCCGGCTCATCCGCCACAACCGGATATCAAAGTGGTTCAGCGGCTATGGACAGGAAGCCATTGCGGTAGGCTGCACCTGGGCACTACGGCACACCGATGTAATTCTCCCATTGCACAGGAATTTGGGCGTATGGACTACGCGGGAGGTGCCGCTCAAGCCCCTGTTCTGCCAGTTAATGGGACGGCAGGGAGGTTACACAATGGGACGGGACAGGACCTTTCATTTTGGTCTCCCGGAAAAGCGTATCGTGGGGATGATCTCCCACCTAGGGGCTATGCTGCCGGTGGCCTGTGGTGTAGCACAGGCAGCCCAACTCAAAAACAACGGAAATGTAGCGGCTGTCTTTTGCGGAGACGGTGCCACGAGGGAGGGAGATTTTCATGAGGCATGCAGTCTGGCAGGGGTCTGGAAGTTACCGGTGTTGTTCATAGTTGAGAATAATGGCTACGGACTCTCTACACCGACAGATGAGGCACTACCCATCACAGATCTGGCAGATGCAGCCTCGGGATACGGATTCCCGGGGGAATCGGTTGATGGTAACAATGTGCTCAGTGTAGTTGAGGCCGTGCGTACCGCTGCAGAGCGGGCACGTGCGGGCAAAGGAGCTACACTTCTGGATATGAAGACGTTTCGGCGTAGAGGCCACGAAGAAGCATCAGGAACAAGTTATGTCCCGCAGGCGCTCATGGAGGCATGGGCGCAAAAGGATCCCGTAGATCAATATATCCAAATGCTGACCGAAGCGAAGGTGGTCTCCTCCAGAGAGGTAGAAGATATGCGGGAGGAAATATCAGGGATTGTCAGAGCTGCATCTGACTACGCACTAGCTCAACCCTTGGTGGAGAGTACCCCTACTCGGGAAAAGGCTGCTGTTTTCGTGCCAAACAGCGTACCCCCGCGACTATCTCGTGGTACTCAGCCCGAAATACGGTTCGTCGATGCGATTCGTGAGGCTATGTGGCAGGCCATGGAGAAAGACGAACATGTGCTGTTGATGGGACAGGATATAGCCGAGTACGGTGGGGTCTTCAAGGCCTCAGCAGGACTTTTGGAGCAGTTTGGTCGAGAACGTGTACGAAACACTCCCATCATAGAAAGTGGGGTGTTGGGAGCAGCGTTGGGACTGGCACTGGAAGGTTTTCGGCCAATCATCGAAATGCAGTACGCCGATTTTATCGCCTGTGGCTTCAATCAGATTGTAAACAACCTGGCGACAACAAATTATCGTTGGAATGCACCGGTGAATGTGACTATACGGGCGCCATTCGGTGGCCATATCGGGGCCGGGCCGTTCCATTCCCAGTGCAAGGAAGCCTGGTTTTGTCATGTTCCGGGATTGAAAGTTGTTGTTCCGGCAACACCGCGAGATGCAAAAGGACTGCTCCTCGCTTCAATAGCCGATCCGAACCCGGTCCTGTATTTTGAGCACAAGCGCCTGTATCGCAGTACACGCGGACCCGTACCAAACGATATTTTTGATGTCCCCTTGGGCAGGGCTGTTTGCGTGCATCCAGGTGAGGATGTAACGGTTGTTACCTATGGACTTTGTGTTCAGTGGGCTCTGGAGGAAGTCCAATTACAACGAGAGCAAACTGGTGCCTCAATTGAAGTCATCGACCTGCGAACGCTCGTACCATGGGACAAGGATTTGATTTTGGCCTCCCTAAGAAAAACCGGCCGACTTTTAGTGCTACACGAAGCTACCATGACCGGTGGCTTTGGGGCTGAAATTACTGCAAGGATCGTGGAAGAGGGGTTTGAGTACCTGGATGCGCCACCTGTGCGTGTGGCTGGTCTGGATACGCCCGTGCCCTTTTCGCTCAATTTGGAAACCGAGATATTTTCTGCCCGTGCACGACTCAAGGGAGCGCTTAACCACCTGCTTAGGTATTAGCTTTGCCATCCCAGTGTCGCTCGCAACGGCTTGTGTAGATCCCTATTTATCGGGAGAATAGAGTCGGCATTTTCTGGAAATATCAGTATAACCAGTTGAATTTAACCTACGCAACATGTTGGAGCTTGGAGATAAGGCACCAGATTTTGTAGGCCCATTAGGAGATGGCGGTCAGCTGCGTCTTAGTGATTTCTCAGGTCGCAAGATAGCCCTGTATTTTTATCCTATGAACAATACACCCGGATGTGTACTAGAGGCCTGCAGTATTCGGGACAACTGGGATCCTTTTGAAAAGGCGGGTATTGTCGTTATTGGGGTCTCCCCCAACAGCGTAAGGTCTCATTGGAATTTTGCCGCAAAGCATGATCTACCGTTCTTCCTGGTAGCAGATAGAGACAAAAAGGTCATTGACCTGTATGGTGTTTGGGGAGAAAAGAAAATGTTCGGCAGGAGCTTTCTGGGACTTAAGCGAACTACCTTCCTGATAGACGAATCTGGCAAGATCGTAAAAATCTTTAAGCGTCCGAAGAACAGGATTCACGGGAAGGAAATACTGGATGCGTTCGCGGAGTTGCAATAGTCGCATGGATGCGATAAACATCGAGACACCGTACGAACCCGTAATCGGACTTGAGGTCCACTGTCAGTTGCTGACAGAATCCAAGACGTTCAGTCCTGATTCGGCAGAATTTGGAGCTGCCCCGAACCAACATGTAGATCCTGTTAGTTTAGGACTCCCCGGTACATTACCCGTCCTGAACTCCAGGGTTGTTGAATTTGCAGTTCGATTAGGTCTGGCGACAAACTGCCAGATCACTGCGTGCAGCCTTTTGGCTCGCAAGCATTATTTCTATCCCGATCTGCCCAAGGGATACCAGATATCTCAGTTTGAATCCCCAATTTGCGTAGCGGGGTATCTTGATATCGGGGCAGAACGCCGAATCCGAATCACACGTATTCACATTGAGGAGGACGCAGGCAAATCGTTGCACGATCAGGATCCAACGAGTACACTCCTTGATTACAATCGTTGCGGCGTACCACTTCTGGAAATCGTTTCCGAGCCTGATCTGCGTTCCGGGGCTGAAGCCAACCTTTACACGCAGAAAGTACGTCAGTTGGTCCGGTACCTTGAGATCAGTGACGGCAATATGGAGGAGGGTTCCCTTCGCTGCGACGCAAATGTATCTGTTCGGCCGAGGGAGACACAAGCTCTTGGTACGAAGACAGAGATCAAGAATATGAACTCGTTCCGTCACGTGGAGCGGGCGATTGATCACGAAGTTCGTCGACAAATTGCTTTGTTGAAACGTGGAATTCCAGTCACGCACGAAACCCGACTCTGGGACGATGCCTCAGGCGAAACACGTTCTATGCGCTCAAAAGAGGAGGCGCACGACTATCGCTATTTCCCAGACCCAGACTTACCCCCTATTCTGGTTACTGAAGCCGCCAAAGCAGCCATCATGGCCGGGATGCCAAGACTGCCCGCTGTTCGCCATAGTCACTATGTCCAAGAGTTCCAGTTACCTGAGTATGATGCAAGTGTTTTGACAGAGGAGCGACCGGTTGCCGACTATTTCGAACAGGCGGTGGAAGAACTTGGTTGTTCGGAGTCAGATGCACCCCTTCCGGTTCAAGCGAAGATGCTGTCGAATTTCATCATGGGAGATGTTCTAAGAACCTGTAAGGAGGACGGTATAGAGGTGGCAAATTTTCCAGTTCAGCCTGGTCGCCTGGCGCAGCTTGCACAGCTGCGCATAGAATCAACTATCAGCTCAAGCGGTGCACAACTCCTGTTTGAAGCAATGTTGTCTGATGATCGCGCACCGGGGGTTATTGCTAAAGAGCGTAACTTGATGCAAGTTTCTGATCGCAGTGCGTTGGAACCGATCGTGGATCGCGTATTGGAGGAGCACCCGAAGCAGGTTGCAATGTACTTGGAGGGTAAGCGGTCCATTGTCGGGTTTTTTATAGGGCAGGTAATGCGTCGCTTCGACGGATCACCTGATCCAAAACTCGTGCGTACCTTATTGATAGAAGGGTTAAGCTTTCGAAATCATGAATGAGCCAGTTGGCGGTGTAAGACGGGTGCTGCTGTATTGTGTCATCGCTACGATGTCTGGGCTTTCGTGCGCACGGGCAGAGCAAAGCCCGCCACAAGTGCAGAGTTCATTTGAAGGCACAATAAGTGTTCGCCCAGAAGTAGACCCCTCAAAGGATTACCGAGGATTTGAGGTACTTGTGGCACAGAGTGAGGAAGGGCAGCCAGACACGCTGGGCTATGCTGTAACTGATAGTAGCGGCTATTTTTCAATGCAGGTGACGGCCCCTGTGCGAGGGATGTACGGCTTGGTGATCAGCCGACTTGGACAAATTCTGGCGTCTGGCCGAATTATCATTGCAGATGGTGACTCAGCTTCGTTGGTTGTTGCCTTCCCTTTAAATGGTCGGACTATGCGCATTCGATCCTTGGAAAATTCGGCTTGGCAAGCGTATCAGAATACACTTGCTCAACATGAGCGGGAACTGGTTGAGTTAGTGCAGTCAGGAGCCTACGAAGAAGAAGCTGTAAACGCTCGTTTTTCACAGACCACTATGATTCTGTGGGATTTGCAGCAAACATTCCCCAACTCAATGGCAGGCGAACTAGCTGCCGCAGAGGCCATCGTAATGGGATCAGGTTGGAATGATTCCCTTGCAATCTCTCGCATGAGAGAGCTTTCGAGTTCGAATGCACGGTTTACCGATGCGGTCCGGTCAGCCAGGCATGCTCAAGCTCGCCTTGCCGGTCAATCTGCCGCGTTAGCACTGTTGAATGAGATGACGGAACGAACGGAATCATCAGTTCAGAGGGCAGAAATTGCATCGGAACGTGTGCTTGCCCATATGGACAGTTCACAGTTCGATGCGGCACTTGCCGTTACTCAGGCCATGCAGGAGGATTTCGCGGACACGCATTGGTCCACATGGGCCGAACGGGCCACCTACGAAATCCAGAATCTCCTCCCCGGGATGGAAGCCCCCAACTTTTCCGTCCGTGATGCAAATGGAGACTCTCTGAGCCTGCAGGATTTGAGGGGCAAGCACGTAATACTCGAGTTCTATCGGCCCGAAGACGACCTTTACCAGCGTGAATTACCCGGTCGCAACAATATCTTCACTGTTCTTGGGGCCGATCAGGTGGAGATCGTTTCGATCTCCATGCAGCCGGATACGCTGGTCAATGAAGGGTTTTTCGAGGAGAGGATTGTACCAGGGCGTCATGTATACGGAGGTCGAGATGTTGCGCAGCAGTACAACGTACACGTTCTTCCGACGCGTTACGTGATAGATCCTGAGGGCAATCTGGTGAACAAGTACGTCGGAGGCACCATGGCAGCTCTTTACGAGTACATGGTGGGACTATCGGAGCAACAGTAATAATTGATATCGGAGATGCTTATAGCAGGAAACTGGAAAATGAATACAGACGTGAGCTCTTGTGTGGAGCTTGCGCGTGGCGTGGTTCGGGAAAGTAAAAACGCGGGAATGGTAAGGGTAACGGTTTGCCCGCCGAATGTGTTTTTGAGTAGTGTAGGTGCAGTACTTGATGGCACCCGGGTAAGCCTGGGAGCGCAGAACATGCATGCACTTGGCAGAGGAGCGTACACTGGGGAGGTTTCCGGGGAGATGCTTCGTTCTTTAGGGTGTCACCACGTAATTCTTGGTCACTCGGAGCGACGACAGTACTTCAGGGAAACAGATGCCGAGATCAACCGGAAGGCCAAGAAAGCACTCAAGTTGGGATTGGTGCCCATCGTTTGTGTAGGAGAGAACCTGGATCAGCGCAGGGCGGGAAAAGAATTTGAAGTTGTTGCCTTCCAAGTGAAGTATGCTCTTGAAGATTTGGCTTTATTGTCCTCGAATGCGTTGATTATCGCATATGAACCGGTGTGGGCTATTGGTACAGGTGAGACAGCCACCCCAGCTCAGGCGCAGCATATGCACGCGTTAATACGTACTCTGGTGCGCCAGCAGTTTGGATCCAAAATCGGAAATGATCTGCATATTCTTTATGGTGGGAGTATGAAGCCCGCAAATGCAAGAGATCTCCTGAGCGAGAGGGATGTAGACGGAGGCTTGATCGGAGGGGCAAGCCTCCAGTCTGATGTCTTCGGCCAGATTATCCAGGCTGCACGGGAAGTTGAAGAAGGTCGTCGGGCAGCAGGCGCCGACTGAATTTACAATGTGTAGGTTTAGTGTTTGTGACGCGAGTTTGGCTGATTGCGTAAGCCGTTGAGTTGTTCGTGACGGGATGGACACTCCACTACTTCGACACCCCGATTTACTCAGCCGTGACTTTCGTATTTGAGTTAAACGGCATTGATTATTAGAATTATATAGTGCTTGCCAGAAAATGATTTTGGTCGTGGGATTATACAATGAATTCGGGTATTTGGGGCAGATTTAGTCGTTTCTGGTGGGTTTGGTCAGGATTTAGCATGTATTTGGGGTTCTCATCGCGTAGGTGTCGTCAGCGTAGAAAGTTTAATGAATTTGCGAATCTGGCGGCAATTTTGAGGTAGGATGTCTGATTTGAGCGTTTAAGTGTGTACATTCGCCCCTTTGTTGCCATGCGTGTAGTAATGGAAGCCCAACGAGCGTTTGGGCAGGTACCGATTGAAGAAATCAAATTTGATCCCCGAAGCCGGGATGACATTCCGGTGGTATTGCGTGGTTTGCGTTCGATATACAAGAATGCAAAGACGCGAGAGAAGATTTTTGAGCTTTTGGAAGCGGGCGTGGCTTCGGGAGTCAGTCACAAATTGGGACGTCCGGGGATGGATCTATGGAGAATTTTCGTTCTGGGGGTGGTGAAGCAGGCCCTCAACTGCGACTATGATCGACTGACGCATATGGCGAACTACGACAAGCTCCTGCGCCAGATGCTTGGGCATGATGGTTGGCGCGAGGAAGGAGATCCAGAATACCATGTACAGACCATTCTGGACAATGTGAGTTTGTTATCGGAGGAGTTACTGGGAAAAATCAACGCGGTCGTGGTGGAGCATGGGCACGCAAAGCTTACAAAGAAGGCCCGGTAGGAGGGGTTACGGTGCAGAGTAGATTCAGCAGTGACGAAGACGCATGTTCATTGGCCTACGGATGTGAGTCTGCTAAGGGCTGCGGTGGGTTGTTTGTTTCGGGAGTCCGCACGTATGAGCCGTGCGCACGGCATGCCGTGCTGGCGCAAGGCGGCTGATTGGGAAAAGCGGCTCGATCATTTGTTTCAAGGAGTACGCAGGTCACGGGGTTGGCATCGTCGTGATCGGGTGCGCAAATATCTGCACCACTGCAGAAAGCTGGTGAAGAAGGCGTTGGCTTCGCAGCGGAGGTTGGGGGCAGATTGCAGTGATCAGTGGCAGCACTACCTGGGATGCAGCTTGAAACTGATCGATCAGGTGGATCGGCGGTTGCTCAGGGACGAAAAGATTCCGCATTCGGAGAAGATTTTCTCAGTTCACGAGCCGCATACGCGTTGGATCAGCAAAGGTAAGGCGGGGGTACAGGCGGAGTTGGGACTCCCGGTCTGCGTTTTGGAGGACCAGCATCAGTACATTCTTCACTACCAGGTGCTCTACGAGGGGGTAGATTCGTCGATGATCGTGGATTTTTTACGGGAGGCCAAGACGCTGTACCCGTCCCTGACTTCGTGCAGTATGGATACGGGGTATTCATCGGAACACAACCGGCGTGCATTGGAGCAAATTTTGGAACTGGTGATCATGCCGAAGCGGGGGCGTTTAAGTCATGCGGACAAGGCGCGCGCATCCGTCCCGGACTTTGTGGAGGGTCGTCGTCAGCATCCGGCCGTAGAATCCGCGATCAACAATTTGAACCAGCGCGGACTGGACTTGGTGCGTACGCATGGTAACGCAAGTTTGCAAATTCAGTCGCACACTGACTGAGCTTTTGCGCTAATTTAGGGGTTTTTGGCCTAAATTTGGCGATTTTAGGGCCAAAATCGGCCTTTTTTTGCCCAAATCGGCCCTTTTTTTGGA
>Ga0209544_1000905_pt1 | contig 35993 bp, 27 predicted proteins | sample MesohylPK_FD_187297 | JGI IMG/M metagenome (GOLD analysis project Ga0209544, IMG submission 187297) | Host-associated microbial community of the marine sponge Aplysina aerophoba from Gulf of Piran - sponge mesohyl, lysed by proteinase K... | ecosystem: Host-associated > Porifera > Sponge >... | reverse complement strand
CGGAAGGCTGCGGAAGCTGCCGGCGCCGCGGAAAACGGCGGACCGTTTCCCGCACCACCTTGGAAAACCGGCAGACCGGTTTCCCACAGCTACCGCAGCCGCGGCGGCTACTGACTCAAGGAGACCCTGAGAGCGAAGACTCGCGTACACTCGAACACGGCCGAGGTGGCTCACTTTCCAAACGTTGGGTGGCTCAGTTTCCGAGCGTTGCCGACACAAGCTGCTCTTTCCGAGCGCCACGGACGAAGCCTTCGCAGACGGTTACGCGCAGGCGGTCACGTTCGGCCTCCTGATGGCGCGGGCACGCGACATCCGGCTTGCCGATGGACTGGACCGAGTGGCCCGCGAGTTGCGTGGCACCAACACACTCATTGGTGGCGCACTCGGCATCCTCACTGACGACGCCGACAACGAGATGGCGCTCAAGACCTCGCTCGCTACCCTCACACGGGTGCTCGACGCGGTTCACTGGGTTGCTGTCAGCCAGGGGGAGCCGGAAGCCTGGCTGTACTTCTACGAAGAGTTCTTGAGTGTCTACGATAACGACCTGCGCAAGAAAACGGGCTCGTACTACACCCCTCCCGAGGTGGTCAGCGAAATGGTGCGACTCGTCGACGAAGCGCTACGTTCCGGGCGGCGATTCGCCCTTTCGGACGGGCTCGCCTCGGCGGATGTGACCGTCGCCGATCCAGCGGTCGGCACCGGCACCTTCCTACTCGGCGTCTTGCGACGAATCGCACAGACGACGGAGGCCGACCAAGGACCGGGGGCAGTGCCCGCGGTGGTCGAGGCGGCCTCATCCCGCCTGATCGGTTTCGAGATGCAGTTCGGTCCATTCGCCGTGGCGCAGTTGCGCCTCCTCGCTGAGCTGCGATCGCTCCTAGACGACCCCGAAGCGTCGCCCGCGACCCGACTTTTCGTGACCGACACACTGGGCAATCCGTACGCCGAGGAGGAGTACCTGCCAAATGTCCTCATTCCCATTGGCGAATCCCGCCAGCGTGCGAATGCCATCAAGCGGGAGGAGAAGATCACCGTCGTTATCGGCAATCCCCCGTACAAGGAGAGGGCGATGGGCCTCGGCGGCTGGATAGAGAGCGGGTCGGCAGGTGGTGGAACCGCCGCCCCGCTCCGTCGGTGGATGCCACCCGCGGAATGGAACGTCGGCGCTCACACCAAGCACTTGCGCAATCTCTACGTCTACTTCTGGCGCTGGGCGACATGGAAGGTCTTCGGTGATGGGGACCTGCTTCGGGTCGTGGACCATGAGCCGGAAGGGACTACGGATGGTGGCCGGGCACAGACAGAGGGCACGCGACCGGTGGATCGCCGTGGCATCGTCTGCTTCATCACCGTGGCGGGCTTTCTGAACGGACCCGGCTTTCAGAAGATGCGCGCGGGGCTCCGCCGGGACGCGGACGAGATCTGGGTCATCGACTGTTCCCCAGAGGGGCATCAGCCGGAAGTGCGGACGCGCATCTTTCAGGGAGTGCAGCAGCCGGTCTGTATCGTCATGGCGGTTCGCACCACCGATGCGGGCTCGTCCGAGCCGGCGCGGGTCCGCTACCGGGCTCTACCCTCCGGACACCGAACCGAGAAGTTCGAGGCACTTGGCCGAGTTACGCTCGACGACGACGGGTGGACCGAGTCCCCTTCAGATCTCCGCGCCTCGTTCTTCCCCAAGTCGGCCGGGATGTGGCGCGAGTTCGTGGCCCTCAAAGATCTGTTTGCCTACGACGGCTCCGGCGTCATGCCTGGGCGGACTTGGGTTATCGCGCCCGACCAGGACTCGCTGAAGAAGCGGTGGAAGGCACTGCAATCCGAAGCCGATGCGGGGAAACGGGATGCGCTATTCCACCCGCACCCGCAGGGAGACAAGCACGTCCAGAAGCCGCTACGCCGGGGGCTACATGGTCACGAGTTTCGCTCCGGCTCAGTCGCTTCGGACACCGGCGCCGTCATCCGGCCCGTCCGTTACGGTCACCGCTCCTTCGATCGACAGTGGATCATCCCTGATGGACGGCTCATCAATCGGCCGAATCCAACCCTCTGGGCGTCTCATTCCAGCCAGCAGGTGCATATGACGGCGTTACAAGCGCATGCGCTATCGGCAGGACCGGCCGTCACCTTTTCCGCATCGATACCGGATCTGCACCACTACAACGGTCGGGGCGGTCGCGTGTTTCCTCTCTGGGCCGACCGCGAGCACCGAACGCCGAACCTCAAGGCGAGCCTACTCCGCGAAGTGACCGAAGCCTTGGGGATTGCCGTCAACGCTCCTGACCTCATGGCCTACTTTGCGGCGATCGCGGCGCATCCCGCTTACACCGCACGGTTCCGATCTGATCTGGTGCAGCCGGGACTACGCTTCCCGATGACCGCTGACACTTCACTGTTCGCCGAAGCGGTCGAGATCGGACGCGAGATCATCTGGCTCCACTGCTTCGGGGAGCGGTTCGCCGACGCCGGTGCGGGACGGCCCGGAGGTCCGCCTCGGATGCGGGCGGGCGGGCGTCCCTTCATCCCCAGGGACGGTGCCATTCCGAGGCGTCCGGACCGCTTCCCCAACCGCATCGACTACTATCCCGCCGCCCGGCGCCTGAAGGTAGGCGACGGCTTCATCGACAACGTGCTACCGGAGATGTGGGCATACGAAGTCTCGGGACAGCAGGTGCTCGTCCAATGGTTCAGCTACCGTCGCCGTGACCGCTCTCGGCCTATCATCGGGAGTCGGCGCTCGCCTTCCGAGCTGGAGAGGATTCAGCCCGGCGGCTGGCTGGCGGAGTACACCACGGAGTTGATGAACGTACTACACGTCCTCGGTCGTCTGATTACACTCGAACCTCGGCAGTCTGATCTCTTGAGCCGAGTCTGCGATGGACGCATTCTGAGTGCCGACGACCTCCGCGCCAGCGGAGCCTTCGTTGCGTCCGTCACCATATGGCGGGGGCGCGCAAACGAGGGGCAAGGGAGTCTCCTCGACAACCCGGACGCATAGATGATGGAGCGGAGCGTCTGCGCCGGCAATCGCCAAGTCCTTCGGGCTGTTGGGCGGGCATGGCGGCAAGGAAGGCCTATGGATCCAGACACACCAGCGACATGCTACAGAGAGGGGCTCGGCTCCACGCGAAGATGCCTGCGTGCGTGTCCGAAGTCGTGCAATACCGCGACGGGTCACCTACGACGGCCGCGGCTTCGATGTCGGTTTTCGTGTGGCCCGGACGCTCACCCATGAGTCCTGACCTCGGCGAAACGCTACGTGAGCACCGACTGACGTGGAGGATGGCCCTTGACCCTTGTCGACGAGGATCGGGTGTTCTGGAAGGACGACTGGCGACATGTCGGTTGGACTAGGCCCATGTGGCCGTAGCGTAGTCGACTAGCTGCAATCTAGAGCGCGCATCATCGATGGAATCGAAGGCGGTCGTGGAGCGACTCAAGGAGTACGGCCAGACCCGTGGCGATTCGGACTGGAACGAGCTGGACGTGGAAACCCGAAGGCTCATTCGAGAGAGTCCTTTCGCGTTTTCTGATCGCTGTGGCCTTCGATCGGGGCATGCCGTGGAAGAAGGCATGGCGGATTCCGACGGAGATCGATCGGCAAGGCCTTCTGGACTCGGCGCTGTTGGCGTCCAAGACTGAGAGCGAGCTCGTAGCGTTGCTGGACGGTCTGGCAGTGCGCCCCAGGTACGCACAGAGCAAGGCGCCAGGACGTTGTCAGACGCCGCCAGACTGGTCTGGGAGCGGTTCGGCGGAGACGCCGGTGCCATCTGGAGGGACGCGTCTCCCGCCGAGGTGGAGAAGACGCTACAGGAGATCCACGGGCTCGGGGCTGGGATCGCCTCGATGGCCACGCGGATACTCCGGGACGACTTCGGCTGCTTCAGGGGGCAGGAGCGGCAGATCGACGTCAAGCCGGACGTCCACTTGGTGCGCGTGTTCCGGCGTCTTGGAATAACCGATGGCGACTCCGCGAAAGAGGCGATATGGGCGGCTCGACGCATGAACCCAGAGTTTCCGGGCGAACTCGATTGGCCGGCGTGGCGGATCGGCCAGCATTGGTGCCACCCTAAGGACCCGGCCTGCTCCCGCTGCCCGTTGACCGGGGACTGTGCGAAGCGAATGTGACCTCGCCCGACCTCCGGGAACCCGTCCGCGGCCACCGTCGCCGATGGTGAACTCGTCATTCCGCCGCTGCGGCCCTGGGTACTCGTAGCCGATTCCGGGCGGCTCGACGTAGCCGACTACGAATCGCGTGTCCCAGGAAGGGCCCCGAAGGAGCCCGGCAAACGGGACCACGTTGGGGGACAGATCCTGACCGCCGTTCCTCGCAAGTATCTGTACTCGCTGCGACTTCGCTCGATCTAGAGCGAGAAGGAGCGAGGTTCTGCGCGGCGATCCGCATCAGGTCGCCCAAGTCGCCGACAGCTGCGGCCACCGGCACCGGTACACCTACCCTGCGGCCCCCCCTTCGAACCTCTCGTCGCGTCCTGTTGCCGCGAGTCAGAAACCGTGAGCTGGAACAGGTCCTTGCTCACGCGGCAGGCAGGTCGAGCAGAGCCATACGCGGAGCGACTGTCTGGAGCGCGCGCCGGCGCGTCATGGAACGCCTGGGCCGGGGCTTCGACGGCGGAGTTGATGCAGGCGGGAAGGTGGCGGGATCCGAAGACCGCGACCGGCTACACCGAAGCGGAGCTACGGCTATCCCGCGGCCCGCGATCGCCCCCCGGCCGGCATCGGGCATTTCTCAGTAGTCGAGAAGCCTCCAGGCACCGAGCAGCACGGCGATCCAGGCGGCCGCTTCTGTAGGATCGCTGCATGAAGAAAGCAACGCCCGCCGCCTTGGTCGCCTTGGTCGTTCTACTCTTGCCGCCGGCGCAGCCGGTCGGCTCGCAGGATCGCACGATGGAGCAGCGTGTCCGGTACCTTGAGCTCCTGGTAGAGAACCTCCCTCTGCTCGCCGACCAGCTTGCGGTCGACTCCGACAACCTCGCTAGGCACGTTGGACTGACCCTTGAAATGGACACCTACCTCCACGTGCGCGGTGCGGCGGTGGCCGCCGCGGTCGAACTGGGGTGCAAAGCAGACGTAACCCTGTACCACGTCGTGGCCGCAGCGCATCCCGATCTTCGGGCTGCTGTCGTCGCCGCAGCCAACAACGTGGAAGCCAACTGCGAGCGGTTCCGCGAAACTCTCGCTGAAGTAAACGCCTCATCCGACGCCGCCCCCCCCTGACGGCCAACACGGCGACGGCCCGCCGCGGGACGCCTGGAGCCAGGGCGGACCGCCAGCAAGCGATCAAGCACGGCGGTTCTACGGGCGGAACTGAAACGCCTTACAGGTCTTGCCGCTCGCCGTTGACGTAGCGGATTCTCGCGACGGTGCCGTCGGCGTTGCGCCGAACCTCAGTGCCGTGAACCTCGCCGTTGACGTAGGGCGTTTCGGTCACGGTGCCGCTCGCGGTGCGCCGAACCTCGGTGCCGTGAATCTCGTCGTTGACGTAGGGTGTTTCGGTCACGGTGCCGCTCGCGAAGCGGTAAACCCCAACGGCCGGCTTGGCGACCGTTCGCGTAGATGCCTTCGGCGACCCCGCGGTCTGAGGTGAAGCGCCAGCGGCCGCTACGTAGGCCGTTCGCGTAGAAACCTTCGGCGACCGTGCCGTCGCCGGACGTTACGCTCGCGCGGCCGTGCTGGAGCGGATCCTGGAGCGGTTCGGAGTCATGCGAGAGAATCGGGGCCGAGGTGCCGCGCGTGATGGGTCGTGTAGCCGTCGATTCGTGCTCCGGACGCGCCGCCGGAGTCCTGCAAATCAGCTCGCTGGCGGAGGGAGACGACGAGTCGACGACAGGCGTTGAAACCGCCCCAAGAGGCACACGGCGACGGGTCGCCATTGGCGAGAGCGCGATCGAGCGCGGCGTCGGCGGCGGTCAGCGTGGCCCTCTCCTCCGGAGTCAGCGGCTCGCCGGCCGGCGAGCCCGCTGAGCCAGGCGGCGACCTTGCGTGAGAGCTCGCGCTGCGCCGCTACGGTCCGCGTGATGACGGCCACGTGGACCGCGGTTCCGAGTTCGCGGAGCCGGCTCCAGAGGGGCCGGTGCTCCGTGGCCCAGCGCTGGAGTTCCTTGTCGGTGTGCCGGCCGGGGTCGACGTAGACGAACGTCGCCGACTTCATGTCGGCGGCGATCGGCGCTTGAGGGCGAAGTAGCGCCGGGTGCGCTTGGGCGCGGCGCCCTAGAGGCGGCTGGGGAGCTCGCCGCGGCGGATGCCGCGGGCCGTGAAGTGGGCGACTTCATGGAAGCGGTTTCGCGCTCCAGTCGGCACCGCTCTCCCAATCTGGAGGCATCGCCCGAGACGGAGAGGAGAATGCGCGTGAAAGGACTAACGGCGCTAGCCGAAACGGTGGTCGCGGGCCAGGGCAGAGGCCTCGGGCCCAGACGCTCTGTCCGATTCTGCTGGCTGGATGCGCCGGAAGTTGGAGTGCGCGACGCAGGCAGCAGCGCTCTGTTCGCCGAATTTTCAGAAACAGACTGGCGCAGGTCGGCTGCTACTCGCACAAGACCAGCTACAGTCTAGTTGGCCTTCCGCGGTTTCTCATTCTGGACTTGGACTTCAGGTTCCGCGCGTCAACCACGAGATCGTGAGCGCAGAGAACAGTTGATTCAACAGTCGGACTTCGACGGCATTGTCGCGGCGTTACAGCGGGCTGCGCTGCAGGACGACCACTGGCCTTTGGTGGCCAAGCTGGTGGACGAGTGCTGTGGGGCGATGTCCAGCCACGTGGCCGCGTTCCATGAAGGCGATTGGGCCATCGAAGAAGAGTCGACGTTCGGCCGTGTGTACTACCGTGGCGAGACTTGGGAGGAGCCTGAACAGGCCTATCTCGAGTACTGGTCGGTTGACCCTAGGGTTCCGCGCCTGCTCGCGGCCCCCTGCAGCCGCTTGATGACGAATCGGGATTTGTACAGCGCCCAGGAATGGAGGACAGAGCCCGTCGTTAACGAGTTCCTACCGAGGTTTGGTTGCGGAGAACAGCTGCTCATGAGGCTCAACCCGGGCGCGGGCTTGAACGTCGCTTGGGTCCTTTCCCGCCACAGGGGCCATGGGGAATGGGAGACGGAGTCTCTTCGCTTGATCGAACTGATCTCCTCACACCTGACCCACGCCGTGGTCGTCCGCCAGGAACTTCTCGCCGCTCGCCTCTTGGGCGACACGCTTGAGCAGCTGCTCGAAGGCCGGTCGGCGGGTGTTGTCTATCTCGATCGCCGAGGCGCGATTATCGGGTCGAACGCTTCGGCGGCAGCACATTTCACTCGCAGGGCGGGCCTTTGTGATCGCTGCGGACAACTGCGCGCGCGCCACCCGGACGACGACGCAAGGCTCGGGGAACTCTTGAACGGCGCGCTCTGCTTGCGGTCCGGGGGAAGCCCGAGGGGCGGGTCCGTGTCGATCAGGCGCCTGCCCGGCGAACCACCGCTTGCTGTTCACGTCATGCCCGTGAATAGGGGCCGCGCGGCTTTCGGAGCCCATAGGGCTGCGGTTCTGGTATTGATCGTGGACCCTTGGCTGAAGCTGCGAATAGACCCGCACGAGACTGCGCAGCTACTGGGGTTGACACCGGCCGAAGCTCGCGTGGTCGCCTGCTTGGCGGAGGGAATGAGTATCCGCCAGATCGTCGATGCCTCGGGGCGTACCGAAAACACGGTCCGCTCACAGGTGAAGCAGGCGCTGGCTAAGACCCGGTGCTCGCGTCAAGCCGAGCTGGTGCGCCTGACATTGCTGGTGCAGAGGCCATCAGCGGCCCGCCGGTGAATCCTCGGACTCCCTGTTAGGCGGGACAATCCGGCCAGGCGGCCCCCGGTTGCCTGGACAGAGTGTCGAGCAGTCCGCTGGCCCCGTCACCCATTTGGGTGAAGACACTCGCCGGTGCACAGCCTAACGTCGGTGACGCAAACGTCAGCGGTGCCCTCGCCGATCACGCACGAACCGAGGAGCCCCCCATGCATCAAGCCTTGTACTTGCCGTTCACATTCGCACTGTTCGAGCCTGGCTTGGCGGCCGCGGAAGATCGTCGCGGCGAGTCCATCTGCGGTGAACCGCCCTCGGCGAACATCCTTGGCCACCTGGGGCCGCCGGAGCGAGTCGGATGGCAGGGAGTACTGGTCCGGCAGCGGTCCCGTACAGAGGCTTACAGAGGCTGATGACGAACTACCGCACGGAACCCGAAGCCGCCGCGCGACTGGCAAACGACCACCACATCAGCCCAGAACCGCCAGCGAACTTGGCAGGGCGAGGGACCGCCCTGGCTAGATGGCGAGATCATTCCCGACCTAAACGTATTCGTGTACCGACTCGGCACGACTCGGGAGAACTAGGACACGGACGCGCGGCGAGACATGCCGCGGCCCTTGAGCGACGAATGACTGAGAAACCTCCCTACCTGACGCCCCGTGCGGCAGCAGCCGCGCTGCTTGTGCTGCTGTCCCTGCCTGTCTTGGCCGACGACACCGCACCGCCCGAGACGCAGTCCGAGTGCCACGCAATACCCTCGCTGGAGCCGTTGCCCTTCGTGCGTCAGCATCAAGGAATCGATGCGCCCCAAAGCAGGACAGACCGCATCGACGTGCTGGTCATCGACGCGTATCCGGGTCTGAACGCTGCAAGGGTCGCGAGCGCGTTTCGGGTTGCCGCCAGCATCTTTGAAGAGGCTGGCACCGGCATCGACTTGCGTCTCCTCGGTATCGAGCGAGCCCCCGACGACGTTCGGGCCGCAGCGAAACAGTACCGAGATAGTTCGCCTTCGACCAGGCTGGAAGCGTGGGGAATAGCCTCACGGGTTATCAACACAGCCTCTCGCAGCCAAGCCCTCGACGCGATCCGGCGTGAGGCCGGAGCTGATCTTGTGACGATCTTCGTGCCGCCACCCGCAGAACCTGAACTCTACGGTGTCGGCTATATGCCGGGCTGCCCGACTTGTTTCCGTCGTTCTACTGGGTTCTCGCTATTTCTCCGGAAGCCGGCAAATGTCGACGTTCGCGGCATCGGCCGAGTAATCGCTCACGAGATCGGCCACAATCTCGGTCTAGTGCATCAAGAAGGAGATCGGGAGGGGACCGTACCCGCATGGCCCTATGGCCGCCCGTACATCGGACGATTCAGCGGTGGCCGCCAGTTTTCAACGGTCATGGCGAGCCCGCAGGTTGGCTCATCACTCTCTGTCTTCTCGCGAGACGGATTCCATGACGGAACAAGGGTCGGAGACATCGACCATGACGCGGCGCGCGCGATACGCGAAGCGGCCAAGTACGTCGCGGACTACGAGGACGAACAGCCGAACTACCAGCCGCCGGAGCCTCTGCCGCCTCCCGAACCGGAGCCAACACCCGAACCGGAGCCAACACCCGAACCGGAGCCAACACCCGAACCGGAGCCGCCCTGTACGCCCACGGACGACGTACTCCATTTCGACGGTGGCTACCGAGTTCGCATGTGCTGGAGTGCACCCGACGGACAGACCGGGCAGGCCAGAGCCGGCATCTGGGCTTCTGGGCAATCCGGCCTACTCTGGTTCTTCAGCCGGGACAACGCCGAAGTTCTGGTGAAAGTCCTGGACGGCTGCGGCCACAACGGCCAACGCTGGGTCTTTGTGGCCCCGGTAACGGATCTGGGATTCGAGCTTCGCGTCACCGCACCAGAAGGAGCAGTCTGGACGCACACGAACCCGGTAGGAGCGCTAGCGCCGACCAAGAGCGACCTGAGCGCCTTCCCGTGCTCATCCGGCCTCCCTTGAGCTAGTCGCCGCCGGGCGCTGGCAGCGCCGTATGGCCGGTTGATGACGAATCGGGACCTGTTCACCGGACAAGCACGGAAGACGTCACCGGTCCTCAACGAGTTCCTTCCAAAGTGCGGCACCGGGGAACAGCTTCTGGTGCGGCTCGACGGCGGTCCTGGATTGGATGTGGTCTGGGTGCTGTCGAGGCACCGGACCCATGGCGAGTGGGGAACGGAGTCGCGACGCCTGATTCAGCGGCTGTCGCCTCACCTAACCCATGCGGTGGCGGTGCGCCAGGAACTTCTCGCCGCCCGCCTCTTGGGCGACACGCTCGAGCAGCTGCTCGAAGGCCGGTCGGCGGGTGTTGTCTATCTCGATCGCCGAGGCGCGATCATCGGGTCGAATGCATGGGCGGACCGCACACTGCGCTCGCCGGGCGGGCTGTTTGATCGCTGTGGACAGTTGCGCGCGCGCCACCCGGACGACGACGCAAGGCTCGGGGTACTTCTAAACGGCGCGCTCTGCTTGCGTTCCGCGGGAAGCCCGAGGGGCGGTTCCGTGTCGATCAGGCGCCGGTCTCTCTGCGAACGACCGCTCGTGGTTCATGTCCTGCCCGTGAATCGGCGCCGCAGGGACTTCGGAGACGGCCGCGCCGCCGTTCTCGTGCTGATAGTGGATCCTTGGGCGAAGCTGGCGATGGACCCGCGGTCGACTGCGGAACTCTTGGGTCTGACGCCGGCTGAAGGGCTGATGGCTACAATGTTGGCCGAAGGCGCGAGCATCCGCCAGATCTGTCGACGCCTCGGGCGTACAGAAAACACGGTCCGCTCGCAGGTGAAGCAAGCGTTGGCGAAGACGGGCTGCTCGCGTCAGGCGGAGCTGGTCCGACTGGCGTTGCTGGCGCAGAGGCCGTTGACGGCCCGCAGCGAATCCTCGGACTCACGGTAGGTGGGACGGTCCGGCCAAGCGGCCGGGCCGCTGCTTGGAGAGGTTTCGAGTAGCCCGTTGGCGCCGTCACCCATTTGGGTGAAGACACTCGCCGGTGCGGCTATCTAACATTTGGCCAAACTTTGGATGCAGTCGGGCGGCGCGGCTCACCGAGACCATTGTCGATCGCCGAGGAGAGAGGAGAAGGTACATGAAGTCGCTATCCCCACTGGTCGGAATCGTCTACGCGTGGCCGCCCCGAAGTCTCGTGGTCCTGACGCTGCTCCCGCTCGTGCTGACCGGCTGCTCCGGTGCGGGACTGCAAAGCAGCGGCCTTGCCGGCCCGTCCTGGCAGCAGCGAGAGGCGGTGCACCTTCAGGAGGGCGAGGAGGAAGGCGACCTCGGCGACAGGCTGAGGAAGGCTGAGGAGGAATCCTCTGGAGAGAGGAGGGCCAAGAAATGGAGGTCCAGGTTGCTGGGTGTGCTTCTCGTAGGCGCTACGATGGCTATTCTGGTCGCTGTCGACGATGAGGACGATGGCGACTACGACTTGGCGTTTGATCTGCCCCAGACAACTGAATCGATTCCAGCCGAGGCACCGCTTCGCTATCGCCAAGCGGTCAAGCCGAAGCTCTAGTTTCGGTGAGGCCGTGAGAAGCGCCCCAGCACCGAAAGCGGGAAGAGTCAAGCCGATCTGCGCTCTTACCATCGCGTTCTGGTTGGCCGCTGCTGTTGGTGTCGCACAGAGCAATCCGAAGGCCGTCTTCATCGCCGCCGTCGAGAACGCCCTGGAGGCACGCAACGCGGCCGTCCGTGAGGCTGATGACGAGTACACACGTGTGGCCGGTGCACTTGAAACCGCAGGTGCCCGCCTTGGCGCCGACGCGCGTCGCAGGCTTGAACAGGGTGCTTTAGCTGACGCTCGCCGGGGCCTCGACGTTGCCGTTCAAGACGCGGACGCCGACTGGATGCGCCGGATCGAGGGGGCCGTGCGAGACTATGAGCCGGCTGGCGAGGTCTGGGCCGCAGTCAAGGCGGCGGTAGCGGCGCTGCGCACGGAGCTAGGCGTCTTCAGGGCCGTTCTCGAAGCGGCTGACTTCGCTATCAACGAAGCCGCGACCACCGTAAGCGCGGTCAGCCAGACCGTTGCTGGCTCTGCTCACAATCTAGCCGCCCTTGAAGCTACGGCCGCCTCCGCAGAAGCCGAGTTCAGAGCCGCAGACCGTGCGTATCAGGACATCTTGCGAAGAAGACCCCAAGAAGTCGAAGCGGAGGGGTTCGGCGTAGACCGGTTTGGTGCCTTCGCCCAAGGCTTGGCCGCCAGACTTGCAGGAGATGAAGCGGCCGCTGAGGCTGCCGAACGTGCGGGCGAGGATGCCTTTCGAGCCAGACTCGACGCGATTGCCGACGCGGATGCCGCCAACGAGGCCGCCGCAGCGCAGTACGATGCAGTGGTTGCCGCTGCGCGCGCCGAGCGCGATGCCACAGCCTCTGTCTATCGCGACGCTGCCGCTGCAGTTCGTCGCGCTTCCCAAGGTACGGCCTCGGCGACTGCCGAACGCGACAGGGCCGCTCGCGGCCAAGCGGCGTCCCTCTCTGCTCGCAGGGTCGCCTTCGTTGACGCCGCCAAGAGCGTGCGCGTCTACGAGGCGGCGGAGATGCAAGCGCTTCAGCGGACTTTGGCAGCGGCCGCCTTGTCGGCTATCACGGAGGTGGAAGAAGCCGCTTTGGCAGGAGTCTCCCGAGAAGCGGCTCGCAGGGCTATCTACGGCTCGCTCGATTCCTATGCCGAGTCAAGGAGGACTGCACTTGCTGCCCTTGAGAACGATCTGCAGGCCGACTACGAAAGCGCAATTGAGGTCGCCACTGCCGCAAAGGCGGCTCTGGATGCAGCTAGAGGGCACAGTGCGACCGTAGTCGCTAAGGCGAGCACGGCGATTGACAGGATTCACTCCCGCACGTACCTACCGAAGGTCAGTGCCGCAGACGGCGAATTCGAGGATTCCCTCGTCGCTTCGATGACACTGCCGGAGCCTGTGTTGACCTGGCAGAAGTACCCGTCCGAGGTACGTTCAGCAGCCGCCGCCGACCACACCGAAGCCATGGTCGTCGCAATCGCTTCCCGGAATGAGGCCGTGGCCACCGCCTTTCCCGCCCTCGGCGTCCACCGCTTGGCCGACAGTCTCGACAGCCCAACAGTCTCGGACTTCTTCGACTACACGAGAGGCGCGACTCCCTCGCAGCTCGCGCATGCCGTGAAACGCTACAGGAGCGCCCGTTCCGCCGCCGATGCCGAGTTCAAAGCTGCGCTCCTGGCCGCTCTGAAGACCGACACGACCGCGCTAAATGCGCGCGTCCGCGACAGCCGCGCCGCTGCCGAGGCTGCTCTTCATGCCCGCGACACCGTTCTCGGCGCCGGAGAGCACTTGGTTGCCTTCGATGAGGAGGCTGCGGACTTGGTGCGGGCCCTAGAAGCAGGTGTTCGAAGGGAACTCCTTGCCGCTGTCGAGACCGGCCGCGAAAAAGAAACGGAGGGTGCCCGATGACCGACGCAAAGACCGGAAAAGCCTCTCGTTTCTCCCGGTACGTTGTCCGGCTCGGTCGGAATCTGCTGGTTGCTCTGCTTGTCGTGGTCGCCGGCTTTCTGCTGGCGGAGCGCTGCGGTTCGCCCGCACCGATTGCAGCTGTCGACTGCGCTCCACTTGAGGGCGCGTCCCCCGTCCGCGTTACGTGCATCAACGACAGCCAGCACTTTCGTCCCCACGCAGTGAAGTGGGACTATGGCGATGGGCGGGAAGTACTGAAGAGCGAGACGAGGTTGGTGGTCTGGTACGACGAACCAGGTCCAAGGACCGTCGAGTTGACGGTCTCGGGAACGTCGAACGCGACTGATGCGAAGGTGATCCAGGTCCTGCCGCCGGCGGGTGAGTTGCGTTCGCCGCTGATCTTGACCATTGTGGCTCTGACGAAGGACGAGACAATCGTCGAGAGACGCGCCGAGAGGATTGGCCAACGCAAGTCCGATCACCCGAGCTGGGGGTCGGAGCACCAAGCACACTACAGCCTCGTGTTTGAGCCTTCGGTGGGTGCCCGTATCACAGGCCACTCGTGGAGCGTGGAGAGCGACAACGAAGCGAGCGGCATCTCGTTCGAGATCAAAGATGACGGAAGGTTGGGCGAGTTCGCCTTCCAACTCAAGAGCGGCCCGCGCTACGACCGATGGGACGGTTGGTTGTATGGAGAACTGGTCATCGAAGAGACGAGGACCGTCCCCGGAAGGCGTCTCACTTTGGCGACGGGGCTTCGCGTCGCGCACATCGGGCTGGTTCCGCTCGGCCGGGCGATCGGTGTCGAGGCCCTCGGGGCGTGGGAAGTCCACACGTTGGCGGACGACATCGTTCTTAAGGCTGGCGTAGAAGACTCGATCCTGCTGGGCGCGGTGTCGCTGTCCCTAGAGTCGAGGGCCGGAGAGGTGTTTCTTAGGGTGGAACGAGGCAGCACTTCGGACCGGTAGTTTCGATGGGCCGTGCCACGGCTCCTGGCAACGCCCCGGTCCACGTCTGAGAACCCAAGCCCCAGAGCGGGTGGCCTCTTCCGGCACCGGGGCGCGGCCGGAGCGGTGTTCTTCGGAGGGAGCCCATGGAACAAACCTGGTCCGCCCCGCGTTGTTCGCCTCTTGGCTAGACGGGCCGGAGGACTATGGTCCCCGCAGCCTAGTCGAAGGTCTTGTGACTCTCGATTGCTGCCTGGCCTCAACAGACGCGCAGGAGGTATCACCCTGCTACTAGGCGAGAAAACCACCGGTCTACCCCAGATGCGAGGCGTGGCAAGCAGGACCATTATGGGGGACAGGCGCCAACTTGGCTTCCCCACAAGTACCTGTATTCTCTGCTACTTCGCCGGATTCCGGGCGGCAAGCAGTGAGCGCACCCCCTTTCATTCTCCGATCGAGCGCGAACGGCACCTGGGACCCCTCCCCCGGAGCCCCGCCAGGCGGGTGTGGCCGCCGCCTAGCGCGGCAGGAGACCCGGAAGCCGGCGCTTCGCGCCGGATGCCGGCCAGAAGGCCGGCGCACCCAGTTTCTGCCGCGCAGCGACCTAGCCGAAGTCGTCGAAGGCGATGTTCTCAGGCTCGACTCCCAGGTCGTCGAGCATTTTCATGCAGGCCTGGAGCATCAGGGGCGGTCCGCAGAGGTAGTACTCGACGTCTTCCGGACAGGGGTGGTCCTTCAGGTAGTTGTCGTACAGGACCTGGTGGATGAAGCCGGTGTAGCCGTCCCAGTTGTCCTCTTCGAGGGGATCGGAGAGCGCCAGGTGCCAGGTGAAGTTCGGGTTCTCTTCCGCGATCTTGTCGAAGTGGTCGATGTAGAAGGCCTCGCGGTAGGAGCGGGCGCCGTACCAGAAGGACACCTTCCGGTCCGTGTGGATGCGCTGGAACTGATCGAAGATGTGGGAGCGCATCGGCGCCATGCCGGCGCCGCCGCCGATGAAGATCATCTCGGCGTCCGTGTCCTTGGCGAAGAACTCGCCGAAGGGGCCGGCGATCGTTACGTCGTCGCCGGGCTTCAGGTCGAAGATGTATGAGGACATCTGGCCGGGCGGAAGATCCATCTCGCGTGGCGGCGGCGTCGCCACGCGGACGTTCAGCATGATGATGCCCTTCTCCTCCGGGTAGTTCGCCATCGAGTAGGCGCGGACCACCGTCTCGTCGACCTTGGAAACCAGGCTCCAGAGCTTGAAGCGGTCCCAGTCCTCGTGGTACTCGTCCTCCACTTGGAAGTCGCTGTAGTTCACGACGTGGGGCGGGCACTCGATCTGGATGTAGCCGCCGGCGCGGAAGGGCACCTCCTCGTCGGCCGGAAGCTCCAGGATGAGTTCCTTGATGAAGGTGGCGACGTTCTCGTTCGAGCGCACCTTGCACTGCCACTTCTTGACCCCGAAGACCTCGGCCGGGATGCCGATCTTCATGTCCTCCTTGATCTTTACCTGGCAGCTCAGGCGGCAGCCCTCACGGGCCTCGCGGCGGCTGATGTGGGTCTTCTCGGTCGGCAGCATCGCGCCGCCGCCGTCGAGCACGTCGACGGTGCAGACGCCGCAGGTGCCCTGGCCACCGCAGGCGGAGGGGATGAAGATCTGGTGCTCGGCCAGGGTGCCGAGCAGGGTGCCGCCGGTCGTAGCGGTCAGCGTCTTCTCGTTGTTGATCAGGATCGAGACCTCGCCGCCGGCGACGAGCCGGGTCTTGGCCTGCATCAGGATCGTGACCAGGGCGAGGATGACGATGGTGAACATCGCCACCCCGAGGGCGACGGTGATCACAGTTGGATGCCTCCGAAGGCCATGAAACCGAACGCCATCAGGCCGGTGATGACGAAGGTCATGCCCAGGCCGCGCAGCCCGTGGGGCACGTTGCTGTAGCGCAGGCGCTCGCGGATCGACGCGAGGGCGACGATCGCCAGGAACCAGCCGATGCCGGAGCCCAGACCGAAGACCACGCTTTCGCCGAAGTCGTAGTCACGTTCGACCATGAACAGGGAGCCGCCCAGGATCGCGCAGTTCACCGCGATCAGGGGCAGAAAGATCCCCAGGTTGGCGTGAAGCGCCGGGAAGAAGCGGTCGGTCGTCATCTCGACGAGCTGAACCATCGCGGCGATCGTGCCGATGAAGCACAGCAGGTTCAGGAAGGTGAGATCGACGTCGGCGAACTCAGGGCTGATCCAGGTAAGCGCTCCCTCGCTGAGGAGGTGGGTCTGAATCAGGTTGTTGGCCGGCACGGTGACGGTGAGCACGAAGATGACCGCCAGGCCGAGGCCGACCGCCGTCTCCACCTTCTTCGACACGGCGAGGAACGAGCACATGCCCAGAAAGAAGGTCAGGGCCATGTTCTCGACGAAGATGGCCTTGACCGCGAGGTTGAGGTATTCCTCGAACATCGTCCCTGATCCCCCTCTAGCCGTCCATCTCGACTTGTGCGGGCTTCCAGACCCGGATGGCCCAGATCAATCCCCCGATGATGAAGAAAGCCGCCGGCGACAGCAGCATCAGGCCGTTCGGGAGGTACCAGCCGCCTTCCGAAACCGTGGGCAGGATCGAGTAGCCGTACAGCTTCCCGGAGCCGAACAGTTCGCGCAGCACGGCGGTGGCCATCAGGATCGCGCTGTAGCCGAGACCGTTGCCGATGCCGTCGAGCATCGCCAGCGATGGCGGGTTCTGCATCGCGAACGCCTCGGCCCGCCCCATGATGATGCAGTTCGTGATGATCAGCCCCACGAACACGGAGAGCTGCTTGCTGATCTCGTATACGTAGGCCTTCAGGATCTGGTCGGTGACGATGACCAGCGAGGCGATCACCGTCAACTGGACGATGATCCGGATGCTGTTCGGGATCTGGTGGCGCAGCAGGCTGATCGTGAGGTTGGAGAGGGTGAGCACGCAGATGACGGCCACGCACATGACGAGCGAGGTCTCCATCTTCGTGGTCACCGCGAGCGCCGAGCAGATGCCGAGCACCTGGAGCGCGATCGGGTTGTTGTTCCAGAGCGGATCGAGCGCCGCTTCGCTCTTCTTGACTGCCATCAGTTCGCCTCCCCCCGGATTCGGGCGAGATACGCCTCGAAACCTCTCTCGCCGAGCCAGAAGTCGAGCATGTTCGTCACTCCGTTACTCGTGATCGTCGCGCCGCTCAGACCGTCGACGCGGAAGGGGTCCTCTGCCGCGCCGCCGGCCTGGCCCTTGATCACCGCCAGTTGGAACTCGCCGTCCTCGTCGAACGCGCGGCGCCCTGGCCACCGCGCCTTCCAGCGCGGGTTGTCCACCTCGCCGCCCAGGCCCGGCGTTTCCTTGTGCGTGTAGTAGGTGATGCCGCGCACGGTCGTCGTGTCCGCGTCGAGCGCCAGGAAGCCGTAGAGGGTGCCCCAGAGCCCCAGGCCCTCGATCGGCAGCACGACCATCTCGAGCTCGCCGTCGTCGCCGCGCATCTCGTAGAGCAGCGCCTGATCGGGAAGGCGCTTGACGCTTGCCCTGTTCTTCGGCAACTCGACGCTGGTCGAGGGATTGCGAGCCCGCCGCTGCTGGTCGAACGTTGCCGTGTCGGCGTCGGCCTGCGCCTCGCCCGTCGCGAGGTCGATGATCACCGGCTTGATCGGTTCGAAGCGCTCGGCCACCTCTTCCGGCGTGACTCGCTCGCCCGGTTGGAGAAGACCCACAGCCTCGAGCACCCGCTTTTGCTTGTCGAGTGCCGCGTTCTCATCCTGGAGCGGCTCCAGGCTGACCGCGAACGAGGACACGAGAATGCCGCAGACGATGCAGATCGCCGTCGCGAACAGGAGGATGTAGCCGGTGGCCTGTCGGTTTGCCATGAGGGTTTGGCGGCTCTACTGAGCGTAGCGCGCCTTCCGGCGCTTGATGTTCGCCTTCAACACGTAGTGGTCGATCAGGGGCGCGAACAGGTTCATGAACAGGATGCCTAGCATCACGCCTTCCGGGAAGGCGGGATTCACGGTGCGGATGAGAATCGCCAGCACGCCGACCAGGAAACCGTAGATGTACCGGCCGCGGTTCGTCTGCGCCGCGCTGACCGGATCGGTGGCCATGAAGACGATGCCGAAGGCCCAGCCGCCGAGCACGACATGCCAGCCGAAGGGCACGGAGAGCATCGGATTCGTCGTCGACGCGATCAGGTTGAGCAGCATGGAGATGGCGAAGGAACCGGCGGTGGCGGCGACCATGATGCGCCAGGAGCCGATGCCCGTGGCGATCAGGATCGCGGCGCCGATCAGGCAGGCCAGGGTCGAGGTCTCGCCCATGGACCCCGGAATGTCGCCCAGGAAGGCCTGCATCCAGGTCACGGAGCCCTCGATGGCGTCCAGGCCGTTGAGCCGGGCGGTCGAACCGGATTCCGCCTCGTGCACCGCGATGTCGCCGAGCGCGGTGGCGCCGCTGTATCCGTCGGGCGGGGCCGAAGTGCCTGCCGCGATCCACACCGCGTCGCCGGAGATCTGGGCGGGATAGGCGAAGAAGAGGAACACGCGGGCGGTGAGCGCGGGGTTCAGGACGTTGAAGCCCGTGCCGCCGAAGATCTCCTTGCCGACGACGACGCCGAACGTGATGCCGATCGCGACCTGCCACAGCGGGATGGTCGGCGGCAGCACCAGCGGAAAGAGCATGCCGGTAACCAGGAAGCCCTCGTTCACGTCGTGGCGGCGGACGACCGCGAACAGGCCCTCCCAAAGGCCGCCGACGGCGAAGGTCACGATCAGGACCGGCAGGTAGTAGAGCGCGCCGTGGACCGAGTTCGAGAGCAGGCTGGTGGCGTCGAAGGGCAGCCCGAGCATCTCCATCGCGTCGGTTTGCCAGTTCGGCAGCGCGCCGGCGCCGCCGGCGATCGCCACGTGGATCTGCCGGCCGGTGTTCCACATCGCCATCAAGACGCAGGGCACGAGCGCGACGACGACCGTCATCATCAACCGCTTCAGGTCCAGTGCGTCCCGCACATGCGCGGCGCCGGCGGTCGTCTTTCCCGGCGTGTACAGGAAGGTGTCCGGCGCTTCGTACAGGGGATAGAAGCGCTCGAGCTTCCCGCCCCGCTCGAAGTGGCGGGCCTGACGGTCGAGGATCTTGCGCAGGAACTTCATCGTCGGCGGGCGGCGTCTAGCCTTCCTTCTCGATCAGTTCGAGCGCGTCGCGCAGGTAAGGGCCGTACTCCGTCTTGCCGGGGCAAACGAAGGTGCAGAGAGCCAGATCCTCCTCGAGCAGTTCGAGGCACCCGAGTTCCTCGGCGCGCTCGATGTCGCCGGCAACCAGCGACTTGAGCAGGAAGGTCGGCTGCAGATCCCAGGGAAAGACGCTCTCGTAGAGGCCGACCGGAACGATCGCCCGCGGCGATCCGTAGGTGGTCGTCGTCATCGCGAAGGACTTGCGCGGCAGCAGGGAGGAAGCGAAGGCGCGGGCTCGCGAGAACGCGCCGAAGCCCGGCTGCAGCCAGCCCAGGAAGCGGCGGTCGTGGTCGTCCTCGAGCACGCTGACCGTGTCATGGAAGCGGCCCAGGTAGCCGTGCAGGTCGGCCGGTGCGCCCTCGCCGATCGCGGTTCGCCCGCTGAGCGGCGAGCCGGTGACGACTCGCACGGCATCGTCGGGGACGGCTTCCGCGCCGTCGCCGATCTCGCCCCGCGTCACGTCGGCGAGCGAGGCGCCAAGCCGCGTGCGGAGCAGCCGGGGCCTGCGGACCGGGGGCCCGGCAAGGGCGACGATCCGCGAAACGTCCGGCTCGCCGGTCGCGAACAGGCGACCGATCGCCAATGTGTCCTGGAGCCCGATCTGCCAGATGAGCTTGCTGCGATCGACCGGGTCCAGGGTGTGGATGTGCAGTCCCGGCGCGCCGGCGGGGTGGGGGCCGACGAACTCCTCGATCTGTATCCGGCCGCTGGCCTCGAGGCCGGCCAGGGTTCCGGGAGCACGGCAGACGTAGACCGGCCCTTCGGTCAGCCGGGCGAGAGCCGCGAGGCCCCGTTCCAGGTCGCCGGTCCGACCTGCCACGATCCGGTCGGCTTCGGGCGCGAAGGGCTCGCTGTTCATCCCGGTCACGAAGATCGACTTCGGCGTCGATCCCGGCGCCGCGGTGCGGCCGAACGGGCGGGCCCGGAGGGCGGCCCAGTCGCCGGACTCGACGAGCAGCGCCTCGACTTCCTCGCGGGAGAGGGCGCCGGGGTGGCGTCCGGTGTAGCTCGCGAAGCCGACCTGGGCGCCGCCGCTCGCGCGGTCGGAGGCGTCCACACGAACGACGACCGAGATCAGGGCCCGCTTGGTGCCCCGGTTCACCGCCGTGACGGTGCCCGCCGCAGGCGACGTGAATCGGACGCCGGGCTGCTTGCGGTCCTCGAACAGGAGCTGCCCGCGCCGCACTGCGTCCCCCGGCGAAACGTGCATCGCCGGCTTCATGCCGGGATAGTCGGCCGCGACGACCGCGACGGCGCCGGGAGCGGCCGCGTCGTCCAGCGTCTGCTCGGGAGCGCCCGAAATGGGCACGCGCAATCCCCGTCTGAAACGGTGTGTGCCCATCGATCGAGACGTGCTCTATTCCGGCGATCGAGCTCTATTCCGGCGAGCGAGGGCGAATCGGAACGCGTCGCTCAACCCAGTGAGGGACTATTCCACAACGGTGGGGGATCGGCAACAAGAGGCTGAGGCAGGTCGTGGGCGCACGGGGCACGACCTTGCAGGTCCGCCTTGATAGCTTCGCTCCATGAATGCTCCGGCAGGCTCGACGGCAGCAGCGAACCTCCTGACGGATCACGATCAGACCGGCGGTCTCCTGGGCGGATGGCGCCGCGCGTACTACGGCTGCGAGACCGTGCCGATGACGGTGGCGGACTACGACGACGAGGAGAACGAAGGGCGCCGCGTCGAGTGCTGGGATTCGGTCACGGAGACGGCGCAGGTCCTGTGCGAGGGCGCGACCCTGCAGCACGAGGTAGCGGCGACCCGGTTGGTGCAACTGGTCCGGTCGATCGCTCACGCCCGAGGCTCGGCGATCGTTTCGGCCGGTTCCACGGACATTGTCTGGCGGAACGACGAGGGGCAGAGGTTCTGCCTGGAAGCGGACGCCACGATCTACCTGCACCCCGGGCGGGATCTGCCGGCCGACCGGTACATCGAAGTCGCCGGCGATCCGCTGCCGGAGGTCGTCCTCGAGGTCGATCACACCACGAACGTGCGCCATCGCCGCCGACGCGGCCGGCGGAGCAAACTGAACGACTACGCCGCGCTCGGTATCCCGGAGTTGTGGGTCGAAGTGCCCGATTCGTCCCGGACCCGCGGGCGGCGCAGCCCCGGCCTGAGCATTCTGCTGCTGGAAGGCGGCGAGTACCAAACGTCGCCGGTGAGCCGGGCATTCCCGGGCTGGACAGCCGCGGAAATCCACCGCGCCCTGAACGAGTGGGAAGAATCCGCCGAGACCGTCTCCGTCCTGCGCCGAGTAGGGCGGGCGATGGGCGCCGCCGAAGGCACGGGGCCGGAAGACGATCCGTTCCTTCGGCAGGAGCGCAGGGAAGCCGCCGCGGACCTCGTCCGCGCGGCGGTCGCGGAGGCGTTCGTTTCCCGCGGTATCCCGATTTCGGACGCGCTGAGGCAATGGCTAGCCGGCTTCGACGATTCGTCCGATTCGGCTGGCGTGATTCGACTCGCGTTCACCTGCCGCGATGGGGACGAGTTCCTGCGGCGAGTCGAGAGCGGTGCGGAGGCTGCGCCATGAACGAGAGCGAGCGGCTGGCTGGCTGGATCAAGTGCTTCGAGTACTGCCTCATGGAGTACCCCGGTGGGTGACTTGGCGCCGCGCAGAGCGGCCGCCGATGCGCGCGCCTATGGCGGGTGTCGCCGAATCCCGATGTCGCGGGACGAGTACGAGAGCTTCGACGGCCGGGTGGAGTGCTGGGAAGCGAGCAGCGGTACGGCCAACGTGCTGCGCGAGCCCGTCGGTTTCCAGCACGAGTACATCTCGCGGCGGCTCGTGGTTCTGGTGCACGAGATCGGCCGGGCGCGGGGTTCCGCCATCGCTTCGGCCGGAACGGTGGACCTCGTGCAGCGCGGTACGGACGGGCGCAGGGAGCTGGTCCTGCGAGCGGACGAGGCGATCTACCTTGACTTGCACCGGGACCGCCCCGCCGGCTTGTACGTCGAGATCGACGCCGACCCGCTTCCGGATGTCGTTTTCGAGGTGGATTTCTCGACCGACGTGCGGCGCGGTCGTCGGGGCCGGGCCGGCAAGCTGGACGACTACGCCGCCTGGGGCATGCCGGAGGTCTGGGTGGAAGTGCCGGATTCGGCGAGGACGGCAGGAAGCCGTCGGCCCGGTCTGACCATCTTCCTGCATCGCGGGTCGGGCTACGTGGAAGCGCCGAGCAGCCGGGCCTTTCCCGGCTGGACGGCGGCAGAGATCCACAGGGCGCTCAACGAGATCGAGGATTCGCCGGAAACCCTGGCCACCCTGCGGCGCGTCGGCCGCTCGATGGCGGCCGCGGAGGTCGGCCGACCGGCCGGCGGTTCTACCTCCGAAGGGTAGCGCTGCGTCCCGAGTCGGAGGGGGTTCGCTGGTCGTGGGCGCAGGGGAGACCGCCTTGCAGGTCCTCCCCCCGGTTCAACACGAAATGGCGCCGGCGCGGCCTGGGCATTCTGCCGCTGGTCTGACGCCGCGTCACGGCTTCCTCATAACGGAAGGTGCTCTCCGCAGTGGCCGATGATGATCCGTTTCGACCCGCCGTCCCAGGCAAAGTGGACACGTATCGTCTTCCGCTTATCCGCCTTGGCGCCGATCTTCAGATGCTGGAACATCTCGATATCTCGGCCGTCGTGGTGGAAGATCCGGTGGCGCCTCAGTTTAGGGGTGCCCTTGACGCGACTCGACTCCTTGGCCGCGTAGCAGTCTCCGAACAGATGGTGCGCTTCCGCGTCGCCGCCGTTCATCAACCGGTCGCGGTATTCGTTGACGAGCGTTAGCAGCAGTCTGAGCAGCTTGCGACCGTCTCGGAACAGCGCCATCTTCTCCGCGCTGATCCGCGCCGTTTCAAGAACGAGGCACTGACCGCGGAAAGCCTGCGCGATGGCCTCGATGCACTCAAGCGGCGTGGGCTCCTTCTGTCTGGCCGCGAGCCGGAGGGAGAAGCCGGGATCGCCCGCTCCGCAGCCGTCCTGAGAGTGAGGCTGCCGCTTGAGCGAGGACAGTTCACGTTCCGCCCGTCCCAACTGGCCGTGAAGGGAGTCGCGCTCCCGCCGGATGGCCTCCAGGTCGCGCCCCTTTGCAGCCAGCGCCTTCCGCAGGTCCTCGTTCTCGCTGAGCATGCTGGCTTCGGACGATTCGCCTTCGGGCGCTGACGACGCTGGCGGAGTCGACGCGGTCTCGGCCTCACCGGTTCCTGCGGCGGAAGCCGCTCTCGCCGTTTCGCTGGAAGGAGCGAGGTCATCGAGCAGTGCGTCCTCAGCCTCCCGGCGCTGTTGCTGGAGTCCGCTCGCCTTCTTGCGACCCGCCAGGCGCCGGTCTTCCCATTCCCGTCGAGGCTTCCCGCGGACCGGCTCGTCCTGTCGCAGCGTCTCGAGTTCCCGTTCCGCCTTTTGCTGTTGGCGGGTCAGCTTCCGTAGCGCCGCGAGACCGGACCGAAAGGCACCTCGGAGCCGTTGCAGTTCGACTCGGGCGCTTTCCGGCGGACCCGCGGCCACGCCGCCCCAGCGCCCGCGCAGATCGGCGAGCTGGTCGTCGTCCACCGTTGCGCAGACCGGGTCCTTCGCGATTTCGTCCAGGAAACCGCCGGCCGTTGCCTGCAGTTCCTTGAGCGCGGCCCGGGAGTCGAGCCGCTCGAGCGCGCTAGTCGCCTTTCTGACGGCGCGCAAGACATCGTCGTCCGCCCCGCTCGCCGCCGCCTTCGATGCCAATGCCGAGAGCCTCTGGCAGGCCGTCCGCCAACTCGTGCCGGCGTCCATGTCGTCGCTCGGATCGGTTCTTGCCGCTTCCAGCAAGTCGGAGAACTCTTCCGCCAGCTCCGGAACGTTGGCGCAGGCTTTCTCGATGATTCCGCGGTTGTCCAGCAGAGTGGCGCTACAGAAGATCAGGAGCGCCGAGTCGAAGCGCTCGTTCTTCCCGAGCGACGCCCACTGGTTTAGCCGCTTGTCGCACGCCTTGGCAACTGCTTGGCCGACTTCATTGGCGGATCCATCGATTCGGCTGGCCTCACCTTGACCTTGGTTGGCCGGCTGAGGGTCGTCCGCGGTCGAGACGGCGATGAACTCGCAGCGCCGGAGCACCTGCATCTCAAGACTGGGCGGCAGTCTGTCGGCGTCCTTCGGACGGTGGCCTTTTGCGAAGGATGATGCAAACGCCGTGTGGTGTCGCCAGAGTTCCCGGCGAAGTTCCGGGTCCCCGTAGAACGCGAGCATCCGCTTCCGGTCGCGATCCGCCTTCCTGCCGCTGCCGACATCGCCGATCCGGTCAACCACGTACTTACTCTCGAGTACGTCCCGCCGACTCGGTTTCGTCCTTGTGCTGAGGCAGAGCTGCGTCTGGAGGCCGCGTAGCCCTTTCAGGGAGCGCGGAAGTCCTCGACCGAGCGGTCTTGGGTCGTCCGTTTTCGACATCTCTCAGGGTCCCGTCCGTCGGGGGGACGCCTGAGGACTTTACACGGGTCGGAGCCTCTCCTCCGAAGAGCAGTGGCACGTCCGGCGCTGGCGGGAATCGCCGGGCCTACGGCGCGTAGTACGGGTTCGTACCGGCGGCGTGGTCCGTCGTGTCGAGCACGCGACGCACGGTCGGCACCGCTTCGAGAATGGCCTGCTCGACGCCCTGCTTCAGGGTTTGGTCGGCCATGCCGCAGCCCTGGCAGCCGCCGCCCATCGTGATGAACGCTGTCTCGTCCTTGACCTCGAGCAGGGTGACGAAGCCGCCATGGGCGGCGATTTGCGGATTGATCTGGTCGTCGAGGACGCGCTGGACGTCGGCGGCGACTCCCTCGCCCCAGACCGAGTTCGGGTTCTCGAACTTGAAGCCGCTCTCGGAGAGCCGGGTGATGAAGTCGATCGTGGCGCCCTCGAGGTCCGGGGCGCTCTCCGGATCGATGAAGACCTTGAACGCGTCGGTGTCCACCACCTCGTCGCCGGGCCGGGTGTCGTCTGTTCCCACCAGGTCCATCTGGTAGCGGAAGCCGCCGCCGCCGCGGCCGGTGATCGCGATGCGAAGAGCGAGGTCTTCGCGATCCTCGTCCTTCATCGCCTCGGCCACCTTCTTCTGCGCCAGCTCGGTGATCGTTAGCATGCGCCGCATTCTAGCGCGAAGGAGGACCACCGCCATGAGCTTCGAACACATCCTGCTGGACCACCAGGGCCCGATCACCCGGCTGACCCTGAACGTGCCGTCCCGGTTGAACGCGATGACGTCCGCGATGGGCGCGGAAATCCGGGACGCCGTGCCCCTGATCAACGAACGGGACGAGACCCGGGTGGTCATCGTCCGCGGCGCCGGCCGGGCGTTCAGCGCCGGCGGCAGCCTGGAGAGCATCCAGGAGGAGGTCAGCGAAGATCCGGATTCGGGCCCCGGCCTTGGCGGCGGCGCGAACTTCTACCGTCTCTACCTCTCCGTCCGCGGCCTCGACGCACCGTCGATCGCGGCGATCAACGGCCATGCGATCGGCGCCGGCCTGTGCTTCGCGCTCGGGTGCGACATGCGGGTGATCAGGACGGGCGCGCGGGTGGGGATGACCTTCGTGCGTCTCGGTATCCACCCCGGCATGGCGGCGACCTGGACGCTCCCGCGCCTGATCGGACCCGCGCGCGCCGCCGAGCTCCTGTACAGCGGCCGGCTGATCGACGCGGCGACGGCGGTCGACTGGGGCATCGCCAGTCGCCAGGCGGACGACGACTTCGACCAGGTCGTCGAAGACCTGGCGATGGAGATCGCGGCCTCGGGCCCGGTGGCGGTGAAGGCGACCAAGCGGACCGTGCGCGGCGCCTTCGAGCGGTCGATCGACGAGGCTCTCGAACTGGAGAGCGCGGAGCAGGAGGTCACCTTCCGCACGGCCGATGCGCGCGAGGGGGTGCAGGCATTGACCGAGCGCCGGCCGCCCCGTTTCGTGGGCCGGTAAGCTACGCCGATGCCCACGGCGGCAGCGTTGATCATCGGGAACGAAATCCTCACCGGCAAGGTCGAGGAGGCGAACCTGACCCTGCTGGCGCGCGAGCTGTTCGGCCTGGGAATCGAGCTGCGCCGAGTGGTCGTCTGCCCCGACGACATCGCCGGCATCGCGGGCGACATCGAGCGGCTCAGGGACAGCTTCGACTACGTGATCACTTCGGGCGGCGTCGGTCCGACCCACGACGACGTCACCCTGAAGGCGGTGGCTGCCGCCTTTGACCGGCCTCTGGTTCGCTCGCCGGAACTGGTGACCAAGATCCGCGAGATGGTGGGGGAGCGCTGCACGGAGGGTCACCTGCGAATGGCCGACGTACCGGAAGGCGCCGACCTGGTCAGCACGCCGGAGGTGCCCTGGCCTTCCGTCGTGATGGACAACGTCTACGTCTTGCCGGGGGTGCCGCGGATCTTCCGCATGAAGCTGCCCCTGTTGCGGGACCGGTTGGCGGCCGGCCGGCGGTTCTACAGCCGGGCGGTGTACACGATGTGCCGGGAAACGGACATCGCCGAGATGCTCGATCTGGTCGTTGCGGCCCACGCCGAGGTGGAGATCGGGAGCTATCCGGTGATGGACGGCGACTATCGGGTCAAACTGACGGTGGACAGCCGTAGCCGCGGCGCCGCGGACCTGGCGCTCGCGGCGCTGGTCGAGGCGCTCCCCGCCGGCGCGGTGGTGCGAGTGGAAGGCGGGGCGGCCGCCGCGGGCGGGCGCTGACGCGACGGACTGCTGGGAGGAACGATGATCGAGTGGAGTTGCCCTTCGGGGCCAAGGGTGAAACGCGGTGTCCTGGTTGGAATCGTCTCGCTGTCTGTCTTCGTCGCCGGCGTCACCGCCGCCGTCGCGCAGGAGGAAGCCGCCGGCGAAACGACGGAGGTTGGCGGCGACTGGACCTGGGAGCTGACCGAGGTCCTGCCCCAGGATCCGGCCGTGCTGACCGGAGAACTGGACAACGGTCTTCGGTACTACGTGCGCGGCAATGGCCGGCCGGAGAACCGGGCCTTCCTGCGTCTCATCGTGCGTGCGGGCTCCGTGCTCGAGGACGAAGACCAGCGCGGTCTGGCGCACTTCGTCGAGCACATGGCGTTCAACGGCACGAGGAACTTCGAGAAGTCGGAGCTGCTCGACTACCTGCAGGGCATCGGCATGCGCTTCGGACCGGACGTCAACGCGTACACGAGCTTTGACGAGACCGTCTACATGCTGGAAGTGCCGACCGACGATCCGGAGATTCTCGATACGGCGCTCCTCGTGCTCGAGGACTGGGCGTCGGGCGTCAGCCTTGAGGACGAGGAGATCGAGAAGGAACGCGGGGTCGTAATCGAGGAGTGGCGCGGAGGCCGTGGCGCGGGCGCCCGGCTGCGCGATGCCGAGATCCCGTACCGCTTCCACGGCTCGCGCTACGCCGAGCGATTGCCGATCGGCGACCCGGAGATGTTGCGGGAGGCGCCGCCGGAGCGGCTGCGGGACTTCTACCGCGACTGGTACCGGCCCGATCTGATGGCGGTGGTCGCCGTCGGCGACTTCGAAGCGGAGGAGGTGGAGTCGGAGATCCGCAGCCGATTCGGCAAGCTCGAGGGGCCGGAAACGCCGCGAGAGCGGTTCGAGGCGGAGATACCTCCACACGAGGAAACGCTCGTTTCGGTCTTCAGCGATCCGGAACTGCCGCGCTCCTCGGTTTCGGTCGCCTACAAGGGGCCGCCCGATCCGTACTCCACCGTCGCGGACTACCGCGCCCGGCTGGTGAGCGGTCTCTACAACGGGATGCTGAACAACCGGCTGGCCGAGCGCGCCGAGGAGGCCGACCCGCCGTTCATCGGCGCCTCCAGCGGCAGGGGAACGCTGGCCCGCACCCGCAGCCTTTACGTACTCTCGGCCGGCGCCCGCGAAGGCGGCGCGGTGCGGGCGCTGGAAGCCCTGCTGACCGAGTCGGAGCGTGCTCGCAGGCACGGCTTCGAGGAGAGCGAGCTGGAACGGGCCAAGGTCAACACGCTGCGGTCGATGGACCGGGCTTACGACGAGCGGGACAAGACCCATTCAGCGGCCTATGCCGCCGAGTATTCGCGAAACTTCCTGAGCGGCGAGCCGTTTCCGGGCATCGCCTACGAACGCGAGCTGGCGCGCCGGTACCTGCCCGAGCTTGAGTTGGCCGAAGTCAACGCGGTTGCCGACTCCTGGATCCACGACAACGACCGTGTGGTTCTCGCCAGCGGCCCGGAGAAGGACGGGCTGGAACAGCCAGGCGAGGAGGAGCTGCTGGCCGCCCTCGGCCGGGTCGGTCAGGTCGAGGTCACGGCCTACGAAGACGATGTCGGCGAGGGCGCCCTGGTGCCCGTCCGACCGTCGCCGGGCCGGATCGTCGAACGGTCGACGATCGAGGAACTCGGGGTCGCCGAGTGGCGACTCTCGAACGGCGTCCGGGTCGTGCTGCGCCCGAGCGACTTCAAGAACGACGAGATCCTGGTCGCCTCCTTCAGCCCGGGGGGCGCCTCACTCGTCTCGGACGAGGACTGGCTGGAGGCGAACATGGCGACCTCGGTGGTTCAGCTCTCCGGGCTGGGGAACTTCAGCCTCACCCAGTTGAACAAGGCGTTGGCCGGGAAGGTGGCGCGGGTCGGTTCGGTGATCGGCCCCCTCTTCGAAGGCTTCAGCGGCCGGGGTTCGCCCAAGGACCTGGAAACCCTGTTCGAGTTGATCTACCTGAGCGGGACGTCGCCCCGCCGCGACGCGGAGGCGTACGAGTCGTTTCTGACCCGCCAGGGTGCGCTGCTGCGCAACCAGAGCGCGATGCCGAGGTACGCCTTCCTGAAGACGTTCGTTGAGATCCTGAGCCAGGATCATCCGCGGCGCCGGATGGTCACGGAGGAGATGCTGGCTGACCTGGACGAGGACCGGATCTTCGCCGTCTACGAAGACCGGTTCCGGGACTTCTCCGATTTCACGTTCTTCTTCGCCGGCAGCTTCGAACTCGGCGTGATGGAACCGCTTGTCGAGACCTGGCTCGGCGGCCTCCCGTCCACCGGCCGCGAGGAAGCCTGGAGAGATGTCGGAGTGCGGACTCCCAGGGGCCGCATCGAACGGACGGTTTACAAGGGCCTGGAGGAGCAGAGTCAGGTCGCCCTCGTGTACAGCGGACCCTTCGAGCAGACCCAGTTGAACCGCTACCGACTGAACGCCATGGGCTCGCTGCTGCGGGATCGCCTGCGGGAGCGTCTGCGGGAGGAACTCGGTGGGACCTACGGCGCGAACGTGTCCGCGGGCGCGGAGAGGATCCCGGTTTCGGAGTTCTCCGTGCAGGTCCTCTTCGGCTGCGGTCCCGACCGGGTCGAGGAGATGCTCGAGGCGGTCGGCGAGGAGATCGCTCGCATCCGTACCGAGCCGGCAACGGACGAGGAGGTGGCCCAGATCCGGGAGCAGCAGCGTCGCGGCCGCGAGACGTCGAAGGAAACGAACGGTTTCTGGCTGGGTGCTTTGCAGACCGTGTACCAGTTCGGTGAGGATCCCCTCTCCATCCTGGAGTACGAAGAACTCTTCGACCAGCTCGATGCGGACATGATTCGTGGCGCCGCCCGCGACTACCTCGGCGGCGAGAACCTGATCCAGGTTCTGCTGATGCCGGAGGCTTCGGAGGCCGCTGGCGATGAGGCCGACGGAGAGGGAGAAACGGACGAGCCCGCCGCGGCGAGGGAGGCGGCATGAAGCACAACGGCAGGGAATCCGCGGCCGGGTCCCGGTGCACCCCGATAGTCCTCGGAGCGGCCCTCTCGGCTCTCGCCGCGACGGCTGCCTTCGGGACCTCGGAGTGGCCGAACTGGCGAGGCCCCGACCGCAACGGCTACAGCGCCCACACCGGTCTGCCAACAGAGTGGTCCCACGACGGCGAAACGGAGCGGAACGTCGTCTGGAAACTGCCGCTTCCGGATCGCTCGGGCTCGACCCCGATCGTCGTCGGCAAGCGCCTCTTCCTGAACGTGGCCGAAGGGGACGACCTCTTCCTGTGGCTGGTCGACGCCGACTCCGGCGAAGTCGTGTGGCGGCGGAAAGTGGCGGGCGGCAACCGGTTCCAGCGCAAGCACAACATGTCGTCGCCGTCGCCGGTCACGGACGGCGAGCGGGTCTGGGTGCTGACCGGCACCGGCGTCCTGCAGGCCTACGATTTCGAGGGCAACCAGCTCTGGGCGCGCGAACTCGAGCAGGACTACGGCGCCTTCGGGCTGAACCACGGCTACGGCTCCTCCGCGCTGCTGTGGCGGAACGTGCTTTTCGTGCCGGTACTGCACGGCATGAAGACGGACGATCCGTCCTACCTGCTGGCGATCGACGCCGACTCGGGGGAGACGATCTGGCGGCAGGAGCGGCCCACCGACGCGCGGACGGAGTCGCCGGACGCCTACATCACGCCGGCGCTGGTGGAGAGCGGCGATGGTCACGTTCTCGTATTGAACGGAGGGGACGTCGCTACGGGCCACGACCCCGGCAGCGGCCGCGAGCTTTGGCGGGTGGAGGGCTTCAACCCGAGGGACAGCCCGATGTACCGGGTCGTCGCGTCGCCGGTCGCTTCGGGCGACCTGGTCTTCGTGCCCACTCGCGTCAGTCCGATGAAGGCGTTGCGGCTTGGGGGCGGCGGCGACCCCGAGATCCTGTGGGAGACTGACCGCGGACCGGACGTCCCGACGCCGGCGACCGACGGGGAGACCCTCTACCTGCTGCGAGACAACGGTTTGCTGTCGCGGCTCGACGCGGCCACCGGGGAGCCGGTCTGGGAGAACCAGCGGTTGGCCCCGGGCACCTACAGCGCCTCCCTGCTGGTTGCCGACGGCAAGGTCTACGCGACGAACGAGGACGGCGTGACGACGGTCGTCCGTGACGGGCCCGAGTTCGAGATCCTCGCCACGAACGAGGTCCAGGGCTTCACGCTGTCGTCGCTGGGGGTGGCTCCCGGCAGGCTCTATCTGCGCACCGCGAGCTTCCTCTACTGCATCGCCGAGCCGGGCGGCTGAGGGCGGTTGGCTGCCTGCTAGGATCGCGCGCTCCCGGTTTTGCCGGTTCTGGCGTTTTCGCGGTTCGAGAGGAATCCCCGCATGAAGATACGTTCCCTCGCTTCACTCCCCCTGCTCGTCTTCTTCCTCGCCTGCGGCGGTGGCGGCGACGCAGGCGACGCGGCTTCCGGCGGTCCGCAGTTCCTGAGCATGGGAACCGCGCCGGTCGGCGGCGCCTTCCCGGTCGTCGGCGGCGCGATCGCGGAGGTCCTGAACGAGAACCGGGGCGAGAACGAGTGGCGCGTGCAGCCGCGCGGCACCAAGGGATCGCAGGAGAACATCCGGCGGCTGGTGCGAGGCGAACTGCAGCTCGCGCTCTCCAACTCGGCGATCAGCTACTTCGCGGTTCTCGGCGAGTCCGGTTGGGAGCAGAGCTACGACATCCGCGCCGTGGCCACCCTGGCGCCGAACATCGCGACCTTCGTGACGAAGACGGATTCGGGCGTGATGAGGATGGGCGATCTGGCGGGCCGGCGAGCGATGGTCGGCGTCGCCGGCGCGGGCTTCGAGATGTTCGTCGAGCCGCTGCTGGCCGCCCACGGCGTGACCTACGACGACTTCACCCAGGTGTACGGCACCCAGAGCGGCGCGGTCGACATGCTGGGTGACGGTTCGATCGACGCCGCGTTCCTGGGTGGTGCGGTGCCCACCGGCGCGGTAACCCAGGCGTCCAGCACCTACGACATCCGCTTCGTGCCGTTCGACGAGGAGAGGCGGCAGCAACTGGCCGCCGATTATCCCTTCTTCCAGCTCGCGACCATTCCGGCCGACGCCTATTCGGACCTGAGCGAGGACTATCCGGGGCTCAACGTCGGCTCGATGCACCTGATCACCTCGGCCGACGCGGACGAGGAGCTGGTCTACCGGATCACGAAGACGCTTTGGGATAACCGCCAGTCGGTGGCCGACAAGCATCCCGCCGGGCGCGCGATCAACGAGGCGAACGTGGCGCGCTACACCGGCACCCCCTTCCATCCGGGCGCGGAACGCTTCTACCGCGAGATCGGCGTCTGGCCCGAAGCCGCCGGTTGAGCGCGCCAGACCAGCCGCCCACGCCAGTCGCCGTGCCTTCCGGGAACGCGGGCGTCTCGCCCGCATCCGCCGGCGCCGAGGAATCCAGATCAGGTCCGGCGAGCCTCGAGCGGTTTCGCCGCTTCCTGATCGCGGCGCTCGGCGTCGGTCTGTGCTTCTTCGTCCTGTTCGAGGTCAACTACGGCGTCCTGCTGCCGCAGTCGTCGCTGGCGGTGTTCGTCGGCGGCGGCTTGCTGCTCTGTTTTCTCGCCTTTCCCGTTCACGCGAGGCTGGCTTCGAACCGTTGGCTGCGCGGTCTGGACCTGGTGCTGGGCCTCGCGGCGGCGGCGGCTTGCACGTACGTCGTCGTTCAGACGGAGCCCGCCTTCGAGCATCTCTGGTCGGGAGGCCGATCGCTCGGTAACCGGGCCGGAATCGAAACCGGCGCCGACATCGTGCTCGGGCTGATCGGCCTGGTGCTCGTCCTCGAGGCGGCCCGGCGCAGCATCGGCTGGATCGTGCCGGCGCTGGCGCTGGTCTTCGTTGCGCACACGCTGTATTGCTACTACAGCCTCCGCAACGGGTGGCCGATCCTGCCGGACTGGCTCTTCCCGCATGCCGGCCAGAACCCCCGCGACGTGGTCGGCACCACCTTCCTGCAGAGCCTGGGCGTGTTCGGCCCGGCGGCCTCGGTCATGTTCCGCTACGTTTTCCTGTTCGTTGTGTTCGGGGCCTTCCTCGAGATGTCCGGCGCGACGCAGTTCATCATGCGGTTCGCCGAACGGGTGTTCGGCACCAAGCCCGGCGGGCCGGCAAAGGTCGCGGTGCTGAGCAGCGGCCTCCTGGGCTCGCTGTCCGGCAGCGCGGTCGCGAACGCGGTGACGACCGGCGCCTTCACCATCCCGATGATGCGCAGCAACGGCTTCAAGCGGCACGTCGCGGCGGCGGTCGAGGCGGCGGCTGCGTCCGGCGGCGCCCTGGTGCCGCCGGTCATGGGCGCCGGCGCCTACATGATGCTCGAGATCGTCGAGCCCCAGGTGACCTTCCTGCAGATCGTGCAGGCGGCCCTGCTGCCGGCGGTGCTCTTCTACCTGTCGATCTTTCTGATCGTCCACTTCTATGCGAGACGGGTCGGGACGCCGGAACGGAAAGGCGAGCCGCTGCCGGTGCGGCGCTTCGACGCGATCGTCTTCATTTCCGCTCTCGGGGCTCTGATCCTGTTGTTGCTGCTGCGGTTCTCGCCGTTCCGGGCGGTTACCGGGTCGCTGATCGTGATCCTGCTCCTCGCGGTTCTGCGCAAGGAGTTCGAACTGCCGAAGAGGCTGCGCTACCTGACATTGGGCTGCTTCGGCGCGGTTGCGATCGTCCATCAGCTCGTGTGGGCGGACACGCCGGCCGACCCGTCGTTCCGGCAGGTCTTCGAGTCCTGGCTCTCCTCGGGGATCGTGGCGATGCTCGGGCTGATGGTCTTCGGGCTGATTCACCACGCGTGGTGCCCGCACATCCTCGGCGCGCTGACCAAGGCGGCCCGCAACGGGATTCCGCTGGTCGCCGCGAGCGCCTGCGTCGGCACGATCATCGGAATCGTGCAGCAGACCGGCATCGCGGTCGACTTCAGCGCCGCGATCAAGTCGGTCGTGGCGACCAACCTGTTCCTGGCCCTGCTCGGGATCATGGTCACGTCGCTGGTTCTCGGGATGGGCGTGCCGTCCGTCGTCTGCTACCTGCTCATGGCGACGCTGATGGGGTCGCTGCTGTCGGAGCTCGGCGTGATTCCGCTCGCCGCGCACCTGTTCATCTTCTACTTCGGGATGATGTCCATGGTCACGCCGCCGGTCGCGCTCGCCGCCTACGCGGCGTCCAGCCTGGCGCAGGCTCCGGTCATGCGCACGGCGCTGGCGGCGTTCCGCTTCGCCCTGGTCGGCTTCACGCTGCCGTACATGTTCGTCTACCGGCCGGCGCTGCTGTTGATGGACGAGGACGGCGGGAGCCTCTTTGCGGCCGGGGCCGCCGGCCTGCCGCCGCTGTTGCTCGCCCTGGGCGCGGCGGTGGTCGGGATCCTGGCTCTGGCCGCCGGGGTCAGCGGCTACCTGCGCGCCGAGTTGAGCAGGCCCCTGCGGGTCCTGATGCTGGTTTCGGCGGCCCTGCTGCTCGTCCCCGACCTGGGCGGGCCGGCGATGGGGATCGCGGTGAACGGCGTGGGAGCGGTCCTGTTCGTGGCGCTCGCGGTCCTGAATCGGCCGGCCGCTACGGTCGCTCCAGCGTGAAGCGGTTCGCCTTCAGCTCGTAGCGGGGCAGGGAACCGGTCGGGGCCATGCGTACCGGTATCCGGAGACTGAGGCGCCTCTGGAAGAGATCCTGCAGCCGGAGACGGAGAACGCCGGGCTCGCGGCCGGGCGCCGGCTCGACCTCCAGTTCGACTTCGACCATCTGCCGGCGTTCGCGTACCGTCGCGCGGTACTCGGCGACTCCGCCGACTTCCCGGATCATCGCGTCGATCGAGCTCGGGTAGACGTTCACGCCGCGGACGATGAACATGTCGTCGGCGCGGGCGCGAACGCCGCCATCGAGGTAGACGGTCGGCCGGCCGCAGGGACAGCCGGCGGCGCAAAGCCGTCCGACATCGCCGGTGCGATAGCGGACGACCGGGCTGCCGATCCGTCCCAGGTTGGTCAGCACGAGTTCGCCGAGGGGCGGGTCGGACTCGCTGGCGCCCGGGTCGAGCGGCGGGAGCAGCTCTCCGGTCGTCCGGTCGAGCCACTCGACGATGAACTCCTCCTCGAAGACATGAAGGTGTTCACCGACGCCGCAGGGGTAGCCCCAGGCGCCGACCTCCGTCGCGCCGGCGTGGTCGAAGACACGAGCTCCGAACCCCTCCGCGAGCTGACGTTTGACCGCCGGCACACCGGCGCCCGGCTCGCCGCCATGGATCGTCCGCTCGATCGAGCTGACGGCGAGATCGACGCCGAGCTGGCGTGCGACCTCGAGGAGGCGCAGGCCATAGGTCGGCGTCGCCACCAGGACCGTGGCGCCTTCCTCGCGGATCACGTTGAGGCGCTGCTCGGTGCTCAGGTGACCGCCGGGCATGACCAGGCAGCCGAGCTGCTGCGCCGCCTCGAAGGCGGTCCAGAAGCCCACGAAGGGGCCGAAGCCGAAGGCGACGAAGACCCGGTCGTCGGGACCGACGCCGGCTCCCCTGTAGGTCTCGAGCCAGCAGTCGAGGAACCACTGCCAGCTTGCCGGGGTGTCGAACCAGCGCAGCGGCTTGCCGGTCGTGCCCGACGTGCGGTGGACGCGGACGTAGCGGTCGAACGGGAAGGTCAGGTTGCTGCCCCGGGGCGGGTTCGCGTCCTGGTCGCCGGCGAGCTCGGCCTTGGTCGTGAAGGGAAGATCGGTCAGGTCGTCCAGGGTCGGCGGGGAGTCGAAGCCGGCGGCTTGCCACTTCGCCCGGTAGAACGGGTTGTGAACGTGGACCTGCTCCGCCATGCGGCCGAAGCGGTCCGCCTGTCGGGCCCGGAGTCGCTGGCGCCGGCGCGCCAGGCGGTCGGTCAATTCCGCTCTTCCTCGGTTACCGCCGGCGAGCGTCCGGGCG
>Ga0209544_1000898_pt1 | contig 36288 bp, 37 predicted proteins | sample MesohylPK_FD_187297 | JGI IMG/M metagenome (GOLD analysis project Ga0209544, IMG submission 187297) | Host-associated microbial community of the marine sponge Aplysina aerophoba from Gulf of Piran - sponge mesohyl, lysed by proteinase K... | ecosystem: Host-associated > Porifera > Sponge >... | reverse complement strand
AGGGCACGAGCTGGGTCTGGTTCACGAACACGCTGATCCTGCCCTGGGTGATCCGCTGCATGTTCATGAACTGGCTGGTGGTGCGGTGGCTGTCCTTCATGCCGATGATGGAGGGTTTCTTCACCAGCTCCTTGAACGCCCCCACCGGCAGCGTGAACTTGTGGTTTCCCGGGTTGTGGTAGATCAGGATGTTGAGCGTCGGGAACAGGTCCGCGATGTCATGGAAGAAACGGACGGCATCGGGCAGGGGGAGTGTCTCGTAGTAAGGCACGCCCAGCAGAACCCCGTCCGCGCCCGTGTCCTTGACGAAGTTCATCTTCCGCACCACCTCCCGCGAGTTGGGGCTGGTGACGCCGATGAACAGCGGCACCCGCTTCTTGACCGTGTCCACGGCCGCCGTGGTGATGGTCTGGAACTCTTCCCACAGCAGGTTGTAGCACTCGCCATAGGTGCCGGTGGTGGAGATGACGTCGATGCCGTCCTTGATGATCCGGTCCACTCCCGCGGCCAGGTTGTCCACGGCGATGGTCTGGGTCGCCTGGATGTCCACGGCGTCGTCGGTGGCGAAAGCGGGCATCATGCCCATGGCTCCGCCGATGTCCTTTGGGGTCAACATGAGTCACCTCCTTGACTGAAGCGGTTTGTGTCGAATCCTGCGTTGGTGGAACCCACTATACCCACAATGAGGTTCATCCATCAATCGCGTAAACCGCCGGTCGAAGCGGGCCGCGAAGGGTTTGAAACGCCGGTTACGCCCGCGCGGGCTCAATGCCGTAGAGCCCGGCGGCGTTGTTCCACAGGATCTTCTCGCGGGTCCCGTCGGTGACGCCCCGGAAGCAGCGCTCCACGGTCTCGCGCGTGCGCGGCCAGGTGGACGTGGTCAGGGGCAGGTTGGTGGACCACAGGAGGTGGTCTTCCCCAAGGTAGCCCACGAAGGGCGCGATCTCGTCGAACCACGCGGTGAGGTAGCACTGGCGCTGGAACATCTCCGAGGGCTTGAGGTCGTAGCCTTCGCGCGCCAGGCCGTCGTGCTCGAACTGGTGGTCGGCCCATTCCAGGTACAGCATGGCCCAGCTCAGGGCGCTCTCCGCGAACACCAGCCGCAGGCCCGGGTGGCGCAGCAGCACGCGCGAGAAGGACAGGAGCGAAAGCACGTAGACGCTGGACATCGGCCGCGTCACCGCGTCCACGGCGTCGGACAGGGCCGGGGAGAGGCCGGAGAACGCCGGGTAGAGCAACCGCGGCGAGGCCCCGGCGTGGAGCGACACCGGCACGCCCATCTCCTCGCATGCGCTCCACACGGGATCGTACTCGGGGTCGCTCACGTGGGGCACGTCCCGGAGATGCATGGGCAAAGCGGGGAAGACGATGCCCCGGTGCCCCTTGCCGACGGCCCGCTGCATCTCCGCGGCCGCGGCCTCGGGCGGCCAGATGGGCACGATGCACTGGGGAATGAACCGCGGGCTCGCGGAGGCCCACTCTTCCAGCAGCCAGTCGTTGTAGGCCTGGACGCAGGCGCTCTCGAGCTCCGGGTCGTCGAGCCGGCCGAAGGCTTCTCCGGCCATGCCGGCGACGGTGGGGAAGAGCACGGAATAGGCGATGCCCGCGGCGTCCATGGCCTTGAGACGCTCTTGGGGCGACCAAGCCGCGGAGGGCACTTCCTCCCAGCATCGGGGTTCCCGGTTCCGGTCGGGCATGAGCGCCCCGGCGGCGGCGACCTTGCCGTCGAGGAGCGGCTGACCGTCCGCCACCCAGCGCTCGGCGCCGTCGGCGTCGCGTACGACGTGCGGGACGCGGTCGCCGAAACGGCTCCGGGAGAGCCGGCTGGTCCACAGGTCGGGCGGCTCCTGGACGTGGTCGTCGACGCTGACGAAGTCGCGGCCCTGGCTCACGCGCGCGCTTCCACGGGTTGGGCGCCGCGCTCGGCCGCGCGCGGCACCGCGTCCATGCGGTATACGCGGACGGCGTTCTCGTAGAGCAGTTTGCGGCGGTCTTCGGCGGAGAACCCCTGGAGCACGTCTTCCACCGCTTCCCAGGAACGCGGGTAGAAGGCGGTCACGTGCGGGAAGTCCGATTCCCACATGAGGTTGTCGATGCCGATGTCGTGGCTCAGCTTGATGCCCTCGTTCTCGAACCAGAAGTTGGTGAACATCTGCCGCCGCACCACCTCGCTCGGACGCGTGCCCAACCCCTCGGTCCACAGGTGGCGCGTTTCCCATTCGTGGTCGCAGGCGGCCAGCACATAGTTGAGGCCGCCGATGCCGGCTTCGGCGAATACGAACTTGAGGCGCGGGAAGCGCTCGGTGACGCCGCTGAAGACGAGGTGCGGAATGATCTGCGCCGGTGTCGTCGCGGAGGTGGCGGTCATGGCCGCGTGCCCCTGCCGCGGGGAGTAGCCGCTCCAGAAGCGCGTGGAACGGCCCGCCATGAGGCCGCAGGAGCCGTGGAAGTGCACCGGCACATCCAGGCTCTGGCACGCATCCCACATGGGGTCCCAGTAGGGATCGGTGAGATGGGGCAGCGAGCCCGGCGTCTCGCCCTGCAGGTTGATGCCGCGGTGCCCGGCCGCGGTGGCCCGTTCGATCTCGCGCCGGATGGTCCCGGGGTCGCTCAGGTACGGGATGATGGTCACCGGGAAGTAGCGGTCGCTGACCGTGGTCCACCGCGCCAGGGAGTCGTTGTAGGCGCGTACCACGTCCAGCTCGAATTCGGCGTCTCCGTACTCGAAGAACGTGCCGCCCGGAGGGTTGGGGAACAGCACCTCGGCATCGACGCCGTCGGCGTCCAGCGCCTTGAGCCGCTCCGCCGGGTCGTACGCCATCACGGGCATCTCGTCCCAGTGCTGCGGGTAGGTGGGAAAGGGGTCGCCCATGAGCGCCGGGCAGTTGCCTACGTGGTCGCCCCGGGGCTTGCCGTAGACGCACCAACGGTCCACCTTCCGGCCCTTTTCCTCCACTTCCCGCACCTGCGGGATGCGCTCGCCCCACTTGGCCGCGGACATGCGCGAGGTGAACGCGTCGCGGTCGAAGCCGCTGTGGGAATCCGCGCTGATCAGCCCGAACTTGATCTCCATGGTTCTGCTCCGAATGTTGCGAGCCCCGCCCCTACTTCAGTTTGCCCACGTATTTCCGCTCGATGACGTGCTTGAGCTGCTTGGTGGTCTCGGCGTTGAGGTCCAGGAACGGTTTCAGCGTCTTCTTGAGATCATCGGGCCCCGTCCACTCCACCACGAGCTTCATCTTGGCGGCTTCCTTCTGCGCCTTCTCCAGTCCCGTGATCTTCTTGAGCGCGGCGCTCAGGAATTGCTGCCGCGCCTCGGGCACGCCGGGGGAGGCGACGACCGTACCGAAGATGTCCGAGAAAGACAGGGCGTAGCTGCGCCACGGCTCCTTCGCGCCCAGGTCCGCCAGCGAGGGCACGTCCGGCGCGCGCTTGTCCTTGACGAAGGCGAACGCGATGTTGACCCGGTCCTTGAATCTCAGGCCCGTGGATATGGAAGCGGTGGTGGCGTCGAGCTCTCCGCGCGCGATCGCCGCCATGCGCTCCGAGGAGCCGCCGTAGCCCGGCACGATGGTGACGGGCAGGTCGAACATCTCGGCGATCATTCCCTCGTTGAAGGGGGAGGAAGCGCCGATGCGGATGCGCTTGAGCTTGCGCAGGCCCTCGATGTCCGACGGCAGGTCCTTGCGCACCAGCAGGGCGGTGTTGGTGCGGATGACCCGCCCCAGATAACCGAACTTGTCGTAGTCGTACTTCACTCCCTTGCGGCCGAACAGGTCGAAGGCCACCAGCTTGGTGTGCGCCGTGAGCAGCGTCAGCCCATCCGGCGGCAGCCGGAACAGCCTGTTGTAGCCGGCGACCCCGCCGCCGCCCGGCAGGTTGCGCACGATGGTCTTGGCGCCGGTGACCGCGGGCAGGTGCCGCGCCATCCAGCGGGCGCGAATGTCGAAGGTGCCGCCGGGCGAGTACTGCACGAGCATCGTCATGCGCTTGCCCTTGAAGAAGTCCGCGGCGTTTTCCGCCGCGCCTGCCTGGGCGGCGAAGAGCGCGACGCACGCTAAAGTCAAGGTCAGCCATGTCCAGGTCGATTTCGTCTTCATGAGGGAACCCTCCCGGTTCGTTCGATGGTTGGTTTCAGCCGTGTCACGATTTGATTCGTTCTTTCCTATACGCGTGGGTCGCGAGAAATGTCAACGAAGGGCCGCGGTTTCTGGGTCGGTCGAAGGACGCCATCTCATGCCGCCCATCGCCCGAGCACATGGTCGAGCAGATTGTCCGGCCATCCGACGTGGAGGACGGCGTCGAACAGGCCGAGCACCAATCCCGTCAAGAGCCCTGTCAGGATTAGTGTGACGATCCACCCCGCGCGGCTGAAGCGCCGGAAATAGAACAACATGAACAGCGGCACCGACAGCTTGAAGCCGATGAGCAGGATCGCCGCCAGGAAGCCCAGGGCGCACAGATAGAAGGTTCCCGCCCGCTGCACCACGAGACGGGTGGGCACGGAGCGGTCCACCTCGATGTCGCGGATGCGTTCGCGCGGCTCCTCGTCCTCGTCCGCGCTGCCCTTGAAAAATGCGTCCTTGGTGAACTGCGCGGCGGCGACTACGAGCACCGGAATGGCGATGGTCAGCGGAAAGAGTTTGGTGGCGAAGGGCCATCGCCAAGCCGTGGCCACGGCCGCGGCCAGGAGCACCAGGAAGAACGCGTCGAACAGCAGGGAGACGGCCTTTTGCATGGAGGTCAGGGGTTGGCGCGGGCGGCGACCCGGTCGCGGTACTGCCGGATCGCCGGCGCGGCCAGCGCGGCGACGATGAGCAGGGCCAGCACGATCACCCAGGGGCGCGCCATCCAGGCCCAGCCGTAGGTCAGGATCGAGATGTAGAGGTACTTCTCCACGGTGGAGCCGAGCACGAAGCCGATGATGAGGGGCGGCCGCGGCCAGCCCTGCCGCTTCATGGTCCAGCCCAGCAGCCCGAAGAACAGGAACAGCACGATGTCGGCGATGTGGCGTCGCGCCATGAACGCGCCCAGGAACATGATCACCAGCAGCACCGGCGCCAGGAGCTGGGCGCGGATGGTGGCGATGCGCGCCAACTGGTCGGTGAACAGGAAACAGGTGCCGGTGCCGATGATGTTGGCCAGGGCCAGGCTCCAGGAGATGGTGAAGATGACGTCGAGGTGCTGGTTCAGCATCTCCGGGCCGGGGGTGAGACCCTGGATCTCCATGGCGCCCAGGAACAGGGCCATGCTGGTGCTGCCGGGAATGCCGAAGGCCAGGGTGGGGATCAGGCCGCCGCCGTCCTTGGCGTTGTTGGCGCTCTCGGGCGCGATGACGCCGCGCACGTCGCCCTTGCCGAAGTTGTCGGCGTTCTTCTCGGTGTGCAGGGCGTGGCCGTAGGCGAACCAGTCCACCACCAGGGTGCCGAGGCCCGGGATGATGCCGATCCACACGCCCAGGGTGGCGGAGCGGATCACCAGCCACCAGTGCCGGAACGCGTCGCGGACTCCTTCCCAGCGGCCCTTGAGCCGGCCCAGGGCGCCGGAGTCGATGCTTTTGCCGGAGACCAGGAGGTCGGTGACCTCGGCGAGGCCGAAAAGGCCGAGAGAGATGGGCACCACGTGGAAGCCTTCCCACAGGTAGACTTGGTCGAAGGTCCAGCGTTCGACGCTCAGCATGGGGTCGGTGCCCACGGTGGCGAGGAGCAGGCCCGCGCCGCCGGCGATGACACCCTTCATCAGCGCCGAACCGCTGAGGCTCGCCACCATGCACACGCCCAGCACGGCCATCATGAAGAACTCGGGAGAGCCGAAGGTGAGGACCAGGGGGCTCAGGATGGGAATGGACAGGGTCAGCAGCAGGGCGCCGAAGATGCCGCCCATGGCGGACACGGTGAAGGCGGCGCCGAAGGCGCGGCCTGCCTCGCCGCGCTTGGCCATGGCGTGGCCGTCGATGATGGTGGCCTGGGAGCCCACGGTGCCGGGGACTGCGAAGAGCACCGAGGGGATGGTGTCGGAGGTCGTGGTGACCGCCAGCATGCCGATGATGAAGGCGAAGGCGGAGACGGCGTCCATGTCGAAGGTGAAGGGGAGCAGCAGCGCCAGGCCGGTGACCCCGCCGATGCCGGGGATGACCCCGAGCATGAGGCCGAGGAAGGTCCCGGCGAACAGCATGAGGAGGTGGACCGGGTCGAGGATATGGAGGCTGGCCTGGCCTATGGCGTCAAGCATGAGGGGATGCCGTGCGCGGGTTTGCGGGTTGTTTTGCGGGGCGACTGGTTACCGGGATCCATACGGGGTGCGCTTCCATGCGGCCAGCTTCCATGCAGGGTGCTTGTTCCCGAGCCGCGCGCGAGGCGTCCCTGAAATCTGGAGACGGTGGGTGCCGGGTTCGTGACAAACTGCCTCGCGCGGATGGTGTCGGTGATCGTTGTCATGTCCGCCCGCCGTCAACAGATTTCCGGGACGCCCCCCGCGCGGCTCTCCCCGTTGTAGTTCGCGTTACGCATCCTCCTCGCTGTAGAGGTTCAGACTTTCCAGTACCGGGCGGTCGGTGACGGAGAACAGGATCGCGGGCTCGGTACGGGAGTCGTTGCGGAAGTGGTGCCAGTGCCACGAGGGGATCACGAAGCAGTCCTGTTCGGTCCAGGCCATGGGGGTACCGTTGTCCTTGTCGCGGCTCGCCACGGTGGCGCCGGCGCCTTGCATCACGTGGTAGATGGTGCTGCTGGTGTGGCGGTGGGGGCGGGTCGATTCGCCGGGCCGCAGCCACTGCACGCGGCAGTCGATGGTGGGCATGGTGGGGCCACCCGTGACGGGGTGGGCGTATTGCAGGAGGATGCCGTCGTGGGGGTCGCCGTCGGCGGACGCGGCCAGTTCTTCCAGGACGGGAAGGGTGTCGCGCCACTTGTAGGTGTAGGGGAGCGCGTGGTTGCCGGGGCTTTCGGTGAGGGGCCGCACGGTGCCGAGGCGCTGGCGGCTGTAGCCCTCGGACTTGGTGACCGGCTGGGCCGGGCCTTCGCCGTAGTTCTCGTGGAAGTTGGCGTCCAGGTGGTTCATGAGGTGCACGTCGAGGACGTCGAGCCAGACGATGTTGCGTTCGCCCTGGTTGTAGTGGTCGTGCCAGGTCCAGCTCGGCGTCAGCACCAGGTCGCCGGGCTCCATGTGCATCTCCTCGCCCTCCACCGTGGTGTAGCCGGTGCCGTCTCCTTCCACCACGAAGCGCAGGGCCGCGGCGGTGTGGCGGTGGCACTCGGCGCGCTCCCCGGGCTTCACGAGCTGTATGGACATCTGGATGGTGCGGGTGGTGGACTTGAAGGCGGTGAGGCCGGGGTTCACCAGTTGCACGGTGCGGCGCTTGGCGGCCTCGTCGATGTGCCCCAGCTTCACGACTTCGCCGGACTCCATGAGGCAGGAGTAGATCACCGGCCAGCGCCAGAGATGCGGGCGCAGCTCCGGCGAGGGCTGGCGCGGCTGCCAGTGCCCCGCCAGGGAATTCTCGGCCATGATGCGGTGCAGCTCGTCGAGCCGCGGATTGTCCGTGTTGACCGCTTCACTCATGATTGTCTCCTTGTGCTTCCGTTGGAGTCCCGCTCCCCAGCCTGTGTCAATGGCCCACCCGGATGAGAGATGGCACCCACCCCCGACTCGTCATTCCCGCGAAACAGGCTGTGTCAAAACGTCGCACGGACAAGAATCGGCGCCAACCCCCCGAGTCGTCATTCCCGCGGAAGCGGGAATCCAGGGGTGGCGAGGCGGGGAAACGCCTCTGTAGTTCCCCACCACCGCCCCTGGATTCCCGCTTCCGCGGGAATGACGACTCGATGGGGATCTGCCTCATCAGTTTTGCCACAGCCTGGAAAGCGGGAATCCAGGGGGGAGGAGGGGCGATCAAAACCCCTCCAGTGCCGCCGCCTCCGGGTGGAAAAAGTCTTCGTAATGAAGCTTCTCCTGCGTCAGGCCGAACTGGTGTGCGAACGTCATCATGGCTTCCAGCGAGGTGACGTTGTCCTGGATGTTGTAGGACCAGTAGTTCTCGCCCATGACGGCGCGCTGCTCGTCGATGGCGGCGGCCACCCACGAGGTGATGAGCACCTCGGGGTCGGCGCCGTAGAGCCGGTCCATGGCCACGTCGCGCGCTTGGCGGTATGCCTTCAGGAGTGCCACCGGCGCGTCCGGGTGCTTGTCGACGAAATCCTGCTTTAGGCTCACCATGTGGCTGATGGGGAAGATCCCCGTGGCCTTGTAGTAGTTGATCTCTTCGTTCTTGTAATCGCGGAACAGGCGGCGGACGCGCGGGTCGCGGCGGCTGATGGACGGCAGCACGTTGGGCTCGATGACCGCGTCCACTTGGTTCGAAAGCAGCAGGTCGTCCAGCGGCTCGGGCTCCGGCCCGGAGATGTGCGGCAGGGGCTCCACCTCGACGCCCTCGCCCCAGCTCTCGGCCTCGGGGTGGGGCATGCACCAGCGGACGCGCGTCAGGTCCACGCCGTAGTAGTTTTGCAGCGCGCCGCGCGCCCACACGCCGGCGGTGCTGCTCACGTACACGCGCTTGCCCTCCAGGTCCTTGGGGCCGTCGATACCCGATGCGTTGTTCACGAAGATGTAGGCGATGCGGAACTTGCGGTTGGGGTAGGCCGGGATCGAGACGTAGGGGTGGTTGCCCTTGTCCTTGGTGCGCATGAGGCCGCCAAAGCTCGCGTCCCACGCATCGATGGTTTCCGGGCCGTGGAAATCGCTGATCTCAAGGTCGAAGCCCTCCACCTGGACGGTGCCGTCGACAAAGGGTTTGTTGGTGTCCACCTCGGGCTCGCGGAAGCCGAGACGGAGCTTGGGGTTCGCCATGGGTTGTCTCCCTTTGGGTCTATCGCGCCGCCGCTACCCGTCCTGGCGGTCGGCCGGCGCGATCTCTTTCGTATAGAAGCCGAGCTTGGTCTGCGCGGGCCAGTCATCGATGGAGAACAGGATGGAGTCGCCTGTGTGGCCGTTCTCGTGATGATGCCACGACCACGCCGGCACGGCGAAGATGTCCCCCTGGTTCCACTCCAGCCGCTCGCCCTCGATGACCACCGCGCCGGCGCCCTCGAAGGCGTGGTAGAAGGTGTTGCTGTTGTGCCGGTGGCTCAAGGTGGTCTGGCCGGCCCGCAGGAGCTGCGCGTGCCACGCGATGGTGGGGAGCGTGGGGCCGCCGTCCACCGGGCTCGCGAGCATCAGGTGCGCACCCTCGCAGGGGTCTTCCTCGCCGGCTTCCTGTAAGGCGCTCAGGGCGGCGCGGGTCTCGGCCCAAGGATAGCGCATGGGCGGCAGCGGATAGGGCCGGCCATGGGCCATGGGGCGGGCGAGGCCGCGGGTGCGCACGCCGTAGGCGTCGGGTTTGTGGATCTCCTGGTAAGGGTTGTCCACCGGCAGCCGCTCGTTCAGGTTCACCCCGCCGTTGTAGCCGTTGTCGTATCCGTCGACGTAGAGGGCGGGGGTGGAGCCCTGGTTCCAGTGGTCGTGGTAGGTCCAGGACGGGCTGATGATCACGTCGCCCCGCTCCATGGGGAACGCCTCGTGCTCGCACACGAAGGCGGCCTCCTTGGGCGCCTCGCACACCAGGCGCGTCTCGCTGCGGGTGTTGCGGTGCCCCTGGGTGCGTTCGCCGGGCATGAGGATCTGCACGTTCATCCAGATGGGGAAGCGGGTGGCCTCGATGCCGGTGACCGAACGCATGCCGGTCATGCCGTCGGGCCCCACGGTGACGATTTCGCCGGAGCGCATGAGCCCCTTGTAGATCCCCTCCCAGCGCCAGTGGGCGCCGGTGACGCCCGTGCGCGGCGGCGCCATGCCCTCGCGCCGCAGGCCCGCCCCCACCATGTGGTGGGCGGCCAGGTACTGTTCCAGGTCTTCGTGGGTGGTGCCGACGTCGTTCACGGCAAGTCCTCCGTTCACGCATTCAGTCCGAAATACTTGACACAGTTGTCCACCAGCATGGCGCGCTTCTCGTGGGCGGGCACGCCCTCGAAGTCCCTTTCCATCACCGGGATGGAATTGGGGTACTCGCTGGCGGCATGGGCGAAGTCCGTGGCCCACATGAGCTTGTCGTAGCCGATGCACTCGCGCCGCTTGATGCCGATGGGGTCGTGCAGGAAGCCCCAGTAGTTGTTCTCCCGTAGGTACTCGCTGGGTTTCCTGTCCAGGTAGTGCAGGCCCCAGAACTGGTGGATCATGGGCATGTAGCGCTGGTAGTGGTCGTCGAGCTGCCACAGGCCGTACTCGAACCACCCGATCATGGTCTCGGCCCAGTACATCTGGAGCGTCGGGAAACGGTCCCACACACCCGCGAAGGCCATCTGCACCGCGCCCACCATGGCGTCGTTGGTGAAGCGGAAGAAGTAGTTCATGGGCTCCTTCACATGCACGTCGGGGCCGGGCTTGCGTTCGTACGGAAACGCGGGCTCGCCGCCCTTGCCGGAACCCATGTTGCCGGTGTTGTGGTTGGTGAGGGCCACCCCCAGGTCCAGGGATGCGGCCCAGAAGCGGTCGTCCTCGGCCGTGGGGTAGCCGTGGCCGCTCGGGAACTTGTCGAGCTTGACTCCCTTGAGGCCCAGCCTGGCGCAGTGCTCCAGTTCCCGCACCGCGTCGTCGATGCCGCTGGTGGGAATGACGCCCATGGGAATGATCCGGTCGGGCGCCGGCGCCATGTACTCCTCGCCCAGGAACTCGTTGTAGGCGCGCACCAGCTCGCAATAGAGCTCGCGGTCCGTGGCCTGCTCCAGCACGAAGGAGATCTGCGAGAACACGACCTCCGCGTCGACGCCGTCCCGTTCCTGTTCCTCGAGCCGCTGCGAGGGCGGTCCGGTGCCGGCACAGGACTCGAACGTGGGCACCTGCGTGGCCATGTCCTCCTTGTTGACGCGCACGCTTCGGGTGACGCCTATGGTGTTGGGCTCGCCGCCGTCCACCACCACCGCGTCCGAGCCGTTGGGCATCTTCACGCGCTTGGGCGCGCGTTCGCGCATGGACGCGGCCACCCGGTCGCGCCAGATGTCGGGGTTGAGGTCGATATGACCGTCGGCCGAAATAACGTTGTACTCGCGTGCCATGACGGGCTCCTTTCGAGGGCCGCCACGGCGGCACGCGGCCCGCGCCGGACGCGTTCCGTCGGGGCCGGCGCTTGAGCGGCCTGCACGAACGGAACGTTATCCAAGGTACCGTAGGCTGTCAATCCGCGGGAACAGGCTGTGTCAAAACTCCGCTGAGATACGAAATGGCGCTGCAGCCCCGAATTGTCATTCCCGCGGAAGCGGGAATCCTCCGCCGCGTTCCGTTCCGACCTTGCGAAGGGCACACGCGAGGCGCGCGGCCGTTGTCGAAGCGGGAAGGGGCTGATACCATCCGCGTTGGACAGCAACTCAGCACGATGGAGGTGCGCGCATGAGTCGGATGGAGACGACGGAGGCCTCGGTGGATTCCGTGGAAGCGATCCTCAACTACGCGGTGGACACGGGTGTCAAACCCATCACTCACACGGCCGTGCTCAACAGCGCGCCGGTGCTGCGCACCGGGCAGCACGACCCGCACCGCACCACCATCCACAACGGCCGCGCCATCACGGGCGAGCTGTCGCTGGAGCGTGAAGGGTTCGTTCTGGCCCGCCACGACACGCGGGTGGACGATTTTTACGACGAGGAGCAGCTCCGCTCCGTGTACTATCCCGAGATCGATGAATTGGTGAAGCGAGAGAGCGGCGCTTCCCGGGTGGTCATCTTCGACCACACGCTCAGGGCACAGGACGACGGTATCCGCGCGGAACGAAAGGTGCGCGAGCCCAACCGCTCCGTGCACAACGACTACACGGAGTGGTCGGCGCCCAAGCGCGTGCGGGACCTCCTGCCCGAGGACGAGGCGGAGCGCCTGCTTCAGGGGCGATACGCGATTATCCAGGTGTGGCGCCCCACCCGGAACCCGGTGCGCACCAATCCGCTGGCCATCGCCGACGCGCGCAGCCTGCGCACCGAGGAGTTGATCGCGTCCCAGCGCAGCTACCCCGGGCGCATCGGCGAGACCTACCAGATCAAGTACAGTCCGGAGCACCGCTGGTTCTATTTCCCCGCCATGGCCCGGAACGAGGCCATCGTCTTCAAGGTCTTCGACTCGGAGAAGGACGGGCGCGCGCGTTTCACGGCCCACACTTCGTTCGACGATCCCACGGCGCCGCCGGATGCGCCGGCGCGCGAGAGCATCGAAGTGCGCACGCTGGCCTTCTTCGACACCCCGGCGTGTTGCGATGAGACGTCTACGTCTTGTCCGGTTGATTCACCTGACAAGGGATCCAACTCATGCGCATGAAATCCTTTGAATGGCTCGGCCGCGAATGCGTCGCGGCCTCGTGCGAGGGCGCCGAGGGCGCCGCTGGCGACGCGGGAGTGGCCGGGATCCTCGACCGCATCGCGGAGGGGATCGGGAGACTGGGGTTTTCCCTGGACGACACGGTGCGGACGCGCCTGTGGGCGCGCGACCGGGAGAGCCGCAACCTCGGAAGCCAGGCGCGCTCCCGGCGCATGAGCGGCAAGGCGCGCTCGGCGAGTTCCAGCTACATCGCTCCGGCGCACCTCGACTCGGGGGCGGCCGTGGCACTGGACTTCCTCGCCATGCGTTCCGGCGGCGAGAAGAAGCTCGTGGAATACGACCCGCCCATCGTGCCGCTGCGCTACCTCGACCTGGAGGGACGGGTCTTTCTCTCGGGAGTCACCAGCACGACCGGGAACTTGTCCCAGCAGGTGAGCGAGGTCTGCGGCCTGATCGGCGGGTCGCTGGAGCACGCCGGGACCTCATGGGAGCGGGTCGTGCGGGTGTCGTTCTTCCTGCAACAAGAGGAGGCCCCGGCCGCTCTGAAGCAGGCGTTTCAGCAGGCCGCGAAGGTGCCCGCGGAAAGCACCGAGTGTTCTTTTGTGGAAGGCTACTCCGCGGTGGGCAAGCTCATCGAGATCGAGGTCACGGCGCAGCGTTAGGGGCCTGGCTCAAACCCCTCGGGAGTCTCCAGGATACCCTAGTGTCGCGTGGCTCGCCGTACGGTGCTCGCGTCCTCTTGCGGGTCATCCGTCGCTAAAGCGGCGGCGCCGGATGTGCTTTCCGTCACAGAGGCTCGGATCCCCGCCGTCCCGTCGCGCAGTTCATCTTCGGTAATGGGCATGAGCAACTGATGGACGATCTCCGCGACAAATTCCGCCCGACCGCTTACCCCGGCTTTCGCATACAGCGCGCTCGCCTGTAATCGGGTCGTGTTTTCCTTGACCCCGCGCAAATCCGCGATTTCCGCGAAGCGGAAACCCTTGATGATCAGCCACGCGACTTCCTTCTCGCTACGGGTGAGCCGCCAAGCGTCAATTTGCTCTTCGATGCGGGTGGCGAGCTCCCCGGCGAGCACCCTGTTTCGATTCTGCTCCTGCTCCAGACGCGCGCGCAGGCCGACAAGGTCCCTCAAGTTGACGACCAGGGTCCACGAAACCGCAGCAAAAACAAAGGTTTCGATGATAAAATGGGGTGACCCGAACTCGCCCTCGAAGAGCGCATCCACGACAAGGTCGTAGGCGAAGAACAGCATCGCCAACGCCAGCATCGCCAACGCAAGCATCCGTCGCTTGGGCACTCCTTTGAACAGGTGGTTCAAGAGCGGTCTCTTTCGTCCCTGAAGACGGTCGGGCGCTAGGGCTCGTTCCTGTCACCCTACCACCATCGGGAGTTCCTTTTCAAAGAGACGAACAGGCCCGCCACCATATATGCCTCACCCGTATATATCACACGTATAAGAAGGCCTGGTTTTGTATGCCATTTGCCATAAGCGGGGCCGCTTATGACAAACGGGCGATGCGGTACTTCGGTCGCTTGGTGTAGCTTCTCCCCGAGAGACGAAACCCTTGCGGGAGCAAAACCATGACTTCGAAAAGAAGACCGCCCGAGGGCGAACCGGCCATTTTGCGCTGGCTGGCGTCAGTCCTCATCAGCACTCTGTTCTCGCTGTGTCTGGTGATGAGGGCCGGGATGTGGAACGAGAAGCTTCCATTTCATCTTGTTCCGGAGGCTCGTGCCAGTGTGAACGGTGATCCCTACGCCAACGATGACGACGACGATGACGACGACGACGACGATGACGACGACGATGACGATGATGACGACGATGACGATGATGACGACGATGACGATGATGACGACGATGACGATGATGACGACGACGACGAGGACAACGACGGCGACGAGGGCGATGAGGGGGACGAGAACAACGAGGGCGATGAGGGGGACGAGAACAACGAGGGCGATGAGGGGGACGAGAACGACGAGGGCGATGAGGGAGACGAGGACAACGACGGTGACGAGGGTGATGAGGGGGACGAGAACGACGAGGGGGATGAGGGGGACGAGAACGACGAGGGTGATGAGGGGGACGAGAACGACGAGGGCGATGAGGGAGACGAGAACGACGAGGGCGATGAGGGAGACGAGGACAACGACGGCGACGAGGGCGACGAGGGCGATGAGGGAGACGAGGACAACGACGGTGATGAGGGTGATGAGGGAGACGAGAACGACGAGGGCGACGAGGGCGATGAGGGGGACGAGAACAACGAGGGCGATGAGGGGGACGAGAACAACAACCGCGATGACGGGAATACCCTAATCGAACGGAAACAGGCACGTGGGCAGGCCCAGACCGCGGTTGAAGAATCCAATCAAGCGCTGGCAACTGCGAAAGAGGCGCTAACGACCGGGGAGGAGAGATTCAGGGCCGCAATCGTGTCCTTTTTCAGAAGCTCCGCCACCGAACGCGACGGTGTGCCCGGCGCGAACTGGTCCGATGTCCTTGACACCTTCAGGGATCAGCTCGTTCTGAGAAGCGAATATGAGCGCAGGCTCTCTGAACTGGCAGAGGCGACGGACGTCCTCGAGCACGCCACAATAGTGGTCGAGCAATTGAATAACGATCTGGAGGCTGAGTCGGATCGATTCGGGATAAGGGATGCGATAAGAGATTGCCAAACTCGTACCTGCTCGCCCGACGATTTCCGGACGACTGAATGGTTCAGCATCTTTCAGCCCCGTGTGCTGGAAATGGTTAAGGTGCATCACGGCTATGCGAAGGGATTGACGGGAAGTGGTGTGCGGATCGCCATCGAGGACGATATTGTGAACTACACACTCCCCGAATTCGCAGGGCGAGTCTCGTTCGACGGTGCCGTGCTAACGCATCCGGTGCCGGATGGAGACGTTCCTTCCTCGGAGGCAAAGCGGTGCGAACAAGCCAACGAGACAGAGCGCTCCGCGCTCGGTTGCAAAGTGTTTTCGTACAATTCCGAATACGACTCTCTCCGCATAGAGACGGTACAGGCAGCGGTGGACGCTAACGGTTGGCCCGAGGACGGAGATCGGTGGTTCGTAAGGAACGACCACCACGAGGAGGGCAGCCGTGCTCGATGGTCGGAAATTCCCCATGCGGCGGGCGAAGATCGTCACGGCACTGCCGTTGCCTCGGTTGCGGCCGGTCGCGATTTCGGCATTGCTCCGGGCGCGACGATCATACCTGTCGCAAGAACGTTTGCATCCGACGAGCACGCGGAAGAGAATGTTTCTCGCGTGGTCCTGGACAGAATTTCGGAGATGTCGTCTTCGGAACGGGAGGAGGTGGATTCCACGATGGCAGAGGCCGTGATGGAGGACTATGCGCACTACGACATCATCAATCGTAGTTTTGGAATCGGCGTGTTCGATCCGGCTGGAATTCAGAAAGCCCTGGATGACGAGACGGCGTGGTGGGGGGATCGCCTGCGCCAGATTCTACCCAGAACGTGGCGCGCCTTCATGCAAACGGCAAGGCACCCCGATGATCGTACCGTCGTGGTCTACGCCGCGGGAAACGACAAGGAGGAGTTCTCGGGTTTGGGGGCAAACCTTCCCTACCACGAGCCGCACGTGCGGGGGCATCAGTTGTCCGTGATGGCGGTCGACCACGACGGTAGCCATGCGGCCTACACCAATTTCTGCGGCGCGCTTCCCTCGGATTGGGACGAAGAGCGCTGGGGACGACATTTCTGTCTGGCGGCGCCGGGGACGGTGAACTCGGCGGGAAATGTCGGCAGGGGACACGTCTTTCATGAAATCGAGGGAACCTCATTTGCGGCTCCCGTCGTAAGCGGTGCGATTGCGCTCCTTATGGAGCATTTTCGGGGGCAGCTCGGAACTAGTGAAATCGTGAAGCGGGTTGTCGATACGGCCGAGAATACCGGGCGGTATGCACAGCTCGAGATCTACGGTGCCGGGCTGCTCGATCTCGATGCGGCGTTACAGCCTGTGGGGAGCACGACGACAGGTACCCCGTCGGTGAGTGCAGCGGCTATGCGGTCCGCGGCCAGCGTGCCGCCCGCGATAGGAAACCTTGGCCGGCGACTGGCGTCTCGGGGCGTGGAGGTAGCGTCCCTCGATGGCCTGGGAGCACCGTTCTGGTCATCGCCGGTGGCATACATCCGGCCGATGAACAATCTGGTCTCGCCGATTCCTGACTTTTCCCGGCGGGACGATGAGGGAGGCGGGCAATTGCACCTTGGGTTCTCTCCGGGAACAATCGCAGGGCCGGCGGATGATCGCGGCGTACGTCTGCTGTTGGGCGCACACAAGTTCGGCGTGGAGGGGTCGCCGTCGGACGGACTCAGATGGGGTTTCCTTGGGGACACGGCCTCCTGGCAGGGGAGCGGCGCTTCCGGCGCCTTCGGCCATGGAGTCCGGTCGGTGACGGCGTGGGTGGGACGAAACGCCAAGTTCGAACTCGATGATGCGTGGACCCTCAGAACCTCGGCGACACTGGCCTTTGGGCAAGTCTTCTACGAACCTGGCGCCATGCTATCCATCGACCCGCACGTGTTGTCGGCGTGGGACTTCGGTCTTGAGCGGGGAGAACGGGGTCGCGACACATGGTCGCGGATCGCGTTCTCGCAGCCTCTTCGAGCCGAATCGGGCGACGCAACGTTCACTCATCTTGCTGGGCTGAAGGACGGAGTTCCTGCATACGACAGGGTGAAGCTGCCGTTGGTGCCCGAGGGCCGGGAGCTTGAGTTCGCGGTTACTCACGAGGCTCCGATCGGTCATGGGCGAGGTGCGATCACGGTGGCGCACACTTGGGATGCAGTCCACGAGCCCGGTGCGAGCAGTTGGCGCATTGGGGTGGCGTACCGGCTGCGGTGGTGAGAGGGCATCGCGAGTTTTGGTTCCTCTCGCGGTGGTCGGCCGGCAACTGCCATGTCAATCAGCAAGGTTCCGCAACAGGACGATGGGGAATGAGGTGATGCGCGAAACTTCGAACCGCGTAGCCGCGGACCGCGGCTTGGTGGCGGGTCTGTCCGAAGCCGGGCTCAAGGTAACCCAGCATTTTCCGACGCTCATTTTTTCTCTGGATGTTCCGGGCAGCGAGGACCTGAATGCCCACCTCATCGAGGCGATCTACGCCGAACGAGAACGCGACACAACAGGGGTACGCAAGTCGAACTTCCCGGAGCTGGGGAGTTGGCACAGCCACGTCAAGCTGCACAAGGACGTCACGTTCGCGGGCTTGGTGCAACACGTCGACGGGGTCGCGACCCTGATGTGCCGCGAGCTCGGATATCACACATCCTATCGACTGAAAATCGGCACCATGTGGTCGATAATCAATCCACCGGGTAGCTCGAACCGGGCCCATATCCATCCCGGCTGCCTCTGGAGCGGCGTCTACTACGTCCAGGCTCCCACGAATGCGGGTCGAATCGAGTTCATCGATCCGCGCACCCAGAACCTGATGAGTCCCGCCGAATATATCCCCGACACCAAGCGCCCGCGAAGCTGCTGGACGAAGGTCCGATACAAACCCGTGGCCGGCAGAATGCTGATCTTCCCCGCCTGGCTGTACCATAGCGTGGATCCGAATCGATCCAAGGCCAAGGGGAAGGAAGCCGATCGGATCATCGTGAGCTTCAACCTGTCTCAGGAAAGGCGCAGATAGTAGCACACGATCACCACGACGATACCGTGCCGATCCGAAGCGCGTGCGCCGCTTCTATCCGTGGTTCCGCCGACTTCGGAGCGTGGCGGTGTGGGTCAAGGACAAGGCAGCTCCCATCCACCGCCGGCCGCTCTGTTGACACCCCGTGGCCGTTGACCTATTACCCCGTCTAGAGTGCTGCGAGACAAGTGGCGGCCGCGCACCGGGACCCTTCTTGCCGGCAGCGGCGTACCCCCAGGAGAATCACGCGATCCGAGAGGAGCAGTCCATGGAACGTTTGAAAGGAATGTACATCCCGTTGCCGACGCCGTTCACCGACACCGGCGCGGTGGACGAGAACGCGGTGCTGGCGCTGACGGACTTCTACGTGGAGGCGGGCGTGCACGGCCTGTTCGTGCTCGGCACCTTCGGACAGGGGCCGGCGCTCACGCCGGACGAGCGCAAGCGCACCGCCAGGCTCGTCATCGACCGCGTGGCCGGGCGCATTCCGGTGGTGATCCACGCGGGCACGGCGGACACCCCTACCACCATCGACCTCGCCAAGGACGCCAAGGACAAGGGCGCCGACGTGGTGGGCGTTGTGCCGCCGTACTACTTCGACCATCTCGACGACGAGGTGCTGGATCACTACGTCAAGGTCTACGAGGCCATCCAGTACCCGATGTTCATCTACAACAACGCGGTGAACAGCGGCTATCGCATGACCGCGCCGTGGACCAAGCGGCTGTGCGAGGAGGTGCCCGAGGCCTGCGGCATCAAGATGTCGTTCATCCCGCTGGAGCAGCAGCTCGCCTTCGTGCGCGCGCTGCCGGCGACCTGTTCGGTCTTCTCCGGCTCCGCCACGCTGATCATGCCCGGCACCCTGTGGGGCCTCGCGGGCTCGATTCATCCGTTGACCGTGGCCATTCCCGAGTTGCTGGTGAACCTGTGGGACGCCACCACCACGGGCCGGCTGGAGGAGGCGGTGGAGCTGCAGCGGCGCGTGATCGAGTTCACCGCGGTCATCGGCGACCTGCAGCGGACGGCGGGGCGCTCGGTGCTGCGCGAGTCGCTCAAGCTCCGGGACCTGCCGGTGGTGGACTTCCCGCGCTGGCCCACCAGGGACCTGAACAGCGAGCAGGCCACGCGGCTCAAGAACGCGCTGGCGACGGCGCGCGACTAGACGGGGCGTTCGTTCCCAGCCCCGTGGCGGACTCGGGACAGGCTTGGTGAAGCCGCGGACGAAGTATTGAAACATTGAAACGGGCCATGCAGGACAAGACGCAAGGAGGAGAGCGATGACCCCGAAGGAATGGCGCACGGAGCTGGGCGAGATCGTCAGGGATTACTTCCGCTCCCCGGAGCTGGGGCACTTCTACGATACCCGCGTGACGATGGAGCGGGCGCAGCTCTACCTGTCGCAACTGGGGATCTACGTGCGGCGCCGGCGGGACTACTGGCCGCAGGTGGCCGCCAACTGTCCCGTGTTCGTGGTGAAGCAGCGCATCATGTCCCACGAGTACGAGGAGCTGGTGGAGGACGAGTACTCGGACCACGGCCACCTGGACCTGATCTTCCGGCAGGCACGGGAAGTGGGCCTCAGCGAACAGGAAGTGGTGGACGCCGAGCCGCTGCCCACCACCCGGGCCGCGGTGTTGGGCTGGTTCTGGATCGCGCGCACGCGTCCGTGGCAGGAGGGCCTGGCCGCGTCCACCATCGCCGAGTGGACCAACGACGACCGCCTGCTGGGCGATCTCGGCGGCGGCAACTGCGGCCGGCTCTACGAACGCTGGAGCAAGGACCTGCGGTTCACCGACGAGCAGATGCCCAACTTCACCGCGCACCGGGCCGCGGACGAGAAGCACGCGGAGATGTTCCTCGACATCCTGGAGCGCTACGTTCCCAAGGGCGGCGAGGACGGCGTGTTGCATACCGCCAGGGAGTCCATGGATCTCCACCGGGCCTATTTCGGCGGCATGGCCGCGGCCATGAACCGTCTGCCGTAGGGATCGGCGCTCCTTTCCGGATGACCCGGGGGATTCTCCCATGAAGATGGAGCTCAAGGACCTCAACGAGTCTCTGGCCGAGCACGACCTCTCGGGCTTCTGGAACACGCGCACGCCCGAGCATCAGGACGAGGCCCCTTTTCTGTGGAAGTGGCGCGAGGTCTATCCGTGCCTGATGGACGCCAAGGAGTCCGTTGGGCTGGAGTTGGCGGAGCGCCGGGCCATACGCTTGGTGAACCCGCAGAACCCCACCCGTGCCACCTCCCGGACGTTGCTGTTCACCTTCTCGGTGGTGAACCCCGGCGAGATCGCGCGCCCGCACCGCCACAACATGGCGGCGATTCGCTTCGTGGTGAAGGGAAGCGGCGCGTTCACCCTGGTGGAGGGTGAGCGCTTCCCCATGCACGAGGGGGACCTGATCCTCACCCCCAACTGGACCTGGCACGAGCACCATAACGTGGGGGACGAGCCCATCGTGTGGCTCGACGGTCTCGACGGCCCGCTCATCAACGCGCTCAACGTGCTGTTCTTCGAGAACTACGACGCCGACACCCAGGGCGCGACCCGCGCCGACGGCGACGCGCAAATGCGCTTCGGTTTCGCCCGTCCGCCGGCCCGCCCGGAGTCCCCCGGCCGGGGCCTGCCGTTCCGCTACCGCTGGGAAGACACGGACGCGTCGCTCCACAACATCACCGACGCCGAGGCCGACCCCTTCGACGGCCACCTGGTGCGCTACATCAACCCGGTGACCGGCGGCTACACCATGGCGACCCTGTCGTGCGAGGCGCAGATGCTCAAGCCGGGCTGGACCACCGGCACCCACCGGCACACCAGCACGTCGCTGTACCACGTGTTCCGGGGGCGCGGCCGGACCGCCGTGGGCGAGGGCTACCTGGAGTGGGAGAAGGGCGACTCGTTCATGATCCCCAACTGGCAGTGGCACCGCCACGAGAACCCCTTCGACGAGGAGGCGGTGCTCTTCACCATGAACGACCGGCCGGTGCTGGAAGCGCTGGAACTTTACCGGGAAGAGCAGCGTTCCGGCGGCAACGGCTCCTGACCGAACGCGCGCACGGCGCATCGAATCAAGAACGCGATCCCGACCATGTCCTATCCCGACCTTCAAGAGCACCTGTCCAACCTCGAGGCGGCCGGACTGCTTCTGCGCGTCCGCCACCCCATCAACAAGGACACGGAGATGCACCCGCTGGTGCGCTGGCAGTTCCGCGGCGGCCTGTCCGAGGCGGAGCGCAAGGCGTTTCTGTTCGAGAATGTCGTGGACAGCCACGGACGTACCTACGACATGCCGGTGGCGGTGGCCGCGCTTGCGGCATCGCCGCAAGTCTATTCGGTGGGACTGCAACGCCCGGTGGACGAGATCCCGGATCTCTGGGCGCACGCGCTGGCGAACCCCATCGAGCCCGCCATCGTCGATTCCGGGCCGGTGCACGAGGTGGTGCTCCAGGGCGCGGACCTCGACATCGAGGGCGGCGGGCTGCTGCAGCTTCCGGTGCCCATCTCCACGCCGGGGTTCGACAACGCGCCCTACACCACCTGCTCCCACTGGTTCACCAAGGACCCGGAGACGGGCATTCGCAACCAGGGCAACTACCGCGGGCAGATCAAGAGCCAGAAGCGCGTGGGCATGTACGCCGGAATGCACCAGCACATCTTCCCGCACTGGGACAAGTGCCGCGAGCGCGGCGAGCCGCTGCACGCGGCGCTGGTGGTGGGGGCGCCGCCGGTGGTCTCCTACGGCACCGTGCAGAAGGTGCCGCCGGGGGTGGACGAAATGGGCATCGCCGGCGGCCTGGCGGGGGAGCCCATCCAACTGGTGCGCTGCAAGACCGTGAACATCGAGGTGCCGGCCAACGCCGAGATCGTCATCGAAGGGCTCATCAACACGGACTTCGTGGAGCCCGAGGGTCCCTTCGGCGAGTCCCACGGCTACCTGCACCCGCGCACGGTGTCGCCGTTCATGGAGGTCACCGCCATCACCATGAAGCGCAAGCCCGTGCTGTGCTCGTTCATCAGCCAGGTGACCCCGAGCGAGTCGAGCGTCATCAAGAAGGTGGGCTACGAGCCGCTCTTGCGCCGCTACCTGCGGGACACCGTGGGCATCAAGAGCGTCACCCAGGTGGCCATGCACGAGCCCCTCACCAACCTGCGCAAGCTCGTCATCGTGCAGATGAGCAAGCCCGCGGAAGGGGACGTGTGGCGCGCCCTGAACAGCATCGCCAACTACCAGCACGGCGTCGGCAAGATCGCCATCGCGGTGGACGACGACATCGACCCGCACAACCTGGACGCCGTGTGGTGGGCCATCTGCTACCGTTCCAAGCCGCACGAGGACGTGCTCATCCTGCCGGGGCGGGTCAAGGGCCACTCGCCGCCGTTCGAGGACGAGGGCCACCTGATCACGGCCAAGGAGATGTTCTACCAGCCGGCCACCGACTCCGGCATGCTCATCAACGCCATCCTCAAGGAGCCGTTCCCGCCCATCTCGCTGCCCAAGCGCGAGTTCATGGAGCACGCCCTGGAGCTGTGGAACCGGCTGGAGCTGCCGCCGCTCAAGCCCCAGGCGCCGTGGTACGGCTACTCCCTGGGCCAGTGGGACGACGAGTGGGAAGAAGAGGCGCAGCTCGCCGTGAAGAGCGACTACCTCCAGACCGGCGCCAAGCTGGCCCAGCGCAGGGTCAAGCCCACGTGACGGGCTGTGTCCAAGCACTGCTGGGAGAAGAAGCCCACGTGACAGGCTGTGTCCAAACACTGCTCGGAGAAGAGATGGCAACCACGACCCGAATCGTCATTCCGGCGGAAACGGCTGCGTCAAAACTGGTGGGGCGGCGCCCCTTCGAGTCGTCATTCCCGCGGAAGCGGGAATCCAGGGGCGGTGGCGGGGCACGGCAGCGGCGTTTTTCCGCCTCTCCACCCCTGGATTCCCGCTTCCGCGGGGATGACGACTCGGGGGCTTGGCGCCAATGCCTGTCCGGGCGCCGTTTTGACACCGCCTGGAGAGCGGGAATGACGTTCCGTTACGTAGTTGCCTCTTGAATCTTCACACAGTCTGCTGAATCCTTTCACCATGTCTGATCCCTGCCACCTTCGTCTCGCGTGCCGCAACTACGACGGCACCAACGCCATTCTCCGCGGCGCCCTGACCGCTCCCGGAATCGAGCTGGAGCCGGTGGAACAGGTGAGCGTGCAGGGCATGTTCGCGGCCATGTACCGGGGCGAGTTCGACGTCTCGGAGATGTCCCTGGCCGAGCTGATCTACTACACGTCGCGCAACCAGAACGACTTCATCGGCATACCCGTGTTCCCGTCGCGCATGTTCCGGCACGGCTTCATCGTGGTGCGGCGCGACGCCGGAATCGATACGCCCCAGGACCTCGTGGGCAAGCGCCTGGGCTTCCTGCGCTGGGTGCAGACCGCCGCGGTGTGGATTCGCGGCATGCTGACGGACGAGTACGGCGTGACGCCGAAGAATTCCCAATGGCACGCGGCCTCGCTGCACCACTGGGACGACGGTGTCACCGAGACCTCGGTAAAGCTCCCCGGCGGTGCCGTCATCGAGGTGGTGCAAGGTGAGGGGAACGCCGCCGAGCGCGCCATGCGCGCGTTGCGCGAGGGACGGCTGGACATGCTCGGAGTGACCGAGACGCAGCTCCCGCCGCTGCTGGCCGACCCGGCGCTGAAGCGGCTGTTCGAGGACTACCGGGAGGTGGAGGCGCGGTACTTCACCAAGACCGGCCTTTTCCCCATCATGCACGTGCTCGCGGTCAGGAAGTCGGTGCTGGAGCAACACCCGGACGTCGCGCCGGCTCTTTTCGAGCTGTTCAGTCAGGCGAAGCGGCAGGCGCGGCAGTGGTACGCGAACCTCCCCAGCATGGTGGTGGCCTGGCGCGAGCACGCGCTGGACGAGGAACGCGCGGTGTTCGGCGGCGACCCGTGTCCTTTCGGGCTCGATGCCAACCGCCACGCGATCAACACGTTCATCGAGTACTGCGAGTTCCAGGGCATCTGCGAGCGCAACCTTTCGCCCGAGGAGCTGTTCGCGCCCGACACCTGGGAGCTGACGGAGCAGGAGTAAGAGACGCAACATCCCGATTGAGAGGTGACCGATGGCAAGACCGCAACCGATACGGGACCGGGACCAGGAAGGGAACTTCTTCGACGACCTCCGTCCGTGGCTCGCCCGGGTGGAGGAGATGGGTCAGTTGGAGCGCATCTCCGGCGCCCACTGGGACCTGGAGGTGGGCGCGCTCAACGAGATCATCTGCGAGCGCACGCCGACCCCGCCGGCCCTGCTGTTCGAGGACGTCGTCGGCCACGAGGGCAAGGGCCGCGTCCTCGCCAACATGATGGAAACGATGGAGCGCACGGCGCTCGCTCTCAACCTGCCGCCGGACCTCAGCACCCTCGAGGTCATCGACCGGCTGCGCACGCGCCTGAGCACCCTGGTGCCGGTGGAGCCGCGCGTGCTGGCGACGGGCCCGGTGATGGAGAACCGCCTGACGGGCGACGACATCAACATCCTCGACATTCCGGTGCCGCGCTGGCACTCGGGCGACGGCGGCCGCTACCTGGGTACGGCGCACTTGGTGGTCACGCGGGATCCGGAGACGGGCGAGGAGAACGTGGGCTGCTACCGCGTCATGGTGCACGAGCGCGACAAGCTGGCGCTGTACATCTCGCCGGGCAAGCACGGGCGCATGCACATGGAGAAGACGCTCGCCGCCGGCAAGCCCATGCAGGTGGCCATGGCCTTCGGCCAGCACCCGCTGGTCTTCATGGCCGCGACCCAGGCGGTGCCGCCCGGGCTCAGCGAGTACGCCTGGGCCGGCGGCCTGGTGGGCCAGCCCCTGAGCGTCATCGAGGCGCCCATCACCGGGCTGCGCGTGCCCGCCGCCGCCGAGATCGTGGTGGAAGGGGAGATCATCCCCGGAGACACTCGTCCCGAGGGGCCCTTCGGCGAGTGGACCGGCTACTACGCCAGCGCGCGCCGCGCCGAGCCGGTGGTGCAGTTGAAGGCCATGTACCATCGGGACAACCCGATCCTCACGGGCGCGCCGCCGTTCCGTCCCACCATCCACGGCATGTACCGCTCCATGCTGCGCTCCGCCATGATCTGGAACGGGGTGGAGAAGGGCGGGGTGCCGGACGTGGTGGGCGTGTACGTGCCGCCGCCGGCCCAGCGCTTCATGATCGTCATCGCCATCCGGCAGCGCTACCCGGGCCACGCCAAGCAGGCGGCGATGATGGCCGCCCAGTGCCACGCCGGCGCCTACCTCGGCAGATACGTGGTGGTGGTGGATGACGACGTCGACATCACCAACCTGAACGAGGTGGTGTGGGCCATGTGCACCCGCTCCAACCCCGAGGAGTCCATCGACATCATCCGCCGCACCTGGAGCGGTCCGCTGGACCCCATCATCCCGCGCGACAAGAAGGGGCTCAACTCCCGCGCCATCATCGACGCCACCCGGCCCTTCGAGTGGAAGGACGAGTTCCCGGCGGTGAGCCAGATCGACAAGGACACCCATCAGACCGTGTCCGCCAAGTGGAAGGATGAGCTGGACCGGGTGGTGCGCGGCCATCAACCGTAGGCCGCCTCGCACGCCTGACTTGAGCCTTGACGAAGGGCACGGACGAACGGATGCAAGAACCGGCGCCCGTTCGTCCCGAGCTAAGCCAATTCGAAGCACCTTGGACCGAGAGGAGCCTGCCATGAGCGACGCCATCAAGCTGTACGATTTCTCGACCTCGCCCAACTGCCAGCGCGTGAAGGTGGTGCTGGAGGAGAAGGGCCTTGCCTACGAGACGGTCCCCGTGGACCTGCGCAAGCGCGAGCAGAAGGCGCCCGAGTACCTCGCCATGAACCCCCACGGCAAGGTGCCGGTGCTAGTGGACGGCGACACGGTGCTCTACGAGTCCTGCATCATCAACGAGTACCTGGAGGAGAAGTACCCGGCCCCGGCGCTGTTGCCCGCCGATCCCTCAACGCGCGCGCGGATACGCATCCTCATCGACTACGGCATCGTCCACACCAACGAGAGCCATCAGGCCATCCGCGCCGAGATGGTGAAGCCCGAGGGCGAGCGCGACGCCGATGCGCTGGCCGCGGGCAAGGCCCGTTTCATCGAGGAACTGCACCCGCTGGAAAAGGCGCTCGAAGGCCGTGACTACATGGCCGGCGACTTCTCGCTGCTCGATGCGGCCCACTTCCCGCGGGTCATGCGCCACGTCCAGTGGGGCATCCTGCCCGACCCGAGCCTGCCGCTGCTCAATGCGTGGTACGAGCGCATGACGGCGCGCCCGTCCGTCCGTGCGATCCTCTAAAGAACCTCCGAAGAACTTGGTGCCCGGACAGGACACTAGAATCGTCCTCCTCGGCGTGGGTCACACCAACGCCCACGTCCTCGACATGTGGCGCCGGGAGCCCATCGCGGGCGCCCGGCTGGTGTGCGTCTCGAGCTTCGCCGCGGCCACCTATTCCGGCATGTTGCCCGGCACCCTGTCGGGCCAGTACCCGCCCGGCACGCTGGAGATCGACCTGCGAAGCCTGGCCCAGGCGGCCCGGGCCGAACTGGTGGTGGAGCCGGCCGTGGGCGTGGACGTGGAAGCCCGGACCGTGCTCTTCGAGAAGCACGAACCCGTGCCGTTCGACATCCTGTCGGTGGGCGCCGGCTCTGTGCCCAACCGCGCGGGCATCGCCGCCGCCGCCGGCGCGTGGGTGCCCATCAAGCCCATGCAGACGTTCCTCATTCGCCTGTACGAACGACTCCAGGAACTGACACGGCAGGAACGTAAGGAACTGCGGGTGCTGGTCATCGGCGGCGGCGTCGGTGGCATCGAGATCAGCTTCTGTCTGCCCTCCTACCTGCGCCGCGTGCTGGGTGAGGTGCGCCACGCCATCACGATCATCGACGCCGGAGAACGCATCGGCGGCGGACTATCGCCAAGCGCGCTGCCCCGGGCGGAGGCGCTGCTGAAGGCCCGCGGCGTGGAAGTGTTCACGGGGACCCGTGTCACCCATGTCGATGCGCACGAAGCGGTGTGCGCCGACGGCCGCCGCATTCCCGCGGATCTCGTGATCCTGGCCGCGGGCGCGGCGCCGCCTCCCGTGCTCGGGGACATCGCCTTGCCGAAAGATCGCAAGGGTTTCCTCCTGACCGGCGAGACCCTACAGTCCACCGGCTCGGAGCATGTATTCGCGGTGGGGGACAGCGGCACCATGGCGGATGCCGCCATTCCCAAGGCCGGCGTGTACGCCGTGCGCCAGGGTCCGGTCCTGTGGCGCAACATCGGCGCGCTGGCACGGGGCGAGCCCCTGTCCCCCTACGAGCCACAGCACGATTTCCTGCGACTCCTCAACACCGGCGACGGCAAGGCGCTGATGGACTACAAGGGATGGGCCGTCCACGCCCGCTGGTGCTGGCGCTTCAAGGACTACCTCGACAGCCGTTTCATGGCGCGGTTCCGGGTGATCCGGCGCTGAGAGCCAAGCAATCCCGGCGGGACGTTAGGAGAGACAGAGCAGGGAGAATGGACCGGCTCAAGTTTCGTCAAGGAGCATCAAGCCATGTGGCAAGGGCGGCTAGTTCTGTAGCATGCTGTTTCTGCCTGTCCCGTCGTTCGTCGTCGTCAGGCAGGTTCAGGAAGATGTCAACGTGGTACACATTGTCTTCCTTGGGGGTTGCCCTTACCGATCGTCCGCTGGAAGCAGCCTCTCTTACTTCCAGGGTTGCCCAGCCGTAGAAGTCCTGTTGAGGGGTCCTGCTTCGTCCCGTTTCTTTTGACAATGTGGCCAAGTCAGTCGGCGAGGCGTGGTCCATCCGATCCATTGAGATCGAGTCGGCCGCCGGTTTCTCGAGGAAGATATCAGGAACGACGATGCCTCGTCGGCCTCGCTTCGCCCTGCTGCTCGAGAAAACGCTTCTGCCTATCGTTTCGGCATCGTTGAGTTCTGGAAGGCTCACGTTAAGGTGCTTGCCAGTCGTCGTAGCTGTTCCCTTACGAAATCGTCAGGGAGTTCGGAGGCATCTTCATACCGGGCGCGACGATTCTTCCCGTTGACGTATGAGAAACAGGCGGCCTGCCCATCGTTCGCCACCACGATAAAGACGGCAGACCTTGCAGCAGGTGGCTTGAAATAAAGTGCGATCTCGCCGTCTTCGGTAGGATACACGGTCGGAATAACGGTCTGGGTTGCCAACGCGAAGAGAATTCTCCTCGCTTGGTCCTTGGTGCGGGAAATAATCTCCGGCAGAGACTCCGCCGCGACCTCTCGGTCTATGTCGTTCAACTCCGCCAACGCCGTCTCGAGCCACTCTCCGCTTTGCGCGTGTTCTAGAGTCCGGAGAAACGAGCTGCAGGTATCGGTTGGCCTTTCACCCAAGGTCAATGCCCTCAACAATAGCGGCGGCAGCGACGAATTGTACGGTCGAGTCGCCGACTGCTTCCTCAGAGGCGTTTCTTGCCTCTCGCTGAGGTATTCTCTTTCCGCCTGCTCAATGCTGAACCTAGGGACATCGTGTCCCAGACTGCGGGCCTGGAGGGTCATGCCGGGTTATCTCCGAGAAACGTCAATCCTGTGGCCTGATTCGCTAGGTTGTTAAGCCGACGCCATAGCTGCGCTTGTTCGTCAAACGAAGTCAACTTCTGTGACGTTATGAGTATCGTTGTTGTGATGAAGAGACCGTCGGGAAGGACTACGGACTTTTCAACTGTCCGCTGCAACGACCAACGACCGTGATTGTCCGAGAAGATGACCTTGGCGGCTGGGCTGTATTCAATACCTACCTCGGTGGCCGCTGTGTCGGTCGGCTTCTTCCATGCAAATTCCGACAAGTAGGCGTTGACAAGCCCGTTTTCAGCCAATGGGACGTGCTCACTGGAATTGATCGAGACATGGTCCCTTGCATAGCAGCCAAGGTCTCGCGACAGGATGTCAATTGATTGTCGGACAATCTCCTCGACAGTAGGATAGTCACCTTCCGTTAGACTCCCGAAGTTCAACTCCAGGGTTGCCGGCCGGAGAACAATCGTGCTCCCTCCTCCGAATATCCGGTACGTGCATCGGGATTCCCCAAGCTCCGTCGAATCGTTGGTGGAGAAGTCGTGGGGCCGAACGGTGAGAGAGTCTCCCAGTTGCCGGGCTACTGAATCCATGAAGGCAGTCCGTGCTGAGACCCAGTCGGTGATGAACGGAGACAGTTCAAAGCTGATGAAGAGATTCTCTCGCTGCGGCTTCTGTATCTGTATCTCCATTGAACCAGTCAATTATACCATGAGGAAGGCCTTTGCCAGTCATTGGTGCCGTTCCCCGATGGGCTGGCATCCTTCAACAGGAGGCTGCCGCCTCTACCCCAAACTTGCCGATACGGCCTTTCATCTTCGCTGGCAGGAACCGGTTGCTGGAAGCCTCACACCGCGGGCTGCGCCCGGTATCGTTGCACATGGATCCGGTCCTGGCGCTTGCGTACCTGCACGAGATCATAGGTACTCTGGCGTCGAAGCCAGAACTCGGCATTCGACCACCCCACCTTCTCAAGCCGGAGCGCCATCTCCGGAGAGATTGCCGCGTGGCCGTTAAGAACCCGGGACAAGGTGTGCCGGGCGACGCCCAGCACCCGCGCCGCTTCGGTCACGCTCAAACCGAGCGGTTCCAGACAGTTCTCGCGGATGCTGCGTCCAGGATGCGGAGGATCGATCATCGCCATGCTCATGCCTCCCATTAGTGGTAGTCGGTCAGGTCGACGTCGTAAGCGTCGCCGTCCTCGATGCGAAATGTCAGTCGCCAGTTTCCAGAGATCGAGATGCTCCAGTACCCCTTGAGATCGCCCTTCAGCGGGTGAAGCCGGTACCCGGGCAGATCGAGGTCCGAAGGCCTGCAGGCATCGTCGAGATCGGCCAGCGCCAGCGCGACACGGTCCGAGAGATCGGACCCCACCCTGCTCACATCTCCCCGCTCATACATCCGCCTGAGCCCTCGATGCCGAAAGCTTCGGATCATGGCACTCTGTACCGCATACCGGTACACATATCAATCGGAAGACTTAATTCCACGCACAGTGAACCGCCCCGGGTTTCCCGGAGATTCTATTCTTTGAGAGGATGGGGTCATGAACAAGTCAACGAGGTACTCTGGTCTTACCCGGGTTTGGTGGACATCTGATAAGAGGCGAAGAAGGCCTCGGAGGTGACGACCATGACTCGGAAGAGACGGAAGTCTTCGAAGGAGTTCAAGCTCGAAACGGTCAAGCTGGTCAAGGAAGGACCGCGCTCGGTGGGAGAGGTGGCGCGTGATCTGGACTTGACGGAATCGGCGGTACGCAACTGGGTGCGCCAGTTCAACGTGGACGCGGGTATGCGCGAGGGCGTGAGCACGGGCGAGCTCGAGGAGCTACGCGAGCTGCGGTCGGAGAACCGGCAGCTACGGATGTAGCGCGACATTCTAGTCATCGCAGATCACCTCGTCGATCGTTCCGTTTGCCAGCATCGCTTCAAGGCCGGCCACGTCTATTCCGAGCATCTCGTCCGCCAGCGCCCGCACGGCTCTGAGTTCGCGCCGCCGAAGGTTCTCCCGGTCGCTCTTCGCAAACCCGTGGACAAAGAACGCGCGTTCGCCCCGCCGCAGCGCCAGGATGGCGCGCACGCCCCCGGACCTGCCTTGGCTCGGACGGGCGACGCGGTGCTTGATCACGCCGCCGCCGAGGTCGGCGTCGACCAATCCCTTGGCGGTCCGCTCCACGGGATCGCACAGCGCACGATTCCCGATCCCTTCGTTTCGCGCGCCACTTCCTCAGGAGGTTTGGCCACCAGCACAGATTGGGTGTCATATTTTGCCACCCTATGGTAATCTTGGCGTAACCAAAGCGGAGGTTTAGATATGCCCGCAGCTCATGCCCGAAATGTTGCACTCACTCCCCATCTCGCGCAATTCGTCGACGACCTGATCGCTGAAGGAGCTTATAACAACGCCAGCGAGGTGGTTCGGGACGGTCTCCGTGAACTGCAGCGCCGGAAATATCGGGATCAGTTGACCGAGATTCGAGCTCGGATCGGTGTCGGCCTCGATCAACTCGACCGAGGGGAAGGTCGGAGCGGCGATCCCACGGGTGTCATCGGAGGCATTCTCCGGGAGGCGAAAGAGACGCGGCGCCGCAATACATGAAGACGGTCGTATACGCGCCAGTTGCGCTTGCCCGGCTGACCGACATATTCGCTTACACCATTGAGCGGTTTGGAGCTGCGCAAGCCGACGCCTACGCGGCTCGGTTGACTCGACGACTTACCGACTTGGCTCTGGGACGAGGCGTGGCGGCACGGCCCTGCGAACGCCTCATGCGTGACATACGGGAAGCCACTGGACTAACCTATATCCGCGAGGGGTCACATTACTTGATTCTGCGCGAAAGGCGAGAGACGCTCGAGCTCGTTGAGGTCATCCATGAGCGAATGAATATCGAAGCGCATCTGGGGCGGCTGCTTGAGGAGGATCCGCCATAGTTCCGGAAGACCATTCTTTGGATCTTTTGTCGGACTTATCGGTTAGGCCTATCCCCATCCCGGGTACCATCCCACCAGCTCCACTGACCCGCGCGGTCGCCCTTCAGCGGATGCAGCCGGAAGCCAGGCGCGTCGGCCTGATTTGTGACGCACACTCGGTTGCTTCCCCGCTACCGCCTCTCGTACTGCTTCGCCCCGTACATGATCTCCCGCGCCTTGTCGTCCATGGGGGTGACGGGGACGTCGGCCATGACCTGGAGGCCGCGCTGCACGCCGGGGCGGGCGGTGACGGCTTCGAACCAGCGCTGGACGTGGGGGAAGTCGTCCAGGTTCTGGCCCTGCTTCTCGTGACCTTGCAGCCAGGGGTAGCAGGCGATGTCGGCGATGGAGTAGTCGCCGGCCAGGTACTCGTGGTCCGCCAGGCGCGTGTTCATGACGCCGTAGAGGCGTCCGGCCTCGTTGGTGTAGCGCCGGACGCCGTACTCGTTGTCGGGTGCCTGGCCGCGGAAGTGGTTGGCCTGCCCCAGCATCGGCCCGATACCGCCCATTTGGAACATGAGCCACTGGATCACCGCGTAGCGGCGCTCCACGTCGTTGGGCATGAGCTTGCCGGTCTTCTCCGCCAAGTACATGAGGATGGCCCCCGATTCGAACACCGGGTAGGGCTTCCCGCCCGGGCCATCCTGGTCGACGATGGCGGGGATCTTGTTGTTGGGGCTGATCTTCAGGAACTCCGGCTCGAACTGGTCGCCCTTGCGGATGTCGATGGGGTGGAGGCGGTATTCGAGTTCCAGTTCCTCCAGCACGATGTGCAGCTTGCGGCCGTTGCTGGTCCGCCACGAGTATGCGTCGATCATGTCCACTACTCCCTTTCCCCGGTCCGCAGCCTTCGTTCCCAATCGTGCTCGCGGTCGGTGACCATGTGCTCCATGCGCCGTATACGGCGGTCGAGTTGGCCGAAGGTGCGACGCAGGCGATTCAGCGCCATGGTGCGCGAGTGCGCGTAGCTGTTGTAGAAGTCCTGTTCTCCCTCCGTCCGCAAGGGCAGCACGGGCTCCGGCTTCAGGACCAGGGCGGCCAGCAGGTAGAGACCTGCGAACGGCCAGAATCCGGTGCTGATCAGCAGCACGACGGCGATTACGCGGATCCACAACACCCGCACGTCCAGGTATTCCGCGAGACCGCGGCACACACCCAGGATCACGCCGCGCCGCGAGCGGTAGATGCGGGCAGTCCTCGAATAGCCTTGAATCATGGGCTTCTGTCCTTTCTGTCGAGTAGAATGGTCTCCAGGGATTCCACGCGATCTTCCAGCCGGCTCATCCCCTGGTAGAGCTCTTGCATCAATTGGGCCTCATCGCCGCTGCCTCCGTTGCCGCGGAGCGACTTGATCGCCCATACCACCATGACAATCAAGGCCGCGCCCAGGATCAAGAGGATCCCAAGCGCGCCCAACACTATTCCCACGATGCCTTCCGGTGTCATCCTCGCTCACCTCACGCGCTTCAGCGGCACACACCGCCGCCGCCTCTCAGGCATCGGACCGCCCGGCGGCATCCTTGAGCGCCCGCAGTTCGGCTTCGATCTCGTCGTCCTGTCCGAGGCGGGCGAACTCTTCATCGAGATCGGGCTTCCGCGCGAAGTTGACCAGGTCGGCCTCGGCCTCCATGCGCTCGATACGGTTCTCGAACTGCTCGAAACGCAGCATGGTGTCGGCGCTGCCCATCTTGCGCACCCCGGTCTGGGCGCGCTTCCGCTCGTGCGCCTGAATGTGGCGCTGTACCAGGATGCGTTGCTTTTCCTTCGCGTTCGCCAGCTTGTCTTCCAACTGGGCCATGTCCGACTGGTATTGTTCAATGATGGCGGCACACTGGATCGCCTCGTCCTCCAGGGTCTCGGAGCGCTCCCGATAGCGCCGCTTCTCCATCAGCGCCTCCCGCGCCAGGTCTTCACGTCCCTTGTCCACGGCGAGCCTGGCCTTGTCCGCCCACTGTTCGTGGCGCCGGCGCGTTTCATCGAGCTCGCGCTCGACCTTCTTGCGCGTCGCCATCGCCTGGGCGCAAGCCACCTTGATCTCGACCAGTGTGTCCTCCATCTCCTGGATCATCAGGCGGATGAGCTTTTCCGGATCCTCTGCCTTGTCCAGCATCGAGTTGATGTTCGAGCTGATGATGTCGCTCAAGCGTGTAAAGATTCCCATTCGACTTCCTCCCTTGGGATTCGCGGGAAACGTGTTCGTCCCGCTGTGTCTTGGAGAAAGCACAAAGAGTGCCAACCGGGGATCAGGTTTCCAAGCTGCTGTTTTCTTTGAGTTTTAGTTTATTGCGCCGCTTCGTGGTGTTGGTGAATAATACCCAGTATTGGTTCATACAGCCACTATATGGTATCATTCACCATCCATGGGAGGGTCCATGCCCGAATCCTACACGGAGCCGCTGGGACAGTCCAACGCCTTTCTGGACTTTCAGGAAACGCTGTCCCGTGCCGCCAACGTCGATCGTCCGATCCTGTTGATCGGTGAACGCGGTACCGGCAAGGAACTGGCCGCGGCCAAGCTGCACTATCTGTCACAGCGTTGGCGCGGGCCGCTCGTTGCCCTGAACTGCGCGGCGTTGGCGCCGACGCTGCTGGAGTCGGAGCTGTTCGGCCACGAGGAGGGCGCTTTCACCGGCGCGCATCAACGGCGCACCGGACGCTTCGAGGCGGCAACGGAGGGGACCCTCTTCCTGGATGAAATCGCTCAGACCCCCACGGAGGTCCAGGAGAAGATCCTTCGGGTGGTGGAGTACGGCAGTTTCGAAAGGGTGGGATCTTCGCAACCGGTCCAAGTGGACACGAGAATCATCGGCGCGACCAACGCGGACCTGCCCTCGCTGGCCCGCCAGGGCGGTTTCAAGCTTGACCTGCTCGACAGGCTGTCGTTCGACGTCCTCTTCGTACCACCGTTGCGCCGTCGCGGAGAGGACATCCTGTTGCTGGCCAACCACTTTGCCGCGCGCATGGCGCATGAGCTGGGCCGGGAGGCTCTCCCCCAATTCAGCCGTCGCGCGGTGGCGCAAATGGAGAGCTACGCCTGGCCCGGCAACGTGCGAGAGCTCAGGAACGTGGTGGAGCGCGCGGTGTATCGCTCCTATACGGCCACCATCGACGAGCTCGTCTTCGATCCTTTCGTTTCGCCTTTCGGCACGGGCGCGAGCGAGGGCATCGAGGCGCCGGCGCCGGTGCCGGCCCCCCCGGCGCGGGTCCCCGAAGAGCCGGACAGGTCTCTCGAGGAGGCGGTGAGAGAGCTGGAGGTGCGAATGATCCGCGAGAGCCTTGCGGAGGCGCGCTACAACCAGCGCGACGCGGCAAGGGCGCTCGGTCTGACCTACCATCAGTTCCGGGGCCGGTGGCGAAAGTACCGCGACGAGTTGGCCGCCGAGGATGACTGAGACGGGGGACGGATTCCCAGGCACACCGCCGCCCCCGCGAACGCCATGACGAGACACGCCAGGAACATCCCGCCGTACGAGCCGGTGGCGTCGTGGACGAGGCCTCCCGAAAGGGCGCCGAGCGCCCCGCCGGTGTGGTGCATCCAGAGGATCGCGCCGGTGATCAGGCCGATGTGCCGGACCCCGAAGTAGTCGCCGGTCATGGCCGCGGCCAGGGGAGCGGTGGCCATCAGCGTGAAGCCCATCAACAGCGCGGCCGTGAATATCGCCGGTTCCGCGGACGAGAACGCCAGCAACCCGAAGCAGACTATGCGCAGGAGGAACATGAAGGACAGCGGCGGGCCGTGTCCGAGCTTCACCGTGAGCGCCGGGAACGCGAGGACGCCGGCCATGCTGAACAGCCCGGCGAGCCCCTGGATGTTGGAGGCGTGCTGGCTCGTCAGGCCGGCGTCCGTGGCGAAGGGGATGAACTGGGTCACGAAGAAGAAGTCCTGAAAGCCGCACAGCCCGTAGGCCAGGACGATGAAGAAGAAGGTCCGCGAAAGGAACGCTTCCCGCGGCGGCAGGTCCGGGGCGAGGGTGTGGCGTTCGCCCGCGACGGCGCCGCCCCGTTTGTAGGGCGCCAGGCCCATGTCGGCGGGCTCCTTCTTCATGAGCGTCAGCGCCACCGGCACCACCACCGCGGACACCAGGACGCCCAGGCCGACCCACGAGCCGCGCCAGCCGAAGCGCGCCTGGGAGTAGGCCAGGGCGGGGATGACGGCGAAGTGCCCGAAGGACGTGCCCGTGACCGCGATGCCGCCGATGACGCCGCGCAGGCTCAGGAACCAGCGGGAAACCGTGGACGACACCACGCCGATGGTGATCCCGGATACGCCCACCGCCGTGACGACGCCGTAGTAGAAGTAGAGTTCCGGGATGGAGTTGGTGCGGGAGGTGAGGAAGATGCCCGCGGAAGCCAGCAGTGCCGAGACGGAAAAAAGCAGGCGCGGCCCGTAACGGTCCAGCATCCTCCCCGCCATCATCTGGCCGAAGCCGAACACGAACATGTTCAGGGTGTAGGCGAAGGTGATGGCGCCCCGGTCCCAGCCGAACTCCGCCGCCAGCGGCTTCACCAGCACGCCGAAAGAGAAGCGCACGCCGCCGTCCACCACCAGAATGAGGAAACCTCCGAGGAGGATGATCCAGCCGTAGAAGAACGTGGACTGGAACCCGGCCGGGGCCGGCGTAGGCGGTGGGGTTTGCACCAGATGAACTAGTGTCCTGCGTCACAAATAGCTTGATGAAACCGCGAGGGCATTTTTGTCGTCGGCAAGGCGCGATGACTTGTAGGGGCGACCTGCGGTCGCCCCCC
>Ga0209544_1000892_pt1 | contig 36447 bp, 36 predicted proteins | sample MesohylPK_FD_187297 | JGI IMG/M metagenome (GOLD analysis project Ga0209544, IMG submission 187297) | Host-associated microbial community of the marine sponge Aplysina aerophoba from Gulf of Piran - sponge mesohyl, lysed by proteinase K... | ecosystem: Host-associated > Porifera > Sponge >... | reverse complement strand
ACGCGCGCTCAGGGCGCTCAAGAGTGCGGGGTTCGAGGACGTGGGTCTCGTCGGCAGGGCGATCGAGGTGCTGGCAGGAAGCTACTGGCGGATGAAGACAGGGAGCGGCGGCAAGGCGCTGCGTGATGCCTTCGAGGAGGAACTGCGTGAGCTGCGGCTGCAGGAGACGAAGAGCATCAGCAGGGACCGGGTGGGAAAGGCGCGCGACGACTTCTCGATCGAATGGGACGGGCGCAGTCTCATGCTGGACCGCCACCTGAAGAACAACACGAAGACGCGCGATCCCAGGCACTGCCTTCGTGTGTATTTCACCTGGGACGAGACGACACGGCGGGTCGTGATTTGTTGTTCATTGTGCCACTCCACTGCAGGTCATTGTAATTGCATGTTTTTTGCATTTGAACTTACATCGACACGGGGCTTTTTCTCCTTGGAGAGGCCGAGAATGCCATCGCCGTGCTTGGCTTCATAGGCGGCACTTCCCTAACTTCCTGTAAACATTGAGAGTTGTTCGTGTTGAGTGGCGCGACACGGACGCTTTCGCCTCTGACTGGCATCAATCACCTTCGGATCTTCGATAGCCGATGCACGGATCCGCCAAGGGGCCTGCGGCACCGCCTGCTCGGCGGCCAGAATGCCGTCTTGGATCAGGCGCCGGATCAAGTGGTTGCTCACCCCGAGCTTCGCAGCGGCCTGTGACATCGTCAGCCAGGCTTCCTGCGTCTTGTCGGAGCGCACGGCGCGAATGCGGTGACGCTCTCGAGTATTCTGAACAATGGATGCGGCCCAGGTGTTGCCCTTGCCAGTCCGTATCCCCATGCGGTTTAGCGTCGCGGCGATTTCGGCGTCCGACCAGGGCCCTGCCATGCTGCGGATCACCTTGAGCGCATCTTCGGGCGTGCGACGGAAAGCGCCCCCAGTTGCCTGCTTGCGAACGCGAAGCTGCGAATGCCGGCCGCCCCGCCAGTGGATCACCAGAAGCACCTCGTGGGCGGTTTCGTCAACATCGACGACGATGTCCTCGATGACGCTGCGCAGCAGTTGCTGGCGGGCGCGCATCGTGGTCCCCGGCGCCTCCCACGCGGATTCGAGGTCGTCGGCGAGGACGTTGAAGTCAGGAACCTCGCCGCGGTCCTCTGGCGGTTCGCCAAGGCGCGCCTCGAAAGCCGCTACACGCTGCAGCGCAGCCTCCCATGTCTTTTCCAGTTGCGCCGCAATCAAGCGGTTGTCGGGATCGCACGCCGCGTAGCGGCGTTCCGCCAGTGACGCTTCGTAGCGGGCTTGCTCCAACTCGAGCTCCATCAATCGTCGGCCTTCGTCGCGCCCCTCCATACGCCTCCTCTCGGCTTCAAGGGCGGCCTCAACTGCCAGCGGCGACACCGCCCGCAAGACTTCGCCGACAACCGCCTTCTCGACACGGCGCCCGCCGAAGCTCAGGCAACGTTTGCGGCCCTCGTTCTGCTGACTGCGGCACCTATAGTAGGGTGCATGCTTCCTGCTGCCGTAGTACACCACTAAGTGATTCCCACAGCGCGCGCAGGTCAACATCCCTACCAGCAAAGCCGATCCACCGCGCCCCGACTTGACGCCGCCACCGCGTGCGTAGTTGTTGGCCTGAAGTTGCTTGCGGTTGCGTTTGAACTCCTCCCAGTCGATGAAGCCCAGGTGATGATCCTCAATCACGACTTCCCAGTCTTCAAGTAGTTTGGGGCAGCCATAGCTCTTTCGCAGACGGCCGTCGACCACGGTCGTGCGCGTGCCGCTCTTTCCGTAGACGTAGGCCCCGGCATAGAACGGGTTTCTCAGGGTCGCCAGGACGTTGTAGTAGGGGATCGGGCGCCAGTCGAAGCCCGTCCTGTTACGGTTGTTCGACGGCTTGGGGAAGTGGAACCCGTCCTCTGTCATCGATAGCAGGACCTGGCGGGCGCTGCCGAGCTTGCGGAAGCGCTCGAAGATCTCTCGGATCGTTGTCTGAAGCCGCTCGTCTGGATCGAGGTCGAGGCCGGCTTCACGATCCCAGATGTAGCCCGGCGGCACGGGTATGCGCAGTTCGCCGCGTCGCGCCTTGGCACGCACCGCCTCGAACATTCGGGCGCGTAGCTGACTGAGCTCGAAGGCCGAGATGTTGCCCTTCATCCCCAGCAAGAGCCTGTCATTGGGCAGGTTCGGGTCGTAGACCCCATCGAGATCGATGATCCGTGCGCCGACGAAGCCGCAGACTTCCAGAAGATGCTCCCAGTCCCGCCCATTGCGCGCCAGCCTCGTGGCATCGAGGCACAGCACGGCACCGATCATGTTCTCGTACATCAGTGCCAGCAGCCGCTCGAAGCCCGGTCGCTCCGCCATGCCGTTGGCCGTGCGGCCGAGGTCGTCGTCGATCGGCTCGACATCTTGGAACCCGTGATGGCGGGCAGCTTCAACAAGTTCATACTGACGTCGCCGGCTTTCAGGGTTGTTGATTATCTGTCCGGGACTGGATTGACGGATGTAGACGACCGCCTTGCGCTGAAGAAGGGCGGCCGGGAGGTCAGCGTTCCTCATTGTCGTCCTCCTGCGTCGCAGGTTCGGCTGCCTGCGTCAGAAGAGTGGCCAGCCGTTCCTTCACGATCATGCGCTCGGACGGGCTCAGGCTCTGAAACACCGGTGCTTCGAACGCCAATGCGATCTGGCGCGGGGATGATGTAACGACTGGAAGGGTGATCGTCATCGGTCTGCTCCCGAGATGGATTCGTGGCTTCTCGAGAATTCTGTCTAATGCCGGTGTCGATCAACAGATAGTGGAGCTCCGTCAATGCAGAGAGCGAGATCGCCGGTTCGCCCAACTCCATTCGCGCGCAGACCATCGCATCGAGCATCCAGCTCCGAAGCATGGCTAGCTCACCGGACGGCGCCTCGACACGAACCAGCTGACCGGAAGTGCCTCGTCGACGCTGAATCACGCGTACCGAGAGTCCGTGAAAGCGATGCCAGGGATAATGGACCGTTACGATCTGCCCAACATGGGCAGAATGAAGCGAAGATCGTGATCGGCCACCTGCCCGGACACATGAGAATATGACCGGGCACGGGCCTGCGATGACCGCGGCCTCATCGGCGAGAGGCGGCCGGCCCGGCTGGCATCCCCGTTGACCCTTCCGCTCAGGAGATACTCCCTGATTCTGGCGGCGATCCGCGCGGCCGCCTCGTGCACGAGGTCGCGCGCCAGGTGCGCGGATCTGGCGGTCGTCTCCACTCTGGAGTGGCCGAGAAGCCGGGCGAACTTCGGCAGGCTCACGCGTAGGACCAATGCGCTGCCGGCCCAGCGGGTGACGCAGGCCGTGAGGCTGTCCGAGGCCGGCTCAATCCGGCAGCGATCGCTCGGGAGTTGCGCTTGTCGCGCGCCGAGGTGGAGCAGACCGTGGGCAAGAGCGCGCCCTCAACGTCTACGGCTTCGGTGAGCTCGACACGCTGGTGCCGGTCTATGCCGCGACTGTGCATAAGAGCCAGGGCTCGGAGTACCCGGCCGTGATCGTCCCGGTGCTGACCCAGCACTACGCGATGCCGCAGCCGCGGAATCTCCTTTGCACGGGCGTCACGCGGGGCAAGCGGCTGGTGGTGCTGGTAGGCCAGAAGAAGGCGGTGGCCATTGCGGTGCGCAACGTCTCAGGCCGACGGCGCTGGTCGAAGCTCAACGAACGGCTGAGCCGCCTCCCGCAGCACCGTGCCCCTGCGCCGTGATGTTCAGAGCACCCCGCAGCGCGCGGTCCCGAGGTTGCCGGTGCTCAGGGGGCGGAGGCCGGACGTCGCCGCGAAGGATGTCGTCCCCGATGCCGGCCGCAATCCTCACTGCCGATGCGTTGGCCTCATCCGGGGAGCTGCTCGGCACGTGGGACGGATCACCGCCACCTCTCTTCAAAGGGTCGTATGCGCGAGGCCTGGTGCGCTCACGTGCGCTCGACGGCGACACAGCGCCTTGTTGGAGACCGCGGTCGCGTGTTGGTCGGCGGCGCCAGCAGGCCCGGACTACGACGACCCAGGATTGAACCGCGATGGAGCGACGATCGAGAATGCGTTCCTTGCCGGCCGCGTCTCAGCCAGCCCCGGCGCCGTCTGGAATCCCATCCTGTTCGGCGGTGCCCTCCGGCGCATGGCTCATCAGCGCCTCTATCCGATCGGCAACCCTCTGAGCCGGCTCGCGCAGCTGGGCGATCGTCCAGTCCGCAGCGTAACCCTCCGTCACGTCGTTGGGTCTGGCGTGGTTCACAAGGCGCTTGGTCAACGGCGAGGGAAGCATCAAGTCCCGTTCGGCCACCGTGATGAAGCAGTTGCGGAACGCATGGAACCAGAACTTCGCGCCGCCCGTCTTCGTGATGCGCGGGTAAAGATAGTGCGGGTCCTCGACATGCCCGGACTTGCTGGCCGGAGAAGGAAACACCCAGTCCCGCACGGTGATCGGCATCGCCGCCCTCGCCGCCCGGCGCCTTTCGAGGATGAGTTCCAGTTGCCGGGTGATCGGAAGCTCAAGAGGGACGCCGGTCTTGGTCTGCTCGACGCGGAAGGTGAGCGATGCCATGTCCACCCGCTCCCAGCGCAGTGTCAGGACTTCTCTCAGCCGCATGCCGGTGTAAAGCCCGAACCACAGCGCGTCACTCATGGCCGGCATCTTGACCTCGGCCTCGATGCCGGTTCGCCAACAGGGCAGTACCTCGGCGGGCGTGGAGATCTTGCGTCGCGTCTTGCGATGGAACTTCCCGCCTGCGCCAAGCCAGAGGTCGACCGGGTTGCGCAGACCTTCGAGATCGACGCAGGGACGGCGGTAGACGGAACGCAGCAGAGACATCGCGTGGTTGGCCGGTGACCAGCCGTGGTCCACGGAAATGCGGTTGAAGCGCGCCTCCACCTCGCGCCGCGTGATGGAATCGAGTGGGCGGCTGAGCCAGTCACCGAGATAGCGCTCGGCCTCGTAGCGGTAGAGCTTGTTGGTGTTCTCGGAGCGGTTGGGATTGGCACCCAGGTAGTCCTTGAGCGCATCCGCCAGGGTCGGCATCCCTCGCGCCTGCGCACGCTCCTCAGCCGGGTCCTCGCCGCTGGCCACCTTGCCGAGGGTCGTCTGGGCCATGCGCCTGGCCTGACCGGGCGCGATCTTGCCATATCGACCGAGCACGACCTGCTTGTTCGGCGCCTTCCTGCCGCCGTCACCCGCACGGTAGTTGACGATGAAGGACTTGGCGCCGGTGGGGTGTACCCTGACGCCGAAGCCTGTGAGCCTGTCATCCCACGCGATCCAGGGCCTGTCGCCGGGCTTGAGGGCATCGACGGCACGCTTGTTGATGGTAATCTTGGTCTTGGCGACGCGTTTTCCGGGCTTGGTGTTCATGGGGGCATTGGATCATGGGGCTGTCGACCTGTCAACACACTGCCCAACACGCGAAAGGGACTGAAAGTCATCTCATGTCGCCTCGCGAAGGGAGAGTGCTTCGCAGAATTCCAACAACCCATTGCAACTATTCGCAGAATGTCCTTCTATGTCCTCATTTGCATACGTAACGATACATACACTCGTAAGTCTACGCGCCATTAGGCGCGCGCCGCAGTCGCGCCGTCCGGGCCTGCGGCCCGGTAACTTCGATGCGCCACACCCGTGGGCTGCCAGTTGCGAATGTGCTCCGCTCGCCTGTAAGTAAGTCTTTGGAGCGTGAGCGGTTGGCGCTCTCAGCGACTCCCTAAGCAGAGAGGCCGTCGATGACGAAACCGGTCGGTGTCGGGTTCCTGGGTTCGCAATTCGTGAGCGGGATTCATGCCCGCGCGCTGGTGCGCAACCCCAACGCGAAACTCGTCGGCGTGGCGTCGCCCACACCGGGCAATGCCGAAGCCTTCGCCGAGACCTACGGCATGGCCCACCACTGGACCGATCACCGTCCGCTGCTGGAGCGCGACGATATCGACATGGTGGTCATCGGCACGCCCAACGACACCCACTGCCCGCTGGTGCTGGATTGCGCAGCCGCCGGCAAGCACGTCGTGCTGGAGAAGCCGATGTGCCTGAGCATGGCCGAGGCCGACAGCATGGTCGCCGGCTGCAAGGACGCCGGCGTGCTCTTCATGTACGCCGAGGAGGTGTGCTTCGCGCCGAAGTACGTGCGCATGAAGTCCCTGCTCGATGCCGGGGCGCTCGGCCAGCCGACCCTCGTCAAGCAGTCCGAGAAGCACGACGGCCCCCACGCGCCCCACTTCTGGGATGTCGATCGCGCCGGTGGCGGCGTGGTCGCGGACATGGGCTGCCACGGCATCGCCTTCGCCCGCTGGATGCTCGACCGGGCGCCGATCGTCTCCGTCTACGCCCAGCTCTCGACCCAGGTGCACGGCGACAAGACCAGGGGCGAGGACAACGCGCTGCTCATCCTCGAGTTCGAAGGCGGCTGCCTCTTCCTCAACGAGACCAGCTGGACCAAGCCCGGCGGCATGGACGACCGGTCCGAGGTGCACGGCTCCGAAGGCGTGGCCTATGCCGACCTGCTCCACGGCAACTCCATCGAGACCTACAGCCGCAGCGGCTACGACTATGCCGTGGAGAAGGGCGGCGAGACCTCGGGATGGAGCTTCACCATCTACGAGGAGGAGTGGAACTACGGCTTCTGGGCCGAGTTCGACCACTTCGTGGATTGCGTGCAGAAGGACACGGAACCGCTGGTGACCGGAGAGGACGCGCGCGCCGTCCAGGAAGTGCTGTTCGCAGCCTACGAGTCCGCCCGCACCGGTGCCAAGGTGGCGCTCCCCTTCAGGAGCGACGCGGCCAAGCCCTGGGATCTGTGGCAGGGCGGCGCGGGGTAAAGAGGTGCGGTTCACCGTCCTTCCGGATGGGGAGGCGCTGGATCGAGAGGCCGCGGCCTTCATCTGGAAGGCGGCGGAGGCCAGGCCCGACCTCCTGATCTGCCTCGCGAGCGGGGGAACGCCGACCGGCACCTACGCCCTGCTCGCTCAGGAGCCGGAGCGCCTCGCCCATGCGCGCTTCATCCAGCTCGACGAGTGGGCGGGCGTCGCTCCGGAGGACCCGGCGAGCTGCGCCCACTATCTGCGCCGCACGGTACAGGGCCCCCTCGCGGTGCCGCCGGAGCGCTGGATTGGAATCCGCGGCGACGCGCCGGATGCCGCCGCCGAGTGCCGGCGGGTGGCAGCGGCGTTAGAAGCGGCCGGGCCCATCGACCTCTGCATCCTGGGGCTCGGGCTGAACGGTCATCTGGCGCTGAACGAGCCAGCGGACAGCTTCAATCCCTTCTGCCACGTCGCCACGCTTGCCGAGCAGTCCCGCACCCACCCGATGGTGGCCGCGGCCGCCCACCCGGTCAGCCAAGGGCTCACGCTTGGTCTCGGCGACATCCTGCGCGCGCGCCGCATCCTGCTCATGGTCTCCGGCACCGCCAAGCGAACGCCCCTCGCCCGGCTTGCGGCCCCGCGCATCACGCCGGCGCTGCCCGCGTCGTTCCTGTGGCTGCACGGTGATGCGGTCTGCCTCTGCGACCGGGAGGCCGCCGCCGACACCGGGCTCGACGACGCCGACCCATGAGCCCCTGCGCCCTCGGCGTCGATATCGGCGGCACCAAGATCGCGGTCGGCGCGGTCGATGCAAGCGGCGCGGTGCATGCGCGGCGGACCATCGCGACCGACGCCGAGGCCGGCTTCGACGCAGGGCTCGAGCGGCTCACCCGGGCCATCGACGAGACCCTAGCCGAGGCGAGCATCGATGTAGGCACGCTCTCCGGCATCGGCCTCGGCTGCCCCGGCCCCTTCGACGAAGCGAGCGGGCGGATCGAGAATTTTTACACCCTCCCCGGTTGGGAGGGGAACGACATCGTGAGCCCGCTCGTCGCCCGCTTCGACACGCCGGTGCGGCTGATCAACGACGCGGATGCGGCGCTGCTGGGCGAGGCGCTGGCCGGCGCGGCCCGCGGAGCCCGCGTCGCGCTGATGCTGACCATCGGCACCGGCCTCGGCGGCGCGGCGCTGATCGACGGCGCGATCCTTAGCGGCGCGGCGAACGAGCATCCCGAGATCGGCCATGTGATCGTCGACCCGACCGGGCCGGAGTGCTACTGCGGCAGCCGAGGCTGCCTCGAGGCCCTCGCAGCGGGTCCCGCGCTCGCGCGCGCCGGGGCCGAGTTCGGTTACGCGGATGCCGAGGCCGTCTTCGCCGCTGCCGAGGCCGGCGCAGAACCCGCCAGGGCGATCATCGTCCGCAGCACGGACGCGATGGAGACGGCGGTCTGGAGTCTCGTCCATACGCTCCTGCCCGAGGTAATTCTCATCGGCGGCGGCATCGGCGAGCGCCACTTCCCGCTCTATCGCGAGGCTGCCGAGCGCGCCGTCGCCCGCGCCGTGCTCGCACCTGCCGGCGCGATCCGCGTGGTCAAGGCGGCGCTCGGCAACGATGCCGGCATGGTGGGTGCCGCGGCGTTGATGCTCGACCGTGCCTGATCCCACAAGACCACGCGCCACGTCTGCGCCGGACGTGGACGCCGTCGTGGTCGGCGCGGGCTTCGCCGGGCTTTACATGCTCCATCGGCTGCGCGAGAGCGGACTCAGGGTGCGCGCCTTCGAGAGAGCGGGCGGAGTGGGCGGCACCTGGTACTGGAACCGCTATCCGGGCGCCCGCTGCGATCTCGACAGCGTCGAGTATTCCTACCAGTTCTCCGACGCGCTCCAGCAGGAGTGGCGCTGGAGCGAGCGCTTCGCCGGGCAGCCCGAGATCCTGCGCTACCTGGAGCATGTCGCGGACCGCTTTGACCTGCGCCGCGACATCCAGTTCAACACGACCGTCACGGAGGCGGCCTACGACGAGGCAGCGGGATACTGGCGCATCGCCACCGACGACGGTCAGCGGCTCTCCGCCACCTATTGCATCTTGGCCACCGGGTGCCTCTCTGTCCCCAATCGGCCGGCGTTCGACGGCTTGGACCGCTTCCAGGGCGAGTGGTACCACACCGGCGCGTGGCCTCACGAAGCAATCTCCTTCGCCGGCAAGCGCGTCGGCATCGTCGGTACCGGCTCATCCGCAGTTCAGGCGATCCCCGTGATCGCGGTGGAGGCGCGCCACCTCACCGTCTTTCAGCGCCAGGCGAGCTACAGCATCCCCGCCCGCAACGCGCCGCTGGACGATGCGGAATACGCCGCCATCCGGGCGCGGTACGGGGAGCTGCGCCGCCAGGCGCGGGAGACGCCGAGCGGATGCTGGTGGTCGGCGAACCTCACGGCTGCCGCGGAGATGAGCGCCGAGGAGCGCAAGCACGAGCTCGAGGCCCGGTGGCGGACGGGCGGCCTCTGCTTCTACGGCGTCTTCAAGGACGTTCTGGTCAATACCGAGGCGAACGATATCGCCGCCGAGTTCCTCCGCAGCAAGATCCGCGCGCAGGTCCGCGATCCCGAGGTGGCCACCCTGCTGACCCCGCGCTCCGTCGTCGGCTGCAAGCGCATCTGCCTCGATACCGACTATTACGCGACCTTCAACCGGCCCAATGTCACGCTGGTCGATATCAGCGATGCACGCATCGAGGAGATCACGCGCACCGGTCTGCGCACCGGCGGCGACCATTACGAGCTCGACACCATCGTCTTCGCTATCGGCTTCGACGCGATGACCGGACCGCTGCTGCGCATCGACATTCGCGGCAGAGGCGGGCGGTCGCTGCAAGCGAAGTGGGCCGACGGACCGCGCACCTACCTCGGTCTCGCGATCGAGGGCTTCCCCAACCTGTTCACGATGACGGGGCCGACCAGCCCCTCGGTGCTCGCCAGCATGGTTCCCGCCATCGAGCAGCACGCGGAGTGGATCGCCGACTGCATCGCGTATGCGCGTGCACACGCCCGCCCGCGCATCGAGGCGATGCGCGCGGCGGAGGACGCGTGGATCGCCCATCAGGAGGAAGCGGCGGGAAGCACGCTCTTCCCCGCCTGCAACTCCTGGTATGTCGGCGCCAATGTCGAGGGCAAGCCGCGCCGTGTGCTGCCCTACACCGGCGGGTTCTCGGCCTATGTCGAGAAGTGCGATGCGATTGTCGCCAACGAGTACGAGGGATTCTCGCTCAGCGCCGGGTGACCCGCGCTCGCCTTCGACCGTCCCCCATGATGACCGGGTGCGAAGCACCGCCGTTCCGCGCTAAACTCCGCAAACGCAGGCAAGCGGCCACGGGCCATGGGCACCTCTGCGACAGGGAGCAAGACCGAGAACGGCGGCGGCGCCGCGGCGGCGGACGTGGACGCGGTCGTCGTCGGCGCGGGCTTCGCCGGCCTTTACATGCTTCACCGGCTGCGCGGGATGGGGCTCTCGGTGCGCGTCGTCGAGAGAGGCAGCGGAGTCGGCGGCACCTGGTACTGGAACCGCTACCCCGGCGCCCGCTGCGATTCCGACAGCGTCGAGTATTCCTACCAGTTCTCGGACGAGCTCCAGCAGGAGTGGCGGTGGACCGAGCGCTACCCCGGGCAACCGGAAATCCTGCGCTACCTGGAGCATGTCGCGGACCGCTTCGACCTCCGCCGCGATATCCAGTTCGAGACGACCGTGACCGAGGCGGCCTTCGACGAGGCGGCTGGATGCTGGCGCATCGCGACTGACGACGGCACGCAAATCAGCAGCACCTATTGCATCATGGCCACGGGGTGCCTCTCCGCCGTCAACCGCCCCGCCTTCGACGGCCTCGATCGCTTCACCGGAGAGTGGTACCACACCGGCGCCTGGCCCCATGAAAAGGTCTCCTTCGCCGGCAAGAATGTCGGTATCGTCGGCACCGGTTCGTCCGCGATCCAGGCTATCCCGCTGATCGCGGCGGAGGCCGAGCATCTCACCGTCTTCCAGCGCCAGCCGAACTACACCATCCCAGCCCGCAACGGGCCGCTGGACGAGGCGGAATACGCCGCCGTCAGGGCCAACTACGGGGAACTGCGCCGGCGCGCGAAGCAGACGGTGACGGGCTCCTGGTGGCACCCGAACCCGTTGACCGCAGCCGAGATGAACGCCGAGGAACGCCGGCGCGAGATGGAGACCCGCTGGCAAAAGGGCGGCCTCAGCTTCTATGGCGTGTTCGACGACGTGCTGGTCGACGGCGAGACAAACGGTATCGCGACCGAGTTCATCCGCAGCAAGATTCGCGAACAGGTGCGCGATCCGGACCTGGCGGCGCGGCTCTCGCCGCACTCCTACATGGGCTGCAAGCGGATCTGCCTCGATACCGACTACTACGAGACCTTCAACCGGCCCAACGTGACGCTGGTCGATATCAGCGACGCGCCGATCGAAGAGATCACGCCTGCCGGCCTTCGTACCGGCGGCAAGGAGTACGCGTTCGACGCGATCGTCTTCGCGATCGGCTTCGACGCGATGACCGGCCCTCTGCTCAGTATCGACATTCACGGGACCGACGGGCGGGCGCTGAGGGAGAAGTGGGCCGATGGGCCCCGGACATACCTGGGAGTCGCGATCGCGGGCTTCCCCAACCTGTTTACCGTCACGGGACCTACCAGCCCGTCGGTGCTCACCAGCATGGTCCCCACCATCGAGCAGCATGTCGAGTGGATCTCGGACTGCATTGCCCACGCGCGTGCCAGCGGGCGCCCTCACATCGAGGCAACCCGCGAGGCGGAGGACGCGTGGATGGCTCACCATGAGGAGGTGGCGGCCGAGACGCTCTTCCCCTCATGCAACTCGTGGTATGTCGGCGCCAACGTTCCCGGCAAGCCACGCAAGGTGACGCCCTACACGGGGGGCTTCTCGACCTACATCGAGAAGTGCGACGCCGTTGTCGCCAACGGCTACGAGGGTTTCACGCTGACCGCCGTGTGAGTCACGTGCGCGAATGGAAGTCCCGCTGAGGCAGGCGCCCTAAGCGTCCCCACTCCATCCCGGCGGCGGATCGCAGGGCTCGGTTCCCATGTCGGCGGGCACGGAGATTTCGATCAGGTCGAAGGTCTCCGAGGTGGCGATCTCGTTATGCGGGGTGCCGCCGGGGATGTAGAGCGAATCCCCTTCCTCGATGCGGATGGTCTCGTTCTCGAAGGCGAGGTCGATCCAGCCGTCAAGCATGTAGACGATCTGCCCCTCGCAGATGTGCGTGTGCCAGCCGGTCGGCCGCGTGAGCCCGACCTTGGCCGTGGTGATCTGGGCGCGGATGCGACCGCCGCTCGCCGCCGTGACGCCGAGGTCGCGGTAGGTCATGAAGTCGCGCCGCCCCGGCACGAAGGTCGGGTCGTCCCTTCTGACAAGGGTGAAGGGTGATTCTGGCGTTGCCGGGCTTGCGGCCGCAGCAGTCTGGGCCTTGGTCATGGCGCGGGCTCCTTTCCGCCGGGGGATGCACGCATGGTAGGAAGCGCCGGTTGGCGTGACAAGGCGATCGCCGTCGTTCGGCGTGCCGCTATGATCCGGAGGAGCGCTCGCCCGGCCGGTCCCGGCCGCCGGGGTGCGCGTTCAGAGCGTGTTGTGGGTGCCGTCGCAGTGCGGCTGGCTCCCGGTCTTCTTGCAGCCGCAGAGCCACGCGGTCTCGCTCTCCTCTGCGGTGAAGACGATCGGGCGGATGTCGGTGACCTTGTGCGAGCCGTCGCAGAAGGGCTGGGTGGCACTCAGGCCGCAGGCGCACCAAAAATATTTCTCCCCGGCAACGAGCTCGGTTTCGTAGGGTTCCGCCTGGGCGACGACGGGTTCGCTCATGGTGTGCTGCCTCGACAGTCTCAGGGGCCAACTTGACGCGCTTCACTCTAGCCGGGCACCCCACAGCGAACAAGGTTGCGCTTGGACACGCGATCGCCCGTCCCCGGGAGGCGAGGCGCGGGCGGCTCTCAGGCGGCGGCCCAGGACGAGCCTTCGATCCCGCCGACAGGGTGGCCGGCCTTGATGTGGATGCGCCGGCCAGGGAGGCGCCGCAAGACATCGACCAGGTTCGTCGCCTCGAAGACCACCAGGTCGGCGGGGGAGCCTGCGGCGACGGCAGGCACGGGCGCGCCGATGATCCTTGCCGCCCGCGTGGTCACCATCTCGAAGCCCTCGCGGACCTCGTCGTCGAGCCTCATGCCGGCGCTGTGCACGGTCATGTAGGCGAGCTCCACCGGGTCCATCCGATTGAAGCGGTACCAGATGTCGTACATGTTGTCGGCGCCTGCGGCGACGTTGACCCCGGCGTCGAGCAACTCCTTCACCCGTGACGAGCCCCGGTTCTGCGGCGTTCGGCCCTCACCGCCCAGCATCTGGAGATTGGCGATCGGCAGCACGGCGACCGACATGTCGGCGTCCAGCACCTTGTCGATCACCCGCGTCGCCTCCTCGTCGGGGTAGACCGCGAGCGCGTTGCAGTGACTGGCGACGACCTTGCCCTGCATGCCGTTGGCGATCGTGGCCTCGGCCAGCATCTCCAGCGTCTTGAGCTCGGCCCGGTCCATGTAATCGGCGTGCATCTCCACGCCCACGTCGAACTCGGCGGCGAGATCGAGCACCGTCTCGACGTGGGTGCGCTGGTCTTCGATCGAGGCCTCGACCTCCGGCAGGCCGCCCACCGCCGCAGCGCCCATGCCAAGCGCCTCGCGCAGCAGCGCCGGTGCCTCCGGGTCCGCCACGATCCCTTCCTGGGGGAAGGCAACCAGGGTGACGTCGACGACGCCGGCGAAGCGATCGCGCGCCCGCATCACGCCTTCGAATGAGACCAGCCTGGTGGCGAAGTCCACGTCGATCTGCGCGTGCAGGCGGCCGATGCCGTGGGCCGCGGCGAGCCTGAGGGCGGTGCTCGCGCGCTCCTCCACGTCGGCGACGGTAAAATGGACCTTGGCCTCGCGGGCGCGGTCCAGGGCCTCCTGCGGCCCGCGTGCGCCGAGCAGGTCGCGGCTCAGCACCTTGTCGATGTGAAAGTGGGGATCGACGAAGGAGGGCGTGACCAGCCCGCCGCGCGCGTCGATACGCGCCGCCGCGTGGCCGTCGAGGGTGGGCGCGACCGCCTCGATGCGCCCGTCGCGAATGCCGATGGAGACCGGCGCCGCATCGTCGAGGCGTACTGCGTCGTGAATGAGAAGGTCCCACTCGGGGCCCGGAGCCGCGTCCGTCATGTCTCCTCCGTCATCAATGTGCTTGTCGGGGCTGCAACGTCATTCCCAGTAGATCGGCGTGGTGGTGATGACCTCGACGCCGTCCCTGTGGACGATCAGGTTCTGCTCGAAACCCACCGCGCCTTGTTTTCCTCCCCGGGAATGACCTGGCTCGTCATGGCCGCCCCCCTTCGACCTGCCGTCGCGGAAGGTTACTTCCATCGGCGGCATTCCAACAACGGGCAGGGTTCGGCGAGGATCGGCGCGAGCAGCCCGTCGAACTCGTCCGGCGCAAACGCCGTCTGCCATTCGACCGCGATCTTCTGCTCGAAGCTGTCGCTGCCCTCGAGCAGGATCGCATCGGTGCTATTGTTGGTCGTCGCCACCTCGTAAAGTGACGGGATCCGCTGCCAAGAATGACAACGATACGGAGGGAGGCGCCATGACCGGGACGGAGAGGATCACCACGCAGAAGGTCTGGAGCGTCGGCGAAATGCAGCGTCGCCTGCGCAATCTGCACACGTTGATGGACGAGCGCTCGCTCGATGCCGTGATCCTGACCAGCCTCCACAACGTCCTCTACTACACCGGCTTCTTCTGCCCGCCCTTCGGCCGGCTGCACTCCGCTGTGGTCCCGAGGAAGGGCGAACCCGTGCTCATCGTCTCCCTGATCGAGGATTTGCGGCCGCAGCACTGTTGCTACTACGAGGACATCCGCCTGTTCGACGACTGGGAGATGAGCCCGCTGGAGAACAACGTGCGGCTCTTCGGCGAAGTTCTGCGTGACCACGGAATTTCCAGCGGCCGCCTGGGCTACGAGGAAGATTCAATGTCGGTCAGCTTCAAGGCGATGATCGACAACGCGCTCGGCGGCTTCGAGTTCGCCGACGTGGCCCACGACACCATGCGCCAGCGGCTGATCAAGTCGGAGGAGGAGATCGCCCTCATCCGCCAGGGCGTCGAAGTCTGTGAGGTCGGCGGCTACGCCGCGCTTGAGGCCATGAAGCCGGGCGTGACCGAGGTCGAGATGGCGCGCGCCGCCAATTCCGCGATCGAAGACGAGCTCCGCCGGCGCTTCCCCGACATCGAGGTCGACAACGTCAACACCTGCTGGGTTCAGACGGGCCCCTACCGCAGCCGCGTCGGCCACATCATGAACGCGCATCGGGTCGTGCAGAAGGGCGAGATGATCAGCGTGAACCCCTACACGATCATCGGCGGCTACTACCACGTGCTCGAACGCAGCCTCTATTGGGGACACATCCCCGACGACGCGCTCGCGGCCTTCAAGACCAACGTCGAGGCGCATCACGCGGGGCTGCGGACGCTCCGCGCCGGCATCAAGTGCTCCGACGTCGACAAGGTGATCAACCCGATCTACCGCGAGGCGGGCTTGCTGGAGGGTCGCTCATTCGGCACCGGCCACTCGGTCGGCATCATGTGCATCTGGTACGGGCGCGAGGAGGGGGGCGAGCTGCGCCAGTACAACGACACGGTGCTCGAGGGGAACATGGTCGTGACCATGGAGCCGATGGTGAACGTCGACGGTCTCGGCGGCTTCCGTCATCACGACATATGCCGGATTACCGCCGACGGCATCGAGAACCTCAACACCTTCCCGCGCGGCGTCCTGCTGGCGCAGGATGACGGAAGCCTGGAGGAGCTTTGGCTGCCTTCCTAGATCGGGCCACCGGCCCGGCGCGTCGAGCGGAGCTGACCTGCCCCCGCCGACTTCCCTTAGGCTGGATATTCGCCGGGGCAGCGACTATGTAGTGTGCTGCAGTGCAGCATTTGCTTGCCGGACACGGGAGAACACTGAACATGATGGATGATCCGATCGTCATCGTCGGGATGGCGCGCACCCCCATGGGCGGGTTTCAGGGCGCATTGAAGGACGCAAGGGCGCCTGAGCTGGGCTCCGCCGCAATCGAGGCCGCGCTGAGCCGCGCGGGCGTCGCCGCCGACGAGGTCGACGAAGTCATCATGGGCAACATCCTCTCGGCCGGTCAGGGGCAGGCGCCGGCGCGCCAGGCGTCCATCGGCGCCGGCATCCCGGAGAAAGTCGGCTGCACCACGATCAACAAGATGTGCGGCTCGGGCATGAAGGCGACCATGTTCGCCCACGACCTGATCGCGGCCGGCTCCGGCGATATCGTCGTCGCCGGCGGCATGGAGAGCATGACCAACGCGCCCTACCTGCTGGATCGCGCGCGGGGCGGCTACCGCATGGGCCACGGCAAGGTGCAGGACCACATGTTCCTCGACGGGCTGGAGGATGCCTATGACAAGGGCAAGCTGATGGGCCACTTCGCCGAGGAGACGGCGCGCACCTATCAGTTCACCCGCGAGCAGCAGGACGAGTTCGCCATCACCTCGCTCAACCGTGCGAAGACGGCGATCGAGGACGGCTCCTTCGACGGCGAGGTCACGCCGGTCACGGTCAAGCACCGCAAGGGCGAAACCGTCGTCACCCGGGACGAGCAGCCGCTGACCGCCGATCTCGACAAGATCCCGACGCTGCGCCCGGCCTTCGCCAAGGACGGCTCGGTGACCGCCGCGAATTCCAGCTCAATTTCCGACGGCGGCGCCGCGCTGGTTCTCATGCGGCGCTCCGAGGCCGAGCGGCGCGGGCTCACGCCGGTCGCGATCATCCACGGCCACGCGACGCACGCGCAGGCGCCCGCCTGGTTCACCACCGCGCCGGGGCCGGCGCTGCGCAAGCTCTACGAGAAGGTGGGCTGGGACGCGGACGAGGTGGACCTCTACGAGATCAACGAGGCCTTCGCGGTCGTCACCATGGCGGCGATGCGCGACCTGGACCTCGACCACGAGAAGGTGAACGTGCACGGCGGGGCCTGCGCGCTCGGCCATCCGGTCGGCGCCTCCGGCGCGCGCATCGTCATCACCTTGCTGGCGGCGCTCGAGAAGTACGGCGTCGACAAGGGTGCTGCGGCGCTCTGCATCGGCGGCGGCGAGGCCACGGCGCTGGCCGTCGAGCGGCTGCACTAGGTCCGCCGCCATGACGGGCGAGCGCGAGACCATTCCCGCCCGGGGCGGCCGGGCGGTCAGGCTCGGCGCGGGCGAAGAGCTCCGCCTCATCAACACCCACGGCACTCAAGTGGTGGATACCTGGGCCTTCAACGCGGGCGACATGGCCGAGTGCATGTCGATGGAGCACTCCCGCGTCGCCATCGGCGGTGTCTTCCCCCGGCCGGGCGATACCATGGTCACCAACAAGCGCCGCCCCATCCTCACCCTGGTGGAGGACACCTCGCCCGGCATCCACGACACGCTGATCGCCGCCTGCGACCGCTGGCGCTACATGCTGTTGGGCGCGGGCGACGATCACGACAACTGCGAGGACAACCTCCATGCCGGGCTGGCGGCGCTGGGTCTCAAGGCGCCGAAAACGCCCTCCCCCTGGAACATGTGGATGAACATCCCGGTGGGCGCGGGCGGCTCGGTCTCCTTCGAGCCGGGCGTGGCGAGCCCCGGCGACTTCGTGGTGCTGCGGGCCGAGATGGATCTCGTGCTCGCGTTCTCCTGCTGCCCGCAGGACATTCTCCCGATCAACGGCGTCGCGTGCACGCCGGTGGACGCCGCCTTCGAGCGGCTCTGAGGGCCAAGGCCATGGCAGCAAACGGCATCTTCCTCACCGACGAGCAGCGGATGACCCGCGACATGGCGCGCGACTTCGCCAAGGGCGAACTCGCCCCCCATGCCGGCGAGTGGGACCTGAAGGGCGGCTACCCCGACGACATCCTCCCCCGCATGGGCCAGCTCGGGCTCATGGGCATGTTGGTGCCGCCGGAATGGGACGGCGCGGGTGCCGACCACGTGGCCTACGCGCTCGCCATGGAAGAGATATCGGCCGGCGATGTCGGCACGTCGACGGCGATGAGCGTCAACAACTCGCTGGTCTGCGCCGGCATTCTCAAGGGCGGCTCAGAAGAGCAGAAGGAGCGCTTCCTGCGCCCGCTCGCGCGCGGCGACATGCTCGGCTGCTTCTGCCTGACCGAACCGCAGGCGGGCTCCGACGCCTCCAACCTGCGCACCCGCGCGGTGCCGGACGGTAACGGCTACCGGCTGAGCGGCACAAAGCAGTTCGTCTCCAGCGGCTCCAGGGCGGACGTCGCGATGGTCTTCGCCGTCACCGACCCCGACGCCGGCAAGAAGGGGATCAGCTGCTTCCTCGTGCCGACCGGGTCGGAGGGCTACACGGTCGCGAGCCACGAGACCAAGATGGGCCAGCGCGCCCACGATACCTGCCAGATCGTCTTCGACGACGTGCGGCTGACCCCCGACCTCATGCTGGGCGAGCCGGGGCAGGGTTACGCCATCGCGCTCGGCAATCTCGAAGGCGGCCGTATCGGGGTCGCGGCCCAGGCGACCGGCGCCATGCGAGCGGCCTACGAGGCCGCGCTGGATTACGCCAAGGAGCGCACGAGCTTCGGCAAGCCGCTGATCGAGCATCAGGCGGTGGGCTTCCGCCTCGCCGACATGGCGACCGAGATCGAGGCGTCTCGGCTGCTCACGCTGCAGGCCGCGCGGCTGCGCGATGCCGGCGAGCCCTGCCTGAAGGAAGCCTCAATGGCCAAGCTCTTCGCCTCGGAGACCGCCGAGCGGGTCTGCTCCAAGGCGATACAGACGCTCGGCGGCTACGGCTACCTGAGCGACTTCCCGGTGGAGCGCATCTACCGGGACCAGCGCGTCTGCACCATCTACGAGGGCACGAGCGACGTCCAGCGGCTGGTGATCAGCCGGGCGCTCGCCCGGGAGTAAGGCGATGAGCGACAGTCTCGACTTCTACTTCGATTTCTCCTCGCCCTACGGCTACCTCGCGTCCGAACGCATCGACGGGATCGCGGCGAAGCACGGGCGCTCCGTGACTTGGCGACCGATGCTGCTGGGCGCCGTGTTCCAGAAGATCGGCGGGAGCCCCCTGGTCAACCAGCCCATGAAGGGGCCTTACTCGCAGCACGACATGCTGCGCTCCGCGCGCCTTCACGGCATTACCTTCAACGTTCCCGACAACTTCCCGGTCAACAGCATCGCCGCCTGCCGCGCCTACTACTGGCTGGCGGGGAGCGACGCCACCACGGCACGCAGTTTCGCCCAGGCGCTCTATCGCGGCTACTTCGTCGAGAACCGCGACCTGAGCCAGCCGGAGACGGTGGTCGAGGCGGCCCAGGCGCTGGGCGTGGACAGCGATGCGTTGGTGGCGGCAGTGCAGGATCAGGTCATCAAGGACCGCCTGCGCACGGAGAACGACGCCGCAATCGAGCGCGGCGTCTTCGGCTCGCCCACCGTCTTCGTCGGCGACGAGATGTTCTGGGGCCACGACCGGCTGGAGATGATCGACCGCTGGCTGGAAACCGGCGGTTGGTAGCCGGCGGATAGTGCGCTCGCGCTGGGATCAGACGCGCGCGTCGGCTCCGAGCTTTACCTCGTCGTCGTAGACCCCTTCCGGCAGCGGCAGGCCGTCGAGCTCGGCCTCGCCGAGGGGGCCGTCCGGCGCGATGCCGCGCTGCTCCAAGAGCGCCATGAGCTGGCGGGCGTGCTGGGCCGCGTGCCACGCCGTCCGCTCCAGCACGCGCTCGGTCGGGTGGATGCCGTAATAGGTGTCGAGCGTGCCGAGGTGCGCCGCATCGGTGGTGCGCCACCAGGATGCAAGCGCATCGCGCACGCCCTCGCCGTAGGCCGAAACCTGGGCCGGGCTCCGCATCTCGGGGCCCGGCGTGCGCTCGAAATAGTCGAAGGTGAGCCGGGCGCCCTGGGCCGCGTCGATGAACGCCGCCGGGATCACGAAGATGTGGTAGCCGAGGTCGAGGACGGTGCGCTCGCGGCCCGGCAATCCCTCTTCGAGGGCGGCGGCCGGGAACTGGCCGAGATAGCGCTGGGTCGCGGCGAGAATCTGGTCGATCCTGTGCACCAGCTCCGCCGGGGGCAGCTGCTCCCGGTCGAACTCGACGCCGATGAAGCGCGCGAGGTCGCCCAGGTCCTGGGCGAAGACGAAGCGCTTCCCCTGCACGACAACCGGCACCGATTGGGCGCCGAGGCTCGCGAGCGCCTCCACCGCCTCCGGCCTGGCACGGACGTTGATCGATTCGTAGGCGATCCCGCGCGTGGCCAGGAACTCCTTGGCCCGGAGACAACTGGAGCACCCCGGCTGCCAGTACACCTTGAAGTCGTCTGCCATGTTCGATCTCCTCGGCGGGCGGCGCGCGCCTACTCCGCCGTGTAGCCGCCGTCGATCACCAGCTCGGTGCCGGTGACGAACTTGGACTCGTCCGAAGCCAGATAGACCACGCCGTTGGCGATGTCGTTGGGCTCGCCAACGTGGCCCACCGGGTGCAGCTTGCCGAACTCCTCTGGTCCCGCGGCCGCGTCGCCGAACATGCGGGCCGCTGTCTCGTCCATCATCGGCGTGTGGATGAAGGCGGGGTGGATCGAGTTGACGCGGACGCCGCTGCCGTCGCGCGCGCATTCCAGCGCCACGCACTTGGTGAAGTAGCGGACCGCGCCCTTGGACGCCGTGTAGGCGGCGAGGTGCGACGTGCCGACCATGCCGAGCACCGACGACATGTTGATGATGGAGCCGCCGCCGGACTCCCGCATCGCGGGAATCGCGCTCCGGGTGCCGAGAAAGACGCCATCGGCGTTCACCGCCATGATGTGACGCCAGGTCTCCAGCGAGACATCGGCGATGGGTTCGGCGCGGGTGGTGCCGGCATTGTTGAAGAGGATGTCGAGCCGGCCATGTTCCGACACCACGCTCTCGACGGTCGCCTGCCAGACGACCTCGTCGGTCACGTCGAGGGCCTGGAACCGGGCCCTTCCACCCGCCGCAGTGATGGTCTCGGCGACCGCCTGGCCACGCCCCTCGTCACGCCCTGTCACCAGCACCGCCGCACCTTCCTCGGCCATGCGCACCGCCGACGCCGCACCGAGCCCGCTGGTCGCCCCGGTCACGATCGCCACCTTGTCCGCCAGTCTCGCCATCACCCGCCTCATACCCCGCAAGGGCATCGCATATGCTGCGCCGCGCATATCGAATTGAGAGTAACATTGCAGACTATACCCCGCAGGCGGCGCCTGCGGTTCAAAAGGTCGCGCACTCATGCCGAATGGGAACGGCGCTCTCGGCGGTAACGCCTACCGGGCGGACCGGAATCTTCAGGCCCTCCTGCGCCGCAGTGCGCCCTGGCTCACCGAGGGCGACGCCGAGCGGCTGAGCAGCTTCGGCGGCTGGGCGGCGACTGACGTCGACGAGCAGGCGGACTACACCAACCGCTTCGCGCCGCCGGTTCTCGAAACTCTGGACGAGGACGGCCGCCCCCGTTCGGTGGTCCGCCACAATCCGCTCTATGCGGCGGTACACCGCGAGGTCTACGAGCGGGGCATCGTCGGGCTCAACTACGGCGCGGCGCGACGCCCCTACTCACTGACCTTCGCGATGGGCTATCTGCTCGCGCAATCCGACATCTCGATTCACTGTCCGGTGACCCTGACCGGGGCGGTCGCCCACGTGCTCGACCGTTTCGCGCCGGAGGCCCTGCGGAATGTCTACCTGCCCCGCCTTGTGCGGACGGACGGCAAGGCGGCGACGGGCGGCACGTGGGTCACGGAGAAGCAAGGCGGCAGCGATGTCGGCGCCACCCGGACCACGGCACGGCGCACCAACGACGGCATCCGGCTCAGCGGGCTCAAGTGGTTCGCCAGCAATGTCGACGGCGGAATCGCGCTCACCCTCGCGCGGCCGGAGGGCACGGCCGACGGTGGCGCCGGGCTCGGCCTCTATCTGGTGCCGGCGCGGGGCCCCGACGGCGCGCCCAACCGCTACCGGATCAGGCGGCTCAAGGACAAGCTCGGCACCCGCGGCCTCGCCACCGGCGAGATCGAGCTGGAGGACGCCCACGCGTTGGAAGTGACGCCGCCGCCGGACGGGCTCAGGACGATGATGGCGGCCCTCGGCTACAGCCGCATCCACAACGCCATGGCCTCGGCCGGCATCCAGCGGCGCGCGTTCGCCGAAGCCCTCTCCCATGCCGAAACCCGCGAAGCCTTCGGCCACCGCCTCGCTGCCTATCCGATGGTGCAGGACCAGCTGGTCGAGATGCAGGTGCGCCTGGAAGCGAGCGTGGCGCTGGCCTTCGCCGCGGCGCAGGCGTTCGACGAGGCGCAGGGGACGCCGGCGGAGCAACCCTGGATGCGGCTCGTCACCGCGCTCGCCAAGTATCTCACGGCCGCCTGGGCGATCACCGCGACCAGCCGGGCGATCGAGGTCTTGGGCGGTAACGGCTATACCGAGGAATATCCCACGGCCCGGCTCTACCGCGATGCCCAGGTGCTCACCGTGTGGGAGGGGCCGCCCAACATTCAGGCGCTCGAGGTGTTGCGTCTTGCGGGCGCGGACTCGCCGGGGCTCGCCGCCTTCCACGCCAAGCTCGACGCCATCCTCAACATGCCCTTCGCCGCCAGCCATTCGGCATTCGTGCGCCCGCGCGCGCTGATCTTCCAGGCCCGGCGCGACGTGGCCGCGTTGACGGCCTTGATCCGGGACGATCGGGCCGAAGCCCAGCGTCAGGCCCACCGGCTGATGGACCGCATGGCCAAGGGCCTGGCCGCCGCCCTCCTGGTCGAGGAGGCGGCCACCGACTGGGGCCAGGGTGATGCGCGCAAGGCGGTGGTCGCGCGCCTCTTCGCCGCGCAGGATCTGGCGGCGCCGGAGCCGCCGAGGCCGGGTGAGAGCGAAGGCCAGATGTTCTTCCGCCCCCTCGCCGCATACGAGCGGATCGAGACCGCGCAGTTAGACTGACGGTGTCGACCGGCCGGCGGCGGAATACGCCTATCCGGCCGGCGGCGCCGCGTGGTATGTGCTGATCCCGCGGGAGAAGCGGGTGCACGTGACCGGAGCGAGGGCGATGGAGATCAACGGCAAGGAAATCGCGGTCGAGCAAGAGGGCGCCGGCGACGCGGTGATCATGGTCCACGGCCTCGGCGGCACCGCCAACACCTGGTACCCGCAGGTCGGCCCCCTCGCCCGCTTCTTCCGCGTGGTGCGGCTCGACCTCGAAGGCTCCGGCCGCTCGCCCGCCACGGGCGCGCTCTCGATCGCCTCCTTCGCCGCCGACGTGATCGCGGTGATGGATGAGCTGGACATCTCGACCGCGCACCTCTGCGGCCACTCCATGGGCACGATCGTCTGCCAGCACATCGCCGCCGAGTGGCCCGAGCGGGTAAAGAGTCTCGTGCTCCTGGGCCCGCTGGCCGAGCCGCCCGAACCGGCCCGCCCGGCGATCCGAGACCGCGCGGGGGTGGCGCGGAAGAACGGCATGGTGCCGATCGCGGACACCCTGGTGGAGGTCGCGATCTCGGCCGAGACCAGGGCGCATCATCCGGCATCGGCTGCCTTCGTCCGCGAGATCCTCATGCGCCAGGACGCGGAGGGCTATGCGCGCACCTGCGAGGCGCTCGCCGCCGCCGAGAGCGCGGACCTCTCCAACATCGGTTGCAAGACCCTGCTGATTACCGGCGATGAGGACGGCGTCTCACCGCCGCCGGCGGTGAAGGCACTGGGCAAGCGGATCAAGGGCTCCCGCGTTGCCGTGCTGCCCGGCTGCGGCCACTGGACCCCCATCGAGAAGCCGACGCAGGTCAACGGCCTGCTCCTCAACTTCTATTACAGCTTCAATTAGGCTGGGCCATGGCGACACGGAAGCCGACGAAGCAAGGGGCCACGCGCTCGGGCGCGGGCAGGGCCCGGGCTGGCGCCGCCAAGCGCTCCGCGCGCGGCTCACGGACCACGAAGTCGTCCGGCGACGCCCCGGCGACCTTCTACATTTGCCGCTCCTGTGTCTGGTCCGAATCCGCGCGGGAGCGTGACGGCAAACGTCAGGGCACGTTTCTGCTGGAGGCGGTACACGACATGGTCGAGGCCAGGCCCTTGCCCGAGGCGCTCAACCTGCGCGCGGTCTACTGCCTGAACGGCTGCACGAGTCCCTGCAACGTTGGCTTTCGCGCGGCTGGCAAGCACCACGTGCGCTTCAGCCATTTGACGCCTGAGAACGCGGCGGACGTCATCGCCTACGCCCGCGCCTACCAGGCGAGCAAGACCGGCGAAGTTTCCGAGGACGAGACGCCGGCGGCGATGCGCGGCAAGATGACGGTGCACACCCCGCCGATCGGTTAGTCTCTGCCTCAGCTTCGCCAGGTGGCCGCTTCGCCGGCTCCAATCTCCTGCTCCTCCAGTTGGGCACCGGCGTGGCGTCGGTTGGCCTCACCCAAGGCGTCGCGCAGGGCCTTCACCAGACTCGCCCGCTCCTCCGGCGCGAGGAAATGGCCGATAACGATCGAGCGGCCGTGCGAGGTGAGGATGATCTGGCTGTGGTGCTCCACCGGCTCGTCGAGGGCGACGCGGAGCCAGTAGGGGTTGAAGCGCCATTCCGTCGTGCGGCCGTTGGGCGCGATGCGCCGGACCACGACTTCGTCTGCGCTTACGCGGATGGTCTCCCGCAGGCGGCCCGAGCGATAGCTCAGCCGGAACGCGAGATAGAGCAGCGCGATGTCGAGGCCGAAGAAGCCGAACACCGGCCACGCGCCCTGGAGCAGGAAATAGGTGCCAAGGCCGACGCTGACCACGACCACGCCGGCCATGACCGCGAAGAAGCCGGCGCGCCCGAGCGAGCGGTTGGGCGCGAGTACCGCATCGAAGAGCGCCGGCGCATCGGGCTTCTCCTGCTGGTCTGGTGTGTCCGGCCGGCGCGGGGAGGAGGATGTCATATCAGGAGAGTAATGGCTTCTAAGCGCGCCGGTAAAGCATGTCCGCCGAATTTTTCGTTTGGGAGGCAAATAACTGTACGTAACGCCCTTCTTTTTTGTCAGGCGGCTTGACACTATTGGCCGAATCGCCGTCAACTCCGCAGCGACCCATTGGAGCCAGGAGGGGGCTATGCTCAAGAAATCGTGGGCCATGCGGATTGCGGTTGTCGCGCTTCCGTTGGCCGTCGCTGCGGGTTGCCAGTCCACCGCGCAGCAAGAGGAAGCGGCGGCCGCCATTGCGGGCGCCGAAGCGATGGCGGCGGAGGCCATGGAAGCGGCCAACCAGGCCTTGGTCGCCGTCGATGAGCTGACAGCGGCCGTGGACGGGGCCAGCCAGAGCGCCGCAGCGGCAGCAGCGGCGGCCGAAGCGGCAGCCGAAGCAGCTCAGGCGGCTGCGGACAAGGCGGACCGCATTTTCCAGAAAGGGATGCGCAAGTAGAGCCGGCGGGCGGCGCTCTCTCGCCGCCCATCGTCGGCTAGCCGGGAGTCGCAGGCCGGTCCACGGTGACTTGGACAGGGACACCGGACCGTTCCGTTAGAGCCCTGCGAATGAGGTGCCAGTCCAGTCGATCCTGGTCGGCACTTGCCTGCGCTTTTATTCGGTAGAGGGCGTCGGCGCGCGAGCGCGCGTCGACACTCTCGATCTGCCCCGTCCGCTCCAGCTCGTCCGCCTGTTCGGCTTCGGGGTGCGCCTCCACATAGAGCTCGCCGTCATGCCAGCCGATCTTGACCGCCTGGCTGATGACCTGGACCGGGGTGCCGATGGGCACGAGCTCGAACAACTGCGCGATATCCTCAGGGTAGAGCCGAATGCAGCCGTGGCTTACCCGCCGCCCGACGCCCCACGGCATGTTCGTGCCGTGAATCAGATAGAGGGGCCAATCGAAATAGAGCGCGTGGCTGCCAAGCGGATTGTTGGGGCCCGGCGGCACGACCTTGGGTAGATCCGGCTTCTCGGCACGGATTGAGTCCGGCGGATACCAGGTGGGCCCTTCCTTCTTGCGCACGATCTCCGTGGTGCCGACCGGTGTCCCCCAACCCTCTCTTCCCACGCCGAGCGGGAAGGTTGTGGGCTCTGTGCCTTCGGGCCCGAAGTAATAGAGGCGATGTTCGGCGAGGTTGACGACCAGGCCCTCGCGGTCGGCGTCCGGCAGGACGTGAGCTGTCGGCAGCACGATCGGCGTGTCTTCGCCGGGGACCCAGGGGTCGATGCCGCGGTTGGCCGCGATCATTTCGACGTAGCCCAGCCCGTTGGCGCGCGCGAGATCGAGCAACGTGTCCTCGTAGGCGGCGGCGATATGCCTGAGCGCACCGATCATGTCGCCGGATCGGGGCTCGCTCTCGGCCTCCAGCGTCGCAGCCCCGACGGCCGAAGCCAGGGGCAACGCAGCCACTAGGGCGGCTGCGATGGTGAAGTCCCTTCGCCTTAGCCGCATCGTGCGCCCCTCTACGCCGAGCCGCTCTCGACCGGAGCGTCCGCGCGGCTGCCCCAATCGGTCCAGGAGCCGTCGTAGACGGCAACCTGCTCGGCACCGATTGCGGCGAGCGCGAGCGCCAGCGTGCACGCCGTGATGCCGGACCCGCAGGTGGCGATGACCGGCCGGGCGGGATCGACCCCGGCATCGGCGAAGGCCTGGCGGATCGCCGCGGCGTCACCCAGCGCGCTGTCGTCATCGTCTAGGACGGCGTCGAAGGGGACGTTGCGGCTGCCGGGAATGTGACCGCGCGGCAGGTCGGGCCTCGGCCCCGGATCCTCGCCCGTAAAGCGGGCGGCGGCGCGTGCGTCCACGATCTGCGCGCCGCCCGTGCCGAGTGTGGCGCGGACCTGCTCGAAGGAGCAAACCAGCGCGTCGTCACGGGCCCGCGCCGTGAACGATCCCGGCGCGATCGCGGGCTCGCCGCTCTCCACCGGGCGGCCTTCTGCCCGCCAGCGCGGCAGGCCGCCGGCGAGGATCGAGACACGCTCGTGCCCGAAGACGCGGAACATCCACCACACGCGCGCCGCGCTGTAGAGGCCCACGGTGTCGTAGACGATGACATGCGAGTCATTGCCGACGCCGAGCGCCGAGACGCTGCGCCCGAAGAGCTCCGGCGACGGCAGCATGTGCGGCAGCGACGAGTCGGGATCGCAGATGCCGTCGATATCGAAGAAGGCCGCACCCGGAATGTGCGCCTCCAGGAATTCGGCGGCCGGGTCGCGCGCCAGGGGCGGCAGGTGCCATGAGCCGTCCAACACCCGCACCGCACTGCCCGCGCCACTCTCGGCCTCGAGCCATGCCGGAGACACGATGAGCGGTATCTCGGCCTCGCTCATGCCGGATCTCCGAACGCCAGCGAGACGCGCCGGTTGTGCCGGCCCTTGCTCTCGATCTTGCGGACGATGACCGGGCCGATCTCGCCTGTGCGCGCGACGTGGGTGCCGCCGCAGGGCTGCAGGTCGATCCCGTCGACATCGATCACTCTGACCCGGCCCTGGCCGCTGGGAGGCTTCACCCGCATGGTCTTTACCAGCTCCGGCTGCGCCGCGAGCGCTTCGTCGCTGATCCAGCGCGCGGCAACCGCGAAGTCCCGCGCGATGAGTGCGTTGAGCTCGTCCTGGACCGCAGCCTTATCCAGCTTGGTATCGACGTCGAAGTCGAGACGGCCTTTCTCTGCCGAAAGCTGCCCGCCTGTCACCGGCGCGTCGATCACGGCACTCAGCAGATGCAGGCAAGTGTGCATGCGCATGTGGCGGTAGCGGCGCTCCCAGTCCAGCTCGACAACCACGCGGCTTCCCGGCGCCGGCGGCGCGGAGTCGGGGTCGATCAGGTGCAGGACGTCGTCGGCACCCTCGCCCTTGCGTGTGTTGCGCACGGCGATCTCGGTGCCGTCATCCGTCCGCAGGATCCCGGTATCGCCGGGCTGGCCGCCACCCTCGGGGTAGAAGACCGTGCGATCGAGCCGCACCGCTTCGCCGTCTACCGCGCTGACTCTTGCCTCGCAGGTGCGGGTGTAGGGCTCGGCGCGAAACAGCAGTTCAGTCGGCGGCATCGGGAGCGTCGTCGAGCCAGGGCGGCACCGGAAGGTCACGCTCGCGCAGGAACGCGGCGTTGAAGAGCTTGCTGAAATAGCGGGTGCCGTAGTCGCAGAGCACGGTGACGATGGTGTGGCCGGGACCCATTTCCCTCGCCAGCCGGATCGCGCCGGCAACGTTGATCCCGGTCGAGCCGCCCATGATGTGGCCTTCGTTCTGCGCCAGATCGAAGATCACGGGCAGCGCCTCCTCATCCGGGATCTGGAAGGGCACATCGATCGGGGCGCCTTCGAGGTTGTCCGTGATCCTGCCCTGCCCGATCCCTTCGGTGATCGAGCTGCCCTCCGCCTTGAGCTCGCCATGGGCGTAGTGATTGTAGAGGGCAGCCCCCATCGGGTCCGCGAGGCCGATCGTCACCGACTGATTGCGCTCCTTGAGCGCCATGCCGACTCCGGCAAGCGTGCCGCCGGTGCCGACGGCGCAGATGAAGCCGTCGACCTTGCCCCCGGTCTGCTCCCAGATCTCGGGCCCGGTCGTCTCGACATGGGCCTGGCGGTTGGCCACGTTGTCGAACTGATTGGCCCAGACCGCACCGTTCGGCTCCTTGGCGGCGAGCTCGTCGGCGAGGCGGCCCGAATACTTCACGTAGTTGTTGGGATCGCGATAGGGGACCGCCGGCACCTGGATCAGCTCCGCACCGCAGAGCCGCAGCATGTCCTTCTTTTCCTGGCTCTGGGTCTCGGGGATCACGATCACCGAGCGGTAGCCGAGTGCGTTGCCCACGAGCGCGAGCCCGATGCCGGTGTTGCCGGCGGTGCCTTCGACGATGGTCCCGCCGGGCTTCAGCACGCCCCGCCGCTCGGCATCGCGCACGATGAAGAGCGCGGCGCGGTCCTTGACCGAGCCGCCGGGGTTCAGGAACTCGCACTTGCCGAGGATCTCGCAGCCGGTGGCCTCGGAGGGGCCGTGCAGGCGGATCAGCGGCGTGTTTCCGATCAGTTCGACGAAACCCGGTACGGCTGTCATGGCGCCCCACGCCCCTGAATAGAGCGGCGCACCCTAGCTTGCGACTCCCCCGCTAATCAAGCGGCGTCCACGGGCGGCCCGTCGCCGGCACGTGTGTTCTGCCGGTTTTGGCAGCACGTTGATCGTCCGCTTCTGCTGCCGAAGCTGGCCCAGAGAGGAACCGGTCGGGCGCTCGTGTTGACGTTGCGCTTGGACGGCAGTTAGACTTAACGCTGGTCCGAGTGAGAAGGTAATAATAACAATGACTTGCGACAGGGCCCGCGAGACACGGCCGCGCAGCGGCCGGGAGGCAGGGGGACGGTAGGGAGCGGCATGAGTGACTTCGCCGTCGATCTGATCAACGTCACCAAGCGCTTCGGCAGGGATATTCTCGCCGTCGACGAGATGACGCTCCACATCGCTCAAGGCGAGTACATTTCCTTCATCGGCCCGTCAGGCTGCGGCAAGACGACGACTCTCCGCATGATCTCCGGCTTCGACGAGCCGACGGACGGCCAGATCCTGATCGCGGGCCGCGACTGCACGCACCTGGAGCCGCACGAGCGTAACACCGCCATGGTGTTCCAGCACTTCGCGCTCTTCCCGCACATGTCCGTGGCGCAGAACGTCGAGTTCGGCCTGCGCATGCGTAACGTGCCGTCGGCCGAGCGCAGCCAGCGCGCGCTGGAGATGCTGCGCGCCGTGGACATCGAGGACCTGGCCGACCGCGCCATCCAGCAGCTCTCCGGAGGCCAGCAGCAACGCGTAGGCCTCGCGCGAGCGCTGGTCACGCGGCCGGACGTGCTCCTGCTCGACGAGCCGCTGGGCTCGCTCGACGCGAACCTGCGCTTGCGGATGCAGCGCGAGCTGCGCCGCCTCAACACCGATTTCGGCGTCGCCTTCGTGCACGTGACCCACACCCAGACCGAGGCCTTCGCGGTCTCGGACCGTGTGGTGATCATGAACCAGGGGCGGATCGAGCAAATCGGCCCGCCCGAGGACGTGACCCACCGCCCCAAGAACCTCTTCGTCGCCCAGTTCGTCGGCAAGAACAACATCCTGGCGGGCGAGATCACCGGCGTGGAGAACGGAATTGCTACCGTCACCGGGCCATCGGGCACCTTCCACGCGCGAATCGGAGACGACGCGCCGGCGCGCAAGGATTGCCACGTGGTGGTGCGGGCGAGCCTGACCAACCTGCTGCTCAACGGCGAGACGCCGGAGAACACGGTCGAGGGCGAGGTGTCGTTCTCGATTTTCGAGACCTCGCAGATCGAGTTCAACGTCGACCTGCCGAGCGGCGATTCGATCCGCGTCGACGAGCACGAGCCGCCTGCGGCGATCACCGCGCTCGGCCACGGCGACAAGGTGAGGGTGGGCTGGAACACCGACGATGCACTGGTGGTGTTCGAGTGAGCGCCCGGATCACACCGCCACGGGGGCGCAGGCAGCCATGACCGGCGGGGCGAAGGCCAAGTGACGGACGTAGCCCAAACTCCGGCTCCGGTCCCGGCCCTTTCGCCCGGGATGACGCTTACCAAGAAGCGCGCACGCCAGGCCCTTCTGCTGGTCGCCGCGCCGACCTTCCTGATGGCGCTTTTCTGCGGCATCCCGCTGATCTCGGTGGTGGTCTTCAGCTTCTACAAGCCCTGGGCCTACGGCATGAAGCCGGGCTTCGTGCTCGACAACTACATCGAGTTCTTCACCACCGCGACCTACCTGCAGACCCTCGGCTTCACCTTCCTGATCGCGATCATCGTGCTGCCGCTGATGGTGCTGCTCTGCTATCCGGTGGCCTACTACGTCTGCTTCTTCGTGAAGAGCGAGCGGCTCAAGCTCTATATCCTGCTGCTCTGCATCGTGCCCTTCTGGACCAGCGCGCTGATCCGCATGGTGGCGTGGCTGCCGCTGCTCGGCCGCAAGGGCCTGATAAACCAGATCCTGATGGGGCTCGGCATCATCGACGAGCCGGCGGAGATCCTGCTCTACAGCGAACCCTCCATGGTGTTTTCCATGGCGATCATCTGGTCGGTGTTCATGATCGGGCCGATCTACTTCTCCATGGCCAAGATCGACCGGCAGGTGATCGAGGCGGCGCGCGACCTCGGCGCCTCGGCCTGGACCACCTTCTGGAAGATCATCGTGCCGCTGACCAAGCCGGGGCTCGCCACGGGCGTCCTCTTCGTCTTCGTCGTGATGATGGGCGAGTTCGCGATCCAGAAGTTCATCGGCGGCGGCAAGACGACCATGCTGGCGAACGTGCTGATCCAGCAGCAGGGCCTCCTGCAGTGGCCCGCGGCATCCGCCGTGGCCGTGGTCATGGTGCTGGTCTCGATCCCGGTGATCGTGCTGATCTTCCAGTTCGTCAATCTGCGGCGGGAGCTCTGAGCCGTGCCTGAGCCCACCAGCTATCACGTCGCCAAGTTCGGCTGGGTGAAGATCGTCCTCGCGGTCTACGTGGTGGTCTTCGTGCTGATGCTCTACGGGCCCTTCATCGTCATGGTGATCCTCTCCTTCCAGGGCGAGGACGGCGGGCCGACCTTCCCCATGCAGGGGACGAGCCTTTTCTGGTACGAGCGCCTCTTCAACCCCTCGGGCACGGCGCGGGACATCGGCGAGTACGTCGGCGACTTCGGCAACGCCGGCCTGCGCTCGCTGGTGCTGGCGCTCCTCGTCATGTGCATCTCGACGGTGCTTGCGACGATGGCGGCGCAGGCGATGCGGGCGCGCTTCCTGTTCGCGGGGCCGATCTTCTACCTCTACCTGGTCGGCATCATGATCCCCGGCGTCACGGTGGGTCTGGGCCACGCACTCTTCTGGCAGGGCATCGGCATCGACAAGCACTGGCTGGGCACCACGCTGCCGGTCCACATCCTCTGGACCTTCCCCTTCTGCTTCATCGTGATGCTGACCGTGTTCAACCGCTTCGACCGCTCGACGGAGGAGGCGGCGATGTGCCTCGGCGCCAACAGCTGGCGCACCTTCTGGCACATCACGCTGCCAATCATGAAGCCGGGGATCATGGCGTCCGCGCTCTTCGGCTTCACGCTCTCGTTCGACGAATTCGCCCGCACCGTTCTGGTGTCCGGATCGCAGAACACGCTGCCGCTCGACGTGCTGGGCGCGACCACGATCCGCATCACGCCGCGCATCTTCGCCGTCGGCGTCATCATCACGCTGATCTCGTTCGCGGTAATCGGGATCTTCGGCTACCTGATGACCGCGAGCCGTTACCGGCCGCGTTTCACCGGCCAGGAGGAGCATCAGACTTAGTATGCCGGCCCGGCGGCGCCCGGACCGGCCCGAACAGGCAACCGAGACTTCACAGGGAGGAAGCCATGGACAGCAAGCATCTGGAGAAGAAGTACGAGAGTCTATCCGACCGGATGGATCTCCATACCGCGATGGCGGCGGAAGAGAAGGCGATCAAGCGCTTCCGCGATGCCGAGGCGGAGGAGACGGAGGGCTCAGGGATCGACCGCCGCACCTTCCTCGCCGCGGCCGGCGCGACGGCGGCTGCGGCCGGCACAGTGCTCGGCACCGGCGCTGCGAAGGCGGGCCTTGCGGAGCGCGTCGCCGGCATCACCCAGGACGACCCGATGCAGACCATCGGCCTCGGGGTCTCGGTGCAGGAGCGCTTCTTCAACAGGTTCAAGGAGGACACCGGCCTCGACGTGTCGGGGACGGTGGCCGGCTTGAGCGAGATGATCACCAAGTTCATCACCGGCGGCAACAAGACCTACTCGATGATCGAGACCAACGCCTATCGCCAGCCTGCGCTGCGGGAGGCCGAGGTGATCGTGCCGATCCCGGCCGAGAAGATCACCAATTGGGAGTTCGCCGATTCGCTCTACACCCAGCCCGGCCATATCGGTGCCGACGACGTAACCGGGTGGCCCTCCAACATCGTCTACTGGGACGAGAACAAGGACTCCTTCTACGGCGTGCCGCAGTTCTACAACATGGACGCGCTCGGCGTGCTGCCGCACAAGTTCGCGCCGACGCAGCCGGATTTCGCAATCCCCGACTCGCTCGGGCTGCTCTACACCGGCAAGTGGCGCGACGTGGATGCGACCGGCAAGACCTCGATCCAGAACGACGAGCTGATGGGGCCGCCACGCGCCTACAGCTTCCTCTGGAAGAACGGCATCATGGACCCGCCCAAGGTCGGCAACTCCGACATGGAGCCCGACGAGATAGCGGGTGTGGTGGACTACCTCATCGCCGCCAAGAACGACGGCGTGTTCCGCCTCATCTGGAACAACTACGGCGAGGCGGTGAACCTGCTCGCCTCCGAGGAGGTGTGGGGCATGGACTGCTGGAACCCGGTGGTGGAGGACGTGAAGAAGCGCGGTATCCCGTGCTGGTACGTCGACGTCTTCGAAGGCACCGCCGCCTGGGTCCACACCATGTGCCTCTCCAGCGAGGCGCCTGAGCCCGAGGTCGCGATGGCCTACATGGACTGGTGCCTCGACGGCTGGTGGGGCTCGGCGGTGGCACCGCAGGGCTACTACTCGCCCTGCCCCGACCCGGTGCTGAACTTCCTGACCGTGGAGGACTACCGGCGCTGGTACCAGGGCAAGGACCGCGATACCGGACCTAAGACCCGGCGCCAGTCCAACATCGCGTTCTGGATGGTGTGGCCCACGCATGTGACCAGCTACATCAAGGAGTGGAACCGCTTCAGCGCGGCCTGATCCGCTCCCCTTCGACAAGGCGCGGCGCGGCCGAGGCAAACGCCCCGGCCGCGCCGCTGCCGTTGACCGCTGCTTCGTAGCGCGGAAGATCGTCCCATGGCGCTCGAGCGGCCCAAGCACATCAAGACCGGAACCGATGCCCGCGAGGCGTTGATGGCGGGTTTTGGCCACACCGCGCGGCTCGCGGGGCTGACGCTCGGGCCGCACGGCGGCCGCGTCGTGCTGGAGCGTGCGGACGATTACCCCGAGCTCACACGCGACGGCTTCACCGCCATCAGGGACCTCGAGGACGAGGACCGCTTCGCCACCCTCGGCACCGAGCTGCTCAAGGCCTGCGTCAAGAAGACCCGGGACGCCGTGGGCGACGGCTCGACCACCACGGCGCTGCTCGCCGGCGCTTTCGCCGAGGCCGGGTTGCGCCTGGTGGCGGCGGGAATCGATCCGCCCACAGTGCGGCGCGGCTTCGACCGGCTCACGCGTGAGGCCCTGGCGGCGCTGGAGCCGCAAAGCGGCCAAGTCGCGGGCCGCGCGATGCTTGCGCAGCTCGCCGGGGTCGCCGCCGACGGCGACGACGAGATCGCGGGCCTGGTGGCCGAGGCGGTGGAGCGGCTCGGCGCGGAAGGCGTCGTCAGCATCTCCTACCACCAGGGCGTCGATACGACGGTCGACTACATGAGCGGCATGGCCTTCGAGCACGGCCTGCTCTCACGCAATTTCCTGCTCAAGGCGGGCGAGTCCGAGGTCAAGCTCGACCAGCCCTTCCTGCTGATGTGCCAGGGCGAGCTGACCGAAGCGGCTCAGGTCGTGCCGGCGCTGGAGGCGGCGCGCGAGCACAAGCGGAGCCTGCTGGTGCTGGCGCAGGATGTCTCCGACCAGGCGCTCGCGGCCTTGCTGACCAACCACCGGGAGGGGACGGTCCATTGCGCGGCGGCGAAGGGGCCCGAGTCCGGCATCTATCGCCACGTCGCGACCGATGACGTCGCGGTGCTTACGGGCGGGCGCATGGTCGGCGAGGAAACCGGGCTCCTGCCGGAAAAGATCGACGACGACGCGCTCGGTTCCGCCAAGCGGGCCGTGGTGGACGGGGTCTCGACCACGATCTTCGGTAACGGTGGCGAGGAAGCGGCGGTGGAGCGCCGCGCCGCGCAGATTCGCGACGCCATCGCGCACGAGCGCAAGAGCTACGACCGGGGCAAGCTCGAGGCGCGGCTCGCCCGGCTGGTCTCGGGTGTCGCCAACATTCGGGTCGGCGGTGTCACCGAGACCGCCTGGACGGCGCGCTACAAGGCCTGCGAGAACGCGCTGAACACCGCCCGCGCGGCAGCGGCGGAGGGCGTGGTCGCGGGCGGCGGCGTGGCGCTCGCGCGCGCCGCCTTCGCCATCGAAGACGGTGCCGCCGGATTGTCTGAGCCCGAGCGCCGCGCCTTCGCCCGTGCTCTGAAGGAGCCCTTCCGCCGCATCGCGGGCGCCGCCGGGTGCGAGCCGTCGCTGGCCCTGGAAGCGTTGAGGGAAGCGCCGGCCGACATCGGCTTCGACGCGCGCACGGGCGCCTTTCGCCCCTATCGCGAGGCCGGCGTCATCGACGCGACCCGGGTGACGACGACGGCGCTCACCAACGCGGCCGTGACCGCCGGGCAGCTCCTGTCCACAGGCTGCGCGGTCGCCCTCGCGCGCCGCCCTGACGCGGTGTAGGCCCTCACCTGTCTCGCGTCCGTCAAAGACGGACGCGCCTTAGTCCGGAGACGCTTCCTGCACGGTGTCCGCCAGAATCATCCTCTCCGTCACCTGACCGAACTTCACCAGGCTGCCGGTCGGGTCCCACACGTACAGTTCGTCCATGCCCCAGGACGTTTCGACGACCTCGCCCACATCGGCGCGCCTAGCGAGGTCTGCGCGTAGCGCATGAATGTCGTTCACACGGACGTAGCAGGAGGTGTTCTCGGCGACGTTCTTGTCCGTGCACAGCCAGAAGTGGATCTCGATGTGCTCGCGGACGGCGATGCCGTAGCTGTCGCCGAAATTGTGCGTTTCGAAACCGAGCTTGTTGAAGTAGTCGAGCGAGGCCGCGATATCCGACGAAGCGAGTATGGGTATGGACCGATCGAACATCGAAGCGTTATCGGGCATCGGTCATGTTCCTTCCATTCGGCGCATAGCGAGCAGACATCTCCTGCCTGCGTCGCGCGCGACGCAGGTCATCGCCCTGTGAAAAATCCGAGTCAGGCGTCGGTGATGCGCAGGAAGCCGTAGTCGTCGACCCGGAGCGTCTGGCCGGGATGGACGAGGGTGGTGGCGGTGGCCTCCTCCACGATCAGCGGCCCGGCCAATTCTGCGCCGGGCGGCAGCCGGTCGCGCTCGTAGACCGCGGCCTCGTGGCGTCCGTCCTCCGCGAAGTCGGCCATGCGCGCGGGCCGCGCTGCCGCCTCGATCGAGCGCCCGGCGGGCGTGAGCTTCGTCATCTCCGGCCGCGGAACCTTGGCGGAGGCGGTGAGCCGGTAGGTCACGAACTCGACCGGGGTGTCGTCGAGGCGGAAGGTATAGGTCTTCTCGTGCGCGTCGTGGAAGGCCGCGAGAATTGAGTCTACCTCGGCGGCCTCTATGTCCACGAGCACGGTCACCGGGTGCTCCTGCCCTAGATAGCGCAGGTCGATGCGGCCCTCGTAGGCGATCTCCGCCTCCCCCATGTGGGCGTCGGTCTGGTAGTAGCGCTCCGCCTCCTCCTTGAGGCCGGCGAAGACCGCGCGCACGTCGCCCGCCTCCACCTCCTCGTCGCGGCGCAGCACGGTCTGCATGAAGTCGCGCCGGGGCTCGGTGGCGAGCATCCCCCAGGCGGAGAAGAGGCCGGGGTAGAGCGGCACGATGATCTCCTTCACGCCGAGC
>Ga0209544_1000891_pt1 | contig 36567 bp, 31 predicted proteins | sample MesohylPK_FD_187297 | JGI IMG/M metagenome (GOLD analysis project Ga0209544, IMG submission 187297) | Host-associated microbial community of the marine sponge Aplysina aerophoba from Gulf of Piran - sponge mesohyl, lysed by proteinase K... | ecosystem: Host-associated > Porifera > Sponge >... | reverse complement strand
CGGCGTGTGACGTGCCGCATTGAGAGGCCGGACACACGACAGCACCTGACCGCATGCGCTGAGCCGACCGAAGAAAATGCTTGCGTCAAACGGGGCGTCCACACATGATCCGGAGCGCGTCGGGGAAGGCCTCCAGGCCCTGGCCCTCGGGATAGCCGGCCTCGGCGAGGTAGGCGCGGGCCTTCTCGGCATCCTCGGCGTATTGCACCGAAGCCTCGTGGTAGCCTGGATAGGTCGTCGGGATCATCCCCGGCCACTTGCGCGCCTTGCCGAAGTAGCTGGTCGTGATGATCTTGTCGTAGGGCACCGCGTGGGCCAGCGCCTTGCGCATCGCCAGATTGTCGTAAGGCGGCACCTGGTAATTCACGTAGAGGAAGAGGTTCTCGTTGCCGTAGGTGCTGACCACCTTGACGCCGTCCATCTTGCTCAGGCTGTTGTATTCCTTGGGCGTCAGTCGCTCCGCGATCTGCGCCCGTCCCGACTGCAGGATCGCGACGCGGTTCGCGCTCTGCGGCACCTTCCTCAGCACCACCCGGTCGTATGCGGCTGCGCCGCGGTAGTAGTCCGGATTCGCCACCACGTTAAAGCCGGCGCCCTTGTCCCAGCTATCGAGGCACCAGGGCCCGAAGCCCGGCGCATTCACGTTGTTGTTATAGGTGTGGCTCCAGGGGTCCTCCTCGGTCGCGTTGGCCTCCATGGTCTCCTTGTCGTAGATGTAAAGGCCGAAGATCGTGAGCACGCGGAGGAAAAGCTGGTTCGGCCCTGATTGGCGGATCTGGACCGTGTAGTCGTCGATCTTCTTGACCTCGTCGCCGAGCGTCCGCGCCGCGGCGCCCGACTCGTCCTGCGCGAAGACGGCGGGTGTAAAGCCCGCGATCGAGCCGACGTTGGAGAGGAACCAGCCGATCGGCGCGGCCCCGCTCACCGACTTTGCGCGGGCGAAGGTGTAAACCACGTCATCGGCATTGAAGGTGGCACCGTTGCAGCCCTTGACGCCCTGACGCAGCGTGAAGGTCCAGGTGAAGGTTTCCGGGTCGTAGGTCCAGGATTCCGCGAGCCTGCCCTCGAACTTGTTGAAGTCGAGCAGCTGCACGCCTTCCTCGTTCACTTCACCGTTGGCGTAGTAGACCAGGGGCTCCAACAGGTTCGCGATGCCGCCGTATGTCGGGATCAGAGAGGCCGTCGGCCCGTCGTAGTCGAGGCCGGCGGGAATGTCGTCCGCCAGGACCAGCAGATCCCTAGCCTGCGCCGCTCCGGCCATGCCGATGGCAGCCACCAATCCAACGAGCAGGCGATGCAGCCATGAAATGTGCATTGTCAGTCCCCCCCTGCGCGACAGTCCGCTTCCGTTGTCCGCGGGACGCCGTTTCCGACGCTCCTCCCCTGACTGCCGCACGGGAAGCTTGCCGTCAGCGGGCGTGAGGGCGCAAGGGTGTTTCGCCGCCGCACACCGCCGCGGGACACGATCGCGCCAAACACGAAGCGATGATCGGCGCCTTCGCCCGATGACCGTCGCATCGGGCGGCGCAATCGCATATATAGGCGCGGATCGAGGGGCCTTCGGCTCCGCACGGTTCATCTAGGGAGATCAACATGACGAATTCGACGGGTGACCGCTGGTCATTGGACCGGCGTACTTTCCTCAAGGGCACGACTGCAGCCGCCGCAGCAGCAGCGGTGCCGGGTGTGGTCGCGGGGCGCGACGCCTTGGCGCAGGATCGGGCATCGACGCTGGTGATCGCCTCGCCGGCGACGCCGCAGAGCCTCGACAGTGAATACGACGTGAGCCTCGGGACCTTCGAGACGGTGGCTGCCTGCTACGATTCGCTCGTCGAATTCGAGAAGATCACCGACCCTGGCGATCCGGATGCGCTGCGCGAGGACATCAAGGACTATCCCGACCGCCCCGGCCGCGTGAACATGAAGGGCAAGCTCGCGGAAAGCTGGGAGGTCGACCCCAACAGCCAGTGGGTCCGCTTCAAGCTGCGCGAAGGCGTCAAGAGCAACTGGGGCAACGAGCTCACGGCCGAGGACGTAGTCTGGACCTGGCACCGCAAGCTGGGGCTCGGCGCCATCGGCGGCTTCTTTACCAACACGATCAGCCTCACGCGAGAGGACCAGATCGTGGCCGAGGACAAGTACGTCGTCTCCATCAACCTCGACCATCCCAACCCGCTGCTGCTGAAGCTGCAGCCCAACCTCTACAGCCCGATTTACGACTCAACCAAGTGCATGGAGGCCGGTGGCGCGGACGATCCGTGGGCCACGGAGTTCCTCAAGAACGATACGGCGGGCTACGGACCCTATCGCATCGATCAGCTCACCCGCGGCGCCCAGGCGGTCTTCAAGGGTCGGGACGACTATTACCGCGGCAAGCCGGCGATGGAGACGGTGATCATGCGCGAGGTGCCGACCTCGGCCAACCGGGCGCAGCTGCTGCAGGGCGGTGCGGTGGATATCGCGCAGTATCTGCAGCCGTTGGAACTGGTGCAGCTCGCCAATGCGCCGGGCGTGAGTGTCGATACGATCCCGGCGACCTTCATGCTCTGGATCGAGCTCAACGCCAAGATTCCGCCCTTCGACAACATCGACGTGCGGCGCGCGATGAACTTTGCCTTCCCGCAGGAGCAGGTCCTGTCGACCGTGTTCCAGAACCTGGCGAGCCCGCTGACCGGCTGCATGCCCGACATCTATCCGGGTTTCAATGCGGACTACTGGGAGTACGGAACCCAGGACCTCGACCAAGCGCGCGAGCTGCTCAAGGGAGCCGGCTACGGCGATGGCTTCGAGACCGTGCTCGCCTACGACGCCTCCCAGGCGACGCAGGAGACCACCGCGATCCTGTTCCAGAGCGCGCTCAGGGAGATCGGGGTCAGCCTCCAGCTCAAGAAGATCCCGGCGGCGACGTTCTACAACAACGTCTCCGAGCGCAAGCAGCCGATGATCTTCTACTACGACTCACCGTGGTGCCCGGATCCCGGCTACTCGATGAACCTCTACTTCCACTCCAAGTCGTTCATCAACTACTCCAACTACGAGAACGCCCGGGTGGATGAGCTCATCGATGGCGCCGCGCAGACCGGTGACATGGACGCCAGGCTTGCGGCGATGGACGAGGTGCAGCAGATCGTGATGCGCGAGGCGCCGTGGGTGTTCGGCGCCTTCACCAACTACTCGATGGCGCGCCGCTCCGACGTCAAGGGGTGGACCTACTACACCTCCAACAACATCCGCTTCCAGGACTTCAGTCGGGAGGCGTAAGGGATGCTCTCCGGGCCGCGTCGCCACTCGCGGCGGCGCGGCCCGCCCGCATCCCTCATTTCTGAGCGAACACGCACTCTCGCCATGCGCTTGCCGCGCGTTCCATGACGGACATCGCCGCCGGCTCTGCCGAGCGCAGCCGTTGGGACACCTTTCTCCACGCGCTGCGCTTTCTGCTTGCGGTGCTGCGGGCGCGGCCCCTCTTCGCGCTCGGCTACGTCATCGTTCTCCTCGTCATCGTTCTCGCCATCTTTGCGCCGCTGATCGCGCCCTACGAGCCCGAGGTCGCGAACCCGGTCGACTTCCTGCAGGGACCGAGCTGGCGGCACCTCTTCGGCACCGACGCGACCGGCATGGATATCTTCAGCCGCATCGTCTACGCGCCGCGCATCGACCTCACGATCGCGCTCGCGGGCACGATGATTTCCGCCGTGGTCGGCTCCTTCGTCGGCGCAGTGGTCGGCTATTACCAGGAAGGCGGCGGCTTCGGCTCCTTCGGCGCGGGCTTCGTGATGCGCGCCGCCGACGTGCTGCAGGCCTTCCCCGTCTTCGTCTTCGCCATCGCCCTGGTCGCGATCTTCGGCCAGAGCCTGGAGAGCATCATCGCCGCCATCGCCTTCGTGAACACGCCGATCTATCTCCGCCTCATGCGCAGCCAAGTGCTGGCGATCCGCAACATGCGCTACGTCGAGGCCTCCTACGTCTCGGGTGCCTCCGATCTGATGATCATGCTGCGCCACATCATCCCGAACTCGCTGGCGCCGATCCTGGCCCAGCTCTCGGTCAACATCGGCTGGTCGATCCTGCTGACGGCGGCCTTGAGCTTCGTCGGCGCCGGCGTGGTCGCGCCCACGCCCGAGTGGGGCAGCATGATCGCCATGGGCTTCCAGAACATCATCACCGGCCAGTGGTGGCCCTCGGTATTCCCCGGCATCGCGCTCGCGGTCACGGTCTTCGGCTTTGCGCTCGTTGGTGCAAGCGTGGAGGTGCTTGCGGATCCGGCGCGCAGGCGGGCGCTCGCAGGCTCCCTGCGCGAGCGGAAGAAGGCATCGTAGGGGCGAGCCGTGCGTATCCTCCGCTACATCGGCCGCCGCTTCCTCTTCATCGGGCCGCAGCTCTTCGGCATCATCCTGGTGAGCTTCCTGCTGGTGAAGCTGATCCCCGGCGATCCGGCGGTGATGATGCTCGGCCCCTTCGCGACCGAGCAGCAGATCGCCATGCTCAACACCGAGATGGGGCTCGACGGCACGATCATCGACCAGTTCTGGATCTATCTGCAGAACCTGGTGCAGGGCGATCTCGGCACCTCGTGGCAGACCACGAAGCCCGTCTTCGACGACCTCGCCATCCGCTTCCCGGCAACGCTGGAGCTGATCACCCTCTCGCTCCTTCTCGCGCTCCTGATCGGCATCCCGCTCGGCGTCGCCGCCGCCTATTTCAAGCGCTCCATCGTCAAGAAGTTCTCCGACTACTACGGCCTGCTCGCCGGCTCGCTGCCCGACTTCTGGCTGGGTCTGATCCTGATCTACCTCTTCTACACGGTCATGCAGGTAGCGCCGCCGCCGCTCGGGCGCATCGATTTCGCGGTGCTGCCGCCGGCACCGGTCACCAACTTCCTGATCATCGACAGCCTGATTGCCGGCAACTGGCAGGCGCTCTGGTCGACCTTGGGCCACCTGGTGCTGCCGGTGGTCACGCTGGCCGTCATCAACGCCGGGCCGATCCTCAAGATGACCCAGGCGACGATGGAGCGGATGCTGGAGTCCGACCTCATCCGCTACGCCGAGATGTGCGGGCTGCCCAAGCAGGTCGTCATCCGCAAGGCCTTCCGCAACTCGCTGCCCTCGATCGTCACCATCGTCAGCGTGCTCTACGGCTTCCTCATCGGCGGCGCGGTGCTGGTGGAGATCGTGTTCAGCTGGGGCGGGGCCGGTCAGTACGCGGTGCAAGGCGTGCTGAACGCCGACATCAACCCGGTGCTCGGCTTCGTGCTCTTCTCGGCCATCCTCTCTCTCGTCATCTATCTGGTGGTGGACCTGATCTATTTCGCCATCGACCCGCGGATCAGGGGCTGAGGATGGCCACCGTCGAGACGACCGTGGCACCGCAGGCGGGCGCGCCGGGCGTGACGATGCTGGATATCGCCGGGCTCAACGTGTCCTACCCGGTCTACGAGGAGGAGTCGGTGCGTGCGGTGCGCGACCTCGACCTCAGCGTCCGCAGCGGCGAGATCGTGGGCCTGGTCGGCGAGTCGGGCTCGGGCAAGACCACTCTCGCCCGCGCGGTGATGGGGCTCCTGACCCAGCCCGGCCGCATCGACAGCGGCTCGATCCAGTTCGACGGCAAGGACATGCGGGCGCTCTCCGAGAACCAGCTGCGGGCGATCCGCGGCAGGGACATCGCCATGGTGATCCCCAACCCGCGCAGCGAGCTCGACCCGCTGGTGCCGGTGGGCAAGCAGATTGCCGCCGTCGCCCGCGCCCATCTCGACATCGGCCGTGCCGAGGCCGACCGGATGGCGCTCGACATGCTGAAGGCGGTGCACATCCCCGATCCCACGCGGCGCTTCCGCGCCTTCCCCCACGAGCTGAGCGGCGGCATGGCGCAGCGCGTGGTGATGGCGATCTCGCTGGTCTGCTCACCCAAGTTCGTGATCTCGGACGACGCCACCAGCGGCCTCGACGTGACGGTGCAGGCGCAAGTGCTCGATCTGCTGCGGACACTGGTGCGCGAGCACGACACCTCGATGCTCTTCATCACCCGCGACGTCGGCATCACCGCCCACTTCTGCGACCGGGTCGCCGTGATCTACCGCGGCGAGATCGTGGAATTCGCGAAGACCGCCGACTTCTTCGAGAACCCGCAGCACCCCTACAGCGTGATGCTTCTGGCCGCCTTCGCCCACAACCCGACGCTCAGGAACAAGTGGCACAAGCCGCTGGCCTCGACCGAGGCGGAGGCAGGCAGGGCTTGCCTCTACGCGCCCCGCTGCGTGCACCGCGAAGACGAGTGCGACGAACGCCACCCCGACCTGCGCGAGCTCGGCACCCGCCACCTCGTACGCTGCCACTTCCCGGTGGAGCGGGTGGCATGAGCGTCCTCACCGTTGACGGGCTGGTGAAGCACTTCCCCATCGCGGGCTCGCGCTCAGTGGTGCAGGCAGTCAACGGGGTGAGCTTCAGCGTCGCCAAGGGCGAGACGCTCTCGCTGGTGGGCGAGTCCGGCTCGGGCAAGACCACCGTCGGCCGCTGCGTCCTCGGCCTCATCAAGTCGACGGACGGCTCCATCGGTTTCCAGGGCAAGCCCGTCGACCGGCAGCGCAACATCCGCTCGCGCGAGCTGCGCGGCAAGCTGCAACTGGTCTTTCAGGAGCCAGCCGAATCCCTCGACCCGCAGGTGCGGATCGGCAACACCATCGCCGAGCCGCTGCGCTCCATGGGAATATCCCGCCACGACCAGCGCCGGCGGGTGCGCGAAGTGGGGCGACGGGTGGGGCTCCGCGATTCGACGCTGGAGCAATTCCCGGCCGAGCTGAGCGCGGGCCAGCAGCAGCGGGTGGGCATCGCGCGCGCCATCGTCACCGATCCCGAGCTGATCGTGCTGGACGAGCCTACGTCTGCGCTCGACCCGACAGCCCGGGCCGAGATCATCGACCTGTTGATCCGCCTTCAGCAGGAATTGGAAACCGCCTACCTCTTCATCAGTCACGACCTCAGCACGGTGCGCTACCTGAGCCACCGCGTGGCGGTGATGTATCTCGGCATGATCGTGGAGCTCGGCACCGCCAAGGAGCTCTTCAGCCACCCGCGCCACCCCTACAGCGTGGGCCTCCTGTCCTCGGTGCTGCTGCCCAACCCGAAGCTGAAGCGCGAGAGCGCGGTCGACCTTGCGGGCGAGATCCCGAGTCCGATCGACCTGCCGACCGGCTGCTACCTGGCCGGGCGCTGCCCCTTCGCCGACGACAAGTGCCGGAGCGAGATGCCGCCGGAAGACACGGTGGCCGAGGGGCACACCGTCAACTGTTTCAAGCATCGCGACGCGCTGCGCGGCCACGATGCGCTCGACTATTTCGACGACTTCCAGGCCGAGGCGGAAAAGCTGCTCGGCGCCGGCCGCCGCTGAGGGGGACCTTCGCCACATGTAGCGAACCGAGCGACGGCCGGACATGGCGGTGGGCCTGCTTCCGGCACTCCTTCACGGCACGCTCGCCTTGACGTGGTCGTTCTCTTTCCCGCAACCTCGGGGGTGGTGCAGGCAGGAGCGGCGCCAATGGACACGGTGGGCGAATTTCTCGATTCAACCGATCTGATCGGCGATGGGCCGGCCCTGGCCGGGCGGCTCCGGCGCGACGGCTATCTCTTTCTGCGCGGGCTGCTGCCACGCGATGCCGTGCTGGAGGTCCGCCGCCGTCTGCTGGAGAAGGTGGCGGCCGGCGGCTGGCTCGACCCGGCACATCCGGTGGAGGCGGGCATCGCCAACACCGCTGCGTCCTGCAAGGACCCCGAGGACCGCTACATGCAGGTGTTTCGGAACCTGTGGACCGACGAAGCGCTGCATCGCCTCAGAACTCATCCGAACGTGCTGACGCTCTTCGAGAGCATCTTCGGCGAGCCGGCGCTTGCGCATCCGATGTTCGTCCAACGCAACATCTTCCCGCAAAGCGAGAGCTTCGATTTCACCACCGGCGCGCATCAGGACAAGGTCCACATCGGCGGCGCGACCAATCACGCGATGTGGGTTCCCTTGGGCGATTGCCCGAGAGAGAAAGGGACGTTGGTGGTGGCGGCCGGTTCGCACCTGGCGGGCGTGCTGGACACGAAGGTCGGCAACGGCGCCGGCGGTATGGACATCTGCGTGCCGATCCCCGGCCAGTGGGTGAGCGGCTCCTTCGAGGCAGGCGATGCGCTGGTCTTTTCGGATACCACCGTGCACCGTGCGCTGCCCAACCGTACCGCTGAGCTGCGGCAGTCCTTCGACGCCCGCTACCAGCCGGTGAGCCAGCCCATCGCCGAGACCAACATGACCCCCTATTCCGGTTGCGGCACGTGGGAAGAGGTCTATGCGGGCTGGTCCTCCGACGACCAGACCTACTACTGGAAGGCGCTCTCCCCCCATGTCGTGCCGCTCGACCGGAGCTATTACGAGCGCCGTGACCAAATGGCCTTCGAGATGGCGGAGGGCGGCGACGTGACGGCGCGCGACGCGCTGCTGCGCATCGTGCAGCGCGACCCGAACGAGGAGAAGCGTCAGCGCGCGGAGCAATTGCTGCGCCTTCTGGCCGCCGGAGCGGCGCAAGCGGAGGGCAGCGGGTCCCTCGCCGCATCGACCTGAAGGGCCCATTTCCCGGGCTCGTCTTCGCTTCCCCGGCCCCGCCGACTACAATCGATCGCCACAGGCAAGAAGATCGGGAGATCCGGGCGATGGAAATGGTCATGCGCAGCTACCCGAACGACTGGGTCGCCGAGTCCATCATGCACCGCAAGGGCATCGGCGGCGGCTCGTCGGGGGTCACGCACGAGCTGACCGAGGAGAAGCAGGGCACCTATCTCTATACCATCGGCCCCTATGCCGACCCGGTGCTCTCCATCGAGCCGGGAGATCGGGTGATCGTCGAGACCCGCGACGCCTTCGAGGGCAAGATCACGAGCGAAAGCGACGTGCCCTCGGAGCTGCTGGAGGTGCCCTTCCTCAACCCGCAATGCGGCCCGATCTTCATGGCCGGCGCCCAGAAGGGCGACGTGCTCGCCGTCCACATCGAGAGCATGGCGCCGCGCGGGCCCCAGCCCCGCGGAACCTGCTGCATGATCAAGGAGTTCGGCGGGCTCACCAGCACCTACTACACGGCCACGCTCAACGAGCCGCTGCCCGAGAAGGTGCGCAAGGTGGAGGTGGACGAGGAGAACGTCTACTGGAGCGACCGGGTCACGCTGCCCTACAAGCCGCACATCGGCACGCTCAGCTGCTCGCCCCAGATCGACTCCATCAACTCGCTCACGCCGGACGATCACGGCGGCAACATGGACCTGCCGGATATGGGGCCCGGCACGATTACCTATCTGCCGGTACGCGCGCCCGGCGCGCTGCTCTACATCGGCGATGCCCACGCCTGCCAGGGCGACGGTGAGGTCTGCGGCGTGGCCGTGGAGTATCCCACCACCACCACGATCACCGTCGACCTGATCAAGGACTGGACCATCGACTGGCCGCGCCTGGAAGCCGACGACTTCATCATGACGATCGGCAGCGCCAGGCCGCTGGAGGATGCGACCCGCATCGCCTATCGCGAGCTGGTGCGCTGGATGGTCAAGGACTACGGCTACGACCAGTGGGACGCCTACATGATGCTGAGCCAATGCGGCAAGGTGAGGCTCGGCAACTTCGTCGACCCCAAGTACACCATGGGCGCGGCGATCTCGAAGTCGTACCTGTAGTCAGCGGTTTTCGGGCTGAGACGGCCGCTCATCCATTGCATCGATGTCGAAGCCGGCGACCCGCTTGTACCTGCGGGAAACGTCCGCCATTTCTTCGAATGACACGTAGTCGCTGATGTTTTCGCAGCCCGGCGGGCAGCGCTCGTCGACCAGGCGCAACACGTGCTCCGCCGCAAATTCGCGGTTCAAGCGGACGATCTCCGCTGTCGGCTCGAGTCGCTCCGTCTCGTAGGCACGCAAGGCGTCCGGGACTTTGGGCTGCGCTCGTAGCGCGTGCGCCAGGGTGCGCGCGTCCAGAATCGCTTGAGCGGCGCCGTTGGAGCCGCTCGGATACATGGGATGCGCGGCGTCGCCCAATAGCGTCACGCGGCCGAAGCTCCAGCGCGGGACGGGATCGCGATCCGCCATCGGAAACTCGAACACCCGCTCGCTCTCACGGAAGAGCCGCGGCACGTCCAGCCAGTCGAAGCGCCAATCACGAAAGGCGGGAACGAAGTCGTCCTTCCTGCCTGCCCGGTGCCAGTCGTCCCAACGCCAATTGGTCTTGCTCTCGTCGCGGATCTCGGCCACCCAGTTGATCAGCGACCTGCCGCGCGCGGCGGCCTCGCGGGAGATCGGGTAGACCACCGCCCTGATGTGCCAGTTGCCCGCGACGATCATCGTCCGTCCGTCGAGAAAGGGCGCCTGCTCGGTGACGCCACGCCACATCGTGATGCCGGAAAACCGCGGTGGCCCCTCCTCCGGATAGAGCGCAGCGCGGGTTTTCGAGTGGATGCCGTCCGCGCCGATCAACGCGTCGCCGCGCTCGCGGGCAACCGGAGCACCGGTCGCGAGATCGACGAAGTGCGCCGTCACGCCGTCATCGTCCTGTTCGACGTGGGCGAGACGATGACCGGTTCGGATGGCGGCTTCGCCCAGGCGCGCCTGCACAGCGCGCGCGAGACTCATCAGCAGGCGGCCGCGGTGGATCGAGTACTGCGGCCAGCGGTAGCCGGCATCCAGGCCGCGCGGCTCGCGCCAGATCAGCCGGCCATACGCGGTGTAGTAAGCGAGTTCCCGGGTCTCGATTGCCGTTGATGCGAGCACGGGCTGCACGCCCAGCGCGCTCAACTCGCGCACAGCGTGCGGCAGGAGATTGATGCCGACGCCGAGCTCCCTGAGCTCGGAGGTGGATTCGTAGACGACGGCATCGATGCCGGCCTCATGCAGGCTCAACGCCGTCGTCAGCCCGCCGATGCCGCCGCCGGCGATAAGAACGCGCATCGCCTGCGTGCTCTCCGCGCTCCGTCGTTACCGGCTTACTCCACCCGTACCTGGTCGCCCCTCTTCACCTTGCCGCCCTGGACGACGAAGCCGTAGACGCCCGCACACGGGAGCGATTCGCCGTCGAGCACGGGCACGGGGAGCGTGTTGTGCTCGACGATCGTGCGGAGGAGCTGCGGGTCCTTCTCCAGGTCCTCCTGCGCAAGGGTCGGGACGGAACAGCGCGGCGTCGGGTCGGAGATGCGGAGCCGCACCTCGTCGCCGATGGCGATCTCGCGCCCGACCCAGTCGTTCTCGACGAAACCCGCTTGGCCCTCGGGCGTCGCGATCGTCACGTTGGGGCGGAAGCGGCGCGCGCTGAACTTCGATTCGGGGCGAAGCTCGGCGAGGCGCGCCATCGTCGCCGTGGTTATCAGATGCAGCGCCGCGTAGTCCGAGAACCGGCCCGCCATCATCAGCTCGCCGATGTCGACGATGGTCTCGTCGGCGGCGAGCGGGTCGAGGCGCTCGAGGCTGGGCGCCTCCGGCCGCTCCGTGGTGAGCGTGACCGGCCGCCCCAGGGTGTCGGAAAGGCGGGCATCGGGGTCGCCGCCTTCGCTCGAGACCGCCGTGCCATCGGGCCAAGCGATGCGCACCGGCGGCAGCGGCGCACCGGGCTGCGGGGGGCTGACGAATTCGGCGGCGAGGGCCATCAGCCCGGCCCACTTCCTGGGCGTCTTGGCGCTCCCCACCCGGCCGCTCTTCCGGTCGATCACGGCATAGCCGCGGTCGCCCAGGATGCCGCCGTCGGTGACCAGCGCCTCGTCGATCTTGGTGCCGGCCATGGACTTGACCGGATAGCGCCAGAGCGCCTTGACGCTGCCGCCGCTCGTGCCTTGCGATGCCATGATCGCCATTCTCCCTGCTGCCTGTGAGTCGTCGTTGGGGAGTGTCCCCATCAAGGGTCGTAAAGATCGCGGCTCCGGTGCCAGTCGTCGATGGACTGGTCCGGGTACTCCGCAAAGTGCGGGTCGCGCTTGCCGGACGGGATCCTGACCCAACCCGGCGCATAGTCGACCATGATGTGGCAGCGCTCGGGCGCGGCCGGCAGGGCTGAGTCGATGGCGGACGCGAAGGGGTGGATCAGCTCCGGCCAGCGCGGGTCCCAGACCCAGAGCGCGCTGCCGCAACGGTTGCAGAAGCGCCGCTCCGCCGGGCTCTCGCTGCCTTCCTCGAGCCGCGCCCGATAGACCTTGATGAAGCGCTTGCCCGTGACGTTCAGTGTCTCCGCATCGCCGCCGAGATTGATGGCATGGCCGCCACCGCCGGCGGTCTTGCGGCAGATCGAGCAATGGCAATGCATGTAGGGAACCGGCGTCTTCGACTGGAGCGAAAAGCGAACCGCACGGCAATGGCACGAGCCTTCCAGCAGCATGTGTTCCTCCCCCTGTTTGCGCCCTCGCGGGCGCTACACCGCCCTGGAGAAGTCTCCGGTAGCAGGGTTCAGGGCCCAGAGCTCGCCGTGGGCGATGTCGAACCAGGCGCCGTGCAGGCTGAGCCGGCCGCGATCTTCGAGGATGGAAACGCACGGGAAGGTCCGCAGGTTCGCGATCGAATGCCGTATGGAGGCCCGCTCCAGAGCGGTCTGGCGCTCGGCATCCGTCAACGGGCCGCCGGTCTCGATCTCGCTGGTGGCGGGTCCGAGAAGCTTCATCCACTTGCCGATGAAGTCGCCGGGAGAGAGCGGCTCCGCCGCAGGATGCAGGACCGCACGGATGCCCCCGCAGCGCCCGTGGCCGAGCACGACGATGTGCCGGACCCTCAGGCTCTGCACCGCAAACTCGAGTGCAGCCGAGGTTCCGTGATGGGCGCCGGTCGGTTCATAGGGCGGCACCAGGTTGGCGACATTGCGGACGACGAAGATCTCGCCCGGTGAAGCGTCGAAGATGGTCTCGGGCGCCGCCCGGGAATCGCAGCAGGCGATGACCATGACCTCGGGTTTCTGCCCCTCCTCGGCGAGCGCGCGGTAGCGGGTATGCTCCCGGGCGTAGCGGTCGTCCTTGAACGAACGGTAGCCGTCGAGAAGCGCTTTCGGAAACTCGGTCATCGGGATCGGGCCATTTCCATCGCCGCGGCGGGCGCCGCGTGGTGGGGCATATACGCGATCTTCGCCGAGAGTTCGACCTGATCGCTGCGCGGCACGCGCCCGCGCACCATCGCATCAAGGCGTTCGGCGGGAGCGCGGGATGAGCATGCGGATCAGCGTCGAGCCCTTGTCGATGAAGGTGTGCTTGAGGGCCGCGCCGGCGTGAAGCCCGACCAAGGCGATGCCGCCGTAGGCCAGGTAGTAGTGGAGATCGATGGCGAGGTCGCGGGTGCCTGCCGCGACATCGAAGAATGCGGGCACCTCGAAGAGCCCGAACATGTCGATGCCCGCACCCTCCGAGGTCGAGATCAGGTATCCGGTGACCGGCAGCACGACCAGGAGCGCGCCCAGGAACCAGTGCATCGCGGTGGCGCCGGCGCGTTCGTAAGCCTTCACCTCGGGCCCGAAGCCGGGCTTCCGGTCGACGAGCTTCCAGCCGAACTTGGCCAGCGCCAGCGCCAGCAGCAGGATTCCGATGGCCTTATGGAGCGCGAGGGAGTCGTTGTACCAAGGGTCGTAATAGGTGAGCCCCACCATCCAGGCGCCGAGCCCGACGAGGCCCGTGAAGACGATGGCGATGGTCCAGTGAAAGCCGATGGCAACGAGCCCGTAGTGGTCCTTGCCGCTCCTCCACATGGTCTCTCCCGACGGAAGGCGAAACCCCCGCAGGCGCTACTTGCGGACACCCTCGATGAAGAGGGAGAGCTCCATGGATTCGGCCGCCGGACCCAGGTTGTAGCCCATGCCGTAATCCTTGCGGGCGATTGTCACCGAACCTTCGAAACCGGCGCGGTAGCCGCCCCAGGGGTCCTTCCCTTCGCCCACCCTCTTGACGGCGATGGCGACCGGCCTGGTGACGCCGTGGAGCGACAGGTCGCCGGTCATCACGCCGCCCTCGGCATCGCCCTCGTAGCCGGTGCTGACGAAGGTCGCCGTGGGGAACTCGTCGACGCTCAGGAAGTCCGACGAGCGCAGGTGCTTGTCGCGTTCCGCGTGGTTGGTATCGACGCTGGCGGTGTCGATCTCGACCGTGATCGACTGCGCCTCCGGCCCCGCCTCCGAATCGTAGGCGAAGCTGCCCGACACCTTCTCGAAGGTTCCGATCATCCAGGATACGCCGACGTGGGAGATCTTGAACTGAACGAAGCTGTGGGCCGAATCGATCGCGTAGTCGGCGGCCTCGGCTGCCGGTGCCGTGAATGCCAGGACGGCCGCGGCCAGGGCGGCCCCGAGGGTGCGTTTGATCATGGCTCGAATGTCCTTTCGGCTGATTGTTGGCGTTGCCAGGGGGCCGCGCCTCGGAAAACCGGTCGCCCGTCTCTCACCCATAGGGCTGGGGAGGCGCCGCTCACGCCTTCTTGTCCCCCGTGCGTGGCAGGTCGATGACACGGCCGCCGTCCTTGCGCGGGTCGAAATCGTAGCCCTTGCGCACCTCGACGTTGCGCAGGATGACTTCGAGCGCGGTCGCGTCGAAGGGATCGACGTCGATCGGCGCGGCATACTTAGACTTGAGGCTGTGCAGCATCTCGCGCTCGTTGGGCATGAGGCTCTCCTCGATCGCCTCCGCCGCTTCGATCAAGCGCTGGAGCGCAACGAACGCGACCAGCTCGACCATCGCTCGACCCCTTCGCTATCGGCCCGCTTCAGCCCGCACTATTTCTGCCAGGTGCAGTCGGCGATCATGACGACCCAATCGTCCGGCAGGTAGTCGACTTCGTAGGTGCAGCTTCCTGTCACCCCTTCGTAAGGCCCCGTGCCGCCCAGGATTTCCATGGTGCCGGGGCCGCCGCTGCCCGCCTCGACATCGCCCTCGCGCCGCTCGGAAAACGTGTACCAGCGATCTCCCGACGGCGCGGTCGTTTCGCAGGGTACCTCGAGGTCGAAGCCCGCCTCCGAACGCTTGATGTAGACCACGCAGGTGGCGCGATCGTGCGTGCCTTCGACGAAGGGTCCGCCGCTACTCTCCAGGATCGTGGCCACGCCATTCAAGGTCCCGCCGGTGACCCTCTCGCCGGGTTGGTCGATGGTGGTGTAGTCCTGCACGTAGGTGCGGATGATGCGAAGGCTGCCGCTCTCCTCCGCCGCCGCGATGTGCGCCGCACACAGCATCCCTGCCCCGGCGACCAGCGCCGCGGCCATCTTCGTCGCTGCAACCATCTCCGTCCTCGCCTGTCGGATGATCGGTGGCGGGATGGTAAGGGCCTGGATGCTACCGGCACAACTGGAGCGGCGGCCTGGTCTGGACGGTCGGAGGTGTGTGCCGGGCGGCGGCGCGCCTTCAGTCGTTGTCGCCCTTGCTGCCGCGCCCGCTCAGCGCATCGAGCTGGGCCTGCATCTTGTCGAGCCTGTCGAGAACGTCGCCGACATCCGCCGCCTCATCGCCGTCTCCCTCGGGCTTCGGCTCCTCCTGACGCTCGCCGGCGGGAAAGCCCGAGAACATTTCCATGGTGCGCTGCATCAGCGCCATGTTGCGCTCGGCCATGGCCTCGAACTCGTCCACCGGGAACATGCCGCCGAAGGAGCTGTTCATGCGCTCGCGCATGTCCCCCTGATTGCGCGTGAAGGTCTCCATGGCGACTTCGAGATAGCCGGGCACGAAGGCCTGGACGTTGTCGCCGTAGAGCTGGATAAGCTGGCGCAGGAAGCTGAGCGGGAGCATGTTCTGTCCCTTGGCCTCCTGCTCGACGATGATCTGGGTCAGCACCGGGCGGGTGATGTCGTCGCCCGACTTTGCGTCACGGACGACGAAGTCCACGCCGTTCCGCACCATGTCGCAGAGGTTTTCGAGGGTCACATAGCTGCTGGTGGCGGTGTTGTAGAGCCGTCGATTGGCGTACTTCTTGATGACGACAGTGGCTTGAGCCGCCTCGTCGGCCCGGTCGGTCGCGGCCATCTCCCCGGCCCCTGCTCGGGCTATTCGGCCGCCTCCGGCAGCGGCGTATCCTCCCCGTGGCGCGCGACCCAGGAGGGCTCGAAGCCGTAGTCCCGCGCCGCGGCCTCGGCGCTGACATAGCCCTCCACCACATCCTCCACCACGGCACGCGGGTCGCGCTCGCGGGGCTCGCCGTAGCCGCCGCCGCCCGGCGCCTTGACCGAGACCCGCTCACCGGGGCGGATCGGCACGTTCGAGTACTTGCTGGTGGAAATCTTGCCGAACGCCTCGCCGACCGTGGTCCAGCGGTTGGCGCCTTCCTTCCGATAGAGCGTGGCGCCGGCGACGCCCTCCTTGCCGCCCTTCAGGCCCCAGGCGACCTTCTTATGCTTGTTGGTCATCTGGCTGATCATCACATCGCCGGTGCAGAGCATGGTCTTGGAGATGCTCAGGCCGCCGCGATGGGCGCCGGCGCCGCCCGAATCAGGCCGCAGCGCGTACTCCTCGACGATCCACGGGAAGCGCGTCTCGAACACCTCGGTCGGTGTGTTGGCGCAGTTGCCGTTGATCGAATCCGTGGCGTCGTTGCCATCGGCGAAGCTGCGCCCACCGTAGCCGACATAGGTGAAGTCGAACGCGCCGATGGGCTCGTCGTTGCGCGCATCGTAGCCGCCGAAAACGAAGCAGCCGTGGGTGGTGCCCTCGGAGGCCATCACGCGGTCGGGCGCCGCCGGCGCCATCGCGCCCAGGATGATGGCGACGATGAGCGGGTGGGTCTCGGTATTGCCGCCCACCTCGGAGCCCGGATAGTCCACGTTCATCACGGAGCCGGCGGGCGCGATCACCCGGATCGGGCGGAAGCAGCCCGAGTTCTTCGGGATCGTCTGGTCGGTGAGATGCAGCATCGCGTTGTAGGAGGCCGACCAGGCCACGCCCAGGGTGGCGTTGATCGGCCCCAGCGCCTGCGGCGAGGAGCCGGTGTAGTCGATCACCACCTCGTCGCCCTGCACGTGGACCGCGCAGCGGATGGTGTACTCCTTGTCCTCGATGCCGTCGTCTTCCAGCCCGTCCTCGAAGCGGTAGCAGCCGTCGGGGAAGGCCCCGATCTCGGCCCGCATGCGGGCCTCCGAATAGTCCATCAGGTCGATAACGGTGCGGTGGAAGGTCTCCCGGCCGTACTTGCCGATCAGCTCCTTCATCCGGGCTTCGCCGAGATCGACGGCGGAGATCATCGCCCTGATGTCGCCGTAGTTCTGGCGCGGGGTGCGGACGTTCGCCAGCATCAGCTTCCAGACCTCGACCACGTCCTCGCCGCGCTTCTTGATCTTGACCGGGGGCACGCGCAGGCCCTCGTGGAAAATCTCGGTGGCCTCGCCGGGGAAGCCGCCGGGCACCATGCCGCCGGTCTCGACGAAATGGCCGATGGCGACGGCGAAACCCATGATCTCGCCATCGACGAAGATTGGCTTGAACATGGTGTGCTCGGGCGTATGCAGGCCGCCCCGGTAGGGGTCGTTGTGGACGATGACGTCGCCCTCGTCGATCTCGGAGAGCGAAATCTCCTTCACCATCGAGCGCACCAGCAGCGGCACGCCGCCGATCTGGGCCGGGCAGAACTCGGCCACGGCGATCATCTCGCCCTCGGTATTGGCCAGCGCGCAAGTGAAGTCCTCGGCCTCGGAGAAGATCGTCGAATAGGCGGTCTTCTGCACGTTGACGCCCATCTCGCGGCAAATCGCGACCATGGCGGATTCGATGATGTTCATCGTGACCATATCCATGACGGATTCCTTTCCCTCCCGCGCGCGGACCCGGATCGGAGCTCAGGCCTGGCGCGCGATCTCGCCGATCAGAATATTGCCGTAACGGTCGATCCGCACCGCCTGTCCGGGGCGGACGACGGTGACCGAGGCGGGCTCCTCGAGCAGCGCCGGGCCTTCGAAGCGGTGGCCCTCCCGGAGTGCCGCGCGATCGTGGACCGGAGTCTCCTGCCAGCCTTCCTCGAAGAGCACCCGCCGCCTGGCGGCCGGCGCCGGCGCACCCTCGGCGTGGCCGACTTCGGCGAGCCGCAGCTTGTCGGTCACCGAGACCGCCGTGACCTTGACCGAGGTCATCTCGATCTTCTCGCCCGGAATGTCGAAATTGAAGCGCTCGCGGTGGGCCCGGTGGAAGGCTTCCCACACCACCGGCAGCGTGTCCTCGTCGAAGCGGTCGAAGGCGATGGGCACATCGAGCTCGTGATTCTGCCCGAGGTAGCGCATCTCCAGCGACCGGAGGATCTCGATGTTCTCGGTGTAGCCCTGCTCTTCGAGCCCGGCGACGCCTTCGCGGATCAGGTCGGACAGCACGCGATTGGCGTGGTCCTGATCGAAGGCGGCCGAGGTCATCTGCGCCGTCCGCTCCAGGTCCACCCGCGCGTCGGTCATCAGGAAGCCGAAGGCCGAGAACTGGCCCGGGTGGTTGGGCACGATGCCGCTCGGGATGTTGGCGTGGACCATGAGGTCGGCGACGTGGACCGGGCCCGCGCCGCCGAAGGCGAGCAGGGTGAAGTCGCGCGGATCGAGGCCGCGCTCGGTCAGCACCGAGCGAAGCGCGCCGATCATGTTGTTGTTGGCGATCTGCACCATGGCGAGCGCGGTCTCCTCGACCGGCTTGTCGATCGCGCCTGCCACCCTGGCGATCGCCGCCGCCGCCGCGTCTGCGTCGAGCGCCATGGCGCCGCCGAGGAAGTTCGCAGGGTTGATGCGGCCGAGCACGAGGTTGGCGTCGGTCGCGGTCGCCTGCGTGCCGCCAAGGCCGTAGCAGGCCGGCCCCGGGTTCGCGCCCGCGCTCTCAGGCCCCATGCGCAGCATGCCGCCCTTGTCGATCCAGGCCAGCGAGCCGCCGCCCGCGCCCATGGTGCGGATGTCGATCATGGGAATTTGGATCGGCAGGCCGAACTCGATTTCGAAGCTCGTGGTGAAGCTCTCGTTGCCGCCGACCACGGTGGAGACATCCGTCGAGGTGCCGCCCATGTCGAGGGTGACGAGATGATCGACGCCGACGCTGCGGGCGATCTGCTTGGCGCCCACCACGCCTCCGGTGGGACCCGAGAGGGTCATCTGGATGGGGTGGCGGGCGGCCTCCTCCAGGGTCATCTCGCCGCCGTTGGACTTGATCGCGGCAACCTGGCGGGTGATGCCCTTCTCGTCGAGCCGCGTCCGCATGGCGCCGAGATGGTGGCCCACGACAGGCTTGATGTAGGCGTCGGTGATGGTGGTGGAGGAACGCTCGAACTCCTTCCACTTGGGCAGCACCTCGTATGAGATGCTGACCGGGATGTCCGGGCACTCTTCGGCGAAGATCTCCTGCGCCCTGCGCTCATGGTCGGGCGTCACGAAGGAGAAGAGGAAGTTGATGGCGACCGCCTCGACACGGCCGAGGGCCTTGATTTCACGCGCGACGGCGCGAACGCGCTCGGTGTCCAGTTCCTGGTAGACCTCGCCCCGCGCCAGAATCCGCCCGTCCACCTCGTAGCAGTGGCGCCGCTTCACCAGCGGCTTGGCCTTGACCCAGGTGATGTCGTAGTGGCTCTTGCGCTTGCCGCGCTGGATGAAGGGAACGTCGCGAAACCCGGTGGTGGTCAGGTAGGCGACCGTGGCGCCCTTGCGCTCCAGGATCGCGTTGGTCGCAATGGTGGTGCCGAAGCGGATATTGCCGATGGCGCCCACGTCGCCGGAGCGGTCCAGCCCGCCGATAATCCCGTCGATGGGATCGGCCGGGGTGGACAGGGTCTTCCAGACATCGACGGCCTGGGTGTCCGGATCGTAGCGAACGAAGTCCGTGAAGGTTCCGCCCACGTCGATCCCGACCAGGTCGCTCATGGTGCCCCGCCCGTCGGCCAGTGGGATGTTCGGATGCGTCGCGCGGTGCCGCGCGCTCAGCCGGTCTCGTGGATGCCCTGCTTAGGCAGCGGAATGCGCGGCTGCTCGACACCGTCGGCCCGCGCCGTGAACCACTGGACGCACCAATCGGAGCAGAAGAGCTGGTCCTTGCCCTTCACGGCGGCGGAGATGCCCTCGTCATAGATGAGCACGCCGCAGTTGTCGCACTTCACGTAGCGTTCGATGTAATATCCATTGTCCGAAAAGCGCATGCCGTCTCCCTCCCGTCCGGCTCCTGCGGCCGGCCTCAGCAAGCGGCCGGAGTGTGGAGAGAAGGGGCGCGCGAGTCAACGGCGTGCGGCGTGCGCTCAGATGGACGACGCCTTGCCAGATTCGGGCGCGAAACCCGTTCGCCAGTTCGACGCTGCAAGTGTCCGGCGCAGTATTATATTGACTACGTAATACGCGGTACGTAATTAAGAGAGCGACATGATTCAAACTTTCGCCGATCGGCGGACGGCCAACGTCTTCAACGGCGTGACCGAGCGCTCTATTCCGCCGTCGGTCGTGAAGCGAGCGCTGAGCAAGCTGGATCGGATCAACTACGCAGCACACCTTGACGATCTTCGCACACCGCCGGGAAACCGCCTCGAACGGCTGAGCGGCGACCGTGAGGGCCAACACAGCATCCGCGTCTCCCGAGGCTGGCGGATATGCTTCCGATGGCAGGACGGCGACGCGTACGACGTGTCCTTGAACAACCACTATCATTGAGACTCTGGGAGTGACACCGATGACAGTTCCGACAAACCGGATTGCGACGCACCCAGGCGCACTCTTGCGCGAACAAGTCAGCGAGATGGAACTTTCCGTTCATCGCTTGGCGCAGGATATCGGCCTGCCGGCGACCCGCCTGCATGAGATCGTCCATGAGCGGCGCGGCGTGAGCGCGGAGACCGCGATCGCGCTGGGAACGTATTTCGGTCAGAGCCCGGAGTTCTGGATGAACGCTCAGAAGACCTTCGAACTCTCCAAAGCTCTGGTCGAGAACGGCCCGGCGATACGCGCGCGGGTGCGTCCGCTCGCCGTGAACGAAGCGGCCCCCTGAAGCACTGCAGCCTCCAACGGGCGGCTTATTCCGCCGCCTCGTCCGCGCCGGGGTCGTAGCCATAGTCCCGCGCCGCTTCGGCCTCGGTCAGGTAGCCGCGGCTGAGATCGGCGGCGACGCGCGAGCGCAAGCGGGTGCGCGGATCGCCGAGACCGCCGCCGCCGGGGGTCCGCACCTGCACTGTATCGCCAGGCGCCAGTTGGTAGCCCTCGCCCTTGGAGAGATGCGGCGGCTCCTCGACCAGATTGCCGCGGCGGACCTCGATGCGGTTGCAGGCGCCCGGCAGGCCGCCGGCGAGCCCGTGCGGGCCGGTGCGGCCGTGATCCATCATGAACGACGCCTTGGCCTCGCCCCTGAGCACGCGCACGCGGTAGCTCACGCCGAAGCCGCCCCGGTGCCGCCCGGCGCCGCCGGAGCCCTCGCGCAGCGCATACTCCTCGAAGAGGATGGGGTAGTGCTGCTCCAGAATTTCGGCCGGCTGGGTCTTGGAAATGCCCACGGACGAGCAGCCGTTGGTGAGCCCGTCGTCCTCCCACCAACCGCCGTAGCCGCCGCCTGAGAAGATGTACATGACATAGCGGCGCCCCTCGGCCGGGTCTTCGCCGCCGAGGCTGAAGTTTCCGCTGGTGCCGGCGGGAGCCGCAAACATGCGCTCCGGCATGGCCTGGCCCATGGCGCCGAACACCGCCTCCATGATCCGCTGCGCCGTCTCCGCCGCGCAGCCGGAGACCGGCCGGGGATACTCGGCATAGAGGAAGGTCCCGTGGGGCGGCGCCACGGCAATCGGGCGGAAGCAGCCGGCGTTGATCGGCACATCCGGGAAGATGTGCTTGATCGCGCAGTAGACCGAGGCGAGCGTCGTCGCCCAGACCGAGTTGACCGGCCCGCGGCAGAGCGGGCTGGAGTCCGCGAAGTCGACGCTGAGGTCGCTGCCCTCCACGGTGACCCTGGCGCAGACTTCCAGCGGCGCATCGTCGACGCCGTCGGAATCCATGTAGCTGGAGAAGACGAACTCGCCGTCGGGGACGGACGCGATGTGCGCGCGCATCCGGCGCTCCGAGCGCTCCTTGAGCACTTCGATGGCGGCGTTCACGGTCTCCTCGCCATGCTTGTCGAGAAACTGGGTCAGGCGCCGCTCGCCGACCGAAAGCGCGCCGATCTGGGCACGGATATCGCCAATGCGCTCCTCTGGCACGCGGATGTTGGCGAGCACGATCTGCATGATGTCGTTGTCGAGCACGCCGCGCCGGTGGAGCTTGACCGGCGGCAGCCTGAGCCCCTCCTGCTGGATCTCGGTCGCCTGGGAGGGAAAGCCGCCCGGCACCATGCCGCCGGTGTCGGGCCAGTGGCCGGTGTTGGAGAGACAGGCCCAGAGCCGGCCCCTGTAGAAGAAGGGCCGCACCATCTTGACGTCCATCAGGTGGGTGCCGCCGAAGTAGGGGTCGTTGACCAACACGATGTCGCCGGGCTCCAGGTCGTCGCGCGCCTCGATCACCGCCTGGGTGGTGGACTGCATGACCCCGAGAAAGATGGGCAGGCCGAGCTCCCCCTGCGCGATGATCTGGCCGGTCTCGGGATCATAGAGGCCGTTGGAGCGGTCGAAGCCCTCCGAGATCACCGGCGAGAACGAGGTGCGCTGGTGCACCAGGTCCATTTCGCTCGCCACCTGCTGCAGGCCGCTCTCGATCACCGCCAGGGTGACGGGGTCGAAGACGCCGTCGGCGCTCGCCTGAACTTCCGCCGCAGCCTGGGGCACGGTGAGCACCAGGTTGCCCAAGGCGTCGGCACGCGCCTCGGAACCCGGCTCCACCAGGATCGTGGTGTCGAGCTGCTGGATGACCGCAGGCCCCGCGATCGTGGCGTCGGCGAGTAGGAGTTCCCGCTGGTAGACAGGCGTCTCGACCCAGGCGCCGTCGAAGTAGACCGGGCGGGTCTCGACCAGCGCGCTGCCCAGCGTCGCTCCGCTGTCCTTGGCCGCGAGCGTGAGGTCGAGGGGCGGACGGATGCCGCGCACGGTGGTCCGCAAGTTGACCAGGATCGGCTGCATCTCGGGCAGCACGATGTCGAAGCGCTCGCGGTAGAGCGCCGCGAAGGCATCGCGAACCGCCGCCGCGTCGAAGCCGGCGTCTGCCACCGACACCCGGAAGACATGGCTCTGGCCGCGATAGAAGAGGTCCGCCTCGTGCTCGACCTCGACCGATGCGACGGTCACCCCCTCCTGCGCGAGCAGCGCCCTGCCGTCTGCCCCCTGCTCCGCCAGGATGCGGTCGGCTGCCGCCGGGTTCACGACCTCGAGCGGCTGGTGCAGGGTGCGCACGAAGTCGTGGCGCACGTCGGCGAGCACGCAGCCGAGCGCGGACGTGATACCGGGGTAGCGCGGCACCAGCACGTGGGGCACGCCGAGCTCGCGGGCGATGGCCGTGGCATGCATTGGCCCCGCGCCGCCGAAGGCGAAGAGGGCGAAATCGCGCGGGTCGTGCCCCTTGTCCACGGAGACAAGCCGCGCCGCGCCCGCCATCTGATGGTCCACCACGCGCAGGATCGCGGCCGCCGCCTCCGCCTCGTCGAGGCCGAGGGGGTCTGCGATCTTGTCGCGGACGATGCGGCGCACCTCGCCGATGTCCGGTGGGCTCTCGAGGCCGCCGATGGCGCCGGCGTCGATGCGGCCGAGCAGCAGGTTCGCGTCGGTCACCGTGGGCTCCTGCCCACCCCTACCGTAGCAGATCGGCCCCGGCGCGGCGCCGGCGCTCTCGGGGCCTACGCGCAGGATGCCGCCCTCATCGACCCGCGCGATGCTGCCGCCGCCCGCACCGATGGTCTGGATGTCCACCATCGGCACGCGCAACGGCATGCCGTAGGCGATGTCCTTCTCCGTCGTGGTGGCCGGCACGCCGCCCTGCACGATGGCGATGTCGAAGCTGGTGCCGCCCATGTCGCAGCTGATCAGGTTGGGGAAGCCCGCGGCGGCACCGAGGTGGGCGGAAGCGATGACGCCGGCTGCCGGCCCGGACATGACCGTCTGCACCGCCTTCTCGCCCGCGATGCCGGCGGTCATCATGCCGCCGTTGCCCTGCATCACCAGCAGCTCGGATTCGACCGCGCCGGACTTGAGCCGGTCCGCGATGCGCTCGAGATAGCGGGTCATGATCGGCTGGATGTAGCCGTTGAGCGCCGCAGTGCTGCCCCGCTCGAACTCCCGCACCTCGCGCAGGATGTCGGAGCCCAGCGTGATCGCGGCATCGGACCAGACCTCACGGGCAATCGCACCGGCGCGCCGCTCGTGGTCGGGATTGAGATAGGCGTGGATGAAGTGGACGATCAGCGCCTCTGCGCCGGTCGCGCGCGCCGCCTCGACCGCCTCGCGCACCTCGTCTTCGTCAAGGGGGGTCACCACCGCGCCGGAGGCGTCGATCCTCTCCGCCACCTCGAAGCGGCGCTCGCGCGGCACGATGGGCTCGAAGCTGCCGAACATGCCCCAGGGGTTGGGCCGGGTGCGCCGGCCCAGCTCGAGCGTATCGCGGAAACCCTGGGTGGTGATGAGCGCGCAGCGCACGCCCTTGCGCTCCAGCACGGCGTTGGTGCCGACCGTGGTGCCGTGAACCACAGTCTCGAAGCCGCCCGCCGCCTCGCCGAGCGCGGCGAGACCCGCCATGAAGCCGTCCGACTGGTCCGCCGGGGTCGACGGCACCTTGGCGATTCGCATGCCGCCCGACGCCTGATCGACCAGCAGCAGGTCGGTGAAGGTGCCGCCGACATCGACCCCGAGCCGGCCGCGGGCGGATGCCTGGCTCATGCGTCGCCGGCGGCGCCCGTATCGGGCGCCGGCAGTCCCATGCCCTCCAACGCATCGCGCATCAGCTCCAGCGCCATCCGCAGCAGGCGGTATGAAGCCTCGGCGGTCATGAAGGCGGCGTGGGGTGTCAGTGTCACGTTCTCCAGCGCTGCCAGGGGATGAGACCCGTCGATCGGCTCGTCGGCGAAGACATCGAGGCCGGCGGCGCGGATCTTTCCGGCCCGCATGGTCTCGATCAGGGCCGCCTCGTCGATGACCGCGCCCCGCGCGGTGTTGATCAGCATGGCGCCGGGGCGCATCAGGGCGAGGCGGCGGGCATCGATGATGCCCGTGGTCTCGTCGTTAAGGCCGAGATGAAGCGAGACAACGTGAGATTCCGCGAGCAGCGCGTCGAGGGACTCGGCCGGAGTGCAGGAGAGGTCGACGGGCACGCCGCTTCGGTTCCAGGCGATGACCTTCATGCCGATGCCCGCGCCCAAGCGCACCATCTCGCGGCCGACGCCGCCGGTGCCGACGACGCCGAGCGTCTTGCCCGCGAACTCCACGCCGTCGAGCGTGCGCCAGGAGCCGGCACGCAGCGCGCGGTCCATCCGCGCGGTCTGGCGGCCGCAATCGAACATCAGCGCAAGCGCGTGCTCGGCCACCGTGACGTCGCCGTAGCCCTTGATGGTGCGCACCTCGATGCCGAGCTTTTCGGCCGCCGCCACGTCGATGTAGCTCGATGCGCCGGTGCCCATGAAGACGATGACCTTCAGCGCGCGGCAGGCGGCCAGCACCTCCTCCGGCATGTAGGTGTGGTCGTTGATGACGCCGACCGCATCGCCGACGTAGGCCGCGACGTCATCGCCCGGCACGTCGTCGATGGTCATGGCCAGGTCGGGAACGATGGCCTTGAGCTCGTCGTCGTAGAGCTCGGCCAGAAAGGAAGGACAGTCGAAGAAGATCGCGCGCACCGCTCGCCTCCAAGGATCGCTATGTAGGGCCGATTGTAGCAGGCAGCGCCGTCGCTCGCGTGGCCGGGCGTGCGGAGCCGATCACGAGGCGCCCTCCGCGCGCCGTGGGGCCGCGACGGTGCGGCGCCGGGCACCGGTGTTGACCAGCCAGATGCCGACCACCATGCAGGCCAGCGCCGCCCACACCCAGATGCTCAGCAACTCGTCGAAGAGAATTAGTGCCCAGAAGATGCCGGCTGCGACCACCAGGTAGTTGAACTGGGCGAAGAAGACCGCGCCGGCGCGCCGCGTCACCTCCTGGAAGCAGTAGAAGGTGATGCAGTGGATCGCCGCGACCCAGACCATGGCGCCGATGCCCTGCCATCCGGCGTCGGTGAAGAGATAGGGGCCGTCCGCAATCAGCATCACCGGAAGCATGCAGAGGGCGCCAACGAGCAGGATGCCGCAGGCGAGCGCGAGCGAATCCGTCTTCGGCGGGCGGTAGGCGGCGGCGACCACGTTGGAGCCTGCAGCCGCGATCGCGGCCACCAGCGCCACCAGCATCCATACCCAGGCGCCGGCCTCGGGCAGGGCCTGGTCGGGCAGCACGATCAGCAGCACGCCGCCCGCTCCGAGGGACAATCCCGCGAGGCTCAGTGCCTCGAAGCGCTCCATCCGTATGGCGAAGGACATCAGATAGGTGAGCCCCGGCACCAGGGTGAGCACCAGGGTAATCACGCCCGCCGGCAGCTCGCGCGCGGCAAAGGCGGTGGCCAGCACCGGCAACATCAATGCGAGCACGGCCAGCCGGAGGTATTGCAGCAGGTGTGCGCGGCTCATCGGCGGCAGCTTGCCGGTGACGGCACCCACGATCAGCAGCGCGAGGCCGGCGAAGAGGGCGATCCAGAAGGTATAGGCGAAGACCGGGAAGGCGACGCCGGCCGCGAGCTTGTTGGCCGAGAAGATGCCGCCGTAGGCGATGCCGCCGAGGAGCAGCAGCAGCGTCGGCACGACGAGCGCGCGGCCGCGCAGGCGCCCGGTATCGGCCGTGCCGGTCTCCGGCGCGACGCCTTGCGTGGCGTTCTTATTCTCTGGCGGCGCTGCCGGCATCGGCGGCACGGTAGCGGCGGGAGGCGGGCCTTGGCAAACCCGCGCGGCGAGCTTATAATTCTTGACAGCAATGAAGGCGCAATTTTGAAGGCGTATGAAATGGCGCAACTGACGGTACGAAAGGTCAGCGCTGCAGTGGTCCACGCTCTCAGGCAGAGAGCCGCTGCGAACGGCCGGTCAGCGGAGGCGGAGCACCGGGAGTTGCTGCGTGCGGCGCTGTTGGGGGCGGACGAGGACTTTGCAGCGCGAGCCCAAGCACTGCGGCGGCGGCTTCGCTCCTCTGTCGACAGCACTCAAACTATTCGGGCAGACCGCGACCGGGACGGCTCGATTTGAGCGGCTATGTCGTCGATGCCAGCGTCGTGGTTAAGTGGCTGGTGAGCGAGAACCTCTCTGAAGAAGCGTCCGGGCTCTTGAAGAGCAAGGCAACGCTCGTCGCGCCTGCGCTCGTCTTCGCCGAAGCCGCGAACGCGATGTGGGCAATGTGCAAACGCGGCGACATCGATGTCGATGACATGACAGATGCGGTGCACGCGCTGCAGGCAGCGCCGATTGATACTCCCGTCTCCATGAAGCGCTTGACCCCCGCCGCCGCGCGTCTCGCGGTCGACCTCGACCACCCGGTCTATGACTGCTTGTATCTCGCCCTGGCTATTCAGACGCAGTATCCCGTGGTGACGGCGGACACCCGCTTCCACGACAAGGTGCGCGGCCATCCCTACTTGGCGGAGAGCGTCCTACACGTCGCCGACGCCGCAAACCGCGGCGGGCGTTCACTCAACTAGAAACACGCCTCCAGCAGCTTCCGAGTGTTCTCGGCCGTCATGGGTACTGGGTTGCCGCCGGCTGTGGGGTCGTCGAGGGCCATGGCGGTGAGGTCGTCGAGGCGGTCGGCGGTGACGCCCATCGCGCTGAGGGTTTTTGGGATTCCCAGCGTCTCGCGCAGCTCCAGCACGCGCTGGTAGAAAGCCGCGTAGCCGCCCTTGAGGCCGAGATAGGCGGCGGCATGGGTGAGGCACTCCTCCACCGCAGGGCGGTTCATGTCGAGCACATAGGGCATGACGCAGGCGTTGGTGGTGCCGTGGTGGGTGTCGAAGACTGCACCCACCGGATGACTCAGCGCGTGGATCGCGCCGAGGCCCTTCTGGAACGCGGTCGCGCCCATACTGGCGGCGGCCATCATGTGGCCCCGCGCCTCCAGATCGCCACCGTCGGCGTAGGCGCGGCCGAGGTTCTCGTGCACGAGGCGCATGCCCTCCAGCGCGATGCCCTGGCCCATGGGGTGATAGAAGGGCGAGCAATAGGCCTCCAGGCAGTGGGCCAGGGCGTCCATCCCCGTGCCTGCCGTGATCGGCTTCGGCATGCCGACGGTGAGCTCGGGGTCGGCGATGACCACCGCAGGCAGCACCCTGGGGTGGAAGATGATCTTCTTCACCCGCGTCTCGGAGTTGGTGATGACGCTGGCGCGGCCGACCTCGGACCCGGTGCCGGCGGTGGTTGGCACCGCCACGCTCGGCGCGATGGCGTCCGCGTCCGCACGGGTCCACCAGTCGCCCACGTCCTCGAAGTCCCAGACCGGGCGGGTCTGGCCGGCCATGAAGGCGACCATCTTGCCGAGGTCCAGCGCCGAGCCGCCGCCGAAGGCGACCACGCCGTCGTGACCGCCCGCGCGGTAGGCGGCGACGCCGGCATCCAGGTTCTTCTCGGTGGGATTGGCGTCGACCTCGGTGAAGGCCGCGCGGCCGAGCCCGCCCTCCTCCATGACGTCGAGGGCGGCTTGCGTCACGGGCAGCGAGGCCAGGCCGCGGTCGGTCACGAGCAGGGGCCTCTGAATGTTTGCATCTGCGCAGGCGGCCGGCAGCTCGGCGATGCGGCCTGCACCGAAGCGGATGGCGGTGGGGTATGACCAGTTGGCGGTGAGCGTCATGGGGGCGGCCTTCTCGGTGGAGGGAAACTCGGCGCAGTGGACCCGGATTAGCTGCCCTCTGGCAAGCCCACGCTGGACACCACCTCGGCGTCGACCACCGCCATTTCGGCACCTCGCTCTGCGTGTCTCCCGTTACGCGAACGAGCGCGGCTGCAGGCCCTTATCCGGAGTCGAGGTCTGCCCTTGCGGCAAGATGGCGCGGCGACCCGGTCAACCGTGGGTCGGGACGCCCGCAACACACATTGTGGCCCGAAATTAGGGACGACCGCCCCCGATCGGTGGAGGCAGTCGTCCCCCCTCGCTGGGCCCGCGTTCTGTTCTGGGCCCGGTTTCTGGTGTTCGTCTACGCGTGGAGCTCGATCTCTCTCGGGACCGGGTCAGCCGATGTGCGATCCTGTCGCGTCCGATTGCCTCGCTGTGCGAGGCGGGATGGATCGCTCTATCGTCTCCTCGGCCAGCCAGCGCCGTTCATGTCAGGGCGCCGACCACGAGATGCCTATTTTTGCTCCACCTCCTGTCGCCGGGCTGCACTTGATGGCAGCGTTCAGCGACGCGGTCGAGACTGCCTGCCTGGCGAGATCGCGTCCAATAACGAATTCTCATAAAGGGCATAAGGGCCGCTTATGCAGTGGCAGCATCGCCCCGAGAGGTCGTTGCAATGGCTATGTAGGAGTTGGGTGCGCGGTATTCCCGCCGGTTAGTCCTCGCGCAGCGAGCGGTAGAAGAAATCCGTCACCGGCTTGACCAGATAGCTCATCACCGAGCGCTCCGAAGTGCGGATATGCGCCTCGACCGGCATGCCGGGGGTCAACGCCAGATCCCCGGCCACCTGGATTGCTCCCGCCGAATTGCCCGTTTCATCTGCGCCGCTCTCCCCGCCGGAGGCGAGCGGCCCATCCAGCGCAAGCTCGACCTCGTACCAGGAGGCACCGCTCTGGGTATCGCGTACCGCGTCGGGCGAAACCCGCACCACGTGGCCGTCGAACTCTGGTGTCACGCGCGCGGGGAAGGCCGAGAAGCGCAGCTTGGCCTCCTGCCCCGGATAGACCTGATCCACGTCGATCGGGTTGAGCTGCGCCATCACCACCATCCCGGCATCCTCCGGCATGATTTGCAGGATCGGCTCGCCTGGCCGCACCACCTCCTGCGGCGCGAACACCGTGAGCCCGAACACCTCGCCCGAGACCGGCGCCCGCACCTCCATCCGGTCCAGGCTGGCGCGCACCGAGGACAGGCGCTCAGCGACCTCGTTCTCCTGCGCCTGCACGTCGCGGGCCAGGGCCTCCGTCTGCTCGATGTGCCCGGTGTCGATTTGCAGAATCTGGATTTCGTACTCGGCGATCCTGCCCCGTGCGCGGGCGATGGAGGCCGTGACAGACCCCATCCGGCCCTTGAGATCTTCGGCGGCGCGCTCGACCGCCAGCAGCCTGTCCAGCCGTGTGAGCTGCTTGTCGAATAGTGTGCGCTGGGCCTTCAGCTCTCGGTCGACCAGCCCGACCTGCTCCTGCAACGAGGCCGCCTGGGCTTCGAGGCCCGCGATCTCCTCGCGCGTCTGCCCGATCCGCTCGCGAAGCTGCGCCACTTCGCCGGCACGGGCAGCGGCCCGCGCCAGGAACAGTCGCTCCTGGCCGTCCAGGATGCCTTCCACGCGGGGGGCCGCCGCCATCGCCGCAAGCTCGTCGTCCCAGACGATGGCCGCCGCGCCCTGGAACTCGGCTTCCAGCCGGTTCCGTCGCGCCATAAGCTCGGCAAGTTGGGCTTCGAGGATGGCTTCCTCCGAACGCAGCCTCCCGTCGCTGAAGCAGAGCAGCACGTCGCCCTCGGTCACGCGGTCGCCGTTGCGCACCAGGATCTCGCTGACCGTGCCGCCCTCGATGTGCTCGACCACCTGGTTGTGGTTCTCGACCTCGACCCGGCCGCCGGCGACAACCGCGCCGGAGATCGAGGCGAGCACGCTCCAGCCCACGAGGCCGACCACCAGCAGCAACACGCCGCCGAACCCGAGCACCAGCGCCCGCCCGGCCGAGAAGCGGTGAGGGGATGTTCGCGATGTCATGGTGCACTCTCCCCGATCAGCTGGCTGACCGTGGCGGCGATCTGCTCGTCAGGACTCTGCGAGGGAGCGGGCAGAGAGTCTCTCCTCTTCCTCACGCCTACCGCTGCCGGCAGGCTCCGCACGGGCGCCTTGCGGCCGCGCGCGGCGGGCACCGGGTGCCCCCCTTCCATCAGATAGACCTGGTCGCACTGCGCGAACGCGCTCTGGCGATGGGCGACGATGATCGCCGCGCCGCCCCGCTCCTTGTGTCCCTGGACCGCGCGGGCGAGCGCCATGGTGCCGACCGCATCCAGGTTGGAGTCGGGCTCGTCCAGCACCACCACCGCGGGCGCGCCGTAGAAGGCGCGGGCCAGCGCGATGCGTTGACGCTGCCCGCCCGAGAGCGCCGCGCCGCCGGCCGAGACCTGAAAGTCATAGCCGCCCGGCAGCCGCAGGATCATCTCGTGCGCGCCGGTGCGCTTGGCTGCCTCCACCACGTCCTCGTCACGCGCGGCGGGCGAGAAGCGGGCGATGTTCTCGGCGACGGTGCCCTCGAAGAGCACCACCTCCTGCGGCAGGTAGCCGATGTGCTGACCCAACGTCTGGCCGTATTGATCGAGCGCCGCACCGTCGAGCCGCACCGTGCCGCCTATCGGCCGCCAGACACCGGCGAGCGCGCGGGCGAGCGTGGACTTGCCGGAGGCCGACGGCCCCGCAATCCCCACCGCCTGCCCCGGCTCGAGCCGGAACGACGCACCCCGCACCGCCGGCGCCTTCGCGCCCGGCGCCGCAACCGTGAGCGCCTGGGCTTCCAGGATGGCGCGGGGCTGAGGCAGTTCCGTGCGATGCTGCTCCGGCGGCGTCTCTTCCAGAAGCGCCGCCAGAGAGCGGCGCGCCGCCAGCACGCGCTGCAGCTGAGGCCACTGCGCCACCGCCTGATCGATCGGCGCCAGCGCGCGACCCAGCAGGATTGAAGCCGCGATCATTACGCCGAAGCTGACCTGGCCGTGGATCGCCAGCCAAGCGCCCAGCCCCAGCATCATGGACTGGAGGAAGAGCCGGAGCGTCTTGGAGGTCACGTGGAAGAAGCCGCTCCGGTCGGACGCGGCCAGCGACCGCTCCAGCAGCTCGTCCCTGTATTCGCCAGAGCGCGCGATCACCGCGTCCTGCATGCCGAGGCCGTGCACGGTCTCGCTGCCGGCCCGCATCTCCTCGACGAAGTGCGCGGAGCGGTTGTGCGCCTCGCTCACCTCGCGCTGCAGGCGGGCCGTCCGCGCCTGGTTGAGCAGGGCGATGAGCAGCAGCAGCACGCCCGAGAACACCGCGAGCGCGCCCAGCATCCAGTGGAACATGAAGAGCGCGCAGAGGAACAATGGCGTCCACGGCGCATCGAAGAAGGCGAAGGGCCCTGAGCCCGCGAAGAAGCGCTGGATCGCTTCGAGATCGCGCACCCCGGTCGCAGGGCGGGACCGCTCGGCGGGTGCGATGGCGCGGGTCAGGATTGCCCGCAGCACGCGGGAATCGAGCCTGGCCTGAAGCCGGGCGCCCGCGCGAGCCAGCACGCGGCCCCGCGCGTGATCCAGAACGCCCATCATCAGGAAGAGGAAGGCGACGATGCCGATGAGCGTGACCAGCGTCGCTTCGGAGCGCGAGGCCAGCACGCGGTCGTAGACCTGGAGCATGAAGAGCGGCCCGGTCAGCATCAGAGCGTTGACGAAGACGCTGAAAAGGCCGACCGAGACGAAGAGGCGCCGGCTCTCCGCTAGTGCCCCGCTTATCTCCCGATCGCCCTTCCGGCTCTCCGACATCGAACCGCTTCCCTATGCTGTCAATTCTGGAATTGGCGCCGGCGTGCGCGCCTTCAACGCCGGCCCGGGAATTATAATCTTATGGTTGCCCTAATATGCCCTGGCGGCAGTCCCGCGCCGGTGTGCGGTCCGGTCGCGTTGCGGCGGGGGCGGGCCGGACGCAGAATGGACTGGGCCGATGTGGGTGTTGCAAAGGGAGCGGAGAGCCTTTCATGGCAGGTGCGATGATCGACATTCCCGTCGCCGGCGGCGGCGAGTTCAGGGGTTACATGACGGTGCCGGAGGCGGGCAGCGGGCCGGGCCTGCTCATCGAGCAGGAGATATTCGGGGTCAATGCGAGCCTGCGGGCGATCGCCGACCTTTACGCCGAGGAAGGTTACGTCTGCCTCGTGCCCGATCTCTTCTGGCGCATGGAGCCGGGCGTGGACCTCGGCTACGACGAGGCCGACTTCGCCAAGGCCTTCGGGTTTTACCAGCGCTTCGACGTGGACCAGGGCGTCGCCGACATCGGGGCCGCGGTCGAAGCCTTGCGGGCGCGGCCGGAGTGCACGGGCCAGGTGGCGGCCATGGGCTTCTGCCTCGGCGGCAAGCTCGCCTACCTCACCGCCACGCGGCACGATATCGATGCGGCGGTCTCGTTCTACGGGGTCGGCATCGAGGATGCGCTGGACGAATCCGGCGGCATTTCCTGCCCCGTTCTCATGCACTTCGCCGGCGAGGATGGGTTCGTCCCGCAGGATGCCGTGAACGCCATATCGGAACACTTTGCGGCGCGGCCGGAGGTGCGGATTCACGTCTATCCCGGCGTGGATCATGCCTTCTATAACCACGATCGGAGCGAGGTTTACCACCGGCCCTCGGCCATGGTCGCGCACTCGCGCACCATCGCGCTGCTGCGGGGTGCGATCGGCCCCGCCTACGATCTCGAAATGCTGTGGGATCGTCACCTCGACTACGAGTTCACGACGCGGGACACCGGCAAGACCATGGCCACCATGGTCGCCGAGCCCTACGTCAACCACATCCCGACCATGACCGGCGGCACCGGCGCAGACGCGCTCAGCCGCTTCTATGCCGAGCACTTCATCCCGAAGATGCCGAAGGACACGACGCTGACCCCGCTTTCGCGCACGGTGGGCGCCGACCGGGTGGTGGACGAGCTGATCTTCAGCTTCACCCACAACGAGGAGATCGACTGGATGCTCCCCGGCGTGGCGCCGACCGGCAAGAAGGTCAGCGTGCCGCTGGTCGCCATCGTGGCCTTCCGCGGCGACAGGCTCCATCACGAGCATATCTATTGGGACCAGGCCTCGGTGCTGGTGCAGATCGGCTTGCTGGAGCCGGAGGGGCTGCCGGTCGCCGGGGTCGAGACCGCGCACAAGGCTGCCGACGAGTCGCTGCCGTCGAACCGCCTGATCCCCGGCTGGTCCGACGACTAGAACGCCCGAGGCCGATGGCGGCGCACACTCGGGCCGGCGGCGCATGAGCACGCTCGGCACGGCGCTGGAGCGCGTCGAGGATGCGGCGCTGCTCATGGGCCGCGGCCGCTATATCGACGACATGCCGGTGGCGCCCGGCACGGGCCACGCCGCCATCCTGCGCTCGCCCTATGCCCACGCCCGCCTCGTGAGCCTCGACACGACGGCGGCAGAGGCGCTGCCCGGCGTGCATGCGGTGGTCACGGGCGATGACGCGCGCGCCTGGTCCACGCCCTTCATCGTCAGCGTGCGCCAGCCGATGGAGCACTGGTGCATCGCCACCGACCGGGTGCGCTACGCCGGCGAGCCGGTCGCCATCGTGGTGGCGGAGGACCGCTACCGGGCCGAGGATGCGCTCGCGCTCATCGACGTGCGCTACGAGCCACTGGACGCCATCGTCGATCCCGAGGTGGCGCTTGGCGCGGATGCGCCGGTGCTGCACGAAGCGGTCGGCAGCAACCTCATCAGCGAACGCGCGTTCCGCTACGGCGAGCCGGAGGCGGCGTTCGAGGCGGCGGCGCACAGGGTCGCGACCACGGTGCGCTACCCGCGCAATTCCTGCACGCCCATCGAGTGCCTGGGCCTGATCGCCGCCTACGACCCGGGCGAGGACGCCTACGACGTGCTCTCCCACTTCCAGGGGCCGCTCACGCTGCATCCGGTCATGGCGCGGGCGCTCAAGGTGCCGGGGCCGCGCTTCCGGCTGCGCTCGGTGCCGGATTCGGGCGGCAGCTTCGGGGTCAAGCAGGCGGCCTTCCCGTACATCGTCGCAATGGCGCTCGCGGCGCGGAAGGCCGCGCGGCCGGTCAAGTGGATCGAGGATCGGCTGGAGCATCTGCTGGCGGCCACTTCGGCGACCAACCGGGTGACGCGGATCGAGGCGGCGGTGGAGGCGGACGGCAGGGTCACGGCGCTCCGCCTCGACCAGCTCGAGGATTGCGGCGCCTACCTGCGCGCGCCCGAGCCCGCGACGCTCTACCGCAACCACGGCAACCTCACGGGCCCCTATCGGATCGCCCATCTCGCGGTGAGCAACCGGGTGGTCGTGACCAACAAGACACCCACAGGGCTCAACCGGGGTTTTGGAGGGCCGCAGCTCTACTACGCGCTGGAACGGCTGATGCAGCGCGTTGCGGTAAGCCTGGGTCTCGACCCGCTGGCGGTGATCCGGCGCAATCTGGTGCCGGCCGACGCCATGCCCTACCGCGCTGCCGCCGGCGCGGTGCTCGATGCCGGCGACTTTCCCGCCACCACGGATTACGGCGCCGTCGAGGGAGCGCTCGACGCGCTGCGCGCCACGCAGGCGGAGGCGCGGGCGGAGGGCCGGCTCTACGGTATCGGCTTTGCCGCGGCGGTGGAGTCCAGCATCTCCAACATGGGCTACATCACCACCGTGCTCAGCGCCGAAGAACGCCGCAAGGCCGGGCCCAAGGACGGCGCCGTCAGCCACGCCACGGTGGCGGTGGATCCGCTTGGCGCCGTCACCGTGACCGCCGATTCGATCCCGCAAGGGCAAGGCCACCGCACGGTGCTGGCGCAGGTGGTGGGCGATGCGCTCGGCCTCGCGCCGGAGCAGATCACGGTCGCGCTGGAGCACGACACCCAGCGGGACCCCTGGTCCATCGCCGCCGGTAACTATTCGAGCCGCTTCTCGGGCGCTGTCGCCGGCACCGCGCACCTCGCGGCCGTGCAGGTGCGCGAGCGCCTCGCGCGGATTGCCAGCCAGCAGCTCAATGCGCGGCCCGAGGACGTGCGCTTCGAGCGGGGGAGCATCTTCGCCGCCGGCAACCCCGGCAACGATCTCGACTTCCGCCGGGTGGCGTCGCTCGCCCACTGGTCGCCGGGCAGTCTCCCGGAGGGCGTGCCCCCTGCGCTGCGCGAGACCGCGCGCTGGACGCCGCCGGAGCTCACGCCACCGGACGAGGACGACCGGGTCAACAGCTCGGCGGCCTACAGCTTCATCTTCGATTTCTGCGGGGTGGAGGTTGATCGCGCGAGCGGCGCCGTCGCCATCGACCGCTACGTCACCACCCACGACGCCGGCCGGCGCCTCAACCCGGCGCTGGTGGACGGCCAGATTCGGGGTGCCTTCGCGCATGCCGTGGGTGCTGCGCTCTACGAGGAACTCGCCTATTCCGAGGACGGCGGCTTCCTCTCCGGCACCCTCGCCGACTACCTGGTGCCGACCGCCTGCGAGGTGCCCGACCCGCTCATCCTGCACCGCGACACCCCGAGCCCGGTGACGCCGCTCGGCGCCAAGGGGGTGGGCGAAGGCAATTGCATGACCACGCCCGTCTGCCTCGCCAACGCCGTGGCCGACGCGCTGGGAGCGGAGAGCCTCGACCTGCCGCTCACGCCGGCCCGCATCGGCGCGCTGATTTACGGGCCTGAGGAGCCGGCGCCCTAGGCGAGGGGCGCGGCGTCACGCCGGAAACTAGTGTTCTGTCTGATTAATTAATTGAAGTACGCTGTTCACTGATTCGATGATTTCGTCGGCGGATTTGGTCCATCGGAATGGCGTTGGCTGTTCGTTGTGCATCTCTAGGTAGCCACGGATCGCC